>Ga0070707_100007488_pt1 | contig 10137 bp, 6 predicted proteins | sample KBSK5502metaG_FD_65468 | JGI IMG/M metagenome (GOLD analysis project Ga0070707, IMG submission 65468) | Corn, switchgrass and miscanthus rhizosphere microbial communities from Kellogg Biological Station, Michigan, USA - KBS K5-50-2 metaG | ecosystem: Host-associated > Plants > Roots >... | reverse complement strand
GTACTGCGGCTACCCGCAGAGGATTCGGAGTGATGATGGAGACGACGGAATCCGCCGACCGGTTCATGGTGGCCGGATTCGACCTGGGCCACGCCGGGACCGCGGTGGCCACCCTATGGGCCGATTCCGGCGAGGAGCCTAGCATTGTGACGCTGCACAACCTCGCGGGCCACAGCCAGGTGCACCCGACGGCGGTAGCCAGGTATGTCGACACCCCGGGCTCCGCCGCGGTCACGATCGTCGGCCACCCGTGCTTCAACCTGCTGGAAGAACACGTTCCCAGCCTGCCGGACTCGATCGACCCAGATCCTGGCGCGGCGGCCGGCAAAGACATGCACCTGGCCTTCAAGAGCCAGGACGTCAGCCCCGGATCGAGAGCGCGCTACGCCACCGAACTGTTCGTGACCCGGGTCATAAGGCAGCTGACCGAGCCGGACCTGCGACCGGAAAAGCCAGGGGAATTCGTCGCGATTCCCCCCGACACCCAGGTGCACTGGGTCTTCGGGGTTCCCTCGGGCTGGAAATCAGCCACCCGTAAGGCCTACGAAGAGCTGCTCAGGCGCGTGGTGACCGGCTTGCACCCCGACCACGAGGTCGAGGTGACACCGGAGTCGCGCGCCGCGATGCTGTATTCCCGGAGCCTGAGCAGCGGGCCGAAGCGCGGGGCCGGAGCCCAGGATCCCGGGTCAGTGCTCGTCATCGACATGGGGTCGCTGACCACGGACTACACCTACGTCGAGAGCTACACCGGAGCGAAGCTGCGCGAGGAACCGCTGGACGACGGCAACCCCGAGCTCGGTGCGGCCCTCATCGATCAGCTGCTCATGCGGCGAACCATCGAGCGTCACCGGGACCGCGATCTGCTCGACCGGGCCGTCAGCGACAACTACCAGCACGCTCGCCTGTTGTTCGCCTGCCGCCAGGCCAAAGAACGGTACTTCAGCCTGTCGGCCGAGGGACCGGTGCCCGATGACGCCGAGCTGGGGCACGCGTCGATCATGACCGTCACCGGCGAGAAGATCCCGGTGCCGGTACGCGTGCCGTCGGGGCTGATGAACGAGATTCTCGACACTCCGCTGGACGAGCAGGCCGGGCAGGGCTGGCGGGAAACTCTTGGCAGCGAACTCGCCGCTGTCCGCACGAAAATCCTGGAGCGATACGGCACGATGCCGCAGACCATCCTGCTGACCGGGGGTGCCTCGCGGATGCCCTTCGCGCAGGACATGTGCCGGGCCGCCTTCGCGGCAGATGCCGAACCAGGCCGGAGCCTGGTCATCGGCCAGGAACCCGAATACGCCATCGCCAGGGGCCTGGCCATAGCCGGGCGAACCCGGCACCGCATTGACCGGTTCAATGCCGAGACGGCCACGTTCACGCAGGTCAGGGTGCCCGCGCTGATCAAGGAAAACCTGGAGCCGCTCGCTACCGCTCTAGGCGAGATCATGTTCAGCGGCCTGGTCGACCAGCAGCTATGCCCGGCGATCCTGCGGTGGCGAAGGGGCGAGTTCGAGCGCCTGAACGAGCTAGGCCCCGAGGTCATCCGCGCGCGTGAGGAATACATCAAGGGCCCCCAAGGTAGCGCCCGGCAGAGCCAGGTCATCCGCGACTGGTACAACGAGATCATCCGGGTCATCAACCAGGAAGCGCAACTCGTCGCCAATAAATACGAGGTCCCATCGGGTAACTTCGGCCTTCCGCCGCTCGATGCGCCGGGCGCGAGCCCCGACGCCGACATCAACGCGGCCGCGGGACTGGCCGCACTGCGGGTCATCGCCAACACGGCTGCGACGATAATGACCCTGATCACGGCCTGGCTCACGGCGTTCATCATCGCGGTGGCGGCCGAGGCCGCCGCGGCCGCCGCGACCGCGGCGGGGGCCGCCTCGGCGACGACTCCCGCCGGAGTGGTGGTCATCCCGATAATCGTGGGAGGTGCCGTCGTGGGCTTCATATGGCGGGGCAAGAAAGTCATGCTGCGGAAGGGGATGGAAAAGAGGCTTCCGCTGTGGATGCGCAAGGTCGGCACCGAGAATTACATCCTCGGCAGAGTGCGGAAGAAGGCCGCGGCGGATCAGCTCGAAGCCAAGGGAGCGCAGAGCTTCGCCGAGAAATTCGTGACCGAGGGCGGCGAGCAGATCACCTCCGATATCTCCGCATGTGTCGCGAATCAGCTGACCGACGCAGCCGAGCGGGCTGCGCTCTTCATCGAGAGACACGACTTTGGAATAGCGTGAGATGCAGCTGCGCCTCCTCCGCTGCACTGCTTCACCCGGCTCACCGAGGTGCCCACCCCGGCGCTGCTGCGGGCGGCCCGCGCCGCTGGCGACGCCGCCCTCGCCTGGGCCCGCGGCGTGACGGGAACTAGCCCCGTGCGCCGTCCTTGACGTTGTAGATGACGCCCAGGTGCGCTCCGAACACCCAGTGCCAAAGGTAGATGGCGAAAACGCTTTTCCAGCCGAGATTGTGCGCGAAGAAACCGACGTCATGGTTGGGGTAATAGACGCGCTGGACCAGGAATCCCGCGCTGATGGTCGCGAGAATCGTGCCGAACAGCATCGCCTTGAGTATGTTTCCGACCGGGGTCGAGCGCCAAGGCAGGACCGGATGGAATGCGGCAGCGTAAAGCACCGCGAAGACTATACCGTCGGTGTAATGGAATATCCCGCCGGACAGGAACTGGATGCCTGGCGAGGCATGGGGCATGTAGAACACCCCATTCGTTGTGAGCCAGTCGAGCCTCGGTAGCCCGACGCCGACTTCCATGAAGCCGAAAACGGTGGCGATGTGGGTGGCCACCACGCCACCCAGCAGTGCCGCCGCCATGCGGTGCGCGGTCGCCCATTCGCGCCATCGCGCGACGCCTTCGACCTTCGCTACCGGGTCGCTGGGGAGCAATTGCAGATCTCGCGTCGGCATCCCCTGAACGTTGGCCACCACCATGAACCTCCTTGATGTTCGCGACTCCGGTCGCGACGCCTCTGTCGTGCTGTGGGGAGGCACGGCCTGAGGCCCACGGTAACCAGGCCGCCCTCTGTCAGTCCAGACGACGCTTCTGCCAGGAAGAAAGCAGGTCTTGTGGCACGGCCCAGAACGTCGTCGGTTCAGTCGGTTGACGCAAGCTGCTGGGCTGCGGGCCGACCTACGGTACACCCATAGGCGCGGTCCAACATCCCGGTCGGAGTGTGAGACCGCAGGAGAGAACGCGGCGCTGGCCTGGCGGACTGCAGGTTAGTCGCCCGCGAGTGAGGTGACAAAGGTGACCGAGATCAAGCAGGCCCCTGCCGGATCCCTCCTGCTGTCCGGTTCTGGCGGTGCGACGCCGCAGGGTGTCGAGTTGCGGCACTTGCGCTACTTCGTGGCCGTGGCGGACGCCGGCACGTTCACGCACGCCGCGGAGCAGATGTATATCGCGCAGCCGACGCTGAGCCAGCAGATCCGGCGGCTGGAGGAGATGGTGGGCACGCCGTTGCTGCGGCGCCTTCGCGAGGGGGTGCGGCTAACCGAGGCGGGCATGGTGCTGCTGGAGGAATCCCGGACCGTCTTGTCGCTGGTCGATCACGGCGTGTGCCGGACCCGGCAGGCGGCGGGGATCGGGCGGCCACGCCTGCGCTTCGTGGTGCCGCCGTACCTGCCGGAGACGCTGACGGTCGAGACCGTCTCGCGGCTGCGGTCGGCCGCCGCCGGGGCCGACGTCGACGTGGCGTGGCTGGAGACGCCGCTGGACGCGGAGTTCGCCGCGATCCGCCAGCGGCGGGCCGATGCGGGCCTGGGCTGGCTGAACCCGGCGGGCGATGGTTTTCCCGCCGCGTTGGAGGTGATGAACCTGGGGGACTTCGAACCGATGGTGTGGATACCCTGCGCGCACCCGGCGGCGTCCGCCGGGGTCATCGGCCTGGAGGAACTGGCCCGGATGGACATCGTGCACGGGCCGCGGCGCGTCAGCGCCGGGACCTACGATGCCTGGCTGGAAATCCTGCGGGCTAGCCATCCGGGCCTTGAGTTCATCGACCCGCCGTTCCGGAACTCGCTGCCGATGACCCTGGCCTTCGCCGCGACCGGGAGCCGCCCCACCGCGGTACTGACCGGTCCTCGCCGCCGGATCAGGGCCGGGTCCGCGCTGGCCGGGCCGGACCGGGCGACCGACATCTACGACATGGCCCCGGCCGGCATCCAGGCGCATCCGCTGACCGCCACGGCGGGCCTGGCCTGGAACGGCGACCTGCCCCGCCAGCTCCAGCAAGTGCTCGTCGACACCGCAATGGAATCATTCTTCGGCGACTAGCGACGCGGAAATGTCAAGGAGGCCCACGATGCGGTCAGCGACGTACCACCTCAGCATCGGCACCGCCCGGGCCGACGCGCTGTTCGCGTCGGCGCTGCAGCGTTCCGACGAGCCCAGCGCGGCACAGGTCCGTCAGGCGATCGCCGCGGCCATCCGGGCCTTCGGCGCACGAGGCTGCGCGGCCCGGGTCGCGCAGGCGTACGGCGAGGACCCGGAGACCGCGGTCATGCGGATGCGCTGGGCGCGGGCGGAAGTCACTGGCACGTTCGGCCATGCTCGGGCCGAGCTCATACGTTCCGCCGCGCCGGGTCCGAGCAGTGTACCCGGCGCCTGCCAGGCGGCCTGAGCCATTAGCGCAGCGGGTTCCGACCCTGAAAAGCCGTCCAGGTAGACGGAGCGGAGCGGAGATGAATCAGTCATGACAGCGGGCACGGCTCCCGCGCTGATCGGCCGGGACCGGGAGGTCCGGGCGCTGACCGAGCTGATCGGCCGGGGCGAGAAGTCCGGGCAGGCCCTCGTGGTCATCGGGGACCCCGGCATCGGCAAGTCCGCGCTGCTCGGCGCGACCCAGGACGCGGCGCGTGCCGCCGGGTTCCGCGTGCTGTCCGCCGTCGGCGTGGAATCAGAGGCGCAGCTGCCGTTCGCCGGGCTGCACCAGATCGTACGCCCGGTGCTGCGGTCGACGTCGGAACTGCCGCCGTCATACGCTACCGCGCTGCGGTCAGCGTTCGGCCTGGCCGAAGGGCCGACTCCGGAGCTGTTCCAGATCGCGCTGGCCGCGGTGAACCTGCTGGCAGCCGTGGCAGCCAAGCAGCCGGTCGCGGTCCTGGTCGACGACGTGCAGTGGCTCGACCAGCAGAGCCAGGAAGTCCTGACGTTCATCGCACGCCGGGCCGGGCTGCACCCGATCGTCGTCGTAGGGGTGGTGCGGACCGGCCATCCCGGGTCCTTCCTGGCCGCCGGGCTGCCCGAACTTGTCGTCTATGGTGTGGAGGAGTCGGCGGCGGACGACATCCTGCGGCTCAATGCCGGTGTGCTCAAGCCGGCCGACCGGCTCCGGATCCGCCAGGAGGCGCAGGGCAATCCGCTGGCCCTGCTCGAGCTTCCGGCCACGTGGGCCGGTTCCACGCCACCTCCGGCCGACTGGCAGCAGCCCACCCTGTCCGCGCGCCTGGAGCGCGCGTTCGCCGGGCGGTTCGCGGAACTGCCGCCGGCCACCCGTGACGGCGTGCTCGTCGCGGCGGTCGACCCCGTGAACGAGCTAGGCGAGATCCTGGCCGGCGCAGCCGAGTTCAGCGGGTCACCGGTCGCCGCTGACGTGTTCGGCCCGGCCAGCGATGTGGGGCTGCTCAACATCCACGATGGCCGTTTGCATTTCCGGCATCCGCTGGTGCGTTCCGGGGTATTGCAGTCCGAGACGCTGACCCGCCGCCAGGCGGCTCATGCGGCGCTGGCGGATGTGCTGGCCGATGAGCCCTACCGCCGCACCTGGCATCGCGCGCAGTCCATCGTCGGGCCGGACGACCAGATCGCCGATGAGCTCGAGGGATGCGTGCCGGTCGTGCTCGGCCGCGGCGCGGTCATGTCCGCGATCGCCGCCCTGCAGCGCTCGGCGCAGCTGACCAGCGCCTCGGCCCGACGTGGCCACCGGCTGCTGGTGGCGGCCGAGCACGCGTTCGGGCTGGGCCGGGCCGACCTGGTCAGCCAGCTCGTCACGGCGGCGGCCCGGCTGGATCTGTCCGAGCTGGACTACGCCCGCATGCAGTGGCTGCGGGAGATCTTCAACGACGGCGTCCCCGGGGACGCAACCCGGGTCCTGGAGCTGTGCGCGATCGCCCGCCAGTCGGTGCAGGCCGGCGACCGGGATCTCGCGCTGAACCTGCTGCTCGGCGCCGCGCTGCGGTGCTGGTGGGCGGACACCGGCCCGGCCGCGCGCGGCCGGGTGGTCGAGGTCACCCGGGAGCTCACCGATGCCACCGGGGACTCGCGCCATGTCGCGGCGCTCGCGGTCGCCGAGCCGGTGCTGCAGTGCGCCACGGTCACGGGCCTGCTGTCGCGGTTCGCCCTGGACGAGATCACCGATGGGGATGCGCTGCGCCTGCTCGGCATGGCCGCCCATGCGATCGGCGATACCGTGCGCAGCGTGGACTTCCTGGGCCGGGCGGAGGCGTTGCTCCGCGAGCAGGGCCGGCTCGGGCTGCTGTCACACGTGCTGAGCATGCAGGTCATCGACCGGCTCGAGCTCGGTGACTGGGACCGCGCATCGGCGGCCGCGGCGGAAGGCGAACGGCTGGCCCGGGAAACCGGCCAGCCGATCTGGCGGACCGGCACGCTCGTCTGCGCCGCGATGGACAACGCCTTCCGCGGCCATACCGACCAGGCGTTCACCTACGCCGCGGAGGTGGAGATGGTAGCCGGCCGGCAGCGCCTCAACGACCTGCTGTCCTGCGTCCAGCTCGCCCGGGGAGCCGCGCTGTCCAACGCGGGCCGGCACGACGCCGCCTACCCGCAGCTGCGGCGGCTCTTCGACCCGTCCGACCCGAGCTTCCACCAGCGGGAACGATTCGGCGGCGTGATGTTCCTCGCCGACGCGGCTATCGAGGCCGGCGAGCGGGACGACGCCCGCCGGGTGATCGCCGGGCTCGAGGAGGTCGCCGCCTCGGCCCCGTCGCCGATGCTGCACGTCCATCTCCGCTACGCCCGCGCGGTCCTGGCCGATGACGCAACTGCGCCAGCGCTCTATGCTGAGCTGATGAGCCAGGATCTGACCAGCTGGCCCTGGGCGAAGGCCCGCGCCGAGCTGGCCTACGGGAGCTGGCTCCGGCGCCAGCGGCGCGACGCCGCGTCCGTGGGGCCTCTGGGTTCGGCCCTGGCCGCCTTCGACCGCATCGGGGCCACGGTCTGGGCCGACCGGGCCCGGGCAGAACTAACCGCCGCCCTCGCCGGGCAGCCCTCGTCGGGCAATCACCAGATTCCTCCCGTCGGCCTTTGAGATGGCCGCGCAGGGCCTGATCGGGAGGGATCAGGAACTAAGGGTTCTCACCGGCCTCATCGACCAGGTCACCGATGGCGGCGCCGCGGTCGTCGTGCTCGGTGATCCGGGTGTCGGGAAATCCTCGTTGCTGCGGGCCGCGGCGGACCACGGCCGGGCGGCCGGCCACCAGGTGCTAGCGACCACCGGCATCGAGGCCGAGGCTCACCTGCCGTTCGCGGGCCTCCACCATCTGCTGCGGCCGGTGCTGAGCGAGGCGGGCCGGCTGGCCGCCAGGCAGCGGGAGGCGCTGTCCACCGCCTTCGGCACCAGCGAAGGGCCGACGCCCGAACCCTTCATGATCGCCCTCGCGACGCTGAACCTGCTAGCCGACGCGGCCGCCGAGCGCCCGGTGCTCATGGTCATCGACGACGTGCAATGGCTGGACCCGCCGACCCAGGACGTGGTCACGTTCCTGGCCCGCCGGGTCAGCGGCGATCCCGTCGTGCTGATCGGCATCGTGCGCAAGGGCCATGACATCGCCTTCGCCGCCGCGGGCCTGCCCGAACTGGACCTGCGCGGGCTGGACGAGACGTCCGCGCGTGACGTCCTGGCCGGGCACGCCGCCGGCCTGAGCTACGCGGACACCGAGCGGATCTTGCGGGAGGCGGCCGGCAACCCGCTCGCCCTGGTCGAGCTCCCGCTGGCCATCCGCGCGGCCGCCGGCGCCGGGCTGGAGGCCCCCCTGCAGGCCCTCCCGCTGACTGCGCGCCTGGAGCGCGCCTTCGCCGCCCGGATCGCCGGCCTGCCGCCGCTGACCCGGGACGCCGTCCTGGTCGCCGCGGTGGACAACGCCGATGACCTGCCGGAGATCCTGGCGGGCGCCTCGGCGCTGGCCGGACAGCCGGTGACCGTGGCCGCCCTGGAGGCCGCGATAGCCGCCGGGCTGCTCCGGTTCGACGACCTGCACGTGCATTTCCGCCATCCGCTGGTGCGCTCGGGTGTGCTGCAGGCGGAGACGGTCACCCGCCGGTACGCGGCCCACGCCGCGCTGGCGGAGGTCCTGGCCGGCGAGCCCTACCGCCGCACCTGGCACCGGGCCCAGTCCATCAGCGGCCAGGACGACCAGGTGGCCGACCAGCTGGAGGCCGCGCACGTGATCTCGTTGCGCCGCGGCTCGACCACCGAGGCCATCTGGGCGCTGGAACGGTCGGCGCAGCTGACCACGGACTCGGCCAGGCGCGGCCGCCGCCTGCTGCTGGCCGCCGAGCACGCCTTCGGCCTGGGCCGGGCCGACCTGGTCGACCAGCTGCTCACCCGGGCGGCCCGGACCAGCCTGTCGCGCCTGGATCAGGCCAGGATGGCGTGGCTGAGGGAGATCTTCAACGACGGCGTGCCCGGCGACGCGGACCGGGTGCTCGCGCTGTGCGACATCGCCCTGGAGGCGATCGGCGCCGCAGAGTCCGGCCTGGCGCTCAACCTGCTGCGAGGCGCCGCGCTGCGCTGCTGGTGGGCTGACACCGGACCCGCGGCCCGGGCCCGGGTCACCGAGGTGGCGCACCTGATCGAGGACGCCGCGGACGACCCCCGCTACGCCTCGGTCCTGGCCGTCGCCGATCCGGTGCGGCAGGGCCAGGAGGTCACCGAGATCCTGGACGCCGTGGTGCTGGAGACCGTCGCCGATCCCGGTGCGCTCTGGCTGCTCGGCCAGGCCGCACACGCGATAGGCGATACGGTGCGGGCCGCGGACTTCCTCAGCCGCGCCGAAACGAAACTGCGCCAGCAGGGCAGGCTCGGGCTGCTGTCCCAGGTGCTGAGCATGCAGGTGCTCGACAACCTCGAGCTTGGGGACTGGGACCGGGCGGTGTCCTGCGCCGAGGAGGCAAGGCGGCTGGCACACGAGATCGGGCAGCCGCTTATTGACACCGGCTCGCTCTCCCTGCACGCCATGATCGTCGCGCTGCGCGGCGACAACGAGCAGGCGCAGTCCATGGCCAACGAGGTTGAGAGCGCAGCGGGTAGCCGCCGCCTGAACAGCCTGCTGTGTTGCGTGCAGCTCATCCGCGGGTTCGGCCTCATCAGCCAGGGCCAGCACACGGAAGCCTACGAGGCGCTGGGGCGGCTGTTCGATCCGGCCGACCCGTCCTTCCACCTGGCTGACCGGTATCACGGCGTGATGTTCCTGGCCGAGGCGGCGGTACACGCCGGGCGGGTCAGGGAAGCACGGGACGTCATCGCGGGCCTGGAGGCCGAGGCGGCCACCACCCCGGCCCCCACCCTGCACAGGCAGCTTTCCTACGCCAGGGCGGTCCTGGCCGACGACGGCGAGGCCGAGGACCTGTTCACCAAGGCACTGCGGGCCGACCTGATCCGCTGGCCCTGGCTGCGCGCCAGGCTCGAGCTCGCCTACGGCCGGTGGCTGCGCCGCCAGCGGCGGGTCACGCAGGCGCGGCCGCCGCTGCGCTCGGCCCAGATCACCTTCGACCTGATCGGCGCCTGCAGCTGGGCCGAGCAAGCGCGATCCGAGCTGCGGGCGGCCGGTGAGCGGATCCAGGCCCAGGAGCCCAGCGCGCAGCATGTACTGTCCGCGCAGGAGCTGCAGATCGCCAGGCTCGCCGCCGAGGGCCTGTCCAACCGGGAGATCGGGGAACGGCTGTACCTGTCGCATCGCACCATCGGCTCCCACCTGTACCGCATCTTCCCCAAGCTCGAGGTCACCTCCCGGGCCCAGCTGGCGACCAAGCTCGGGACGGCCTAGCGGTCGGAGCCAATTGGATGAAGTTGCGGTGTATCAGGGTGGCGGGTAGGCCCTCTGTAGGGGGCAAGCGAACGGGGCGGTCGGTGGCCGCCCTCTATCAGAGAAGGGTCAACGGGGGGTTAGGTG
>Ga0070707_100007487_pt1 | contig 10138 bp, 10 predicted proteins | sample KBSK5502metaG_FD_65468 | JGI IMG/M metagenome (GOLD analysis project Ga0070707, IMG submission 65468) | Corn, switchgrass and miscanthus rhizosphere microbial communities from Kellogg Biological Station, Michigan, USA - KBS K5-50-2 metaG | ecosystem: Host-associated > Plants > Roots >... | reverse complement strand
GCCAGAACACGTGGGTGTCGTGGTCTTGGGCGCCAGTGGTGGACTGGTGTCCGATTTCGGTCCATCCGGCGGGTGGGGTGACGACGCCGGGGTCTTCCTTGTACAGGAAGACGAGGACGATGTCGTTGGTGTCGGTGCCGGTGGGCTTATCGAACGACACGCTGGTTCCGGACGCTTCGGGGGCGTAGTTCCCGGCGAAGACGATGACATCGGAGCGGGCGACGGCGGGGGTGCCGAACGCTTCGGTGGAGGGGATCCCGATAGCGTTGATCGTTTGAGCGGCGCTGCCCACGCTGACCGTCGGCACGCCGAACATTTCGGCGGTGGAGATCCCGATGGGCGATACGGCCAGCGCCGACGGCTGCTGCACGACCAGCGACATCGTGATGTACGGCGTCGACGCCGAACACGTTGCGATCTTCGACCCGGTGGCGGCGCTCGAGGACAGCGCCTGGTAGTAGACGGCCTCCAGGATGTAGGCGCCGGAGGACAGGGTGGAGTCCTGCGCGATCGTCATCCCCGACGGGCCGCTCGTGTAGGAGCGGGTGGTGCCGCTGGTGCCGGCCATATGTGCCGTGACGAGCAGGCCACCGGAGGCACCGGTGACCGACGGCGCTGGGTGTGTGGTGGAGGACGCCCCGTTGGACCAGGTGGGGGTGACCAACAATGGCTGGCTGGGGTCGAAGCCGCGCACCGCGACGATGACGATGTCGCAGTGGGCGGAGGTCGAGTCGGGGAAGCTGTAGGTGGCGGGCTCGCTCGAGGTGGCGGTCTTCTTCCAGACCTTGATGAACCCGACGTCGGACCGGCTGGCGTTGCTGATCTCCGTCCAACCGGAGGGAGCGGTCATCGATGCCAGGGTGCCGCGTTTGTCGGAGGCGTGGATGGCCAGCAGCAGGTCCCCCGACTGGTACCCGCTGGGTGGGGTGGGGACGACAGTGTTGGTGGTTCCGCGGTCATCTTCACTGGCTGCGACGAACGAGACCGCCACGCGTTGCTCCCGTCGCTGTCAGGGTTTTAGAAGGCGCCGAGTTCGGCGGTGGTGCGGTTCCGCTGCGCATCCGCGGTGGCGCTCCCACCCCGGCCGCGGCCCAGTTGGGCGCGCAGGGCGCGGAGTTCGGCGGCGATGGTGGCGTTGTCGCCGTGGTGGTCGACGTCGCCGCGGAGGGCGCCGAGTTGCCCGTTGAGTTTGCGGAGCTCGGTGAGGAGCCCGCTGTCTCCGCCGCTGCCGCGCGGCCCTGTCATGACCGGGCCGATGCTGTCCCGCATCGACTGCACCGCGGAAGCGGAGGCGCTCATGCGGGGGACGACGTCGAAGCCCATCCCGTTGGCGGCCTGGTTGAGGATCGCGATGGAGCGCGCCGACCGGTTGATGGGGATGAACGCCTCGTCGCCGCGCATCCGGTCACCGATGATGCGCGGCTGTCGCGGGGGGACGATCTCGGCGCGGGCCGCGGACATGCGGCGCATCCCACCGGCGGCCATCCGGGCGGCATACGCCCCCGCAGCACGGCCTGGAGTGGTGTAGGCGCCAGCGGCCCGCGGTGGGGCATCGCCGACGACAACGACGTGGATCGTGTGTGTGGACGACGTGTTTTGCTGGGCGCGAGACTTCGCCGACGTGACTTCGGAGTCGTTGCAGTGGATGGTGTGCATCGACTGCGTCGGCTGCTGGGCGCGGTTCTTGGCGTCGACGACGGCACGGTCGTCGCAGTTGAGGGTGTGCAGCGACTGGGTCGGCTGCTGGGCATTCGCCTTGGCCGCCAGCACCGGGCCCGGGTCCACGTTCAGGGTGTGGATGCTGGCGGTCGGTGTCTGCGCTGCCGCCTTGGCGGCGTTGACCGCGCCGGCATCGACGTTGATCGTGTGCGTGCTCGAGGTCGGTGCCTTCAGGGCGTCGATGGCGCCCTGCGCTGGCGCAGCGTCCGGGTTAACCGTGTGTGTGGACTGGGTGGGCTGCTCAAGCCCAGTGATCGCGCCCTGGGCGGGGCCCGGATTGCCCTCGACAGTGTGGGTGGACTGGGTCGGCTGCTCCAACCCCGTAATCGCGGACTGGGCAGGCGCCGGGTTGCCCTCAAGGGTGATCGTGCCGGTGGTCTGGTCGATCCGCAGTTTCAGCCCGGTCAAGTTCGCTTCGCCAGGGGCCGGGTTGCCATCGATTGTGAGGACGCCGGTCGTGGCGTCGATGTTGTACTTCGTCGCCCCAAGGACAGCCTGGACGGGCTGAGAGTTGCCGTTGAGGGTGATCGTCCCCTGCTGCCCGTTCGCGAACTGCACCACCTGCTGCAGCGTGTTGTTGACCTGCGTCGGGTCACCGACCACGGTGACGGTGCCGACATAGGTTTGCGCCACAACATCGTTGATGGTGGCCTTGTACGCCTCAATGCTGCCGGTATCGGCGGACGTAACGATGGTGACCTTGCGGCCGTCGGGCAGCGTGAGGATCTCGGTCCTCAGGCCGGTCATCTGCGCCGACGCCGACAGCGCAGCGAGCCCCGAGTTGTCCAAGTTGGACGCCAGCTTGACGAACGCGTCCCGCCCGGCCTGAGTGCCGTCGTTCAGCCGCAGCAGTTCCCGGTTGTACGCCTCGAGCCCGGCCCTCGCCTTGACCTGGGCGTCTGCGCCGGTCAGCTGTGCTTCGACGGCCCTCTGCGCAGATTGCGCCTGCTGTTCCTGGGCTCGCGCCAGGTCCAGCACCTTGGCCTTGTAGTCGTCGCTGTTGGCGCCGGACTTCTTCAGCTCGTCGTTGGCGGCCTTGTGCGCGTCCGCGGTGCGCTTCACCGCGTCCTCGTAGGCGAGCGCGGTGCCGATCTGGGTTTGCATCGCCGACCCGAGGTCACGGACCGCGTCGGCGTGGGTCTTCGCTGCGTCCTTCGCCTTGCCCTGCTCGGCGGCGAGCTTGTCGTTCGCGGATGCGAGGGCCTCGGCTGCCGACGCTGCCTGCGGGCTGGAGGCGCCGAACTGTTCGACGGCGATCCGGTGCACGTTCGCGGCGGTGGCGGCGTCCAGTTGGGCTTGCTGCAGCGGGGTCATCGCCGCCCGCGCCTGCTCCGTGGTGGAGGTGAACAGGCCCATGACGTTGCCGAGGGTGCGCAGCACATCCCCGAGCGGCCCGCTGGAGTTCTTCAGGGCGTCCATCGCCGCAGTTTGCGCGGCCAGACCTGCGGCGGCCTCTTGTGCGGCGGCGCCGCCGGCGTCCATGGCGCGGGCCGCCTCGTCGGTGGATATGGTGAGTGCGTCCCACACCGCGGCAAGCCCCACCACGGCGGCGCCAACGATCGGGACAGCGGATCCGATCGCCGAGAACGCCTTCGAGATCCTGCCGGCGGCGGTCTCTGAGGCGCCGACCTTGGTTGCCATCCCGGCGAGGCTCGTGCCCAGGTTCGTGATGATTGTGTTGACCGGGCCGAGCAGTTTGAACGCCGCCACCATGCCAAGAACGGCGCCCGGGACCGGGCCCAGGGCTCCCATCAGGCCGGAGAAGGCTGCGATGATCGGGGCGGCGGCGTTCGCGACCCCCGTCAGGGCGTCGGAAAGGGCCCCGAGCGCCACACCGACGATCTCCCCCAGCAGGGGCAGCAGCGGCGCGATCGCCTGCGCAACGGCGGTGAACGCCGCACCGAACGCGACGAGCCCGCCCGTGTTAGCCAACGCCGCGAGCATCTGCATGACGCCGGTGAGCAGTGTCTTCAGTCCTGGCGCGATCGCATCGATGGTGCGGCGGATCTCGGAGAACACCGCGACCAGCACCCGCTGGCCCTCAGCCGACCCGGTCCACGTGCGCATGGCCCCGGTCAGCCGGTCGAGGGTGTCTAGCAGGCTTACCCCGGCAGTCTTCTGGGCGTCGAAGACGTGCAGCAGGGTGGCACCAACGTTGACGGTGATCGACCCGAGGGTCTTGATGGTGTCGATACCGTCTTGGATCCACGTCTTCAGCTCGCCGGAGCGGCGCGCCTGGTCGATGAACGTCCGGAACCGGGCGGACGCGTCAGTCAGTTCGCCGGCGAGCTCGGGGAGCAGTTGGGAGCCAACAACACCGATGTCGAGGAACGCTGCCGCGAAGTTGGTCACGGCTGGACGGGCCGCTTGTAGCGACGCGGTGATGTTCCGGAAGATCCCGTCGACGTTCTGGATCGTGCGGGGCGCGGTGGCGAACCCGACGAAGTCCTTCGCGAGTGAGTTGAGCTCGGTGGCGAGCCCGCCCAGCCCGGACCGCACGGTCGGCAGGTAGGCCGAGGACAGCTTGCCCATTTCGGCGCCGAGACCGGCGAACAGCCTCTGTTGGACGTCGAGCCGCACCGAGTTCCACGCAGGACTGATCTTCTTGATTTCGACCACGAAGTCGCGGGCGGCTGGGGCGAGGTTCTTGAGAGACTCCGCGAGCTTCTTGTTGGCCGCCTCCTGCTGCTTGGCGGTGCCACCGGCGGCGGCCTGAGCCTTGTCGAGCTCTTTGAGAGCGTCGCCGACGCCGGACAGGCCGACTTTGAACGTCGCGAATGCGCCCACCGCGCCGAGCAGGGCACCCGGGAGCACCCCAACAGCGCCGGCGGCCGTGACGGCGGCCGATCCGAGCGCGACGAGGGTGGGGGCGACAGCTACGGCAGCGGCCGGGAGGGCGAGCAGGCTCAGCGCCCGGCCAAGGGCGGCTACCTTGACGATCGAGTCACCCAGACCGCGATCGACGTCGACCTTAACGCGGGCGGTGCGGCCGTCGAGCCGATCCACCTCGCCGACCACAGCCTGCAGCTGCGCCAGCGCGGTGGCGACGTCGGCGCGCACCGACACGTTCGCATCCGCGGTGTCCAGCGCGCGGAGCCGCTCTTCGAGGGCGGCGACCTGGACCCGCGCCTCCTCGGTGTTGATATCAACACCGATCTTCTTGTCCGACAGCGCTGCAAGCTCGCCCCGAATCTCGGCGATGGCACGGTCCGCGTCGGTCGCGTTCGCGTCGAGTTCGATGTCCGGCAGCGACTCGACCGCGCGGCGGATGCGCCGCTGCAGGTTCTCGGCGAATGCGCCGACCTTGGCTTCTGCGCGGCGGGTGTCGACGTCGACTTCGGGTTCGGCGCGGACCCGATCCAGCCCTTGGAGCTTCTCGGCGAGCCTGTCGACAGCCAGCGACAAACGCTCCAGGTCGGAGGCGTCGCCCCGGCCGAGCACTAAGAACGACAAGGATTCCGCGATGGGGATCACCCCTCTCGCGGTCGCGCTCTATTCAAATGTTCGGTTGTGTGGAGCTGGGGTCAGGCCGTGCGCGTGACTGGCTTGCGCTTGCTACGCACCCTCGCCCCCAACGACGACTCCTCGTTGGCGGGCTCTGGCTTGGCCTCGATGTAGCGGAACGTCGCCGGCGCCACGGTTTTGACGAACTCCTCGAATGGCGCCTGCTCACCGCCGCGCTTCGCGGCGATGTAGGCCCACATGAGAACGTCCCGAACGCCGAGCTGCTGGGCAGCCCAGCGCTCCGCGAAACCGGCGGGCAGGTTGTCCTCGATGAGGAGCATCTCGTCACCCATCAGCTTCGCCGGGTCGGGATCGAACTCGAACTGGCGGCCGCTCATCTCGAACTTCACTTGGGGCTCCCCTAGCCTGCGATCTTCCGCATGATGTTGTGCATCGCGTCGAGCGCGGCCCGCCGGAACGCTGGGGCGTGCGCGCGGAGCGTCGGGTAGAACCACGGCGCCCCGACCTGCGTGACCCACGCGTTGCGGTTGCCGTACACCGGGTGACGCCACGGGGTTCCTTCCGAGCCGACAGCGAGGGTCTCCCCGTAGCGGGGGTCGACCTGGCTGGCGCGGACGGTGAACTCGATGCCTGAGGCTCGCACCTGAAGTTTCGTGGCCGCCGCGATCCGTGCCCGCAACCCGGTGGACCCAGACGGGCCGCCGGACATGTCGACACCGAGCGCCGCGGCCCGCACCTCCGCGAGGGCGGGCTGCCCGGCCTTGCGGATCTCCTGGCGCAGCTCACGCCGCAGATCCGTGCGAGCCGCATCCTTCAACGCCCTCGACAGGCGCTGGTAGTCGTGCCAGTCCGCCGAGGACGACACCCGCACCCTAGGCATCGGCATCAGCCAGATTGAGATCCATCAACGTGCCCTCCGCATCAGGCTTCCTCCGGGTGAGCCGCATGGTGGTTCCGCGTCGGTAGCTTCGGCGGTTGTTCTCCAGGTGGTCCTGGCCCTGCGCCAGCACTTCACACCCGCGACAGTGGTGCGGCTCCGGCTCGTACGCGTCAAGGTCGTCAGCCCACTCGGCGGGGCGGGTGCCGCACTCCGGGCAGGTTTGCGCCTTGTAGATCGACCACCACATGGCTTTCTCCCGGTCGGCGTCCAACCACATCGGCTGGTCGGGGCCGACGACCCGCCCCAGGAAGACGCTGTGCGGGATCCCGCGGGGCCCGCAGTACTGCATCTCCTGCCACACCAGGGGGTCGTCGGTCAGCCGTTTCCCACTGCCCTCGCAGGTGCGCGGGTGTTCAGGTCGACGGCGGTGTTGAACAGGGTGTTGAGTTCGCCGAGGGTGAGTGAGCCGTCCTTGGCGAGCACTTCCCAGTCGGCCTCCGTGAGCGGCGCCTCACCCTCACCGGGGACCGTGCTGGCGGCCAGGAGCGCAGCCCGGAAGGTGGCGGTGTTCCAGGTGGCGCCGCGGGCCCGCTGTTCCTCGGTGGCGGGGTGCAGCCCGACGAGGGCTTCCCAGTCGGCTGGCGGCAGGGCCCGCAGCGTGACCAGTTCGCATTCGCACGCGTCCAGCTGCACCCGGGCAGCAGCGGCGTCCTCCTGCAACCGGGACAGGTCGGTGACGCCGCGGGATCGGGCGTCCTCGAGCGCCAACGTCGCCGTCTCGAGCTCCCTCTCGGCCTGCCCGTATTGGGTGGGGTCGAGCGGGAGCCGAACCGTCTCGGTGAGCGGCTTGCGGGTGCGGAGGCGGTCCCCCAGCCCCATCAGGGCACGGTGACGTTCTCGGACGGGGCGGACGTGATCGCATAGGTGACCACGATGGTGTCGGCGTCCTTGCCGGAGGCCGACATCTGCTTCGACACCGAGGAGACGGTGACGGGGTAGACGTCCATCTTGTTGGAGGCGACGTCCCCGCCGTGGAGGAGCACGATGTAGCCGACCGCGTCGCGGGGCATGAGCGCGCGGGCGTCCACGCCGTTCTTGCTGGCGTACATGGTCAGGGAGGAGTCCTCGGCGGTGATGGAGCCGGGGATGGTGGAGGTGTACCGGTTCGCCAGGTCCGGGGTTTCGATCTGCTCGGACTTCACCGACCAGCCCTCGGCGTCCATGATCTGCGGGGACAGGTCGGTGCCGGCGTTCAGTTCGGTCCGGGTCGGGGCCGAGGGGGACGCGATGGTCGCAACCCAGTAGATCTTGGTGTTGCCGCGCGCCGAGTAGCGGGTCGACGCGGTGATTGCGGGGGCAGCCATCAGCTGTTCTCCTTGCTCACGGACTTGCTGCTGCGGGGCGCGGGCGTCGTCGCCGGCTCGGGCGCGACAGGTTCAGACGTGGTTGGGGGTTCGAACACGGCCGCGTCGGCCATGGCCTTCTCGGCGGTGGCGGCCTGCTCCGTGAAGGACTTCTCGAGGTCCGCGACCTGCTCGTCGGTGAGGACGTCCCAGTTCGACTGCCGGTAGATCGGCACCGCCGACTCCGGGACCTGCACAACCCCGCCGGTTTCGGGGTGGCGGATCCACTTCAGGTTCACGGCGTTGCCGATCCCTGAACGGCCGCGATGGTCACCGAGGTGACCGAGCTGCACACGACGGTGGTGAGACCGGTGGTGGCGTCGTTGTAGCGCGACGGAACGGGGATCTCCCGGATCGTGCCTGCCGCGACGGCGACCGTGCGGTCGGCAACCGCGAGCGTTCCCTCCACCGTCTCCGGAGTGGTGAGGGTGACGTTGATTGAGCCGCCAGAGGCGTTATTGACGAGCAGGTGCACGCACTGGCCGCCGACGAGGGTGTCCCCGGTCGTGACGGTCGCCGCGGCGAAGGTGACGGTGGCGCCATCCAGCCCGGAGGCGCTCTGGCGGGTGAGCAGGGCCATGGTTCTCCCTAGATGTGGACATGCGGAAACACCGCCCACGAGGGCGGGACCAGTGGCGGATTCAGAAGCGGGTGACGTTGATCCGGAACTCGGCGGTCACCAAGGCACCGCGGCCGGTCTGCTGCTGCACAAGCGCACCCGAAGTCAGCCAGGCCGACGACACCGCGCCGCGCAACGTCCGGTCCTCGGCGAGTGCCTGCTCGAGCGCGTCCAGCACGGCGTCGACCCGGTCCCGCAACGGCTTCATCTTGGTGTCGCCTGACCCGGCCCACGCCATGCAGGTGACGGTGGCCTCTTCGCCGGAACCACCACCAATGTCGGCGGCAGGGGCGGTGAACTCGACCCCGTTGTCCTGCACGGACGCGCCGACTGCGACACCTTCAGTGCCTGTGTACTCCCCCGCCGGGGGGCCGTCGTGCACCTGGTCGGGGCGAAGCCCTGCGGGTTGGGCGGTCCGCCAGATCGCGGTGAGCGCATCCAAGACTTCAGGGATGGCGGTCACGTCACGCCACCAGCGGGGGCCGGCGACCGAGGAGCTCCACGGCCCGGTTGGGGATGGCGAACCCGCGCCCGGTCGGGGTCAGGAACTGGGGTTCGGAGCCGAACGGCCCCGATGGCCCGAGGCCAGGCTGCTGCTGGGTTTCCCACAGATGCGCGACGATGATTTTCGCGGCGAGGGTGTAGTTCGGGGGGATCACCGTGTACCCGACCACGCTGGTGAAGCGGAGCATGCCACGCAAGGCGGGCCCGGACAGGACCGTGACCACACCACCAGAGCTGACGTGCAGGTTGTTCACATCCCACGTGGTTGCGCCGTCCACTGTGGCCACGCTCGTCAGGGACTGCACTGGGAAGCTGCCCAGCTGGACCGCCAGCACGGGGCATGTCACGTTCATGTCCTCGACGACCGGCCGCCGCACAACGACCTCACCACGGTGTTCCTCGATGACCGCCGTGGTGGCCTCAATGAAGCCCCGCAGCTCCTCATCGTCCGAGGTGTCGTCAATGCTCTTCCCGAGGTGCTTCTTCACCTCAGCGAGCGACACGATCGACGCCGAGTCGGGTGGCCAAACATCGAAGCTGCCAGTCAACGCCGTCGTGGGGCCGGTGGTGACGAGTCGCCACCGGTAGTGGCCTGGGATCGTCGGCACGTAGTCGACGCCATATTCCCCCATCACCGACGGGGGGTTCGCTACCGCCGGATTGGCGGTTGTGCCGTCCGGGAGCGTAACCGTCAGCGTGATGGTGGTGGCGTTCGTCGGCGCGCTGGCAGCGTCGCGGACGGTCACGCCTATCCCGACTGTGTCCCCGAGGTCGTAGGGCACTCAGGCACCTCCGGTGATGGTGGGGACGGCGCGCTCGCCAGCCTCTGTGTGCGGCGTCGGGGTGTCGCGCAGGTCAGTGCGCGGCGTCGGCCGCGGCAGTGGAGTGACGGTGCCGTCGGTGACCTGCGGCGCCCAGGCTGGCGTGACCGAACCCGCGGGTGTGATGGCACCTGTCAGGAGTCGGACGACGAACCGAGCGAGCGCACCTGACGGAGTAGTGGTGCCATCGAGGTGCTTCCCCTCGGCCCGGGTGGGCGCACCTGCGGGGGTCAGTCCACCGGTGAACAGCCTCGAGAACAGCCGCCCGGATAGCAGTGCACCTACTGGGGTGGGCGCCCCGACCAGGCGTTTCTGTGGCTGCCTCGACAGGCCGCCGGTCGGCGACAGCTGCCCAGAGAGCACCGGGCGGGTCTGCTTGCCGAGCGTCCCCGCCGTGGTGGTCGTGCCTGCCACGGCGAGCAGCACGGCCCGGATCTGCGACACCACACCGGTGGGTGTCGTGGCGCCGGTCAGACCCTTCTGGACCGTGCGGAACAGGGCACCAGACGGAGCCCCGACACTGCCGGCGACAGGCTTCCCTGTGCGCTTCACCAGGGCCGCAGTTGGGCTGACCGAACCGGCGACCGCCAGCAACCGGGATCGGATGCTGGTCGCCGTGCCGGTGGGCGTGATCGCCCCGCCGATCGGCTTCTGTGGCTGCCGCGCAAGGACTCCTGACGGCAGCACCGAGCCGAGGACTGGCTTCTCAACAAGCCGGGCCAACGCA
>Ga0070707_100007486_pt1 | contig 10138 bp, 9 predicted proteins | sample KBSK5502metaG_FD_65468 | JGI IMG/M metagenome (GOLD analysis project Ga0070707, IMG submission 65468) | Corn, switchgrass and miscanthus rhizosphere microbial communities from Kellogg Biological Station, Michigan, USA - KBS K5-50-2 metaG | ecosystem: Host-associated > Plants > Roots >... | reverse complement strand
GGGGTGGATACTCCCAAAAGGACAGAGTATCGCAACCCACATGCTGAATGCATTCACTCTTACATTTACAAAACCAGGAATATACAACTATCATGACCTGCTCTATTCTTGGATGAAAGGCACAGTTATAGTGAAGTAATAAGTGATATTGTGTGAATAGCGGTTTAGTCGTTATTGTCCTCTCCTAACTTGAAGCCACGCTATGATTCAAGCAACAATATCCGACAAGTAGGTTGTTTCTCGACACATTCATTATATTTGATGCTGGCAATGAACAATTTTCATTTATATCTGCAAACCTGCGAAGCCATGCTCGCCTCGTTCGAGGTCGAAATTGAGAACTCAATAAGTGACAAAGAAGCTACCTCTTCGTGAGTAAAGCGCAATCTCTGCACCTTAGAAACCATTCGTTCCAGAATTCTAATTTGCCCGAACACCTTTCGCATTTTTTACTTGTTAATTTTTGTTTCATATCGAAGTTACCTTGGTATGCCTTAGTTAGATTGGACCGCTAAAAATATGGGAGCTGCTTGCAGAGAGTGGGAGGGTAGGGTAAAACTCTATGCGGACAGGATAGTGGCTATTACCAAACATGACGTTGAACAAACCACAAAAAGAGTCAGAAGAGCCGTTGGACAGTTGGAATCCTACCAGACAGTCAACTCTGTAACATATAGAAGATGAATCCCTTAAATTGGTTCTTAAGTCCTTTATGTTCCTACGAGACAGTATTTAGCTCGGGCAATTAATGAATAACAGTAAGAGAAATGAGAACCATAGATATTCGGTTAGTTTACCCCTAGTCATACTTTCTGTGGCGGCTTTGATTAGTGAATCGACAGCGACAATGAACGTCTATGCCATCCAAACTTTACCAACATGCACAGATCCAACAGGACAGAATCTTCCGTGCATTATGTTTATTTCTACGTTACCACCACCTACACATACACTTCAATGTCAAGAAACTTCTGGACAGATTTTTAAATGCACATTCATTGTTGACAAACTTAGCAATGGTAATAGAATCGTTGCAATAACAGTGTATGTTCCTGCTAACTTCGTTGTTAGCGGCACAGAAAGTTTCCGAGTTATCAAAGTTAGGGTAACGGTTTCAATTCATACGACGTACTCTTGTCAAAAAGGCTTCCACGACGTGATTATCGACGGAATACATGTATGTGTACCCAATCCACAAGAACATACTCCTGAATATTTACTTGGTCTAAAATATGGAACGATGGATGGACAAGTTGGCATATACGATTTAGCAGCAGCATGTGGTAAATATCGTGGCACAGCGTTTGATCATTGCAGTTTTGGATACAGAACCGCATACGTAACTAATTGTCTTAATAGTAAATTTAGTTGCGGTGACGGTCCAACTACTCTGCCTCAATCAACGTCACATGCTAGTAACGTTACAGTTACAACACCGACATCTGGTAGTAACTTTACAATTCCAGCATCGGGAGGAAAAGGAACAGGATCGGCATGTGTAGGTAATTGCACTACAGGAACTCCACCACTAGTAGATTGTAAGACAAATCCGAATGATCCATCATGTACACAAACACTACAACCATTATCACCGCCGACAACTAAAACATGTCCTGACGGATCAGTAATAGATGTTAGTGCAACTTGTCCAACACAATCAACACCACCAACAGCCTCAGGAACACCGCCTCCAGTGATATCAATACCACCACCACAACACCGCCGCCAAGCAATAATCCAAGTCCACCAAGTAATAGCAATAATGGTAATCCAAGTGGAGGAAGTGGCAGTAGTGGAGGCTCAGGCGGTAATAGTGGCAGTAGCGGAGGAAACGCCAATGGGCGTGGCGGCTAGCTGTATTAAGAATGTATAACAGTGGGCCAAATTATCGATTCAGAAGATAAGAATGCAAATGCAAGGATTGTTAATAACTATGGTGGTAGTGATCGCGCCATGTTGCTTGGCGTCCAAGCGTGACAAAACCTAATGATTTGATAGATAATTAGTCAGCATATATGGACATTATATTTTGTGCCACCTTTACAATTGACTTCTGTAGTGGTCATATGCCAATTTGCAAGTCGTGAAAACTCTACACACCTTGGCCTATGTGGAAGACAGTTCAATATATCGTAAAAGTAGCAAATAAGTCTTATTCGGTAAATGTATATTTATTCAAGGCCAAATTCACGAATGAAGATTATCCCATAGCATAGCCAAGTGTATTATTTGGTTTTTTCATTCGGAGATCACATATGATGTATTGACCTTTTCAGGCTCACAAATGAACAATTATACTACATAGAAGATTTATGGAGTGCTTAGAATCTTTGTACGAATCGCCTTCTAATAACGGATGGACATATTTTTGCCTTAAGTCATTTATCTTCTTCATGTCTTTCGCTATTTGGTCAGTGATTAAATCACATTCATTTAATAATTCAACTAAAGCAGTATATGGTATCTTAAAAAAAGCTTTTTTCTGATCATTATCTAGTTCTGTATCATCGAAATTTATCTTGGAACTTTCAAGTATATCATAACATAATCTTTCTGTTGCTACACTGCAAAGAGAAACGGTAGAGTAATAGAGTCCCAATAAAAAGCATTTATATGCTTCATCGAAAAGTTTTATGAATTTATGGTCAATTTCCACTATACCAAACCCAATGACTATTGGGGCATTCTCTTGTACTGGTGCCGACTTGCATAAATCTTCAATTTTTTTCTTTGCGTAGGATATCCTGTTGCCTAAAAATCCTTCATCCGATTTTGGAATAGAGTAATAAACTGGAGGAGAAGCTAACTGCAGTCCCTCCTTCTCAGCCTAGAACTCCTGCCCTTGTCCTACAATGGTTCTCAGCCCACTGTCTTCCTTCCTTTGTGAGTAAGACTTTTCGAGTTTCAGTATTAAAGTGAATAAATCCCCTATCTACATTGTTGTAAATCAACTGGTCAAGAATTATAGGTACGACACTGTCATCGAATGCTCTATATCGCAATCTATCCCATATTGTATAAGTATCCATCCCGTTATTTCTAATATCAAGATCATCGTGGTCACGAAAATACAGTACGCAAACAAAATTGTCAGTCATATCACTTTCAACATGAGGGTTAGAGATTATATGGCTTATTGTTACCATACTATACGGATTTTCATCATCCACCATGGATATCGAAACTCTGGGATCTCGTGAAATATTTTTTTGTTTTATTCTACCTTCCGCGGTGTTTACCAGAATAATATTGTTGTCCTCAATATCAACCCAGGTAGGAGTAACATGAGGTGAACCATCTTTCATCACGGTTCCCAAAAATGCAAAAGTCCCTTTCTTAAGAATTTTGGCTACTGGTTCACTAATCACTGTGCTTATTTTACTCATAATTCGTCACTCCTTAGACTATTATCTACTAATTCATATATATATGATATTCATAGCAAGATCGAGCCTTCTTTTTCTAGGTCATACCCAGAATTTAGTTCATATTGGTCTCCAATCGCGGATGAATGTACAAAGTCAAATGGATTTTTAATCTTCTAATAATTTATAATATCATCTAATATTGTTTTAATATCTACTTTAAAGTGTAAAATTGATTTAAAACATATAAACGCCCTTCACGATTTTTCAGATGACTTTGTTCGAGTATTGGTAGTTGGCCATAATCCTGGCTTGGAAGAATTAGTAGAAATGTTAACTGGTGAATTTCACATAATGTCTACATGCTCGTTAGTGTACATAAGATTAGGTGTTGGCAGGTGGTTAGATATAGATTATGAAATTAAAGGACAGCTAGCGGGGATATGGTAGCCGCGCCATCTCACCTAATGTCATACAATAGTATAAGAACGATATATTTTTAGCTACGTACTAGTATATAGAATACTAGTATATAGAATACTAGTATGGCGTACAACTATCACTGTCGACACCCAAGATCAATTTCATAGAAAATTGAGAAGATCCGTGCGCATGTATATTCGTTGAGTTATCTTAGATAAGGCAGGTCAGTTTAATGAATTCTGACTTTATGCCATTTATGGGCACCATGCTGACAGAGTTCTAGCTGGCACGCTCCTGAGGTATGCACTCAAGAAGATTATGAAAATCATTGTAGTCGTAGCTGCATTATTTATTGCAGCCTTAGGCTACTTAGAATACCCACAGTTTTGTCTTGGATCTTCAATGAAAAGAAAAGAAGCAGACCGGGGATAGGAAGAATTATGAACGACGATCTAGTCAGAATCTATAAAGATATTTATGTTGCTAGGCGTATTTTTCTCTTTACTATATGACTATAATCTTTGGCGCCTTATGGCTTGTCCAAATACCGGACTATGTGGAAGCCCCACCATGTGAAATACAGAAGCAGCCCTTCGGTTAGCGAGGCAGCCACATAGTCAGATGTCAACATTGATAGCACGTATGTCTATTACCGATAGACTGTATCTCATGTGTATTTATTCAGTTGTCCTTCTTTGTCTATATCTTAATTCCTTATTATCTTCTCTAAGAATCTCATTAAGCATTATTGTGGGTAGCCAAAGATGATTACGGTATTATACAACTTTTATTAAGTACAATACCGTAACATATACTTCCCATGACGCTTGGCCGCCCACTTCTGCAATATTTCTGCTCAGAATGCAATACGCTTCTGACTGAAACAGACAAATCGATTGATTTTATATCGTCATCTGAAGAATGTCCAAAATGTGGTTCTCTACTTTCAAAGACTTTGAAGAGACAGACCCCAGAACGATATGATAGTAATCGGACAGCCTCACTATTAATATCACCAAAATTCCAAACTGCGTCAAGATTGATCTTTGATATTGAAAAAATAGATTCTATTTTGAAACTTGGAATTGGCGAATGTATATGTATTGTTGGAAAACATTCAAAGATTCTTGCCGAAAGACTGTGTATTAGCGCTTTACTACCAGAGAGCCATGGTGGATTTGGTTCTCCTAATGTAATAATTATTGATGCTGGAAATAGTTCAGATGTTTATCAATGTGTGAATTTTGCACGCCAATATGGATTTGATATCAAAGATATTTTAAGGAGAATAATTGTAAGTAGGCCTTTCACAATTTATCAATTAGCAAATTTAGTCACTTATGAATTACCCCGTGTCATGCGGAAATTTGATACCAAGCTCATTATCATCTCCGATATACTTCGTATGTTCTTAGACGACCCGCAAGTTAGAGTTGGAGAAAGCAGACGGTTGATAAAAAAGATTACAAATACAATCAGCCAATTCTCAAGCAATACATCAGTTATTGTAAGCCTCCGCAGTGATCCGCCATCTGCATACTCTCAAATGCTTTTTCCAAGTTTTGACAAATGTATACAAATTACAAACGGCGAATCCAACGGTGTGGTTTTAGTGCAAGTGAAAAGCCGTAAAAAAGAAGATTGCGGAATTATACAGTTGCCACAGCGAGATCTACAAATAATTCCTCAGATGTAATATTAACTCATACAAAATATTGTTAATGTAGTTAGATACACATTATGGCCAGGCGTTCAAACAAATCGATAGTATTATCACGACGTTCAGCGCCGCTATCACAGGGATTATCTAAAAATGAAAATGATTTATTACTGGAAATGGCAGCTGAAGGTTTTGCTACAACTAAGTTTTGCGAATTAATCTTAAGCTAATGGTGCAACAGAGTTTGATACTACTGGTCAAGAAACCAAAAACCAAAAAGACATAGTTGCAGTTCCCGTGGCACCAAAAGATACATTTGATAAGCTTAAACTAGATGATGTGGGTGTTTTACAGTCAGCATTATTCTCAAGTTAGTGATCTCCAGATAATAGAGATAATGAACAAGCACAGACACAGGAAGGGTTTGTGATTGTTCTGTATGTGTCTGTTTTCTTGTCAGTTTGTTATACCACGAGGCTTTAACGCTACTACTCGGTTCGTCACAAAGAGAATTAAGCTCCCACATCTAAAAAGTCAAGAAACTCATCTAGGAAATAGAGATGAGTTTCCTGTAAGGATTTTTATCAACAAGAATTTAATCTCAAAAAAGGCTGCATAAGGCACTAAAGTTCACGGAATCAATGTTTCTACTCTACCAGGGGTCAAAAAGTGCAGGAGTACTTAGTTCATGATGCGTAGGATATGATATTAATTGTGGTATAAAATTAATCCAAACTAAGAGGCTTCAAATACTATACACATTAAAAAATAGCATAGTATGTCATCAAATCAACGACAAGTAGCTGATATAGAAAGGGAGTCAGTGCGTGTAAGGATCAATCTTTACAAGCAGATGAAAGAGCAGCTGCTTTCTCAAATGAAATTGTACCAGAGACTAGGAAAAGGCGAACTGGCTAAATTAATTTCTGAATCGATTTAATTACTAGGGAGTAATAATGATTAAACAGTAGCGTATCTTCCGTTAGTTGAAATCTGAAAAATCAAAGCAGTGTTATGAATCCAATAATCTCTCTTGAGAAGTAGCGACGAAGCTCTATAGAGAACATAACATGGACAATCAAGCCGAATACATCAAACTTTGTTTCGAAGTAGCAATACGTTTAAGTTTTGTACCACGTGGCATCTTTCCCAGAAAATAATTTTTGTAAAAGTTATAGACTCCATCATATCCGACACCTCCTGTCTACACGGGTACATGATGATCGTATGGTTGGCTAACCATGGTCTTCATCGTTGCATCTACATCTTGCTCTCCATACTTTATCAAAGCAGGCTTCATTTACCAAGTTATGATTGATGATAATCTGATTATACCTACCAACTTTCTGCAAATTGTTCTCCACCGTATGCTATTACAGTCTATAATACTAAATGTGCCATTCTAGTTCGTGTACCCTCCTTTCTTTGACATCATGAAAGTCTAGGTTACAATAATGGCATTTTAGGTAAGATATTAGCCTAATAGAATAGTATTTCCGCTGAAGGGTGTTAGCCTGTTCAAATCTGCTTTTTGAAGATGACGGATGATCTGTCGATGGTATTGGTTTGTTCTTCCTCGAATATTCTTCCTTTGGCTGTTGTTGAAGGGCCTCCTTATATTGCTCAATGAAATGTCTAAGAGTATACTCCCAACCTTCCTTAAAATCCTCAAGATAATCTGATTCTGCAACAATATGAGTATATCTTGCATTAGGATCTGTTTTTGCAAGAAAAAGCTCTTCTGATGTGTCATCATCAGCGGCTGCGACTGCTAAACGAAGTGCATAATCACTTTCATATACGTTTGACCACAGCTGTATTTTTTGGTGTACTACTTCTCTCTTGCTAATGACATCTCGAATATTTTTCTTTTCTTCATTAGATCGCATATCTCATTACAGCGACCATATCTAAGACGCTTCTTTGATCCGGTCGTTCTGTTTTTGATATAGAACGGAATAATAATGACATTTTAAACTACAGCTATAACTATTATGTATTACAGGATTTAATCATATCGAATTCAGTGCATTCACGACTTCCGAACAGAACTTGGTGTATCAATCTGAATTTACTTGAAGAGGGGATATCTTACGCATATCATTAACTATTTTTTCACCTATCGCCGATCCAACAATCACGCCATTGTCGGTATCTTCTTTGAAATGAATTCCGGCCCGAAACCTAGACAACGATGCTTCAGCAAGATGGCTATTGAAATAGATTTGTTGCTCTGCAAACAACTCATCTAAAACCTCAATTGGCCTGAGGCATATCCTGGAAAATTCGATGTAATCACTCTACTTGACTTTACAAGAAATCAGGAATACCCAAATGATAACGCGGATAAAGACGCTATTGAAAAGATATTGGAATATTATATATGAATTCTGCTCCGATGTCATGATAGTGAACTGCGTAGAAAGATAACTTTAATAGAATGGCAATTCTTCTTTGACCCGTTAAATTAGGAGCCACAGACGATGGTGACAGTGCTTTTCATTATATCCAATTGAAGTTAGATAGTACGTGGTTCGTAGCGTAGTTGCACTTCGAAATTGCTAGAACGCAATTTTGTCTTGTATTTCATATTTCTCGGTCTAGATCTTAATCTATATCCGCAACATGGACACCATATGCCATCCCAATCTAAAAACACCTCGCACACCTGACAACGTTTTTGTCCAGTAGCATAGCGTCCTAAACCAACTGGCTTTCTTGCCTTATGACGGGTACACGTGCCTTTACAAGTCAGAAGATGGTCAATCTCCCATCCATGTGATTTATTGAACAAGAAAGTATTTATGTATTGTCATGAATGTCTCTAATTATGCAATAGTTCTGTCGTGTTAGTCTATAATAAACTGCACTAAATCAATACATATATGTCAAATATACTGCAAAAGGGCGTGTAATCAAATAACCAACACTTCGTTTAACAAACATGTATCTAACAAAACATGTCATTCCGGAGCCGCTTCCCCCACGGCTTTGTTCACACGAATCGTCAAATGTTTAAGACCACAACGGCGTTTTTCAGATATATCGTCGTCGATGCACCAGAGGCATTGTCAGTTCCAGCATCTACTATAATTCGGTTAGTATTATTAGAATCTTCAACAAACACATTATCAATAAATGATCCTCCGCCAGGATCAATCGTAGCCGCGACAGCAAATGAATTTAGACCTGCTTCCTTCGAAGCTGTTGAGGTATTCAAGGATTGAAATTTGCTTATCGTAGGAGAGAATGCTGATGGATGATAGAGTAGTGGACTGCTTGGCTCCTGATTATTGGCCATCGGCACATACCGTAACACTGATGCTCCTCCAGCGATTACGGAACCTATCAGTATTACTGCTAAAGCAATAGTTCTTGTCACAACAACTGGCCTCGAAGCAATAGACCTATTATTTTTGATTTCGTCTACATTTTTGACTCCCTTAGAATTCACAATTTTTTCATTCGAAAAGTATTGTTTTGTCTGAGAGTCTTTGTTAGGATTAGGATTAACAATTTTTAGTACCTCCTTTCTCATGTCTTTAGTTAATGAAATATGTTGAGGGAGAGAATCATATACTGAAATATAACCAAGAAAATGCAAATTCGAAATAGCTTGTAATACATTATCCTCGGAGTTATCCGGAAATCCATTCACCAAATTAGACACTTTCATTGGATTGTGCTTCTTGACTAAGATACGTAGAACTGCGATTTCGTAAATGTCCACACGGAGGTATAGGAAGAAGGTTTATTTATTTATTGACATGTTTATCGTTACATCAGCTAATTAAAGTTATTTAAGTTAGATTTATTGATATAGAAACAGACAAATATGACCGTTTATCATTAGATATGTGTCGCAGAATGTCAATGAATTCACTAATGGAGTTTTGGCCAATCTTTTCTCATCACGAGCCATTGCACAAATTCTAGACTTTTTCTTTGACCACAAAGAATTTGATTATCCTCCAAGCGAAATAGCGAAGAAAACAGGATTGTCTTTTAGAACAATATTTAGGGAAATGCCTAGTTTGGAAAGAAACCAGTTGATATTCAACAATAGAAGGATAGGCAAAACTAACATGTACAAGTTAAATACCGACTTTGAAGCGGTTGCTTTGCTGGAAAGATTTGTTTTGGAAATGTCTCAATTACGTCCTACTAAAGAGACGATTTGTCAGGATACAAACAGGGATATTTCTGAATCAGAAATAAATCTATCTTAACGCAACTTACGATTAATTGCTTTATTTGTTGTCATTTCTGTCAACATATAAATACCTCCGTGTCAATACTCTAGGCATTTATGGTAAGCAATAAAAGGGAACTATATCTCTCAATAGCTGCAGTCTTTACATCTATGTTTTTTATTCAAATGGCGATTGACGGCGGCAGCAGACATGCTTTAGGACAAGGGGTGCCATCAAGTATTTCTGTACTTCAAGGTGGAAAAAATGGACAAGATTATCAATATTTACCTGTTGCGCAAGACCCCGCCAGCCAGAATTCAACACGAAATATAGCTTTAGCAACACCTCCATCATCTCTTACACAAATCTTTAAGCAGGTAGAGAATTCGGTAGTCCAGATTACAAGCCGAGTATCAAACTCTAATATGCAAATAATAATAAATGGCAATCCGCTGGGAGCCCAATCAACACGTTTAGGATCAGGATTTGTATACGAT
>Ga0070707_100007484_pt1 | contig 10138 bp, 5 predicted proteins | sample KBSK5502metaG_FD_65468 | JGI IMG/M metagenome (GOLD analysis project Ga0070707, IMG submission 65468) | Corn, switchgrass and miscanthus rhizosphere microbial communities from Kellogg Biological Station, Michigan, USA - KBS K5-50-2 metaG | ecosystem: Host-associated > Plants > Roots >... | reverse complement strand
GCCTTCCTCGGCGACAACGCCGCCTATCTGCTCGGCCGCCGGTTCGGCCCGACCGCGGGGCGGCGGGTCTTCGCCGGGGAGCGCGGCGCGCGCAGGCGGGCCTGGGCCGAGCGGTCGCTGCACCGGTTCGGCGCCCGCATCATCATCGGCTGCCGCTTCATCCCCGGCGGGCGCACGGCTATCACGCTGACCTGTGGCCTGGTCGGCTATCCGCGGCGGCGTTTCGCCGTGGCGACCGCGTTCGCCGCGGTGATCTGGGCCAGCTACGCCTTCATGATCGGCCGGCTGGGCGGCAAGGCCTTCGAGGACCAGCCGTGGCTGGGCCTGCTGCTCGCGCTGGGAGTCACCGTGGTGATCAGCGTGGCGACCGAGGCGGCGCGGCGGGCCAGGGCCTGGCATCTGAGCAAGCGGCGGCGGCAGCCGCTGAACGCGTCCACACGACCTGCACACCGGCTGCGCGGTGCCTGCACCAGCCCCGGCTGTGCTGGAGTGAACACCAGACCGGTGGCCGCGGAGGACAAACACCAGAACGCCGTGCACGCGGTGGATGCGACTGCACATCCGGGGCGTAACGCAGTCGCGGAGTAGCAGCTCCGGTGGGCTGACCGGCCTGGGCCCGTCGCCCTCGCGCGTCGGAGGCGCGCGAGGGCGGCGCCGGGTTTCTTTGCCTTAGCTTTGCCGTTACATTGGAATGACCTGGTCAATTTGGGACGCTCGGGGCAGACTTGACCTACGGCGACCGTAACGGCTGAAGGAGCGGGCGGAGGCGGGCAGGGGACTGCCGCCGCTGGGCCAGGAAGGTCGGTTCGACGTTGGACGGGGTGGCCCGGGAGCGGGGCCAGATAAACGGTGGCAGGCTGCCGCGCGCATGGAGCCGGGCGGGCGGCACCGATCTCGCGTTGCGCTGCGCCGGGACGGATGTACAGCGCGTAGCCGGGACGGGTGCCCAGCCCGCGACGGTCCCGATCGCCAGCCCGCTCGCGGGCACGGTGAACCGGCACATCAGGTCGTGGCTGGTCCCGGTCGGCGCGATCACGATTCTCGCCGTCGGCGCGGCGACCCTGCTGGACGACCTGCCGGCCGGGCTGGCTCTGCCGCTGTCCGCGGCGGTGCTGGTACTGGCGTCCGCATGCTGGGCGGTGGGACTGAGCGAGCGCGTCCGCGACCCCCGCCTGGTCGTGTCGGCCCTGATCGGGCTCGGGCTCTGCGGCGCGGGCCTGGACTGGCCGCAGTCCGACGGCCCCGGGCTGGTGACCGGGTTCATGGCGCTGGCGGGCCTGGCCCTGCGCGTGCCGCGCCTGGTCGCGCTGCTGGCCTCGACGCCCGTGGTGGTGGCGATCGCCGTCTCCGATGCGCACGAGGCGGTGAACCCGGCGAGCACCGTGCTGACCATCGCCATGGGGGCGGCCTTCCTGTTCGTGGTATCGGCGCTGGCCGCGCTGAGCCGTGAGGGGCAGGACCGGGCCGAGGCCCTCCTCGCCCAGGAGGCGACCATCCGTGAGGTCAGGGAGCAGAACGCGGCGCTCGCCGAGCGGTCACGGCTGGCCAGGGAGCTGCACGACATCCTGGCGCACTGCCTGTCCGGTCTGTCCGTGCAACTGGAGGGAGCGCAGTTGCACGCCGCCCAGACGGCGGCCGATGACATGCTGGCCAGCCAGATCGCGTGCGCCAGGGAACTGGCCAGGGACGGGATGCTCAACGCGAAGCGCGCGGTGCGCGCGTTGCGGGGCGACGAGCTTCCCGAGGCGGCCCGGCTGCCGCAACTGGCGGCGGACACCGCTTCGGCACTGCGGGTGCCGGTGACGGTCCGCGTCGACGGCGCGCCGCGCTCGCTGGCCCCGGAGGCCGCGCTGACCGCCTACCGCACCGTCCAGGAAGCCCTCACCAACGTGGCCAAGCACGCCGGGCGCGGTGCCACCGCGTCGATCGTGCTGACCTGGGCATCAGAGAGCCTGGACATCTCGGTCGCCGACCGGGGCGGCGAGCGCACGGCCGCCGCCGGCCCGCCGGGCGGCTTCGGGCTGGCGGGCATGGCCGAGCGCGCCGCGCTGCACGGCGGGCACGTCGAGGCCGGCCACTCCGACGACGGCTTCACCGTCCGGCTGCGGCTCCCGGTGCGGCCCGCGCCGCGCGGAGAACCGGCATGACAGGGGGGCAACCGCCGCTGCGGGTGCTGGTGGCCGAGGACCAGAAAGTGGTGCGGGACGGAGTAGTCGCCCTGCTAAGCATGATGCCCGGCATCGAGGTGGCGGGCGCGGCCGTGGACGGCGACGACGCGGTCCGGCAGGCGCTGGCACTGGCGCCGGACGTGGTGCTCATGGACCTGCACATGCCCGGCTGCGACGGGGTGGAGGCGACGCGCCGGCTCACCAGGGCGCGGCCGGGCCTGCACGTGGTGGTGCTCACCAGCTACTCCGACGACGCGTCCGTGCTCGCCGCGCTGCGGGCGGGCGCGCGCGGCTTCCTCACCAAGGACGCCGGGGCCACGGACATCCTCGACGCGGTGTCGGCGGTGTCGCAGGGCAAGGCCCTGCTGGATCCGGGGATACAGCGGCGCCTGGTGGAGGTCATCGTCAGCGGCGCGATACCTGAGGGGCCAGGCGCCGGCGTGGAGCGGGCCGGCGCCTGGCCGGATGGGGCGCGCACCGGCGGGCTGACCCGGCGCGAGGCGGAGGTGCTCGCCGAGATCGCGGCCGGCCTGTCCAACGCCGAGATCGCGGCCAAGCTGTTCATCTCCGACACCACGGTCAAGACCCACGTCAACCACCTGCTGGTGAAGACAGGGATGCGGGACCGGGCGCAGCTTGTCGGCTACGCCTACCGGCTCGGCCTGGCCCGGTGAGCATGGCCGGGTCACCGGGCCGGAACGGCAGGCCCGGTGACCCGGTACACCTTGCTGATATTGAACGCCCTGCGATCCATGGCAAGAACTTCATGCGTGACGCCGGCCATCCCTGACGTGCCCAGGTGGCGCACGCCGGCCAGGGTCAGGAACTCCTGCGAGTCCCCGCCGCGGGCGCCGACCCGTACCAGCCCGACGCCGGGGGAGTAGTACTTGATCTGATGCCCGCTGGCCGGGTCGTTCGGGCTGGTCTCGTCGACCACCAGGACGTGCTGGTAACACCTGCCGTTCATGCAGGTCGTCTGCCCGGTGCTCGTGACCTTGGAGACGTCGTCGAACTCGATCGGCGGCACAAGGCCCTCGCGGTAGGAGACGCCGGCCGTGGGCCGGGCCAGCATGTGGATGCCGCCGTAGGCGTGGCCGGTGCCCCGGATCCAGGTGCTCGGCGCCCCGGTGAACTTACCGCGGGAGTACTCCTCGGGGTATTCGCCGAAGTTCCATACGTTCCCGGCGTCGTCCTGGGCGAAGAAGGCGAGTTCCTGCTCCTGGAGCTTGCCGCTGGCGAAGTCACGGTCCCAGGCGACCACCGTGGTCACGCCGTGGATCTGCTTGGTGAGGCCGCTGATCGTGAACACGACGGTGTGCGGCCTGGTGTGGCCGCCTTCGGCGATCGTCCCGGCGTAACTGAACTCGGTGCCAGGCACCAGCGGGAACATCGGGTTGTCCACCGTGGCCGGCGCGGTGAACCTGTTTCTCCCGCCCTGGGGCGCCGGGCTCGCCTTGGCCGCCGCGGCGGCCGTGCTTGGCGGTGGCGACGCGGCCGGCCCGCCGGTGCCGCTCGACCCGCACGCGGCCAGGGCCAGCGCGCCGAGGGCACCGAGCACGGCGAGCGCCCGGGCACGCGGTACGGAGATCATCACGTGGTCCCTTCGGGTTGAACCAGGCCGGGGCGGCGCTCCCCGCCCTCCCGCTCCCGGCGGCTGCGGCCGAACCGCAGGTACAGGGAGGGCAGCACGAGCAGGTTGAGCAGGGTGGAGGTGGCCAGGCCGCCGAGCACGACCACCGCGAGCGGGTGCTCGATCTCGTGCCCCGGCCGGTCGCCAAGCAGCACGAGCGGCACCAGGGCGAGGCCGGTCGCCAGCGATGTCATCAGGATCGGCGACAGCCGTTCGCGGGCACCGCGGAGCACCAGCGCCGTCCCGAACTCCATGCCCTCGTACGCTTCGAGGTGCTGCCAGTGGTTGATCAGTAGGATGCCGTTCCGCGCCGCGATGCCGAAGACCGTGAAGAAGCCCACCAGCGACCCGAGGGAGATGATCCCGCCTCCGGCCCACGCCGCGAGGATCCCGCCGACCAGCGCCATCGGCAGCGTCACGAAGGCCAGCACGGCCAGCCGCCATCTGCGGAACGACGCTTGGAGCAGGAGCAGGACCACTATCCCGGCGATGAGCGATGACTGGAGCAGCCGCGACTGCGCGGCCTGCCGCTCTTTGAACTCGCCGAGGACCTCGACGTGGTACCCGCGGTTCAGGTGGACGGCGGCCAGCTTGCGGTTGATGTCGTTGACCACCGCGCCCAGGTCGCGCCCGGAGACGGCCGCGCCCACGTCCAGGTACCGGGAGTCACCTTGCCGGTCGATGGCGTTCGGGTTGGGCTGCAGCGCCACCGTGGCGACCGAGCCGAGCGGGATCTGCCTCCCGGATGGTGTGTCGATGGGCAGGTTTTCCACGTCGGTGAAGCTGTGCCTGACCAAATCCGGGCTCCACACCACGACGTCATAGGCCTTGCCAGCGCGGAAGATGTCGCCGACCTCCTCGCCGGCCACCAGGGTGGCGGCGTCCCGCCGGACGTCCCCTGGCTTGAGGCCGTACCGCTCCGCCTTGGCCAGGTTGACGGTCACGTTCACCTGTGGCACGTCGCTGGAGATGTCCCGGTGCGCGTCCACCACCCCCGGCACGGAATGCACCAGCGCGAGTATCTGGTCGGACGTCTTGCGCAAGGTCGCTAGATCCTCGCCGTAGGTGCGCACGATGACCGGCTCCTTGGCGCCGGTAAGCACCTCCTGGATCCGTTCGTCGAGGTACGTCTGGACCTCGCGGAACAGGCCTGGGTACCCATTGGTGACCCGCTGGATGCGATCCAGGGTGGCGGTGTAGTCGGCGCTGGGGGCGAGGCTGATCCAGATCTCGCCGAGGTTCACCCCGGCTACCTCCTCGCCCAGCAGGGCCTGGCCGATGTGCGCGCCCGCGCTCCGGACCCCGGGGATGGCCAGCAGTTCCTTGCTGATCGTCGTGGTGGACCGCTCCATCTCGGCCGTCGAGGTTCCCGGCGGTGCCACCCAGTGGATGAGGAAGTCGCGTTCTTTGAAGCCGGGGAACAGGGACTGGCCGAGTTGCGGGTAGAGGCCGATGCCGACGACCGTTACCAGCGCGAACGTGAGGTAGGCGGCCACCGGGCGCACCACGATCCGGCTCAGCCCCGCGGTGTAGCCGCGCTGCAGCCATATGACCACTGGGGACTTGCGGCGCTCGATGTGGGCGCCCTGGAGCAGCAACAGGGACAGTGCCGGGGTGACCGTGAGCGCCACGGCCATCGACGCGACGATGGCCAGCGTGTAGGAGATAGCCAGCGGCTGGAAGAACGCCCCGGTGAGCCCGGTCAGCAGGAACACCGGGATCGACGCCGCCACCACGATGAACGTGGCGTACCCGATGGGGTTGCGCACCTCCAGGCAGGCGTGGAGGATCACCACCGCGGTCGGCCTGGTGCCGCCGCGCAGCCGTTCCTCCCGCAGCCGCCTGGTGATGTTTTCCACGCCGATGATCGCATCGTCCACCACCACGCCGAGCGCGATGACGAGTCCGGCCAGGGTCATCGTGTTGATGGTCGCGCCGCGCCAGTAGAGGATGAGCATCGTCGCGATCAGGGACAGCGGGATGGTCAGCAGGCTGATCAGGGCGCCCCGCCACTCGAACAGGAACAGCGCGAGGATCACCACGACAAGCAGGAAGCCCAGCACCAGGGCCTGGGTCAGGTTGGAGATGGCCAGCTTGACGAAGTCGGCCTGCTGGAACACGTGGCTGTCGAACGTGATCCCGGGCATGCCGGGCTGCAGTTCCTTGAGGGCCTGCTCGACCCCCGCGGTCATCTGCAGACTGTTGGCCCAGGGGAGCTTTTCCACCACCAGCAGCAGGCCGGGCTTGCCGTCGATGATCGCGTCGCCGATCAGCGGCTGGTGCTCGACCGCGACGGTCGCGACGTCACCGAGCCGGACCGAGCCGGCCTTGGTCTCGGCGACGGGAGCCTGCGCCAGGTCGTTCGCGGTCACCACGGGCAGCACGTTCCGCACGCCGATCCGCTGGTTCGGTGTCTCCACCGCCCCGCCGGTGCCGATCACCGCGCCGGTGGAGAACCGCAGCAGCCCCGAGTCCACCGCGTCCGAGGTCGTCTGCATCACCTGGTCCAGCGTGACCTTCTTGGCCTGCATCTTGGACGGCACCGCCTGCACCGCCATGAGGTGCAGGCGCTCGTTCCAGATCGCGACGTTGGCCACCCCGGGAACCCGCAGTAGCCGGGCGCGGATCGTCCAGTACGCCGTCATGGACATGTCGATGAGCGAGCGGGTGCTGGATGTCATGCCGATCTGCATGGCCCGCCCGGTCGCGGACACCGGCGCCAGCATGACCGGCGGCGCTGCCCAGGTGGGCAGGCTGGGCGCCACCGTTGCCAGCCGCTCCTGGACAAGCTGCCGGGCAAGCAGCAGGTCGGTGCCCGGCTTGAAGAGCACCTCGATCGAGGAGAGCTGGGGCACTGACTTGGACCGCAGGTCGTCCAGGCCCTGGATGCCGTTCAGCGACGCCTCGATCGGCACCGTGACCAGTTGCTCGACGTCGGAGGTGGACAAGCCGACGCACGCCGTCTGGATCAGCACCCGCGGCGGGGCGAATTCGGGGAACACATCCACGTGCATCTTCGGCAGGACCGTGATGCCCAGCGCCATCATGCCGACCGCCGCGGCGACGACCAGGTGACGGAACCTCAGGCTGGAGCCGACGATCGCGCGCATCAGGGTCCGTGGCCCGGCCCGGCCGTCACCGGCCTGGCCGTTACCAGTCCGGGCGGGCGTGGCGGCGTGCGGGCCGCCGCCACGCCCGGGCCCGGTGGTGCTCATTCCTCACCGCTGATGTTGTACTCGGTGCCGAGCAGTTCGGGCACCCCCACCGTGACCACCACCGCACCGGCCGCCGGTCCGGCGGTGAGCACCGCGGCGCTGCCCTGGATCGCCCCGACGGTGATCCGCTGGCGGACATAGGTGCGCGGCGCGGTGTTCACGAAGGCCCAGGTGGAGCCGTCGTTGTCGTAGACCACGGCCGAGTAGGGGATGAGCCGGTACGTTCCTTGCCGGCCATGAAGGGGGATGGGGAGGCGGGTGGGGGCCTGCGCGGCCCGCACCGGCACGGTCGCGATGCCGAGCCGGTGGACGGCCTGCGGGGTCAGCGTGAGCTGCTTGACCGCGGAGCCCGGGATGGACTTGACCGTGGCCGGTGGTGGGTCCTCGTGGGCGCTCGCGACGCTGCAGCCGGTCAGCAGGGCGATGGCCGCGGCGGCGGAAGCGAGGGAGGCGGGCCTCTTGCTGAGCATGGACGGTTCCCTTCGGTTCGTCGCGGCGTCGTCAGCCGGGTGTGGTACCGGCGGCCGGCCGGGGGGTGGGCACCTCCGGCGCCATGGGCCGGGACCCTGGCTGCCCCGGCCGGCCGTCCGGTTCCTCCGGCCGGGGCTCCAGGTGTGCGGTCCGGAGGCCCGGCTGCTCCGGCCGCGGCCGGGCGGCGGTGCCCAGCAGCAGCGCGGGAAGCACGAACAACTGGACAGCGAGCAGGCTCACCAGGCCGCCGAGCATCGTGACCGCCAGCGGGTGCAGGAACTCCAGGCCCGGCCGGGAGCCGAGGATGGCCACCGGTAGCATCGCGCCCGCCGTGATCAGTACCGACTGCAGGACCGGGACCGTGCGTTCCCTGGCCACCTCGAGCACGGCCCCCTGGCCAACCGTGCCCGCCTGCTCGCGTTCCCGGATCCGATAGCCGAGCAGGACGCTGCCGCGGATCGCGAGCGCAAGCACGGCGAGCAGGCCGGCCAGCGAGCCGATGCTCCACAGCCCGCCGGCCAGCGGCGCGGCGAGCACCCCGCCCGCCACCGACAGGGGCAGCGATCCCATCATCAGCCCGGCCCGCCGCCAGCTCGCCACCGCGGCCTGGAGCAGCAGGAAGATGCCGACGAGCGCGGCCGCCGCGTAGCCCAGGGCGCGGAGCAGATCGGCCTGGGCGCTGGCCGCGTTCGCGAACACCTCCGCGTGGTACTCGTACGGCATCGGCACCGCCGCCAGGCGCTGCTTCACCGCGTCAGCGGCGGCCCCCGGGTCGCCGGTGACCTTTGCCGCCACCTCGACGTCGCGGAGCACGTCGTCGTGGGTGATGGCGGTCGGTTCGGGCCGGATGGCGACCGTGGCCACGGTCTTCAGCGGCACCATCCGGCCGGTGGGCGTGCCGATCAGCAGGTTCCCCAGTTCGGTCAGGTCGCTGCGGCTGCCTGGGGCCCCCCAGACCACGACGTCGAAGATCTTCGACTGCTCGTAGAGGTTTCCGACGATCAGGCCGGACGTCAGGGTGGTCGCCTCCCGGCGGACGTCACCGGGCCGGAGCCCGTACTTCTGCGCGGCCGCCAGCTTGACCCGGACGTCCACGGTGGGCTGGCGCGGGGTCAGCCGCACCGCCGGCGCGGCCAGCCCGGGCACGTGGGCCAGCATCGCCCGCACCTGTTGCGCCTTGTGCTGCAGCACGCCCAGGTCGGGCCCGTAGACCCGGACGACGAGGTCGTCCGCCTGGCCGGAGGCCACCTGGGCGATCCGGGTGGACGGGTAGTCCACCACGTGGGTCTGGACCCCCGCGTAGCCGTGCATCGCCGTCTGGATCGCGGCCTTGCTGCGGTTGTAGTCGGCGCCGCCATCCAGCGTGACCCAGATCTCGGCGGAGTTGACGTTGACAAGCTGGTCGGAGCTGATGGCCCGGCCGACATGCGCGCCCACGCCGCTGACGCCCGGTACCGTTCGCAGCTCCCGGCTCGCGGCGGCGGTGATCCGGTCCATTTCCGGCAGTGAGGTACCCGGGACGGTGCGCAGTTGCAGCAGCAGGTTGCGGTCCTGGAGCGTGGGCAGCAGCGAACGGCCGCCGATCTGGGGCACGCAGGCCAGCGCGGCGATGGCGAGCACCCCGGCGAGCGCCCAGGCGCGGCGTGGCCGGGCGATCGGGCCCGCGAGCCTGCGGTCGAAGAAGTTCTTCACGACCCGGCCGAATGACCCCTCGCGGCGCGCGCTGTCCCCGCGCAGCAGCAGGACGGTGAGCGCGGGCGTCAGGGTGAACGCCACCAGCATCGATGCGAGCAGCGCCAGGGCGTAGGTGAGCACGAGCGGGCGGCTGAAGGCGGTCGCGAGCATGCCGAGGAACAGGAACGGCGCCAGCGCCAGCAGGATCGCCAGCGAGGCATACATGAGCGGCCTCCGGGACGCGGCGAACGCCTCCACCACCGCGCTCCGGCCCCGGTCGGCCGTGTCACCTTCGGCCCCGGGCCCCTCGCTGCCAGGCATCTTCGCGCCGCCGACGCCCACCCGCGGGCGGGCCGTGTCCAGGTCGGTGACCACGTCATCGATCACCAGGCCCAGGGCGGCGGCAAGCCCGAGCAGCGTAATGGCCGTAAGAGTTGTCCCCGTCAGGAGCAGGACGCAGACCGCCACCATGAGCGACACCGGGACCACGATCAGGGCGACCACGGCCGCCCGCCAGGACGCCAGCAGCAGGAGCATCAGCACGAGCGCGGCGGCGAGGGCGATCAGCGCTACGGTCCCGGCGTTGCTGAGGGCCGTCTCGATATAGCTGGCCGGGCGGTAGACGTTCGAGTCGATAGTGATGCCCTTGAGGCCGGGTGCCATGTCTTGCAGCGCGGCCTCGATGCCCCGGGTGACCTCGACGGTGTTCGCACCGGGGAACTTGTCGATGGCGAGCAGCAGCTCCCCGGTGTGCGGGGCGACGGCGTCCCCGATCAGCGGCTGGTGGTTCTCCACCACGGTGGTCACGTCGCCGAGCCGCAGCACGTGCTGCCGTGGCCCTTCGACCGGGACCTGAGCGAGCTGCGCGGGGTCGGAGATCGGGGAGATGTGCTGGATGGAGAGGCGCTGGTTGGGTGACTCGACGAAGCCGCCGGTCCCCGGGGTGGACGCCTCGACGAACGTCAGCGGCGACACCCACA
>Ga0070707_100007482_pt1 | contig 10139 bp, 4 predicted proteins | sample KBSK5502metaG_FD_65468 | JGI IMG/M metagenome (GOLD analysis project Ga0070707, IMG submission 65468) | Corn, switchgrass and miscanthus rhizosphere microbial communities from Kellogg Biological Station, Michigan, USA - KBS K5-50-2 metaG | ecosystem: Host-associated > Plants > Roots >... | reverse complement strand
CCACCGAGAGTGCCCGCCGCAGCGCACCGTCGAAAACAGGATCGCCCGTAGTATTCACGAAGTCGGCGACTAGGATAGAGTCCTTTTCCGTCAACGGCTGTGCCCGGTGCGTGTAATAGAAAGTTCCAGCCGCCGCAAGTATCAAAATCGCCGCCGCAACACCGCCCAGCCACCATCCTCGCCGTCGGCGCTCGGCAAGCCCCGTAACCACCGTTCCAGTCACTGGCGTCTGCACAACCACCGCGGTTCCGCTCGACGGAGTCTGCGTCGCCACAGCACTGCCGCTCGCCGCGATTGGCTCGGCCGCCGCCACGACGGCGCTCCGACTGGAATCGGTGTCTCTCTTCAGGCGCTGAAGGTCAGTCCGCATCTCCGCCGCACTCTGATAACGGAGATTTCGGTCTTTCTCCAGGGCCTTGTTAATGATGTCTTCTAGCTTGGGGGGTAAGTCAGGATTGAGCCGAATAGGAGGAGTGGGAGCACGATCCAGGATTGCTTGGAAGATGAGTGCCCATGTATCACCTCGGAAGGGCAATGTGCCCGTGGCCATCTCGTACAGCACCGCGCCGAAGGAAAAAAGATCAGTGCGGGCATCCAGTTCTTTCCCTTTCGCCTGCTCAGGAGACATGTATGCGACCGTACCCAGCGCGGCACCGGGACTGGTGAGGTGCTCCTCGCTGATCGCGGTCGCTTGCGCGGTTACTCCAGCGGCTTCCACGATTCTGCTTGCGACGGGTGTCACTTTGGCCAGTCCGAAGTCCAGAATCTTGGCGTGTCCTCGTTCCGTTACGAAGATGTTTGCGGGCTTAATATCACGGTGAACGATGCCCTTTGTGTGCGCTGCATCGAGAGCGTCGGCAATCTCGATTCCGAGCGCGAGCAGTGTCTCCAATTCCATCGGGCGGTTGCCGATCACATGCTTCAGGGTTTTTCCATCAAGAAACTCCATTGCGATGAACGCCTGCCCGTCCTGCTCTCCGATGTCAAAGATCATGCAGATATTGGGATGGTTCAGAGCGGACGCAGCCTGCGCCTCGCGTTGGAAACGGGCCAGTGCCTGGCGGTCTCGGGCCACGTTCTCAGGGAGAAACTTGAGGGCTACAAAACGGTGCAGGCGGGTATCCTCGGCCTTATAGACCACGCCCATACCGCCGCCACCCAGCTTCTCGATAACACGATAGTACGAGATGGTTTGGCCGATCATTGCAGCAGGAATGCTATGGCGAGTGCCAGGGCAAGTCAAACTCGGAGTTTCCTGGTGACCAAGCGCGAGTGACGAATTCACTGTAGTTTGGCGTACCCCGCCTTGGCTTGCTTCAGGATGGGGATGTCGGGGTCGGCGTCTTTCCAGAGGGCGAAAAAGCGGTCACTGCGGCAAGCCCATGCGTTTGAGCAGGTCGATGTAGCGGGGATCAGAGTGAAAGGGTTCTAGAAACTCTTCGATCTTTACGCTTTCCATGCTCGCCGACCGCTCCGCGTAGCCCTTTTCCAGCCACTCGAAGGTATGGTCGCGGTCTCCCATCAGCCCGTAGTAACGCGCTATCAAGTTGGGTGAGACGTACTCCCTTTGCGACTCGTTTTTCAGTACCTCAATCAACGCCGTGCACGCCCCCTTCAGCTTCGCTTTCCGATACCCAGCAGCGAATGCCTCCGCCCGTTCGGGGCGCCCGTTCTTCTTCATGCCCATGACCGAATCTGCCACGAACGCGTCCTGATTTCCCAAGTGCCAGTACACGCTACCGCGGATTCCATAGTAGGGTGGAAATTCCGGATTGGCGGCAACGAGCCTGTTCAACTCCGCCACGGCATCCTCAAAACGGTGCATGTCCATCAGGAGCCCCGCGTGATTCGCGTTAATCTGGGGAGAAGCTGGGTCGAGTGCCAGCGCCTTCTCATTCTCCGCCAATGCCTCCTTGAATCGGCCCAAGCTCTCTAGCAGAGTCGAGTACCAGTGGTGCGACGTGGCGTCGTTCGGATTCAATCCAATCGCCTTGCGATACTCGGCTTCGGCTCCCGCCCAGTCCCAATCTGCCTGGTCCTTCAAGACTGCCAGGGCGGCATGTGGCTCGGCCAGCGTCGGATCGAGTTCGATCGCTCGCTGCGCTGCACTGCGAATCTTGGGCGAGGCTTCAACGTTGGAAATCCATTCGCGATCAAAGAGAAGGACATATGCATCTGCTAACCCGGTATAGGCCTGTGCGTAATTTGGATCCCTTGCAACCGCTTGGTTAAACTGATCTAAGGCCTTGTAGAGGCTCTCTCGCGTGCGCTGCTCCAGGTAAAAGCGTCCCTTCACATAGAACTGGTAGGCCTCGGCATTTTCGGTGGCATGCTCGGCCAGATGCTTCTTCTCTTCGCCACTTACCTTCATACGCAGCTGGCCCGAAATGTCGGAGGCAATGTCGTCCTGTACGGTAGCGATATCGGAGGCTCTGCGCTGGTACTGCTCACCCCAGATCTGCGAGCCGTTGCTCACATCTACCATCTCAGTTTCCACGTTGAGCGTGTCCCCGTGTTGCGTAAGGCGGCCCACAATTACCGCTCCCACCTTCAGTTCGCGCCCGATCTGCAGCGGATCCTGCTGCGCCTGCCGGTAGCGGAAAACCGTAGTGCGGGCCATCACCCGCAGCCCCGGCAGCCGCGAGAGATGGTTGATCACTCCTTCCGTGATGCCGTCCGCTAGATAGTCCATTTCTGAGTTCGAAGTAGCATTGGCCAGCGGCAATACCGCCACGGAATCAATTGCACTCGGCGTTCGATGTAGGAAGTAATATCCGCCCGCTGCCATCGCCGCGAGCACGAGTGCAGCGAAGACGACGGCCCCAACCACGGCCCATGGTTTCCGCACCGCTGGCTCGGCAGCCGCCGCACTGGAACTGGAAGGTCCAGCAGCAACCGTTCCACTCGCCGACGTCGCTAGAACGCCTGGGCTTGATGCAGCCGGGATGGTCCCCGGACTTGCGGAAGTTGCTGCCATCGGCCTTGAGGCGCTGCTCACAGGAATGCCCGGTTCCGCAGCAGCCGCTACCGGACTGCGGCTGGAATCCCTGTCTCTCTTCAGGCGCTGCAGTTCGGCCCGCAAATCCGAAGCGTGCTGATAGCGCAGGTCCCGGTCTTTTTCCAACGCCTGGTTGATGATATCTTCCAGCCGTGGCGGCAAGTCGGGGTTCAAACGCATGGGAGACGCCGGAGCGCGCTCCAGGATCGCATGGAAGATAACCGCCGAGGTGTCACCCCGGAAAGGCAGGGTGCCCGTGGCCATCTCATACAACACAGCGCCAAAGGAGAACAGATCGGTGCGTGCGTCCAGCTCCTTGCCCCGCGCTTGCTCGGGTGACATGTAGGCGACCGTGCCGAGCGCAGTGCCCGGGCTGGTAAGATGCTCGGCGCTTATTCCTGCGGTCGCCTCCGCCAGGGCTTTCCCTGGTTCCGCCGTACGGCTGCCTGCAACGGTCACCTTCGCCAGCCCGAAATCCAGAATCTTGGCGTGCCCGCGCTTCGTCACGAAAATGTTGGCGGGCTTGATATCCCGATGAACGATGCCTTGGCTATGGGCAGCATCAAGCCCGTCAGCGATCTCGGTGCCCAGCGACAGCAAAATATCCAGGTCCATCGGACGCCCGGTGATTCGGTGTTTCAGCGTCGTTCCATCCAGGAACTCCATGGCAATGAATGCACGGCCATCCTGCTCGCCAATGTCATAAATCGTGCAGATATTTGGATGGTTCAGAGCAGAAGCGGCCTTGGCTTCGCGGCGGAAGCGCTCTAGGGACTGGGCGTCCTTGGCGAGTTCTTCAGGCAGGAACTTCAGAGCTACAAAACGGTCGAGCCGGGTGTCCTCAGCCTTGTATACGACACCCATCCCGCCGCCGCCGAGCTTCTCGACGATGCGGTAATGCGAGATGGTCTGCCCGATCATGCGCTGCCATGTTAGGAGTGAAGGTGGAGCAAGTCAACGCGAAGCTCGGTCATGCAGCGGGAGGGTCACAGCCGTGCTCATTGCAGCTTCGCATACTCCGCCTTGGCTTGCTTCAGGATGGGGATGTCGGGGTCGGCGTCTTTCCAGAGGGCGAGGAAGTCTTGGTAGGCGGTGCGAGCCTTCGCGTTGTCTCCTGACAGAGCGTAGGCCCTGCCCAATTGCAAGTGGGCCAGTGCCCCGATGGGTTCGTTCAGAACAATCCCGCGATGATCGAGGATTTTTTGAAACTCGGCGGCTGCTTCGTGGCCTTGATGCGCGGCGAGATACGCTTCGCCGCGCACATAAACAGGATACAAATTGGGCCAATTGTAAGAGCCAATCGCTGGCAAACCAAGTTCATAGGGAGCAGCGACTCCAAGAGTATTGAGAGCCTGCTGTGGGTTTGAATGGCTGACCGCAAGCTTTGCGCGAAGAGTTGGAAGGTAATTGAACTGCACAACTGTGTCTTCGGAGAACCTCTTGCCCAAATCAGCAGCCAATACTTGCGCCCGCCCGTCATCTCCCGAATATGCCAAGGCAAGCGCCGCAGCGTACTGAACATCACGCCCAGTTGAAGGGCTTAGGGCCAGAGCGGCTCGTCGTCGAGCCTCGGCGGCATTACCGAAAAGAGCCTCCCGCAAGGCAGATACGGCACCGTAAGTCGCAGCCGTTTCCTTTTCCCCCGCGTGCTCGGTTGAACCTACGGCCCTGCGGGAGAACTCTCGGGCATTCCCAATGTGACCGGAATAGGCGGCTGTATCTGATTCCATGGCCAACAACGAGTCTTCCTCTCCCGTCTTGCCCGCAACAAGAGCCACCTGCCGTGCCATTTCTGCTTTGTCGTTCTGCAAGAAGGCAAGCGAGTAGAGGGTGCCGCCAACTAGCGCGGAGTCGAGACCTCTCGCGCTTGCCTCTTTGACCGTAGCCTGTGCCTGTTGCAAGCGATTCAAAAATAGATACGAATTAACAAGACCGACATAATCTAACCCGTCCGCTGGGTTGAGGCGAATGGCTTCCCGACGTTCGGTAATGCCTTTTTCATGCTGTCCTAAACTGCCCCAAATACTTGCCAAGATGTTGTGTGGTACCCAGAAGCGTGGGTAGGTTTGGATGGCGAGATCAAGAGACTTTCGTGCCTTGTCTAAATTACCTGTGACTCCGTCATAATAAGCAGCCTCGATCATTAGCTTTTCTCGCTCGCTCACACGTCCTCGTAATTCATACGCCTTTCGCATACTCTCGGCCGACAGACGGCTCTCGCCGAGGTTGGAATACATAAAGCTGAGGTACATATAAGCCATGGCAAAATTCGGGTCGATTTGAACGGCCCGCTCATAAAAGGGGATAGCCCCGGCGCTGTCTCCTCCCATGACCACGGTTTTCGCGGCAAGATTCATAGCATGGAGAGCCTCCAGTGAGGGTGTGGTGTCTTGCTCAAGAGGTGTGTCGTATTTTTGCACGGTGCTCAGGGACTCCCCGAGCTTGCTTCTCATTTCCGAAGCTAACCTCCCCAAGGTTTCAAGGGCATGGCTCTTGTCGTTTGCCTGTGCCTCCGTGCTCGCAAGTAATTCTCCGTTTGCACAATTGATCGCCTTCAGAATCAGGTTGTATTGCGTGCCAATCTGCGCAATCGAACCGTCGAGCACGGCTGCGCTACTTGTTCGTTGACAGATTTCACTCCCAATCTCCGGCGTGACCCTCGCATCGGGTGGTTTTCCCATCAGCCGCAAGGTCTGCTGGATTTGTTCGTCTGAGACTAGGCTGAGAAACGGCGACTGCTCCAGTTGCACGGAAAGTCCTTGCCGCAGCGTGCCGTCAAACACAGGGTCGCCTGTTGTGTTCGTGAAGTCGGCTATGACAATAGTGTCCTTGTCGGTGAGCTTGGGAGTGCGGTGAAGGTATGAGTAGGCTCCTGCGGCGAGTACAACGAGGGCCAGTACAACTGGAATCATCACCTTCCAGCGCATTCGGAGGTGACGAGGGGCTCCGGCACTTGTTGCCGCTGGCAATCGAGCCGACTCCGTGTCGCGTTTCAGCCGTTGCAGATCGGTGCGAACGTCCGAAGCGTGCTGGTATCGAAGATTGCGGTCTTTCTCCAGACACTTGTTGATGATCCGTTCCAGTTCGGTTGGCAGATCGGGGTTCAATCGAACCGCAGGAACGGGTGCCCGGTTCAGGATGGACTCGAAAATTACTCCTGTGCTTTCGCCACGGAATGGCAAGCTGCCAGTAGTCATCTCGTAAAGAACGCCACCGAATGAGAACAAGTCCGATCGACCATCCAACTCTTTTGTTCGCACCTGCTCCGGCGACATATAAGCGACAGTTCCGAGCGCCGTGCCGGGACTGGTCAGGTGCTCTTCACTGATCGTCGGTTCAGCCGCAACTGCCGCTGCCCCTTCCAATACGTGAGCGGCCACTGGCGCTACCTTCGCCAGTCCGAAATCCAGAATCTTCGCGTGCCCCCGTTTAGTGACGAAGATGTTCGCAGGCTTGATATCTCGGTGCACGATCCCGGCAGTGTGGGCGGCGTCCAGCGCATCGGCGATCTCGATTCCGACAGAAAGCGCGGTTTCGATTTCGAGCGGCTTTCCCGCAATCCGCGCTCGCAGGGTCATGCCTTCGAGGAATTCCATTGCTATGAAGGCATGCCCGTCCTGCTCGCCGATGTCATAAATCGTGCAAATGTTGGGGTGGTTCAGTGCGGACGCGGCTTTCGCCTCGCGGCGGAAACGGCTCAGGGCTTGTGGGTCTCTGGCTACTTCATCGGGCAGGAATTTGAGGGCCACGAATCTGTCTAGCCGTGTGTCCTCAGCCTTGTACACCACGCCCATGCCGCCGCCGCCCAGTTTCTCGATTATGCGGTAATGCGAAATCGTCTGTCCGACGAGTTGCGAAGAGGCCGCCATTGGCGAGAATGTTAGGTCGAATGCGAGGGAAGGTCAATCGAAGGGGGCTACCGCAGCTTCGCGTACGCGGCTTTCGCTTGCTTCAGAATTAGGATGTGGTGGTCGGCACCTTTAGAGGCCGAGGAACTTTTTGTAGGCGGCGAGCGCTCCCTATGCGGAGATCGCATTATCGGTTCGTAGCACTTCCGGTGAAAATGTTTCTACACCATCGTGACGATGAGGTGGGCGTATGATCGCCAGCGTTCTTGAAGTGAAAAAGGAGATTCCGGTTTAATGGACGCTTGGTCTGTTTCGATTAGCAGCAAGCGATAGATAGGGGAATCTCCGTGGTGATGCAATCGTCAATCAATTGTCAGGAGCAATCATGAGTCAAGACAGCCTCATTCCGGTTGCAAATAATGCCAAGTCGCGAAACGACCTCATCGAGCGCGGGTTCAGTCGTCAGCCGCTCAGAATTGATGTAGACATAGCCCGCTCGCTGGAAGCCTTAGCCCATGCGGCTTGGTCCATTCCGAAGGACAAGTACTATGACGGGGGCGACAGGTATCGTTCCTTAAATCGTCTCCGGGCCGAGATTGTTGAGGGCGGTGTAAAAGTTTGGTCCAGCGAGGAGAACACGCCCTACGTGCAGTTGAAAAAATACAACACGACACTGGGCGGCCAGCCGCGAGAGTAAGCTCCGTTGCCCCCAGCAATCGCTGCTTCCATCGGCGTTCGCAAGATCGTTGCTCACCACCTTCATTACCTTCCGCTCTCGGCGGTGGGTACGAGGTACTTGGTCAACGTCCACCTAATAAGGTTCACGGCTACACCGGGTCGACCGTGCGATACGAGTCCACCGGGCTTACATAAAGACGGAGAAAAGTACATCGCCACGCACCTACTGGGCTGCTGCGGCGCTCGTGGTGGCGAAGTCATCATAACCGACAATGACAAACACGAAGTGGAGCGCTTCACGATGCGGGAATGCGGTGAGTGTTACGTCTTCGATGATGACCGTATCTGGCACATGTTGACGCCAGTGGCAGTCTTGGAAGGCAATCACTACGCCTACCGTGACACGCTGGCTTTCGATATGCTGCCAGAAGGCTGGGAAACAGTGCAGTGACAAAATCGTGCTGATTCAATGACCGGGGCGACCGGAATCGGATGACGAGTGTCTGCGAAAGCCAAGAGAATCAACGCTGGTCAAGAAGGGGTCTCCCGCAGCAGCCGCAAGCGAGTGATTCCATTGGTGCGAAATTTTCGATTTTGCTAGTCCGCCCGGTATACCTTCGGGCCAGAGGCGGCATTTACTGGGCAAGTCCGATTCGGCGCAGCAGATCGGCATAGCGGGGGTCAGAGCGAAGCGAGTCCAGCGTGAAGTCAGTTTTCAGCGCAATCAATCTGAAGCTGTCGTGTTCCCGATAGGCAATGTTTAGCCACTCGAATGCTTGTTGTCTGTCACCCAAATCAGCAAACAGTTCCGCGATTCTATACGGTGATGCATAGCCGTTTTTACGCTGGGCTCTCAGAACATCAATGCCTTTGCTGAGCGCCCCTTTCCACCCGGACATGCGAAACCCCGAATCGAGGGCGGACGCGAACTCAAGATCATTTCTCTCTCGGGAAAGCTGCGCTCCAGTGTTAAACTCACGAACCGCCTCCGGGTACATGCGCTTGCCCCAATATGCTAAGGCGCGATGAAAGTGAGGTTTGGGAAAATCAGGATTATCCTCAGCAACTTTCCTACAGGTATCAATTGCCCGATCAAATTGGCGATCCGAGAGGTATACCTGACAAAGAACGGCACCAGTTATCGGGGCCAAGGGGTCGAGCCGATAGGCTATAGTAGCTTCTGCTATTGCTTTCTGTGCTCTCCCGCCCATATATCCAATGTCTCCTGCGTACCAGTGGTGCGCTGTAGCATCGCTGGGATCGAGTTCTAAAGCTTTTTTGTACTCAGCCTCTCCTCCGGCAAAATCCCAGTCGTACTCAGTCTTGCTTGCAGCTAGTACGGCGTGGACGTGGGCCAGCGTCGAATCAAGCTCCAGCGCCTTCATGGCTGCGGCATTGGACTTTGGGTAGACATCGTTAGGATCGCCGCCGTAATCCGACATTACGCTGTACGCATCAGCTATGCCCGCGTAGGCTAGTGCGTAGCCGGGGTCTTTGGCAACGGCTTGATTGAAATAGGAGATTGCGTTTTTAAGATCAGCAAGAGTCCGTCTGTTCCAGTAGTATCGACCTCTGAGATACATTTGATATGCTTCCGGATTTTGCGTGCCTTGCTTCGTGACTTGCTGCTTTTCAGCGACGTTAAGGTTCGAGCGTAGTTTCTCTGCGACATCGCCTGCAATCTGCTGCTCCAGCGGTATCAGCTCGGCGCTCTTGCGGCTGTAACGTTCACCCCAGAGTTGAGTATTGTCACGTACGTTGGTAAGCTCGGCACTCACTTCGATGGTGTCGCCGCGTGGCACAACCCGGCCAGTGACCAGCGCAGATACGCCCAGTTCGTTGCCGACCTTCCGCAAGTCAATGTCCTTTCCTTTGTAGCGGAATGCCGACTGGCGAGACTTCACCTTAAGCTGGGGCACATGGGTTAGGCTGTCGATCAATGATTCAGTGATCCCGTCGCTGAGGTAATCGGTGTTAGCATCTCCACCGACATTTGTGAAGGGGAGCACGGCAATCGAGTCAATCTGGGATGCTCTGCTAGGGCGAAGGTACCAAGTGCCACCTGCTGCCAGTAACATGGCAGCGAAGCACCCGGCTACGATCCAGAGCTTGCGAAGTTTGGGCTTCTTGTCAGGCGGTGCTTGGGTGGCAACCATTCTGCCAGACTCGGTCTGGCGTTTTAGGCGCTTGAGATCAGCCCGAATGTCAGATGCATGCTGATACCTAACGTCGCAGTCCTTCTCCAGTGCCTTCTCGATTATCCGCTGCATCTCCGAGGGCACTTCCGGGTTCAGGCGCACTGGCGAAGACGGCGTTCGATTGAGAATCGAGTCAAAGATCACTCCAGACGTGCCGCCCCGGAAAGGCAGCATGCCCGTGCACATCTCGTACAGCACAGCCCCGAACGAGAACAGGTCGGTACGAGCATCGAGTTCTCTCCCTCTGACCTGTTCGGGGGACATATAGGCCACAGTGCCGAGCGTTGAACCGGGGCTGGTAAGGTGCTCCTCCGAGCCGATGGTCGGGTCGCCCATAGCAACGCTCTCCGGCTTCGAGGAGACCTTAGCCAGTCCGAAATCGAGAATTTTCGCCTGACCTCTATTCGTCACGAAGAT
>Ga0070707_100007479_pt1 | contig 10140 bp, 7 predicted proteins | sample KBSK5502metaG_FD_65468 | JGI IMG/M metagenome (GOLD analysis project Ga0070707, IMG submission 65468) | Corn, switchgrass and miscanthus rhizosphere microbial communities from Kellogg Biological Station, Michigan, USA - KBS K5-50-2 metaG | ecosystem: Host-associated > Plants > Roots >... | reverse complement strand
GGCTTCGCGTGGTCGTGGGACGACCTGGGGTATTCGACGGGCGCAATCTTCGGCGCGCTGAACCTTGCCGAGAATCGCCTGACCGTCACTGTTGCGCCCGGTGCCGTGGCCGGCGCGCCGACAAGCCTTGCGTTCAACGTCGATGCGCAGGATCTGCCGATTACGAATCGCAGCATTACAGGTGCACCCGGCAGCATGACGCTGGTCTGGCCCGAGATGCGTCCTGGCGAAACGATGCTGACGATTGCGGGCTCGGTGCCGGCCGGCGGCATGCCGGCGACGCTCACCGTTTCCGCCGGCAATCCCACCGTGTGGTTCGCGCGCATGCTGCGGCGGCGGCTCATCGCATCGGGCATCGACGTTGCCGGACCCGCAGTGGACGGAGACGACGTGAGCCTCACGTCACCGGACGCGGCTGCGATCCTCTACACGTATCGATCGCATCCGCTGTCGGAGATTGCGCAGCCGTTGCTGAAAGAGAGCATCAACCTGTACGGCGAGGCGGTGCAGCGGCTCAACGCGTCCGGCCCGCCGCCACGGACCAACGATCAGGCGCTCGAGGGGATGAAGCAGCGGCTGGTGTCATGGGGCATCTCTGCTGACGCCTTTCAGCTCGTCGACGGCTCCGGCCTCTCGCGCCGCGATGTGCTGGCGCCCGAGGCGCTCCTGACAGTGCTCACTCGGATGTACGACCCGGCAGGAGTTTCGCGCTGGATGACCGCGCTGCCGATTGCGGGAATCGACGGCACGCTGGCGGCGCGGATGAAGGGAACTCCGGGGGAGAACAACGTCCGCGCGAAGACGGGCACGATGTCGAATGTCCGTTCGCTGGCCGGCTACGCGACGGCGCGCGGCGGCGAGGTGCTCGCCTTCGTCGCGATCGTCGACAACTTCGAGGGGACCGGCGCGCAGGCCAACGCCGCGCTCGACGCCCTCGCAGTTCGTCTTGCGTCCTTTTCACGCTAGGAATACGCTTACGCCCACCTGGGAGGGTCTTACCCTGCCTCCGAGCATCTGGAGGATCTGATGCGAAAAGCCGCAAGCTTCCTTGGACTTCTGTCACTGCTCGTCGCTCTCTCCAGCCTGGGGCTGCACTCGCAGGCAAAGCCGGCCCAGGCGGTCGATGAGGGCGGCGCGCCCATCTTCAAGGTCGATCCGTTCTGGCCCAAGTGGCTGCCGAACAAGTGGGGCATGCAGCAGGTCACCGGGATCGGGATCGATCCGAGCAACGATCACGTCTGGTTCCTGAATCGCGCGGCCGCCGCGAACCCGGACGAAACGGGCGGCGCCAACGGCCGCCTCGACTGCTGCATTCAGGGTCCGGAGCTGATCGAGCTCGATCAGGAAGGCAACGTCGTCCACGCATGGGGCGACAAGAACACCGAAAAGTGGCCCACGGCGCTGCAGACGGTCATCGTCGACTCGAAAGGATTCGTGTGGGTCGCCGGCACCGGCGCACAGGACAGCATCCTGAAGTTCACCAAGGAAGGAAAGCTGGTGTGGGACTTCGGCCATCGGCCGCCGAAGGACGCAAAGGACTTCAAAGAGAACAACCAGATGACCGACGCCTTCGTGAGCAAGGGACGATTCCAGCTCGACGAACAGACCAACGAGATCTACATCATCAACCAGCGGCGCGTGCTCGTGTACGACATGACCACGGGCGCGTTCAAACGCGGGTGGGGCGGACACGGGATGCCGCTCAGCGAGATCACCAACGATCCGCTGCCGAAGTACAAGTGGACGGGCGGCCCGCCGACCGAGGAGAAGAACCTCGTCCCCGACCTGCACTTCGTCGAGATCGCGAAGGACCGCAAGGTGTACGTCGGCGAGCGTGGGCAGAACCGCATCGAAGTCTTCACCACCGACGGCAAGTTCCTGCAGGAGTTCTACGTCTCGCCGAACACGCCGTCGCAGCGCGCCGAGGACTGCGGCGGTCTCTACAGCAAGGACTTCCCGCCGTGCGGCACGACGTACAAGCTCGCCATCTCACGTGACCCGCAGCAGAAATATCTCTACGTGGCTGATGGCACCAACGACAAGGTCTGGATCCTCGATCGCGCCAGCGGCAAGACGATCGGCAGCTTCGGCAGGAACGGCACGTACGCCGGGCAGTTCCATTGGATCAACGCCATCGTGATGGACTCCAAGGGGAACATCTACACGGGCGAGGTCGAAGAGAACAAGCGCATCCAGAAATTCGTGCCGGTGATGGCCTCGGCGCGCCGCTAATTACGGCGCCGGCTAAGGGCACGAAGACGGGGTTCGTGGTTCAAACGTCTTTGTGTCCTTAACCACCATCAGGGTCCGCGAACTGCACCAGGCGGACCTCCCCTTCGCAGTCGGCATCGTCGCTCGCGGCATGCGCGATAATCCCCTTCACATCGCCGCGTTCGGTGAGGACGCCGAAATTCGCGGACAGCGTCTGATCCGGATGTTCACGGTGGCGCTGCAGTTCATCTTCTCGAAAGGGATCGTGCTCGGCGCGTTCGACGACGACACGCTCGCCGGCATCGCTGGCATGGTCGCGCCCGGTCGATGCCAGCCGTCGCTCACCGAAAAGCTGTCGCTGATGCCGCGTCTCGTGCCCGCGGTCGGCGGGGGAGCATTTGCACGCGTCGGCCGCTGGATGAGCGCATGGGCGCAGCACGACCTCCGGCAGCCGCACTGGCATCTCGGACCGGTCGCCGTCGACGCGCATCTGCAGCGAACCGGCATCGGCTCGCTGCTGATGAAGGAGTACTGCGCGCGCCTGGACCTCGCGCATGTGGCAGGCTACCTGGAAACCGACAAGGCGTCGAACGTGACGTTTTATGAGCGGTTTGGTTTTCAGACGGTAGGCTCCGCACCGGTGCTGGACACGCCGAACTGGTTCATGAAGCGAGAGGCGCGTTAGTGGATCCGAAGGGAGTTGGGATTTACCTTGAGCGCACGAGAGGCGCGAGGCGCGGTGTGGCGGGCGAGAGTTCGTCGATAGATGCCTGCGGCACGAGGGACAGTTCCAACGCGTCGCCGTATTTCACCTCGACAACCTGGCGTCTCTCCCCCGTCGCATCCTTGACGGCGATCTCGCGGGTGCCAATCGGCACCTGAATCGGCTCGAGCGGCGCAACGCCGACGCGCTGGCCTTCCACCCACACCTCCGCGCCGGGCGTCGTCGTGACGTGAATCTGCGCGGTGGGAAGAACCACGTTGTACGGCTGAACGTGGCCGGGCCGAATCGTCAGCGTCCCAGACGATCGATAGCGGAAGTGCTCGTTCACGACTTCAATACGGTGCGCACCGCTCGTCAGTAGAAGCTGCCCGTCATCGGACGTGCCGATGCGCTTGCCATCGACAAAGACCTGCATCGGAAGCCGCGAGAACACGGTCATGAAGCCCGGTCCCGAATCAGCCTGCGGCGCGGTAGCAGCCGAGGACTCGACCGCGGCGGGCTGCGGACCGGTCGCGGCATTGACAGCATCGGGATGTGGAATGGCGTGCTCAGCAGCGGTGATCGCGCGGCGGGTGACGACGGGAGCAGCCGTGACGGCTTCCTTCGCCGCCGCTTTTGCGGCCTTTCCGGCGGTGCCGACGAGGGTAGAGGATGTCCGCGCCGCGCTTGAAACGGCGCGCGGCAAGTAGAGGGCCCCGGCAACGACGACCAGGATGATGAGCGCGGCGGTCGCGACGAAGTCCCACCGAATGCCCCGCAAGGCTGCTCGAGAGATGTCGGCAAAGCCTGATGGTTTTTCCGAACCCATGCTCGAGGCAAAGAGCGGAATCTCCTGAGCTCTCGCGGTTTGGGCCCGGGCGGCCTCGGCGCGAAGCCGGCGGATCTCGCCCGCGAGGCGCTCGTTCGCCTCCGCGCGGATGCGCTCGGTTTCACTTGCCAGCGCCACTTCGGCCGCGGCGCGCGCCTTCTCGGCGGCCTCCATCCGGATCTTGTCCGCGTCGACAGTCATCTCACGGTGCGCGTGCTGGAATTGCTCCGCCTGGCCAATCACGCTTGCCAGCTGTGCCTCCAGACGCGCCTCTGTCTCGGCTTTCGCGCGCGCCACCTGCTCCTGGAGTTGAGCCTCGCTCTCGCCACGTGCCTTCGCAACCGCGGCTTTCAATTGCGCGTCCGCTTCGGACCTGACACGCTCGACTTCGTCCTCCGCCATCTTGGCGCGAGCCGCAGCTTCCTCGACGACGTGCCTTGCCTCCTCCATGGCGGCGGCCTTGGCCGCGTCCGCCTCGGCCCGGGCGCGCGCATTTCGCTCTTCGCGATCGCGTTCCGCCTGTGCCTGTGCGAGAGCCAGCTTGGTCGCGAGCAGCTGCTCCGCTTCCTTGCGGATGCGACGCACCTCCGCGGCGAGCTGATCCTCCCCTTCGCGACGAACCCGCTCGAGTTCCGCTGCCAGCGCTTCACGGGCAGCCGCTTCAGCGGCGGTCCGCGCTTCGGCAACAGCTGACTGTCGCAGCGACGCCGCTTGTTCCTCGATTCGCGCGAGCTCAAGTGCCCGTTGCCGGGCGGCTTCCGCCTCGACGCGCGCGATCTCACGGGTGCGCCGCTCTGCGGCCTCCACTTCGACGCGACTCAGTTCCCGTGCCTGCTGCCTGGCAGCTTCGGATTGCAGTCGCTCGAGCTCGGACTTCAGCCGGAATTCCACTTCCGCCTCGATGAGGCTCACGTCGGCGGCGCGGATGCTTTCGTCGACCGTGGAGGCGGGCGCGGGTGCAGAGGGCTCCGGCGCGAGGGGCGAGGCCTCGCCCTCGGCCGCAGCCAGACAGGCGCCGACGCTCCTGGCAAAGCCGTCTGATGCCGCCGCGCTGAGCTGCGGGATATCAACAATGCGGAGCTCGGCCCCCCCGGCCGTCACCGAACGCAGGTGCGTGACGATCTTCGTTCGCTCGTCCTGCGACAGGTCGCGGCCAAGCAGGACGACATCGGGAGGGCGCTGGTTCATCGCGATGAGGGCGGCGTGCGAGGAGGCGACGAGCTGGAGCTGGGCACCGAATCTGGCGCGTACGAGGGCGGTGAGCGGAGCCGCCTGCGCGGCGTCCGGCTCGATGGCGAGCACCAGACTCATGGTGTGATTCACCACACGCGGTTCAATCGCCGTGCCGCGCAATTGGCCCGCAAATGCTTGTGCGGAGCGGGCGGGAGTGACGGTTTTTACCGCTCGATTACGGAATCGATGCTCCGGCAAATCTGTGCAGCAGTTCGCGCGCGGCCGAACAGATATCGGCCAGGTTGCCCGAAAGTCCGCCGCCCTGCGCGAGGTCAGCCTTCCCGCCACCACGGCCGCCGAAGCGCTCCGTGAGAGCACGAAGCACCGCATTCGCATCCACCTTCCGGTCTGGCGAGCACGCGATGACAACGGCGATTGGTGACGCAGTCGAGAACAACGCGACGACGGCACTCGTGCGCGAGGTAATCTCCGTCGCGATCGTTTTCAGGCCGTTCGCATCCCATCCGTCGAGCGCTTCGACTACGACATCGCCCGCCAGCCGCACTGCCTCATGAACCGCCAGCGACTCCTGGAACCTCTTGATCGTCCTGCGGAGATCCCGCGCCTCCGTCTGCATCCGTTCAATCGTGCCTGGAAGCTCCTGCGGGAGCACCGACAAGGCGCGTACGCTGCCCACGACCGACTCGCGCAGCGTGCGAAACACGCGAAGCGCGCGGCCGCCGCAAACGAAGGTCACCCGGACGCCGCCTTTGAATTTCTCAACGGCCGGCACGAGGATGGCGCCGATCGCGCCAGTACGCGCGACATGCGTGCCGCCGCAGGCCGAGAGATCGAAATCTCTGACCTCGATCAGGCGCAGCACGCCGGCGCGCACAGGCTCCTTCCGCAACGAAAGCGTGGCGGCCTCGTCGGACGAGACAAAGCGGATGGCGACCTCGCGGTTGTCCCAGATGACGCGATTGGCCTCGTCCTCGGCGCGCGCGATCTGCTCCCATGACATCTCTTTCGCGAGATCGATGGTCGAGAGCTCGGCGCCCATGTGGAAGCTCACCGTGCGATTGTCGAAGAGACGATCGAAGGCAGCCGACAGCACATGCTGGCCAGTGTGCTGCTGCATGTGATCGAAACGGCGCGTCCAATCGATTTCACCTGTGACCGCGGCGCCGACCGCAAGCGGCGCCGAGAGGACATGAGCGATGTCGTCGTCGAGGTCGATCGTGTCGAGGACGTCTACCGCGGACCCGGAGGATCCTCGTTGCTGTGGTGTTATCCGACCCGTATCGAACGGCTGACCGCCGGAAGTGGGATAGAAAGCCGTTCGATCGAGCAGGGCGGCCTGGCGTCCTTGATGCTCGACCATGCTGGTCACGACAGCCTCGAAACGACGGCAGTACGGGTCGGTGTAGTAGATCCGGGAGGTCACGCCGCCTCGGCGGACGCGGCTGGCAGATCGAAGTAGAAAATCGCGCCGCCGGCGGGCGCGCTGCGGTAGCCGATGCGGCCGCCCAGCGAATCGATGATGCCGTAGCTGATCGACAGGCCAAGGCCGGTGCCCTGGCCGACCGGCTTGGTCGTGAAGAAGGGCTGGAACAGCTTCGCCTCGTTGTCAGCAGGAATGCCGGGACCAGTGTCTTCAACCTCGAGCAGCACCCGGCCGTCAAGATCGCGCGAACGAATTGTGATTCGCCCTGGCAAGCGGCCAGACGCGAGGATCGCCTGTTCCGCGTTGACGACGAAGTTCAGCAGCACCTGCTGCAGCTCGGTGAGGATCGCAGAGACGTGCTGGGTTGAGCGATCCTCGAGGCGCAGCTCGATCTGCTCAGACTCGAGCCGGCGCTGGCGCAGCTCGGCTACCGACGTGATGACGTCGGTCAGCCGAACCGGCGCTGCTTCGCCCGGCTGCTGGCGCGCAAACAGCGCGAGGTTGCGGATGATGTTGCAGGCGCGGGCGCTCTCCTTCTGAATCAGACGAAGATCGTCTTTCACGGAGTCGGGCACGTCCGCCTGCATCTGCAGCAGCTCTGCGAAACCGAGAATCGCCTGCAGCGGGTTGTTGATTTCGTGTGCGACGCCGGAGACGAGCTGCCCGACGGCGGCCAGGCGCTCCTGCCTGATCACCTGGCGCTGCAGCGACTGGAGCTCTTCTCGCATGCGTCGCTCTTCGCCCATCTGACCGTCAAGCGCGGTGCGGGTGTCGTTGAAGCGCCTCAGCATCAGGTCGAAGGCATCCTGCAGCTCGGCAAACTCGCGTGTCGGCATCGGCCGGCGCTCAATGGGCGTGAAATCCCCCGACCCGATGCGCTGCGCGGCCGTCTCGAGGTGCGTCAACGAATTGGCCAGGCGGCGCGAAAGGCCGAAGGCGACCATCAACCAGCCAATGACACCGAACGCGAGAATGGCGAAGCTCCGCGCCCACAGCGACGCCGCACGGTTCAAGGCAAGCGACATCGGTATTCCCACGCTCACGATCCACGGCCCGCTGTCCACACTCGCCTCACCGTACATGCGGCGAATGCCATCCACGTCCGCACGTTCCACCGGAGTGCGGATGCGGTCGGTCGGGCGCAGGTCCGCCGGCAGCAGCTGGCCCACATAACGATCCGCCTCCTGGCTCCTGGCGAGAATTTGTCCCTCGTGATCCGCCACCGTCACGACCGAGCCGTCGGGAACGGGTATCGCACGGAGTGAATCCTGAATCGTCTTCAGATCGACGAAGAAGCCGAGTGCGCCGACGACCCGATCGGTCGCATCGCGAACGGGATAGCCGAGGACGACATAGCGAACGCCGGAGGCGGCGACGTAAAGCGGCGAGACCGAGCGTACGCCGGTGCGGAACACCGGTTCCGCCCAGTCGCGCGTCGGCGTTGTCACGTCGGGGGCCGATGGCACCATCGCGTGGACGACGACATGGCCGGAGCGTCGAACGAGATCGATGCAGGCGATCATCGGGTGCCCGGCGGTGATTCTGCGAAGCAGGCCTTCGGAGACCGGCTGGTCCAGCGTCTGCACGCCCGGATTGGCGACGAGGTTCGCACCCGTGCCATCGAGATACGCAAGCTCACGACTGATGTAGGCCGCGGTCGTGTAGGCGACAACACGGCTCTGGTCCCCGAGCTCGTTGGCGCGCTCGCGGAACGTGCTCGTGCCGGACCAGATCGCCGCGGCCAGGACTGGGACAAACAGGAACGCAATAGCAATCGCCAGCTGCCGCTGAAGGGAAAACGACCAGAACGAGCGCATTTTTCTTCCCTTATCGGTCGAGTATGGGGTCGGCCACACCGGCCTGGGCGAAACCGGCCGCACGGAGTGTGCAACTGTCACAGTGCCCGCACGGGCGTCCGTGCGCATCCGGGTCATAGCAGCTGTGCGTCAGGCCGTAGTCGAGCCCGAGCGCCACACCTTTCCGGATGATCTCCGCCTTGGTCAGCGTCTGCAGCGGTGCGTGGATTCGGAATGCAGTTCCCTGCACACCCTTCGCCGTGGCTAATGACGCGAGGCGCTCGAACGCGGCGATGTATTCAGGCCGGCAATCGGGGTACCCGGAATAGTCGAGCGCATTCACGCCGATGAAGATGTCCCTTGCACCCAGGGCCTCTGCCCACCCGAGCGCCAGCGACAGGAACACGGTGTTCCTCGCGGGAACGTAGGTGGACGGGATGTCGCTGCTCGAGATGTCGCGATCTTTCGGCACCGGCATGTTGCTTGTCAGCGAGGAACCGCCGAGCGCCGACAGGTTGACATCGAGCTCCACATGGCGCTCCACACCGAGCCGCCGTGCCACCGCGCGCGCAGCCTCGATTTCGTGCGCGTGGCGCTGACCGTAGCGAACGGTCAGCGCGAACAGCCGGAAGCCTTCCTCCCGGGCAATCGCCGCAGCCGTGTACGAATCAAGCCCGCCGCTCAGGAGAACGACCGCGTCAGACGCCACGCGTCGCTGGATCCCAGATGTACTTGTGGAGCTGGAGCTGCACGCGAACGGGCAGGTTGTCCTGGAGGACCCATTCGGACAACGTGCGCGGACTCATCACGCCATGCGCCGGCGAGAGATGAATCGCGTGGCCGCGATCCGACAGGTGGTAGCGCGCGATCACATCGCGCGCGTACTCGTAGTCACCGCGATCCTTGACGACGAACTTCACCTCGTCATGCGGCCGCAGGCGATCGAGGTTGCTCCAATCGTTCTTCTCCGATTCGCCGCTGCCGGGACACTTCACGTCGAGGATAGTGACGACGCGTTCAGGGACGCGAGCGGTGCTGCGGTGGCCGCCTGTCTCGAGAAGCACCGTCCGTCCACGATCGAGCAGCCGTTGCATCAGCGGATACACTTCTTCCTGCAGCAGCGGCTCGCCGCCCGTGACTTCGACGAGCGGGCAGGCAAAGCCGTCGACCTGCCCGAGCACCGTCTCGAGCGACTGCTTGCTGCCCTCGTGGAACGCGTACGGCGTATCGCACCACGAGCACCGCAGATCGCACGCGGTCAGGCGCACGAACACGCACGGACGCCCCGCATAGGTCGACTCGCCTTGCACGGAGTAGAAAATCTCGTTGATGGTCAGCATTCCGGTTTCCGGGATCCCTGATTGTAAGATGCCCGCATGGGCGACGTGCGCGTCGGCACATCGGGCTGGAGCTACCCCTCCGGTAAGGGGACCTGGAACGGTCTCTTTCATCCGAAGACGCGGTCAAAGCGCGCCGGAACCGATCGGTTTGACGAACTTCGCTTCTATGCGGAGCATTTCAATACCGTCGAGGTGAACACCACGTTTTACGGCCAGCCGCGCGCGGAGGTGACACGCGGGTGGGCGGAACGTACGCCGGCAGGTTTCGACTTCTCGCTGAAGCTCTATCAGAAGTTCACGCACCCGAAGATGTTTCGCGAGGCGGCGCTCAAGACCGCCCCCGGCTCGGAGGGCGCGCTGCTCGATCTGCTCGCGCGGGTGACGCAGTCGGACATCGACGAATTTCGCAGCGGCATCGACCCGCTCGCATCCGCCGGCAAGGTCGGCGCGCTCCTCGCGCAGTTTCCGCCCAGCTTCAAAGATTCGCCGCAGGCACGTGATTACCTTGCGCAGCTGCTGCACGCGTTCGCAGAGTACCCGATGGCGGTCGAACTCCGCCATCGCAGCTGGAGCGATTCGATTGGCGACACCGTATCGCTGCTCAACACCTTCGGCGCCGCGTGGGTGCAGATTGACGAGCCGAA
>Ga0070707_100007478_pt1 | contig 10140 bp, 9 predicted proteins | sample KBSK5502metaG_FD_65468 | JGI IMG/M metagenome (GOLD analysis project Ga0070707, IMG submission 65468) | Corn, switchgrass and miscanthus rhizosphere microbial communities from Kellogg Biological Station, Michigan, USA - KBS K5-50-2 metaG | ecosystem: Host-associated > Plants > Roots >... | reverse complement strand
GCCTTGATGTGCTTGCAGACCTCGTACCCGTCCATGCCCGGCATCTGGACGTCGAGCAGGACGAGGTCGGGAGGCGCCGCCTTGATCGCGCGCAAGGCGGCGAGGCCGTCTTCGGCCAGGCGCACCTCGCACTCGACTCCGCCAAGGCATGCCTTGATCAGCTCGCGGTTCGCGGGCCCGTCGTCCACGACGAGCACGACCGGAGTTCGCCGCACGGGCCGGCCGCTGAGCTCGGCCAGCGGAAGCACGGTCGACCCCTTGCCGATGCCGTAGAGCCACGCCGCCGGTCGCAGGGCGTGCACGAAGCTCGAAGCGCTCGGGTACCGCTCGTCCGGGTTCTTGGCGAGGCCCTTGCGCAGCACGTCCTCGACGTGCGCCGACAGCTCACCGCCCAGCTCGTGGGTGGACGGCATGGCTCGGGTCACATGCGAGATCAAAACGGCGACGGGCGTGTCGGCCTGGAATGGAACCCGGCCCGTGAGCATCTCGTACGCGACCACCGCCAGCGCATAGCGATCGGAGGCAGGGCTGACCTGACCATCGCCGGCCTGCTCTGGCGACATGTACTCAGGCGTGCCCATCACGGTTCCGCTCGTGGTCAGCCTGCGGAGCGCGCCTGCGATCTTGGCGAGGCCGAAATCCGCCAGCACCGGAGTGCCGTCGTCGCGCAGCAGCACGTTGCTCGGCTTGATGTCGCGGTGAAGGACTCCGCGCGAGTGCGCGTAGTCGAGCGCCGCGGCCAGAGGCTCCAGCAGGCTGAGCACGGCGTCGAGCTGCATCGGCTCACCGAGGCGGTCGGCGAGCGTGCCACCCTCGACCAGCTCCATGACGATGTACGCGATGCCGTCCCTGTCGCCGAAATCGAACACCTGGAGGATGTTCGGATGCCTCAGGCGGGCGACCGACATCGCTTCCTGCCTGAAGCGCTCGCGATACGTCTCCTCTTCGGCGAAGAACTCCGGCAGCACCTTGAGGGCGACGTGGCGGTCGAGGCCAGGCTGATAGGCGCGAAAAACCGTCGCCATGCCCCCGCGACCGATCTTCTCCATCACGCGGTAGGACCCGACGACCGCGCCTTCGTGCACGCTCATGACGCAACGAAAAAGGCGCAGCCGCCTTCCTCACCAAACCCCAGCGACTCGACCTCTGACTGCTGATCGTAGGTGCCGCTCAGCCCCTCGATCACTCCGGCGTGAAAGGAGCAGATCTCGGGCACCTGCCTGCACACCTCGGCGAAAAGGCAGTTGAGGCAATCGATTCTTCCCGCGCGACCGACCTCGTAGTCGCCGCCCATGTCGGTCAGCGGCTCCAGCGCGGCGGTCAGCGAGACGGCGCCCGGTATCGCCAGAGAACGACCGAGCGCACGCCCCGCCAGCCTGAACGCCTCACTGCCGCCGATCCCTTCGAGCGAGTGAGCAAGACCCTCTGCCAGCACGTCGTAGCGGCGCATGGGATGGCTGATCTGCAGCGGTCCGGCGGTGAGCTGGTAGATCTTGGCCGGCTTTCCGGGCAGGCCGCGCCGGCGCTCCACCTCGAGGTAGCCGAGGGCCACCAGCCGTTCGAGGTGGTCGAAGGCGACCGAGCGATGAATGCCGGCGTCTTTGGCGACGTCGTCGACGCTGCGCGCCCTGCGGTCCGCATAGAAGCGGAGGAGGATGTCGCGTCGCGTGAAGTCACGCAGCGCGCCGAGCGCGCGCTCCATATCGGGGGCGACGCTCCGCAGCGGTTCTGCCGCGGAGCTCGCCCGATGGGGGGTGGATCCCAGACCGGCGGGGGAGCGCCGGCCTGGGTGGGGTAGGGGGGAAGGCAACTTATGCGTGGGCGGGTGCCTCGGCCTTGCGCCGGCGGCCGATCGCTAAGCTCACCGCTGCCACCACCACTGACGAGGCGATCCTTAACATCTCTATACCTCCGGTTTGTCGGGTTGTAACCCACTAAACCCTAACGAGGCCGAAATGTCAAGTCCTAAATTCTCAGGCCTGGACCTGCCTTCGCTTGCCGCCGGCCACGCCCAGGCGGAGGTCACGGACGACCCCACGCCGCGCCTTGACGGCGTACATCTCCTGGTCGGCTCGACCCAGCAGGCTCACGACGTCGTCCGTCCGCTCGAGCTGAGCCACGCCCACGCTGAACCCGATACCTGATTTCTCCGCCTCGTCGTGGATCCAGCTCAGCTTGGCCCGGGCGGCGTCCTCGACGGTGTCGGGAAGGACGCAGACGAACTCATCGCCGCCATAGCGGATGACCAGGTCCTGGCCGCGGAGGTCGGTTTTGAGCGTGTTGGCCAGGCCGCGCAGGAGCTCGTCACCGGCTTTGTGCCCACGCGAGTCGTTGGTCGCCTTCAGCCCGTCGACGTCGAGGAACGCGATCGACAGCGGGCTCTTCTGGCGACGCGACCGGGCGATCTCGCGGTCGAGCGCTGAGACCCCTGCAGCCCGCCTCAGGACGCCCGTGAGCTCGTCAAAAGCCGCCTCTTCTCGGAGCTTGAAGAGCGCCTTCGTGCTCACCGACACGAGCTCGCGCGGGCTGAGGCCCAGGTCGTTCGCGATCGCCAGGCGGATCTGTGCCTCACGCGACCTTCGAGCTTCGGTCCAGGCCCGGCCGAACACGAGGAGCCAGATCGCAAGCAGAAGCGGGAGAACCGCGATGGCGGCCAGGAGCGCCGCGTCCAGTGGCGACGCGATCACGAAGTTGGTGAACGGAATCTGGATGCCGTGGCCGGGGCCGCCGCCCGAACCGCCTCCGCCGCCGGCGGCGGATGAGCCACCCGGAGGCTGGCCACCGCCCACCGGCGCGCTCGGGCTGGGCGTGGCCAGGATCGCCGGCACCGAGGGGGTCGGCGGCGCGGGGCTGAGCGTGACTGGCAGGCTCGGTGTGGGAAGTGGTAGTGGGGATGTGACCGTCGGAGGCGTGACGGCGGGGGCCGAAGGCGTGATCAGAGGAGGAATCGGGGGCAGGCTTGGCGTCGGCAGGGCCGTCACCGACGGCGTCGGCAGAGGAAGAGGCCCGATAGCCAGGCCCGAGGCCGCCGTCAACAGCAGACCGGCACACACGGCTCCTGGCGCGAGCAGTGGGAGGGCCCAGATCGTCCTGACCGTCTGCCGGCCGGATGCTGATTGCCGCTCGGCTGCGTCGCGCTGTCGCAAATCCCGACCCCTTTGGCGCGATAGTAGGCAACCGCGTGATGCCTGCCTCGCGTTCTACTGGGTCAAATTTAGTATCAAGTGGGTAGTTCTTTAATCAATTGATTCAGCGGCCGCACCAGCTCGAATGCCAGGCCTAGAGCTTGAGGCCGATCGCGAATGTCGCGGCGTAGCCCGCGGCGCTCGGTGTCGGGGTCACCAGCAGCTTCGCGCCGCTGTTTCCACCCGACGCGTAAACCATGTCGGTCTGGTTGCGTGTATCTCGATTCGGCCTTGCGTTGTAAGGCGCGGTCTTGTACACGGTGTCTGTGACGCCGTCATCGAAGAACAGCTGCGAGGAGAATTCGTAGGTCTTCGTCGGGCCCGAATACGTCCGGACTTTGAAGTGGATGTGCGCCGTACGCCCGGAATACCAGCCGGGATAGATCGTCGTGAAGCTGGCAACCCCGTTGGCGTCGGTGAGCTGGTAGCCGCGAAGGAAGCGTTGGCCGACCGTCGATTGCGCGGTGACGTCCGAGTAGACACCCGCTGCGTCGCAGTGCCAGACGTCCACCTGTGCGCCGGTCAGGGAGGTGCACCCGCCCGACCCAACCTGAGACATCTGGAAGGTGAGCTTCAAAGGCACACCGCTGCGCTTTGATCCGGTGGTGGGATCGGTGGCGATGTCGGACCGGTTGAGGCGCTCGTCGACAAAGTAAGGACCTTCCGTCTCCGAGGGAGTCACGACGCATGCGGGTGTCGTGGTTGATGTGGTAGTTGATGAAGCTGACGGGGATCCAAGGGACGAGGATGGGGCGCGTCCGGTGCACGCGGCCACGATCGCCCCTAGACCGAGCAGCACGGTCCGGCGCGAAACCACGGCGTCGAAGAGCGATGGCGATGAGTTCAACGCAGACCCATCGTCTAACACAACGACAACATTCTTAAAGGAGGCTGAGAGTGAGACTGGTGGCGACCGAGTACCTCTCGATCGATGGCGTTTTCGAAGAGCCCGGTCATTGGTCGGGCCCTTGGTTCAACGACGAGGCCGGTCAGTTCAAGTGGGAGGAGCTGCATAACAGCGACGCCTTGCTGCTCGGCCGCAGGACCTATGAGGGCTTCGCGAAAGCGTGGCCGACGATGGAGGGGGTGGGCGAGTTCGGCGTGAAGATGAACAGCATGCCGAAGTACGTGGTGTCATCGACCCTCGACAAGGTCGATTGGACCGGCTCGACGCTGATCAAGGGCAACGTCATGGAAGAGGTCCGCAAGCTGAAGCAGCAGCCTGGCAATGACCTCCTGCTTGCCGGCAGCGGGCAGCTCTTCAACGCGCTGGTGAAGGAGAACCTGATCGACCTCTACAGGTTCATGATCCACCCCGTCATCCTCGGCAGGGGCATGCGGCTGTTCGGGGACGATGCCGTCAGGCGGCCGCTCGACCTGAAGGACACGAAGCGCTTCAAGTCCGGCATCCTCATCCTGGAGCTCGAACCGGCCCGGGAATAAACTGAGCCCACCGTGTACGCCACCATCTCAGCCCGCGGCCTGGACTGGGAGTCGGTTCCGATGAGGCTCTTTCAGAAGGCGAAGCGCCTCGGCACCTGGGACCCGCAGGCAATCGATCTCTCGCAGGACGGCCCCGACTGGGCGGCGTTCACCGACGTGGAGCGCGACTTCCTGCTCCGCACGCTCGTCCTGTTCCAGGCCGGGGAGGAAGGTGTCACGCGCGACCTTCTGCCGCTGATCATGGTCGTGGCAGGAGAGGGCAGGATCGAAGAGGAGATCTACCTCACGTCGTTCCTGTGGGAGGAGGCCAAGCACGTCGAGTTCTTCCGCCGCTGGCTGGACCAGGTTGCCATGGCGACCGGCGACCTCGCGCGCTACCTGACGCCCAGCTACAGCCACCTGTTCCTGGTCGAGCTTCCGGCGTCGCTCCAGGCCCTGCAGAAGGACCGCTCGGTGGAAGCGCAGATTCGCGCCTCGGTGACCTACAACATGATCATCGAGGGCGTGCTGGCGGAGACCGGCTACCACGGGTTCCGGCAGTCGCTCGAGGCGAACGGGAAGATGCCCGGATTGCTCGAAGGGATCCGCCTGCTTTCCCGCGACGAAAGCCGGCACATCCGCTACGGCGTCTTTCTCCTCGACCGCCTGATCAACAGCTCGCCCGAAGGTTGGGACGTGATGAACAAACGCATGAACGAGCTGTTCGTCCCGGCCCTGGGTGTGATCAGCGAGTTCTGGGAGCACTATGACGACGAGCACGGTCCGTTCGGGCAGCGCATGGAGACCTACGTCGAGTACGCCGGGTCGCAGTTCGACAAGAGGATGAAGGTGCTCGAGCGCGATCGCGGAAAGAGCTTCGAAGAGATCGCGAAGGCGTCCGTCGCAGACATGACCGAAGAAGAGCTGGCGGTGGCAGCTCCGACGTAGCGGTCGTGATCCCTTATCGGGCCGACGACGCCGACGATCCGACGTCCGCCTTGCCGATCGTCACCATCGCCCTCATCGTGGCCAACTTCCTGGTCTTTTTCTACGAGCTGTCCCTGTCCACGCAGGGCTCGCAGCTCGACTCGTTTATCCAGTCGTACTCGCTCGTGCCGTGCGAGTACACGGTGCGCTGCACCTCCTCCGGAACGCCGTCTCCGCTCTGGATCACGTTGTTCACCTCGATGTTCCTGCACGCGGGCTGGGCGCACATCCTCGGCAACATGGTCTTCCTGTTCGTCTTCGGACTTCACGTCGAGCGCTCGATGGGTGGCGCCCGTTACCTCGTCTTCTACCTCCTGTGCGGGCTCGGCGCCGACGCGTTGGAGATCGCCGCCTCGGCGAGCTCGAGCTTGCCCGGTCTGGGGGCGAGCGGCGCCATCTCGGGCGTACTGGCGGGCTACGTCGTGCTCTACCCCGGCAGCCACGTCAGAACCCTGATCCCGCTTGGGTTTTTCTTCTTCACCGCGCGCATCCCCGCCTGGGTTTTCATCGGGGTGTGGTTTGCGATGCAGCTGATCTACGGGGCGGCATCCATCAGCCAGGTGAACGCCGGCGGCGTCGCGTACTCGGCTCACGTGGGGGGCTTCCTCTCCGGCCTGCTGCTCGTCCGCCTGTTTGCCCAGGCGCACCGAGTCGATCGTCTGCGGATCTACCACCAGGCGAGATGAAGCTCCGAGCTGAGACGGAGGTCAGGCGCGCCCGACAGGCACGAACGCCGCCCGTGACTGGGCCTTGACCCCCGTCACCTCGAGGATCTGAGCCTCGTCGAGCGAGTCGCTCTTGAGCAGCGCCCGAGCCAGCGCGTCGAGCTGCGAGCGGTGTTCCTGGAGCAGCTTCTCCGCGTCGGTGAGGCATTCTTCAGAGATCCGGCGGACCTCCTCGTCGATCAGCTGCGCGGTCGCCTCGCTGTACTGCCGCTGCTGGAACGCCGCTCCATCGTTGTCGCCATAGTTCAGAGGTCCGACCTTGGGGCTCATGCCCCACCGGACGACCATCTGCTGGGCGATTCGCGTCACCTGCAGGAGGTCGTTCTCCGCGCCGGTCGTGACGACGCCGTAGACGATCTTTTCCGCCGCGCGACCTCCGAGCGCGCCGACCAGGCGCGCGCGGAGGTAGTCCTCGCCGTAGTTGAAGCGGTCGTCGATCGGGCTCTGCAGAGTCACGCCGAGCGCCTGGCCGCGCGGGATGATCGTCACCTTCTTCACCGGGTCGGCCCCCGGGACAAGGAGGCCGAGCAGGGCATGGCCGGATTCGTGGTAAGCGATGCGCTCCCGGTCCTGGTCGCTCAGCAGGATCTTCCGCTCCGTGCCGAGCAGCGTCCGTTCGATCGCCTCGGCGAAGTCCGCCATCGTGACCGCCGCCTCGCCCTTCCGTGCCGCCCCGAGGGCCGCCTCGTTGACGAGGTTGCGCAGGTCGGCGCCGACGAGGCCCGGAGTCTGCGCCGCGATCTGGTCGAGGTCGACGTCGGGCGCGAGGGGCACGTGGCGAGAGTGGATCTTCAGGATCGCGGCGCGCCCGCGGCGATCGGGTGACTGAACCGTGACGCGGCGATCGAAACGACCCGGGCGGAGCAGAGCGGGGTCGAGCACGTCGGCCCGGTTGGTGGCGGCCAGCACGATCACACCCTCGCGCGAGTCGAAGCCGTCCATCTCGGTCAGGATCTGGTTGAGCGTCTGCTCCTGCTCGTCGTTGCCGCCGACGCGCAGCGCAGCCGCGCGGCTGCGACCGATCGCGTCGAGCTCGTCGATGAAGATGATGGCCGGCGCCGCGGCCCGGGCTTTCGCGAACAGGTCCCGGACGCGGGATGCGCCCACGCCGACGATCGCCTCGACGAACTCTGATGCGGCGATGCTGAAGAACGGCACCTTCGCCTCGCCGGCGACCGCGCGCGCGAGGAGCGTCTTGCCGGTGCCGGGCGCGCCGATCAGGAGCACGCCTTTCGGCACGCTGCCACCGAGTCGCTGGTACTTCTGCGGCTCGCGGAGGAAGTCGACGACCTCCTGCAGGTCCGCCTTCACCTCGTCGATGCCGGCAACGTCGGCGAACGTGACCGACGGTTTCTCGGCGTCGTACAGCCGGGCCTTGCTCTGGCCGAAGCTGCCAAGGATCCCGCCGGCGCCCGCCGCGGCGGCGCGGCGTGACAGATACAGGAATCCGACCACCAGCAGGATCGCCGGACCGAAGCTGAACAGCAGCGTCTCCCAGAGCGGGGTCGAAGCGTTCGGGTCCTTGGCGTTGATCACCACGTTGTGCTCCTGGAGAAGCTTCTGCAGGTCGTCGCTGGCGAACGCCGGACGCTGGGTCTGGAACTTCGTCGAGCTCGTGCCGCTCGAGTCTTTCACCGCTTTCTTGGTGACGCCGCTGATCGCCTCTCCGGTGCTTGTGATGCTGCTCACGTTGTCCGCCGAGACCTGGTCGAGAAACGAGTTGTACGAGATGGTGACGGTCGGCGACTGGATCGCAGAGGTCAGCAGGTTGCTGATCAGGATGTTGGCGGCGAACAGGACGGCCAAGATGATCCAGAAGCGCGCGCTCCGCATCGGTGCGGACACGCCGGGTCGCTTCGGCGCGGGTGGCCGTGGCGGTGGGTTCTGAGCCACGAATTGATCCTACGGACTATCGAATTCGATGGCAATCACGTCGACCAGCGCTCCAGACGGCTCGGGTGCATCGATCAGGAGCTCGCCCAGAAGGTCCGGCCCAAGCAAGTGTTCATCAAGGGCGGCAAGCGGCATGTGGCAGGGCAGCTCCTGGCCGCTTGCAATCAGCTTCACGCCGCGCACCCGCCGTACAGGGACGCCCCGGACGATGACGCTTTCCACCGGCTGAGCCATAAGAAAGAGGTAGAGGTGGTTGCCGCGTACGGTGGCCGGGCCGTAGAAGTCCACGGTTGAGGGCGCCGGCTGCACGCCGATGATCGCCTCCCGGTGTACCAGGACCCACTCCCCGAGCTCCTCGAGCCGCGAGACCTGGATGTCGGGAAGCGAACCGTCACCGGTTGGGCTGATGTTCAGGAGCAGATTTCCGCCCCGCGAAACGACGTCGGCGAGGTAGCGGGCCAGGAGGCGTGGCGACTTGTAGTTGAGGTCCTTCGGCCGCCAACCCCACGAGTCGTTCATCGTGAGGCACAGCTCCCATTTCCGCTCCGGCGGCCTGGTCGGCAGGAACTGCTCGGGCGTGTCGTAGTCTCCCTGGCCAGGCAGTCGGTCGTTGACGATCGCATCTGGTTGGAGCGAGGCGACCAGGTGGCGGATCTCGGCCGCGTGCCACTCTTCGACCGTGCGCTCCCACTGCCCGTCGAACCACACGAGGTCGATCGGCCCGTAATTCCTCAACAGCTCGGTCAGCTGTGCGCGCAGATAGTCGAGGTAGCGTGCCCACGCCGCGGGCGACGGACGGCGGTAGTTCTCGTACGCGTACGGCTTATCGCTCTCCTGGAACGCCGGATAGTCGGGATGGTGCCAGTCGGACAGCGAGTAGTACAGACCGACGCGCAGGCCCTCTGCTCGCACCGCCTCGACCAGCTGCCGCGTGATGTCGGCGCGGTACGGCGTGTGCTCGATGGAAAAATCTGAGACCTGCGTGTGAAACATCGAGAAGCCCGCGTGATGTCTTGTGGTGAAGACGACATACTGCGCGCCGCACGACCGCGCCAGGCGTGCAAGGGATGATGCGTCCCAACGACGTGGATCGAAGGTGGGCGCGGACGAGAGGTACTGCACCACCGATACCTCGTCACGTGAGTAGGGTTCGCTGACGAGCGACCGTCCGACCAACGGCCACGACACCTCTATTCCCTGCTGGGTTGCATGGTCCCAATGCACGAAAAGCCCGAAGCCCGCGCTAGAAAACCAACTCCCCTCAGCCGTCACCTGTATCCACCGCGGGCTACATTCTCGGCATGACCGGGCTCACGTGGAGCTTGCTTGCGGCCACGAGCATCGTCGGGGTCGTCGACTGGGTCTCGGTCGCGCGATCGGTGAGGTGGCTGGAGTACGCCACCAAGCCCGCGTTCATGCTCGGCCTGATCGCGGTCGCGCTCGCGCTCCACCCGGCCAGCTCGACGGAGCGCGCATTCTTCGTCGCCGCGCTTGCGCTCGGGCTGCTCAGCGACGTGTTCCTCATGCTCCCGAGGGACATGTTCCTCGCCGGTCTGGCCGCCGCACTGGTCGAGCACCTCGCCTACATCACGGGCTTTCGCGCCCGCGAGCTGCACGTCGGCTTTCTCGTCGCGGCCGCTGTGATCGCACTCGTTTCAGTCGCGGTCTTTTTGCCGCCGATCGACAGGTCGCTGCGCAAGGCGCACCCGCGGCTGGTCGCACCGGTCATCGCGTACGTGGTCGTGTTCGTCGTGATGGTCGCAAGCGCAGGTGGCACCGGTTCGGTCGTGGCTCTCGCCGGAGCGCTGCTCTTCTTCTACTCGGACGCGCTGCTCGCCTGGAACAGATTCGTCAAACCATTACCGTGGGGCCGCGTGATGAACATCGTGCCCTACCACCTGGGCGAGGCTCTGCTCGTCCTCTCACTG
>Ga0070707_100007475_pt1 | contig 10143 bp, 6 predicted proteins | sample KBSK5502metaG_FD_65468 | JGI IMG/M metagenome (GOLD analysis project Ga0070707, IMG submission 65468) | Corn, switchgrass and miscanthus rhizosphere microbial communities from Kellogg Biological Station, Michigan, USA - KBS K5-50-2 metaG | ecosystem: Host-associated > Plants > Roots >... | reverse complement strand
TGAGGGGAATGGCTGTAATGATAGGAAGCTAGTTGATCGATTGGAGGCAGCCGGATTGGTGCGCTGGGACGATTCAATGAAAGCGATTCCGGCTTGCCGGCTCTATGCTGAATTCTTTAAGGCTCAGTTGAAATAGATGAGTAAAGGCTCCGACTTCTTTCAGGTTGGCGGCACTCTCAGTGAAGACGCACCAAGTTATATCGAGAGGCCGGCCGACTTGCAGCTACTGGCAGCGCTTGAGCGCCACGAGTTCTGTCTCGTGCTTGGTCCTCGGCAAATGGGCAAGTCGAGCCTGATGGTCCATGCGATATCCCGCTTGAAAAAGCAAGGTGTTAGATGTGCTGTTGTCGACTTTCAGGCTTTGGGAGGCGAAACCGATCTCGAACGTTGGTTCATGGATATCATCAATCAGATCGAACGCACCGCGAAACTGGTAACCAATACAAAAGAATGGTGGAAAGCAAACCTTCATCTAGGACCTACTCAACGCTTCACAGCTTTTCTAGAAGACGTTTTATTGGAACAGACTGCTGGCAACGATGTCGTTCTCTTTTTTGATGAAATTGACTCGGTACTTAACCTTCCATTCTCCGACGAGTTTTTTACCACGATAAGATCGCTCTTCAATTCCCGCGCCATCAATCCTGTCCTTAGGCGCTTGTCAGTGGTCCTTGTAGGAGTCACGACGCCGTCGTCTTTTATCAAAGACCGTACTCGTACGCCTTTCAACATCGGCGAGTCAATCGCCTTAACCGATTTTTCCAGGGACAAAACAGGACCCTTTCAGGATGTCCTCGGTCCCGGCAGCGCCCAACTGGTGGACCGCATTTTTCACTGGACCAACGGCCAGCCACTGATGGTCCAAAAACTAGCTTCGGTGGCATATTTCTGGCCGCCTGACCGTCGAAACCCAAGCGAAATTGATCGGACGGTGGAAGAATCTTATTTGCGAATGCAGATTGAAAAAGATAGTCACTTCAAGTTCGTACAAGATTATTTACTGGATGCAGGTAACGTTCATAAGACACTGAGCACATATCAAAATGTACTGTTACGCAAGGATGTTCCAAACAATGAACGGTCGCCTGTTCAAGATCGACTTAAGTTGGCTGGAATTGTCAGGGAGAAAAACGGAAAGCTCGTACCGCGCAATCGTATTTACGAACGCGTTTTTAATGTGCAATGGGTGCAGGAACACCTCCCTGTTAATCTGCAAAAGTGGATTGCCTACGGCGCGTCGTCGGCTCTGGCACTGCTATTGATTATATGGATCGGCCAATGGCTAATTGGCGCACGGACGGATGGCAGTCTGCTTGGTCGACCTTTGCGTGTTGGCGTGGTGTCATGGCCGGGTTATGCAGGCGGCATCGTAGCCAACAACGGTTTCAAACCCAACAAGGACTGCATCTTCTTCAAAAACCACAATCAGACGGTGGAGTTTGTGCTGCTCGAGGATCCGGCTCAACGCAGCCAGGCGCTTGCGAAATCGGGAGAAGGTGGCGTGGACATCGTCTGGTCAACAGTAGACTACTGGGCCAACGAGTTGCCCGGCTTTATCGACAACGGGGTGAAAGCGCGCGCCATTATGCAGGTCGACTGGTCTCGCGGCGGTGATGCGATCGTGGCCGACGAAAGCATCAAGCGCATTGAAGATCTCAAGGGCAAGAAGATTTCACTCGTCAAGTACACACCCTCGCATTGGTTGCTGGAATACCATCTGGAAAACTCCAGCCTGAGCGATTATGACCAGAAAGAGATCATCGACAACCTCGTCGGCAAGGATGCCACCCTCGATGCGCGCCAGGCTTTCAAGGACAAGCAGGTCGATGCCACGGTGGTTTGGGAACCTGATGTGACATTGGCAATGGAGCGACCCGGCGCCCACCGGCTGGTTTCCACTGAAACCGCCAACAACTTGATCGCCGACGTGATGGTAGCCCGTGAAGATTTCATCAAGGAACATCCGGATGTGATCAAGGCTTTCGTCCAGGGCTGGCTGGATGGCACCACGGAAGCTGTGCGCAATCCCGATAACGTTGTGCGATTGCTAATGGAGAATGAGCAATTGTATGGCGATATGAAGGATCCGAAGAAAGTCAAAGACACTTTGAAAACGGTCAAGTATGCGGACCTCGCAGACAATACAAAAATGTTTGGGTTGGATGGAAAAGGAGCTCTATTCGATCAACTCTATACAACCGCCGGCGCAGCGTGGGTCCGCCGCGGTTACATAACCCGTCCGATCGCTCCGGACCAGGCAAAAGACATCACCTTCCTGAAAGAGATCTACGCGGTCGCACCCGTGCCAAGGCCGCCCGAGGAAACACTTCCATCACCTCCGACAGTGCAAACGGAAGGAACTTCAACAAAGCCTGTAGAGATTCTGTACGGCTCGGGTTCCAGCGTGCTGACGGATGATGCAAAGAAAGCGATTGATAACAATGTGGTCTTGCTTGCTGAGACAAACTCGAACGCCTATATCAGAGTTTCCGGTAATACCGATAACAAGGGCAGTCGAGCCATCAACATTCCGCTCAGCAAGGCTCGGGCGGAAAGCGTGGTTGGGTATTTGGTCCAAAAGTATCAGTTCAATCGCAACCGGTTCATCGTCGTCGGCAACGGTCCGGATAAGCCTCGCGATACAAGCGACACCGAGGAAGCCAGACAAAAGAACCGGCGCACGGATATCGAGGTGATACCCGTTCGCCAGGGAGGCTAATTCGAATCATGAGCTTGTCGACCCGGGAACGAGGAATGCTTCGTCCGACGATTAAGGGCGCACGGAAGACTGCTGCTTCCGTGCGTTTCTCAATCCGCGATCAGTTGCCGGCACATATCGATGCACTCCTGGGGTTCATGGGAATCCTGGTGTTCGTCGCACTCTGGTGTCTTTTTAGCTATGGCAATCTTGTCAGTCGATTTGCCTTACCTACGCCCACGAGTATCGTGCAGACCTTCATTAGACTGTATGAGAGCGGTCAACTCCTGATGCCGATTTGGCGCAGTCTCTGGCGCGTGCTGCGGGCTCTTTTTTTCGTGATTCTGATTGGGGTACCTATCGGCATGCTGATGGGCGCCTTTGCACCCATTGATGCTTTCCTGCGCAAAATAATTAACGGGGCCAAGGCTGTTCCAATTACCGGCCTGACTGCGCTGGTAACCATTTGGATGGGTTTGGAAGAACGAGGAAAAGTTTTCTACATCTTCCTCGGTGCTGTCTTTTACATGATCATCCTGGTTAAGAATGCGATCGTTTGCGTCAACGAGGAATACACGAAAGTCGCTCTCGACCTTGGCGCAAACCGGAAACAGATCGTTTGGCGAGTTCTGTTCCTTGGCGCCCTGCCGCAGATCTGGGAGGCCGTCGCCGTCTGTAGTGGAATCATGTGGACCTACATCGTGCTGGCAGAGTTCCTGAACAGCAGCGCCGCTAACCAGGGATTAGGTGGAGTGCTACAGAATGGTCTCCGCCTCAGTGAGCCACCTCAGGTCTATTGCATGTTAATTGTTATTGCCGTGATTAGTTCGTTGACTGATTTCGTGCTTCAACTCATTCGTAAAAGGTTCTTCAACTGGTAAGTGCTATGTCTGAAAGTTCCTCCAATCAGAGAGAGAGTGACGTCGAGGTGGTTGACTCGGTCGAATCGCCTGTAGTTGAGGTTGATCCTGACCAGGCGCACTTGCCGCCCGAAATCCAGGTCAGCGCTGAGGTGTCGCCAACAAGCGAGAATGAGTTGCGCGATGTCCCCATCGTTGAGTTCGATAACGTTTCAAAATGGTTTTTCAAAAGGAAAATCGAGCCTCCTGTCGAAGTGCTCGACTCGTTCAATTTTAAGGTAGAGCGAAAAGATGCCGGTGCATTCGTTGTGCTTCTTGGACCATCGGGATGCGGTAAGAGCACGATTCTCACGTTGATCTCTGGCCTTGCGTTGCCGGATGAAGGCGAAGTTCTTATCAATGGCAAACCGGTGACTGGGCCAGCCGAAGATTCTGCAACTGTGCCGCAAGCTTACACCTGTTTCCCCTGGCTCAACGTGCTGCAGAATGTTGAATTCGGACTGTCGCTCCAGCCTCTTGATAAACGCAAACGCAAAGAGATCGCAATGGAGTATCTGCGTAAGGTTGGCCTCGCGGATCGTTGGAAGGCCTATCCCAAAGAGTTATCGGGAGGTATGCAACAACGAGTGGCAATTGCTCGCACTCTCGCGATTAAGCCTCCGATTGTGTTGATGGACGAACCGTTCGGCGCCCTTGATGCGCAGACACGCTCAGAAATGCAGCAGATGCTTTTGGAGCTATGGGACGAAGAAAAGAACACCATTATTTTTGTTACTCACGACATCACTGAGGCGCTACTACTCGGTGATCGCGTAGTCGTGTTTCCCTCGCGGCCTATTACCGGTGGTTCGTTTCATGATGGAACGAAAGACTTAGATAAGCTTTTTGGGCACAAGCGTCCACCAGATCTCCCACGTAGAAAGGATTTTGCGGACCTTGCCGAAGAGCTTCGACAAATACTCAGAAACCAGATTCTCGCGGAAAGGCATTAGTTTAGCTGCGTCATCAGTCGGATGAAGCATAGGCGAGCAGCGTAGTTTGATCCGTAAAACTAAAAGCCTCCTCCCGATTTGAGGTCTCACAACCTTGAAAGAGGTTCATATGAACTGCCCCCGATGCAAAAAACTTCTGGACAAGGATTCATCGACTTGCTCCTCCTGCGGATATAACAACGCCGCTGCGTTGCTGGCGACGCTACCTGCACTTCCTCCGTCAGGTCCGCTGATGGATCCTCTTATCGATATGGTCCTGGACGGTAAGTACCAACTGACACAGCTTATCGGCAGGGGCGGCATGGGCAGCGTTTATCGGGCTCGTCGCTTGCGCTTCGAGGGAACTGATGTGGCGATCAAGGTTCTTCACAAGCAGGTCATAGACGAAGACACACGCCGACGCTTTCGCCGCGAAGCGACTGCGGCCGCGCGGCTATCAATGCACCCGAACATCGTCACGATCCATGACTTTGAGGATGGGAAAAACGATCAGTCGCTGGCATACATAGTTATGGAATTACTAGAGGGCAAGGCTCTGAATGAGATTTTGCGGCAAGAGACCAGAATTGAACCCACGAGAGCAGTCGCGTTGATGTCTGAGACCTGCGATGGCGTCCAGTTCGCGCATGAGCAGAATGTTATTCATCGCGATCTCAAGCCCCACAACATCGTCGTTCTTCCGTTGGGTTCCGGTGGCCGGAGCGAAACCGTCAAGTTAGTTGACTTTGGATTGGCGAAGCTCCGCTCGACACAACTATCGAGTCTCTCGGAGTCTTTAACGCCCGCAGGAACGAGATTGGGCACCCCCGTTTACATGTCACCGGAAGCATGTCGTGGTGAGTCATTGGATGCGCGATCTGACATCTATAGTCTCGGTGCGACTATGTATCACATGTTGACGGGCAGGCCTCCGTTTTTCGCCGAGAGCTTCCTGGAATTGCAGTGGAAACATGTCAACGAAAAACCTCCGTCACTGCAGATAAATGGAGGAAAGCTGCTGGCGCTCGAAAATGTCATCATGCAGGCGCTGGAAAAAGATCCAGATAAGCGTCAGCAGGATGCACGTTCCTTCGGGACGCAGTTGCGAGACGCGCTCAACCAACCCGTGCCGGCACCACTGCCGGCACCACCACCACCCGAACCATTCAAACCGGCGCTTAGCGAGTACACCTTTGAGGTAGCACGAATAGGATCGGGTGGCGAGGTAATCGAGCGAAGCACCGGCAAGGCCAAATGCTTTAGGGAAAGAATTGGTGACGAACTGCTCGAGATGGTTGAAATTCCGGGTGGTAGATTTGTTATGGGGTCGCCGGATCATGAAGATGGCCGCCATGACGACGAAGGACCGCAACGAGAAGTAAACCTAAAAACCTTTTACATGGGGAAACATGAAATCACTCAGGCTCAATGGCGTGCAATCGCTGCCTCAGAGAAGATAAATGGCGACGTGGCCCTGTCGCCTGCTCGTTTTAGAGGAGATAAAAAACCGGTAGAACGGGTGTCGTGGCCAGAAGCAGTTGAGTTTTGTCTGCGGCTGTCACGCCTGACCGGCCGTGCTTATCGTCTCCCGACAGAAGCCGAATGGGAATACGCGTGTCGTGCTGGAATGGAAACGCCCTTCTGTTGCGGAGTAAACATCAGTGACGACGTGGTCAATTACAATTCGAGTTTTCCTTACGGCAATGCTCCGAGAGTAGAGGGTCGCTCAACCACCACTGCGGTAGGATCACTTGGCTATGCGAATAACTTCGGACTGTTTGACATGCTGGGTAACGTTTGGGAATGGTGTCAGGATGTCTATCGTCCGAGTTATGAGGGTGCGCCGGCTGACGGCAGTGCGTGGTTAGGACGAGATAATATGCCGCGAGTGATCCGTGGTGGATCCTGGCGCGCACAAGCAACCGATTGCGGCTCAGCCGCCCGCAATAGTAGTGCTCCGCTCACGCACGAGGACGACATTGGATTTCGTGTTGTTTGTTCTTCCACTCAAATAATTGAACCCGTTCCTGATACTCCAGTCCAAAAGGAAGTGCATCAGACTGATCCCGTGCATACCACGGATCCTGTTCCTGAGCTGCCCAAACCTGTGATCGTTCGGCGGCCTCAGCCACCCGTTGGCCCAAACACGCCTGAGGTAAAGGTTGACGAAAAACCTGCTGAGGAAGTGATTTCACCCGAGCCTGTGCGGCCGCTGAAAGCGTTGCTCGACAGAATAAGCAACGTGCCGCGCATTCCGATCCTTGATGAGGTTGGCTTATCAATTCTTGATCCCACGAAGCCAACTCGAGTCTTTCCGTTCTTGATCCTGACACACCTGCTGATCGCGTTACTCACGATCGACATCTTTGTGCCTTCAATCTTTCAAAACCCTTTGGGGTCAGCAATCTGGGGACTCGTTCTCGGTTTTGTTCAGGTGTTACTGCTGCGGCGCTACCTACCGGCCGCCGTCTGGTGGCTGCTACTGACGATGGCCGCGGCAATAACCTCGGCACTAATCTACAAGCTCTTAGGTCTGCCGTGGGAATTAACCTGGGCCTATATCTGGGGCAATGCCACTACGCAGCAATATCCGTTTGTCGATCGTTCGACGACGATTGTTGTAACCGTGGCTTTGCGCTGGGTCATCATCGCCCTGCTCCAATACATCATGTTGCGCAAGTTCGTGCGAGCCTCGCTCTTATGGCCCCTTATGATTTGTGTGGGTGCCATAATTTGCGGCGTGGTTGTTAGTTCACTTTCTCGAGCGCTGCGCCGCGATGACGTTTTCACAACTTATGTTGCGTCCGTAGGCATCTTGCTGGGTCTCGCGCAAGGATTCTGTCTGATGCGTTTTAAGAAGAAGAGTTGACTGAGCGCCAGATTGCTCTTGAGAAGTGCGAAGTGCAATGAGTACAGACTCTGATAGTTCACCTTCCATAATGCGAGCTGGCATTTCGTTTGTCGTCTGCCTGGCCGGCGGCTTATTGGCGGTCTTCATGCTTCACCAACTAACAGCGTCATTTCGAACCGGCGTTATCAGCGTCATCTGGACGTTCGTCCTCACAATCGGTATGACCGGGACGATGATCTTAATTGGACTTGTCTTAGGCAAACTAACAAAAGGAGCTTCGAGCGCATTCGTATTAGTTGGAGTTTTAGTGGTGATTTGCGAAGTGAGCTGGTACTGGTGGGATTACCAAAACTTTAGGACTCAAGTCGCCGCAGTATCTGTTTCGGGCGAACCGGCAGACGCGTTGACCGCTGACGCGTTCTTAACAAGTGAAGGCGGTTCACCGGGGTTCTGGGGCTATCTAAAGTGGTCCGCCTATCAGGGAGCCGTTACTGAGGACTCCGGAAAGATACCGGCTGGAGGCTTCGCGGCGATCGTTAATTGGGGGAAACGTCTGCTATCACTTTTTTGGGCATTGGTCTGGGCTTTTATAGGCCTTTCCACTGCTTGAGCACGGAAGCGTCCATATGATTTGACACTGGTTGGTCGCTCTGTTCGAAAGCTGAAATTCACCAACCGAGTCAAAAATTATTAACCAGATCGGGCAGCTATGAAAATTGGGGTTCTCGCCGTCCTTTTTCCAGTCTTCCTTCTGAAATGGCCGCTGCTTGCGGTGGATTCAGTTTTGATAAGCATGGGAGGGATCAGCCAGCGACTCGATATAAGCCGACTCATCGTTACCGACAAGGAGCGCCGGCAGGTATTCAGGTGTGCCGTAGTGGTAGGTCTGCTGCTGTTTCTTCATTTCTACTATTCAGTCCCTTTTTGTGTGCTTTTCGTATTCTTAACTCTCTCACTTCTGCTTTGGTTATATCCCTTCAAGGTAGTGGACGATCAGTTAGGCCGATTGCTATCAAAGACGGTCTATGCTTTTGAACCCGAACGATGGGGCAAATGTCACAAAGACCGCACCAAGATTTATCCAATCTATCTCCTGGGAGTTTCCTTAATCATAATGCTGCCTTTTCAGCATTATCGTCACATAGTTGAAGTCTTTCAGATCCAATTACCGCTACCATTCATCTCTGAGGTAATTGAATCGAATCAAACATTTGAGTTTTGGGAATTGGCGGTCTGCTTGTGGTCGCTGCTATTTCTTTTGATCTTCTTCCTGCGAGAATTGGGTGAGCATGCTGACAGGCTGGAACTGAAACCAGGCAAGTCGGTTTTCCTGGGCATCGGCGGTTTCATCATCGTAGCTGCGTGCGCTTTTGCGGCCGGCTACCTGCTCCTCTCACACAAACCCGCAGAGAGTCGCATCGGCGCGGAACTACTTATCAGCGGTTTACTTTGCGCGAGCGATGTATTGTTCTACTTTTGGTATAAACAACATAAAGCTGATGAGCTTGCGGACGACTTCACGCTGTTTCTGATGGTGCTGGATGGTCCATCACTGCTGGCCTTCCTTGTTTTGTGGGGATACTTATCTTTCTCGGCCGCAGGACCGTCAGACTGGAAGCTGCCCTTCGCTTCAGGCGCAGCCGCGTTGAATTTAGTGTTGGTTAATACGGTGTTTTCGTTTCTCTATATCATAGAACGATACAGATCGACGGGTGCTGCAAATCATGCGGGAACTTGTCAGGCGGGGGAAGCACCCATTGCGAGTAGTGTGTCAGTTTGAAATCAGAGGTCGCGCTATCCTTTCGGTTCCCGCTGCAATGCCGGGTCCGCTTGCACCGTTAACCAACGCTTCTAATTTACCGGCACTATCCCAATGTCAATTCTTCGGTTGTTCGCACGTCCTTCTGGTGTAGCGTTGGTATCTATTGGTTTGTCCGGGCCGTTGCCTATCACGATGAAACGGTTTTCATTCAGGCCATAGTGTTGACTCAGGTATTCAGCTACGGCCAGCGCACGTTGCTCGCTCAGCTGGCGATTGCTTTCTCTGCTTCCGGGGTTATCAGTATTGCCTTCAATGCGAATGTAGGCGTTAGAGTTGGTCTGTACCAACATTCCCACATCTCTATCAATCTGCTGCTTCGCTATTTCATCCAGCTCACTGCTGCCCGATGGAAAGACTATGTGCATTCGCTTTGTGGAGATTGGGGTCCGCTTGAGCACGTCTTCATTATGTGGTGGCAGCACCTGAAGCGGGATTTTCGGAGGAAACACCTCATAGATTCTTTTTAAGAAACTAATGTCCCTTGCTTGATCTGGCTCAATGGCCTGCGCAATATAGCCGCGCTTGACCCACGCTTTAGCCGCTTCCTTGAAGATGATGTCAAAAAGCGGCTGACTACCATCCAGCCCAAACATTCTTGTATTGTCGGCGAGGTCGGCATACTTGACCGTTTTCAAAGTTTCTTTGACTTTCGTTGGGTCCTTCATATCGCCATACAACGGCTCGTTCTCCATTAGCAATCGGACGACGTTTTCAGGATCGCGAAGTGCAGAAGCAGTGCCTTCGAGCCAGCCCTGGACGAATGCGTCTATAACGTCCGGATGTTCCTTGATGAAGTCTTCGCGGGCTACCATCACGTCTGCGATCAAATTATTAGCTGTTTCAGTGGAGACCAGCTTGTGGGCACCCTCGCGCTCCATCGCCAGAGTTACATCAGGTTCCCAAACTACTGTGGCATCAACCTGCTTGTCCTTGAAAGCCTG
>Ga0070707_100007473_pt1 | contig 10145 bp, 9 predicted proteins | sample KBSK5502metaG_FD_65468 | JGI IMG/M metagenome (GOLD analysis project Ga0070707, IMG submission 65468) | Corn, switchgrass and miscanthus rhizosphere microbial communities from Kellogg Biological Station, Michigan, USA - KBS K5-50-2 metaG | ecosystem: Host-associated > Plants > Roots >... | reverse complement strand
ACGGCCCCGGCCCTCGGCGCCGGTTCATTCGAGGCAGCGGTAGTAGACTGTCCGGTAGACCGTTCCCGGTGTTTGAAGAAACTGCCGGGCGCTTCGCCATTCGCCCGCTCAGTCTTCGCCACGTCAATTATGCTGAGAATTAGTGTCTTGTTGAAGCCAGGTGAAATCTCGTAAGTCAACGTAGTATTGGTCACCGTGAAATCGGCCGGTATTTCTAATCGTTGGCCGCTGCGAAACACGATTGTATATGCGCTCGCTGTAGCCGTGAGCACCAGCAACAGCATCGCAGAGATTGCCAACTGCGGTAACGCACCTCGCCGGCGGGACCTATCCTGGAACGATCGATTCTTCAACATGGCAGCACCCTCCCTTTTTCCTCGGTACTTTCTTTGCTTCGGAATTGGCGGACCGCACTCAGCCAAAAACGCTCACAAATAATAAAAGTGGCCCGCGCATCTTGCGCGTGATTCCACGGGGAGACGCCCGTGTCACCCTGGTCTACTTGTTCGGACTCGCAGGAGATTTTGTATAACTATCCCGCGCTTTCACGGCCAGGTTTGATTGCTTCACCTTGACTCTGATTTGGCGGCGGCCGTCGGGGCCTTCCGTCGCTTCGGTCTTGGGGTAATAGCCAAGGCTGTATTGGCGGCGCAACTCTTCGGCGATTCGCGAAAACGCCTCCGCCAGTTGTCTAGTGTCATTCGCCTGATACAAACGGCCCCCAGTCTTGTCGGCCAGAGCATGCAGGTATCGATCGGCGCGATCGTAATCGGCCTTGGTCGTGCCTGGCAGAGCAATGCCATTGTTCCCATTATTCATTGGCACGTTGTAGGTTTGCGTCGAAGTGCCAATGCCAAACAGGCCCCTGCTCGTGGTCGTAACTGTGACCGTGCCGTTGCCTTGCATCGCGTTCAGATAATCACTCGTGTCGTATTGAATCGGATAGATGAGCGCGTCGAGTTCATCGACCTCGCTGAGCGTACTGTGATAGGTCGCTTGCTGACTCGAGGTGTCAACGCCATCCGTGAAAAGCACGATAGCTTTGCGGCCTTTGATCTTATTCAACCTCTCCCTAATCGTGAGATCAACGGCGTCATAAAGCCGCGTCGAGCTTCCGGTATAGGCATTCTCTTCGATCACTGTTTCGACCAGTTTGAGATCGTTAGTCGCTTCAGTCAGGAGCAGTACCTCATCATTAAAGCTCACAATCAGAACGCGGTCCTGGGGTCGAAGCTGTTTAGCGAAAGCAATCGCGGCTTCGCGAATCTCGTCGAGATGAAAGTGGGTCGAGGCTGACGTGTCCAAAAGCAGCGCCACCGTGAACGGTTTTTCCGCCGGCTCGAAGTATGCGATTGACTGCTCGACGCCGTTTTCAAAGATGTGAAAATCGTCCTGCTTAAGGTTGGCAATGAATCGTCCCTGGCGATCGAGCACACTGACGGGGACCGTTACCAGCGACGTCTCTACCCTGAGCACATCGCCCTCACTTACCTCTTCCGGGCCAGACTGAACAGCAGCGCCGGAACTGGTATTCTCCGGAGATGCAGTGGGCCTGGCGCCCATGTTTCCCAACGTTGGTGGGCCGGTGGCAGATGCTTTTTGACTGCCGATTAACGAAGGAGGTCCCTGGGGCGACTGGGTCGCCTCCTGCATTTGGGCCAACTCCTGCGTTTGGACCTGACGTTGTGACGTGGTGACGCTTTGCGGTTGGGTCGAGTTCTGCGGTGACGTGCCCGCTAAAGTACCGACGCGGCGCGGTCGCGTGACCGACGCAGAAGTCCCGGCGTCTCCGGTCTGCTTCGCAACCGATGATCGGGGATCTAAAGTCGTCTTCGTTGGGGATGCCGATTTTCTCGCAGCCTGGGTTGAGGCGCCTTTCCCAGGGGCCGTCGATTTTGCCGCCGAAGCTCCGGTTTTACTCGTCTGCCCGGCCGAATCTTCCGCCGGTCGCGCACTGCCATTCACTGCCAATGAACTCTCATAATCGTTCTGCTTTTTGAGCAAATACGCGCCGTGAGGGCACGCGGCTGAGGTCATATAGGCGATGATGACGTACCCATCGGGGATGGGAACGCCCTGACATATTTTCAGAGTGTCGTTGCGTGGCTTACTAAGCTCGCCCTGATTCGCTTTCCGAGACGGAGCTTGGCCCCGAATGGATCCCGAGGTGAAGATGGTCAGGGCAAGAAAGAACGCGACAGAAGACTTCATGGTCGCTACCCCCTTGCACGATGGCTTATCTGGTTGCGCGAATTATACTCCCGAAGCTACAAAGATCAAATAAGGCGAGAGAGAGTCTTTTTCCAAAAAACTTTGTCATTACTTTGCCGGTTTGATATACAATCCGCGCGCACCCTGAATAACTCTCGGTTTTGAACGGCGGACTCGCTCGGTTGGAGAGTGTTACCGCACCATCGCACTTCCGTGATTGGAGGAGACTCATGGCGAAAACTGTTTGCAAACTTCTCGGCATAGTATTCGTGATTGTCGGTGTCGCCGGGTTTGTTGCCCCGCACTTGCTCGGCGCGCACCTGATGCCGGCACATAATTTGGTCCACCTGGTCTCAGGAGCTATCGCCCTCTACTTTGGATTTGCCGGCAGCTATGGAGCTGCTAAGGGATTCTGCCTTATCTTTGGTATCGTCTACCTGCTGCTGGGCGTCGCCGGTTGGTTTCTGGGAACTGGCCCGGAACATTTGTTCCACGTTGGTGAGCTGCTGACACTCGGCACGGTAGATCACGTCATTCACCTTTTGCTGGGGGTCGTTTTTCTGGCGGGTGGACTGTTGGGCAGCCGCTCAAGTTAGTTCATCTCGTCCCGCCATAATTCAGGAGATTGAGCGCGCAGCATTGCGCGAGGCTGAACCTGTCAGGTGCTCGCGCAAGCCTCGCGCTTTTTTCTGTGTCAGAAGCCCGAACGTCTGGGAGGACTACGTTGGTAATGACGTACGTTACCCACTGGCGAGCAACTCAGGAAGGCTTAGCGGCAAAGCCGCTGTTGCGTTGTGGTGCGGTAAAGCTGGTAACGCCTTCCTTCCAGGCAATCTCGCTTATTTCACGCTAAATGTAACGCCGCCCCGCGCGACGAATCCCGGAGCGCGGAACCCATTTTCATAGTATTTCACGCCAAAAAGATTATCGGCCCCGGCAAAAAGCGTCATCGCGATGCGCTCGGAAATCGGGCGCTCATAACTGCCAAATAGATCTGCCTTCACATAGCCCGGAAAAGTTAACTCTGCCATCCGAAACGGAAAATCATTTTCGAAAACCGGAGCAATGTAATCCCCCGTGTAATTCAGATCGAAGTTGATTTGAATCGCACGGTAACGTTGACTGAAATCGAAACTGAAAAGGTTTTTCGGAATCACGTACTCAGGCTGCGCGCCCGCACCCCTCACAAAACGATCGCTATTCGTGTAAGTGTATGAAGCACGGAAATTCCCATTCCGCCAGGGCACGATCTCGGCATAGGTTTCGACTCCGCGCGAGATGCCGCCGGGCTGATTCACGTAACCACTAAAGCGCCCGACGCCCAGCGGATCCACGATGAAACTGCGAAAAGCAATTGTGCGCTGTAAGCGGGTATAGAAGTACGTAGCGCCAAAGCGCGCGCGGTCATTGGCCACGCGCTGGTCGAAACCGCCGTCAACACTGATCGATTGCTCAGCTTTCAAAGTAGGATCTCCAAAGCGGACGAAGCCCGCTTGCGCAAAAGTGCCTTGCCCGAATCTCTCGAACAACGAAGGTGCGCGAAGGCCATTCCCTACATGCGCCCGCAGCTTCGTATTTGACGATCGAATGAAGTAAGCAATCGCTCCATCTCCGGTGATGGAGTTTTCCGGATTGACTGCGGCCAGAAAACCCGGACGATCGGCCGCCCGCACTTTGAAGAACTGCCCGCGGACACCGAGAGACAATTGCAAACGGTCGTTGAGCAAAAAGATTTGATCCTGTCCGAAGAGCGCCATTGTTCTTTGCGTGTCCGTAGTGTTGTTGACCGCGCTGAACGACGGCGTCGACGACTGGAAAAGGGATTCGTGCTCGTATTCAAACCCAGCCGTCGCCAGGTTGTGACGGCCCAGCCGCAAGTTCGCGCGCGCGTCAAACGTATCTGCGCCGCCGTTGTTAATGCTCATGAAAGCGAAGTCACCGAACGGATAAAAGGCAGCGAACCGCGGATCGATTTCGGAGCCGTTGTAATTCCGCCGATGTGATCCGACGTGCTGGTAGGCAATCGTATACGAGACTATGTCATTTACCTGGTGCGCTAATTTCACGCTCCCCACCAGTGTTCGGTTCCTCCGGCCCTGATCGGGATTATTAAAATCCGGGTGGAATGTCACTCCGGCAATCGCCGCGGGGTACAGGCCGCGGTTAAAAGCCGCCGGCAAGGTGAACGGGCTGTCGTTCACTCGCGCGTTCGAGGTTGTGCCGAAGAAGTTCCCGCTGATCATGATTGCGGGAGTCGCGTTGAATTCAAAACGGCCCGCGCCCGCGGTATTGCCGTATTGGTCGTTGCCATCGACGCCATGTCGCACATCCAGGCGCGTGATTCCAAAACTGTAGCCCGCGCGCTGACCCAAACCACCTGCACCCTTTATTCGTTCGCGGAAGAGGGCCAGGCTGCCACCGTCGAATCCAAATTCGAAGCTCGGTTTTCCCTGGCCACTCTTTGGCATCAAGTTAATGACGCCGCCCACAGCATTGGTCCCGTAGATTGACGATCCCGATCCACGCAAAACCTCTACGCGGTCGAGATCAACCGGCAGCAGGTCAGCCAGGAAAGGAACTGCAGAGCCGTTGATGTCTGAGGCATCGCGGACCCGCAATCCATCGAGCAAAATCGCGGTGTCAAAGGTGCGTTGCCCCCTGAGCCGGATGGTCGTCAGTGCGCCATAGGAACCCAGTTGCTGGACCCGAACCCCAGGCAACCCACGCACACTTTCTGTCAGCGTCAGTTCGCGCCGCTCCTCAATGGTTTGATCGCTGAGAACGCTGATGGCCTTCGAGATCTCGTCCGCGCTTTGCGCAGTTCCCGTGGCCGTAATCACTACGTTTCCATTGACGGCTTCGACCATGAGCTCAATATCGTTCGCCAACGCCTGCCCGCGCTCCAGGTGCAGCGCCTTTGAGGTGAATACCGCGAAGCCTTTGGCTTGCACTTCGACCACGTAATCGCCGGCCGGCAGCCCCTTAAACCTGTATTCACCGTTACCGTCGGACAGCGCCACGAACTGCGCGCCCGAACGTGAACGCAAAGACACTTCGGCGCCGGCCACGTTTGCATTGCGCTGGTCAGTGACGCGGCCATGAATGTCGGTCACATTCTGCGCGAACGTGGCGGCGGGAATTATCAAGACCAAAATCGTTAATAAGATGTTTCTCTTCATCGTCAACTCCTTATCCTTCCTCTATCTTTCGTGTACCGGTGTAATCCGCGGCGCTCCAGAAATCGGGTGCGCGTCAACCAGGATTTGCAGAGCAAAAACTTCTCGCAGTAAGTTTGGTGTCAGAACTTCATTCGGTGGGCCCATCGCGATCGCGCGACCGTCTTTCAAAAGCATCACCCGATCGGCAAATTCAGCTGCGAGATTTAAGTCGTGAGTAACTACCACTGCTGACGCGTCGCCACGGTCACAACGGCTCCGAACCAGCCTGAGCATGGCCGCCTGATGCGCCAGATCAAGATTCGCGGTCGGCTCATCCAGCAGAAAACATTTCGCTTCGGTCGCCAGCGCGCGCGCCAAAACTGCGCGCTGACGCTCGCCGCCGGACATTTCGTTCATCAGGCGATCGGCAAAGCCTTCAAGTTCAGTCTCCCGCAAAACGTCATTCACAATTTCCACATCGCGGACGTTTTCCCAGCTCCAGCTGTTGGACCAGGCAAAACGGCCGCCCAGAACAAACTCCATTACCGTTACGGGGAAACTTAGCTCAGCTTCCTGGGCCACCACGGCAATTCGTCGCGCCACGACGCGGCGCGAATATGAATTGATTTGACGTTCATCGAGCAACACCGCTCCCGAAACCACCGGGACGCTTCCATTCAGCGATCGCAGCAGCGTCGATTTGCCCGCGCCGTTCGGGCCGATGATCGAGATCACTTTGCCCGGCTCGACACGCAACGAAACTTCCACCACCGCGTGGCGATCGTCATAGCGGACAGTGATGTTGTTGGCTTCGAGCAACGCTTGCCCTTTCAGTTCAAAAGCGACGCCTCATGCTGGTCGACGGTGGGCAGAAAGTCCGCATAACCAAATCCGTCGCGTTCCACAACTACGCCCAGTTCGACGCTCACTGGTTTTTCGAACATCGGTCCGTCGAAGGCGAAAGTGTGAAACTCGCCGCGCTCACCGCACGGGTCGACATGGCCCGGCAAATCCGCCAGGAACTGTTCGTTGAATTCACGTCCGGCAAAGCTGAGGGGCAACTGTTGCGGGTCCACGCAGGTAACCACCGCGCGTAAGCCGCTGGAAATCATTTCCTTCGCCAGACGATCGGTCGGCGCCAGCCAGAGCGGGAAGAGAGGAGTAATTCCGGTGCCGGCCAATTTCGTTTCGCGATACTCTCTTATGTCGGCGAGAAACAAGTCACCGAAAGCCATGCACTCAATTCCGCGCCGCCTCGCCTCGTCGATAAATTTCCTCATCGCTTCTTCGTATTGAGAGTTTGTGCAGGGACTGGGCAGATCGATTATCTGCAAAGGAAGCGCAAGAGCTTCTGCCTGGCGTTGCAACAGCTCGAGCCGCACCGCATGAATTGCTACCCGCTGATGCAGTTGATTCACGGTCGTCATCAGTCCGACAACCTCTACGTCAGACATTCCTCGCAACAAGTGCAGCGCCCACGCGCTATCCTTACCGCTGCTCCAGCTCAATACAGTCTTTTTTGGCATCACCAGATCTATTTCCTGCGTAATAGATAAATGAAAAGCGGCGCGCCGATCAGCGCCGTAATCGCCCCCACGGGCAATTCGCGCGGTGAGATGATCGTGCGGGCCACTGTATCGGCGACGATCACAAACGCTGCGCCAGCGAGCGCCGAAGCGATAATTACCATTCGGTTGTCGCTGCCAAAAGAAAGTCGAACCAGATGCGGCACCACCAATCCGACATAGCCGACCGATCCGCTGGACGCGACTGACGCACCTACCAGGAGGCTGGCCCCGACGAACACAGTCAAGCGCACGCGACTTACTTCCACGCCCAAATCAAATGCGTCTCTCTCTCCGAGCATCATGAGATTTAACGAACGCGCATTCAGCGCGAGCACCACGACGCCGACGATTGCCGCTCCCAGTGTCACCATCAGCAAGCTGCTGGTCGTTCCTGATAAATCGCCCAGGAGCCAGAATGTGAATGAGCGAATTCGCGTCGCGTCCATCAAAGTCGTGATGAAAACAATCGCTGAAGAGAGAAAGGTGGTGACGATGACGCCGGCGAGTATTAAACGCTCGGGCGTCGCGCCAGTGCGCCCGCGCGCGAGTTGATAGACGACCAACGAAGCGAGTAATGCTCCGGCAAAAGCAAATACCGGGCGGCTCCACTCATGAGTGCCAAAGAAAACCAGCGCAGTCATGGTTCCCACGGCCGCGCCATTCGATACGCCCAGCAGGTAAGGTTCAGCGAGCGGATTTCGTAACAACGCCTGGTATCCCGCGCCCGCCGTAGCCAGGCAAGTGCCGACCAGGCCGGCAAGGACAATTCGTGGCAGGCGAATGTCGAACAGGATTGCGTGTTGTTCCGAAGAGAGTCCGCAGTCTGCGCCAACCAGCGCGCATAGCGACGCGCTTAATGGCAATCGTTGGCTGCCAACGACCGATGCCGCCAGGATGATCAGGAGCAATGTCAGCAGCAGCAGACCGCACACCGACGCAGCCCGGCCAAATGTCGTACGTCCCGATTGAATTGATGCTGTCCTGCTCATTCTGTCCGATGCAACGTTACTCAGGGACTGGGCGGCCAAACTGCGAACCGACTTCCGGATGTAATGCGCGCGCCATAGCTTCCAGTCCATCAACCAATCGCGGGCCGGGCCGCTGCAAATGGTCTTCGTTAATTCTGTAGATTTGATTGTTCAGGACTGCCGGGGAGTTTTTCAGTGCTGGGGCGACTTTCGAATTCGCAGTTGCCATGGTCCCGCCGGTCGGCAGAATGATTGCCTCAGGCTTTGCCGCCAGCGCGGCTTCATCGCTGTACCTGGGGAATGCGCCGGGCACTTCGGCGGTCACAGAAACTCCGCCGGCACGGCGAATCAGATCCGTCAGGTAAGCGTCGCGGCCGATTGTGTAGAGTGGTTCGTCGGAGACCTGGTAGAAGACCTTTACCGGCTTGACTGTTTTGGTCGCAGCTTCTACCGCGGCCGCGCGCCGGCGCAGCTCCGCAACCATCGTCGCAGTCGAATCGTGATGCCCAAATAGGTCGCCCAGCGTTTGAATAGATCGAAAGACGTCTTCCAAACTCTCCGGATTGGTAACGTAAACGGCGATCTTCTGTTGATCGAGCTGCCTGGTGAAGGCCTCGAGTTGCGACGCCGTCGAGACGAGAACAATTTGCGGTTTAAGTGCGATTATGCGCTCGATACTCGGGTGCATCGTGTCGCCGATCTTCGTCACGTTCTTCGCTGCCGCGGGGTAATCACAGTATTCAGTGTCGCCAACCAACTGCTCACCAGCACCGATGGCGTAGACAATCTCAGTCAGGTTCGGCGCGAGCGAAACGATGCGATCGATCTTCTCGGGCAGACGAACGCGGCGGCCGGCTTCGTCGGTGACTTCGCGGGTTGGGCCGGAGGATCCGGGAGTAGTGTTCGTTCGCGAGCAGGATGCGAAGATTAAGAGAGCGGCAAGCGCGAGCAAATAAATTTGGAGTGCGCCGGCAAGCGTAGCGTACTGACTGGAGTGCAAGCGTCCTCGCTTGCTCTGCTTAACCCAGCCCAGGAGCTCAATGCAAGCGAGGACGCTTGCGCTCCAGTCAGCACGCCTTAGACTCCAAATATGGTCCTTAAAACTCAAAATCCCGTCACCTCTTCTGCCGTGCAAAGACGACAGGCTGGCGACGGGATCTTTTTCGGAAAGCAGAATTCCCACTGCGACCTGAACGCCTTTTCGCGGGCATTCATAAGCTGCAAAAACGTTCTGGCAGGTCTCCTGACTTTGCTTCGCTAATTTCGCGAAGTCATTCACAGTGGCGCGACCGCGCGGGATTCTCACCCGCTTCCCTATTCTCCCCGCTTTTATGCGGGGCACCTGAACGCTTTGTTAAAGAACTTAAGAAACGTTTTCGTTCCTTTGAAGTTCGGCAAATTAACATGAGCAGCCGGCGATGTCAAAGATAGGACCGTCTCAAGTTTGACGGCTGAAAGCGATTCCCAGGGTAGCCGCGAAGCACGGCAACCCTGGGCTTTGGGTCGATACCGCTTCGCGGTATGAAATTCACAACTCACTATGAAGCTGCTAATTTCAAACTGCATCACTGCCCCGCGTTTGACCTTCGCTTTCCTTTGGTGATACTTGGAAGGAAAAGGAGACTACATGCATCCCAGAAGCGAAGAAGTGCTCAACTACCTCGACGCCCAACGAAAAGAACTACGGGCCGCGGTCGATTCGGTTCCGTTAGACGCGCGAAACACGCAACCCGATGCGAATCAATGGTCAGTCGCCCAGGTTTTGGACCATTTGACCATCGTCGATAAACGGGTGGCCGCCGGCGTCGGCAAATCGATAGCCGACGCGCAGGCAGCCGGCCTTGGTCTGGAAACAGAAACGACCTCTGTGGTCGGAACCATACCTGCTGAACGTATCACTGATCGCTCTCGCAAAGTAGAAGCGCCTGAAGAGATCCGCCCGCGAACTGACGTCGATGCTGAAACCGCATGGGCTGAGCTTGAGCAGGCGCGAGCGAAGCTTTGCGCAGCATTTCTCCGCGGTGACGGGTTGGCTCTCGAGCAAGTAGTGCAAACGCATCCGGTGCTGGGACCAATCAATGTCTATCAATGGATGCTGTTCTGTGCGAGTCACGAAGGGCGCCACACGTTGCAGATTCGCGAGATCGCAGAGCGGTTCAATTCTGCTGAGAAAGCGACTGCGTAATGAGCCGTAGTGTCCCAATTTTTCGACCTTTCTGTGTCTCAGTGATTTCTCAGCG
>Ga0070707_100007472_pt1 | contig 10145 bp, 6 predicted proteins | sample KBSK5502metaG_FD_65468 | JGI IMG/M metagenome (GOLD analysis project Ga0070707, IMG submission 65468) | Corn, switchgrass and miscanthus rhizosphere microbial communities from Kellogg Biological Station, Michigan, USA - KBS K5-50-2 metaG | ecosystem: Host-associated > Plants > Roots >... | reverse complement strand
CGAGCCGGCGGCCGGTCAGCCGGGCAGCCACGAGCCGGCGGCCGGTCAGCCGGGCAGCCACGAGCCGGCGGCCGGTCAGCCGGGCAGCCACGGGTCGGCGGCCGGCACCGGGGAGCTGACCCGGGCGATCACCGCGGTCCGCCCGCCGACGGTGACCCGCAGTTCCGCGCCGCCGTGGGCGCTTACCGTGTCCAGCATCCGCCGCAGCGGATACCCGCCACGCCTGGTAGGCTCCAGCACCTGCACGACCCCTGACGCGGCGACCACATCGACGGGCGGGTCGCCGGCGGTGCCGGGCAGGTCCAGTCGCAGCGCGCCTCCGCGGATCAGGTCCGCGGCCTCCAGTGGCAGCGGCCCGAGGCTGTGCCAGGCCGCAGGCGGATCCCCGCTGCCCGGTTCGGGCTCGATCCGCATCCGGCAGTGCGGCGGGGTGAGGTGCAGTGGCAGCACGACCGGTCCCGCCACGCACGCCACCTCGATGCCGGTGACCCCGGCCGGGATCATTACCGCGCAGGGCGAGGCGGTCATCCCGGGCGCGGGCGACAGCACCGCCTCCGCCGCGTCCAGGCCCTGTTCACTGGTCAGCCGCAGCGCGGGCGAGTAGGTGACGTCCAGGCCTTCGGCCACGGCCACCACCCGGCGCAGCCCCGTGCCGTTCGCCTCTGTGCCGGGAGCGGAGCCCGGCGCGGTCACGGTTACCACCAGCTCGCCGAGTACCGGACGCGGCACCCGGTCCCACAGGCGCTCCGGGTTCCAGTCCTCCCCGCTCGCCTCGGCCGCCGCCAGCAACGGCCCGCGACCGGACCGCCGCACCTCCACCCGCCACCGCGCCTCGCCGGCCGGCAGGCGCACCGCCGGCAGCACCCCGAAGACGGCGAGCCCGTCTGTCGTGCGGACCCCGGGTACCGCGGCGCCCGTCATCAGCCGCGGTTTCAGCCGGCCGCGGACCGGACGCCGCCGCGTCCCGTCCCCGCCCGCCGGCGCCAGCTCCAGCCAGGACAGGCCGGACAGGTCCACCTGGACCAGCCGCCAGCCGTTCCAGGTGAGCGGCAGCGTGCTCTGCACCATAATCCGCGGCCCGGTGTCGGCGCGCAGCGCCTGGTGCTCCGGGTAGACGAGCCATACGGCCTCGGGCGGCAGCGCCGCCGCGATCGGCTCGCCGTCGGCGTCGAAGGCCAGGAGCGGCCCGGCGGCTTCGGGCACCTCGTCCGGGGCAATCGCGGTCCAGGACGCGCCATCGCCCAAGGCGCCACCGGAATCAAGGTCGCGGGTCAGCACGCCCCGCCCGAACGGATCGAGCCGCAACGACGGCCCGTCCGCCCCCGGCAGGGGCGGCGCGGCGGCTGCAGCGTGGGCGAGCACCGTCTGCGCCGGGTCTCCCTCCGCGGCCGGGACGCCCAGCGCCGCGAGCGAGGCGAGGAACGCCGTGGCCCAGTCGGTGCCGGAGCGCCTGGTCGCGCGCGATCCGGTCGCCCGGTGCCAGGCCGGCCAGACTTTCCCGTTCTGGTCGTGGCGGGCCGTGACCTGCGCCACGGCGACCACGATGCAGGCCGGCCACCGGCGGCTCAGCCCCATCGGCGACTCGGACCGGGACAGGTCTCCCAGCGCCCGGGCCGCCGCGTCCAGCACCTCGGGTTCCACGTCGAGCGTCCCCCCCGGCTCCCCGGACGCCAGGTGCCGGCGCCAGCCGGGCTCCAGCAGGTCGAGCAGCGCGCCGCCCGCTGGCAGCCCGCTCATGATGGCTCCCTTCACCGCACCAGCGTCCCATGGTCCGTCGCTGAAGCGCAGTCACCGCCGTCGCTGTCGCCCCGGCACGCCCACGGATCGTGACGATCGATGAGGGCAGTATCGTTGCTATCTGCGCCCGGGGTACGTCAGGTGAGCAGCGCTGTGGATGCGGCTGCGAGGAAACCGGCGCGGAATGCTGCCGCCACGAACGCCCGCGATGAGCAGTAGGGATAGGGGTTGCCGTGATCGCGCTTGATGAGCTGAAGATTCCCAAGGGACTGCGGCCGGTGGTTGAGGAGATCGTCGGCATCACCGACTCGGTGTGCCTGTCTGTCCTCGACGAGGAGTATGCCGATCTCGCCCGGCGGGCGGTGGCGAAGCTGGCGCGCAAGCGGCCCTCGCCGCTGCAGGCCGGCCGCCGTGCCACGTGGGCGGCTGGGGTGGTGCATGCGCTGGGCCATGTCAACTTCCTGTCCGACCCCGCGAGCCAGCCATGCGTGACCGCTGATCAGCTCAGTGCGGCGTTCGGCGTGGCCAAGAGCACCATGAGCAGCAAAGCCAGGCAGGTCCGCGACCTCCTGCGGATCAGTCACTTCTCGCCGGAGTTCCAGCGCGCCGATGTGGCCGCGCAGAACCCGCTCGTTTGGATCATTGAAGTGAACGGCCTGGCCGTGGACGCCCGGCACGTCCCGCCCGAGATCCAGGCGGAGGCCTTCCGGCGGGGGCTCATCCCCTACATACCGGCGCTGGGGCCGGACGAGACCGCGGCTCGCGCGAGGTCCCACGTGACGAAAACGCCGCCCGTTGCTCTCCCCGACGCTGAGATGTTTCCGTCCGCTGACGGAAGGCTGGCCAGCCCCCGCCGAGATGCCGCGGCCGACGCCGCCGCGCCGTCCGAGGCAGCAGGCCTGCTGGATCGTTGCAGTGACCTCAAGCGCCAGCTGGTCGAGTTCGCCCGTTCCCGGCGCTTCTCGCGGCAGTTTGACCAGGCGCTCAGGGCAGGCTCCGGCGGTAACGCCGTAGATGAAACCGAGTTCATCAACATCATCGACCACTTCGCATTGCAGCGTCCTCTTCCCGGCGGGCGTACCGTCGTGGAGACCTTCGTCTCGGCGCATCCTGAGCTCGCGGAAGCCGATCGCCAGATGCTGCTCGGTTGGCGCGACGTGGTGGAAGGAGTCTTCGAGATCCGCGAGCGGGATGGCGAGGCGATCATCGCTGTCAATCTCATCGACGAGCTGACCTACCGGGTCTACTCCAATGCCGGCCCGGTTGCCCTGGCGTCGATGGAGCCGGGATGCTTCGTGATCGCCAGGATCGTGCCCATTGGCGTCGGCTGGATGCTCAGCGGGGCGCAGCGGACATTCAACGCGTCCCAGCGAGCGGCGGTGCTCCAGGTGGCAGCGGAACTGGCGGCCAAGTATCCGCGGCTGGTGTTCCGCAACCCCGACAAGGTCACTGAGGGTTGGGATTTGGCGCGTAAGCAGCGGGCGATGTTCATCGAGTTCTTCGGCAGCGACCTCATCGTGGTGCCAGGGCCGGAGGTGGCCTCCCGGATGGAAGGCTTCCTTACCTGGTACACCCGCCGGGTGCTTGAGGAAGCCGGCTCGGCGGCAAGCAGCCTCGACGCTGACGTCGCTGCCCGGACACCGGCGTTCCGCGTGCCGGGCGACCTTGCCAGCGCGCCGACCGTCGCATTGGCCTATGACGAAACGGAAGGGCTCATGTTCCTGGCCAACTTCGTCCTGGTGCGGGAAGCGTTTGAGAATCCAGGGCTTGCCGCCGACTCCGAACACCGGCAGGCGGTACTCGGGTACCTGAAAGCCGACAGCATCTCAGCGCTGCCGTTCCAGCGGCTGGCGGGGGCAGATACCGCCCGGGCCAGCCAGCTCTTCCAGCACCTGCTGAAGAAACCCGGCTTCTCGTGGGAACGGGACGGCGAGGCCCTGCTGCGCAAGCACAAGCCATGGTGCTTCGAAGCCGAGCCGCAGCCTCCGGTCACGCCGCTGAGCAGCGAGCTCGGCAAGGCTCTCCCATCATCGAGGTAGGTTGCCTTCCGTTTGGCCCTTCAGCACGCACCGCCTGGTCGCGGTCGGCATCTACCTGCCGCAGGAAAGCCGCTGCCGCCAGGCCAGGATCCTGGCCCGGCGGCGCCGGTCAGATACCGGCAGAATCAGCCGCGGCGCGGTACTACGAGCTTCATGATCGCGGGCGGTCATATTGACCGTGCCGATGTTCATGAGCTCCTCCGGTAGCCCCGGGGTAGCTGACCGTCACACGCGGCTGACGCCCGGTGCCTTACATCAAGCTACGCCCGCAAAAAGAAACTAGCAAGTGCTTTCCGGAATCTGGTAACCTATGAGTGTGGTGAGCTGGTCCTTCCTGACCAGCCACGCCAGGGTCCTGCTGTGCGTGGCTCATGACCCTGGCGTGCGCCTGCGCGACATCGCGGCCATCCTGGACATCACCGAGCGCAGCGCCTTCGGCATCATCACCGACCTGGTCGAGGCCGGCTACGTCGTCAAGCAGAAGGAAGGCCGCCGCAACCGCTACCACATCCAGGCGCACCTCCCGCTGCCAGAACCGGACGGACGGGAACGCACCATCGGCGAGGTCCTCGCCCTCCTGGTCGGCGCCGGCGCGACAGAAGGCGTCCCGCTGGTGCACCCCGGGCGGTAGCGGGGCCCCGCAGTGAGATAGCCCGCCACGTGCGGTAGCGGGCGGGAGGAGGCCTCGTGGATGCGACGGACGTATGGGTCGCGAATGATGAGGGTACTGAGATCGTCCGAGCGCGGGATATCGCGGGCGCCAGCCTGGACTACGACGGGAACGTCACGGTCCGGCTGATCGGTGCGGACGGCGCGGTGGTGACGATCGCTGGGCACCGGACGCACCATGAGGAGCACCGGCCTGGCGACTTTCACCGCCAGCTAATCCGTCTCATCGCCGAACTTTCCGACGGGGCGGGAGCCTTCCTGGTGCGGGCAGTCCACCACGAGACACGTGGCTGGCAGTGGGTCAGCGAGCCGCTGTGATGGCGCGGCGGTGCCGTCAGCCCCGAACCAATGATCCCGAACGGGCCGGGCCGGGGGCACACCACCGCGCCCGCGCCTGACTGGATCATGACGGATCCCGTCCTCATCGCGACACACCCGGCTGGTGCCGACCCCGGTGAACGGGTAAATAGAAGAGCATGTCGATCGCCATCTCTGAAGAGCACCGCGCCCTGGCCCAGACCGTCGCCAGCTTCCTCACCGACCACCAGTCCCGCGCCGCCGCCCGCGGCATGCTCGGGGCGCAGACGGACGCGCTGCCCGGCTTCTGGGCCGAGCTCGGCGGCCTCGGCCTGCTCGGGCTGCACGTACCGGAAGAACTCGGCGGTTCGGGCTTCGGGCTGGCGGAAACGCTGGTTGTCGCCGAGCAGATGGGTCGGCAGCTGGCCCCGGGTCCGTTCGTCCCGACCGTGATCGCCAGTGCGGTGCTGGCCGCGGCCGGGTCCGATGACCTGGCCAAGCGGCTGCTGCCCGGGCTGGCGGACGGCAGCGTGATCGGCGCGGCCGCCCTCGGCGGCGAGGTGACCTACGCGGACGGGGCCGCGACCGGGAAGGCCGGCGTCGTGCTCAGCGGTCACCTGGCCGACGTGCTGCTGGTCCCCGCGGGCGACGACGTGCTGGTGATCGAGACGTCGGCGGGCGGTGTCCAGGCCACCGTGCCGGCCAACCTGGACCAGAGCAGGCGCGCGGCCAGGGTCAGCCTGGACGCGGCGCCGGCGACGGTGCTGCCGGGCGCGCGCGGCCTGCTGACCGACGTGGCCCGGGCGGTGCTCGCGGCGGAGGCGACCGGCGTCGCCGCCGAGACCACCGAACAGGCGGCCGAGTACGCCAAGATCCGCCAGCAGTTCGGCCGCCCGATCGCGACGTTCCAGGCGGTCAAGCACCACTGCGCCAACATGCTGGTGGCGGCCGAACTGGCCACGGCCGCCACGTGGGACGCGGGCCGGGCCGGGCTCGGCGGCGGTGACCAGCTCAGCTACACCGCGGCCATCGCGGCGGTGCTGGCCGTGCCCGCCGCCGTCGGCAACGCCAACCTGAACATCCAGGTGCACGGCGGGATCGGGTTCACCTGGGAGCACGACGCGCACCTGTACCTGCGCCGGGCCACCGCGATCGCCGCCGTGCTGGACGCCGAACAGGCCGCGATCGAGGTGACCGACCTGGTCCGCCGCGGCGTGCGACGGCCGGCCGCGATCGACCTGCCCGCCGAGGCGGAGACGATCCGCGCGGCGATCGGGCCCGACGTGGCCCGGCTGCGCGAGCTGGACGGCGAGGCGAGGAAGCAGGCGCTGATCGAGAGCGGCTACGCGATGCCGCACTGGCCCAAGCCGTGGGGCCGGGACGCGCCCGCCCTCGAGCAGCTGGTGATCGAGCAGGAGTTCGGCGCGGCCGGGATCAAGCGGCCCAGCCTGGGCATCACCAGCTGGCTCATCCTGACCGTGATCCAGCACGGGCGCCCGGACCAGGTCGAGCGCTGGGTGCGTCCGGCCCTCAACCAGGAAGTGATCTGGTGCCAGCTGTTCAGCGAGCCTGGCGCCGGGTCCGACGCGGCGGGCATCAGGACCAAGGCCACCAGGGAGGATGGGGGCTGGCGGATCAGCGGCCAGAAGGTGTGGACCAGCGGCGCGCACGAGGCCGACTTCGGCCTGGCCACAGTGCGGACGAACCCGGACGTGCCCAAGCACGAGGGCATCACCACGATGGTGATCGACATGCACGCGCCCGGCGTCACCGTCCGGCCGCTGCGGATGCCGAGCGGGAACTCCGATTTCAACGAGGTCTTCCTGGACGACGTGTTCGTGCCCGACGAGGACGTGGTCGGGCCGGTCGACGCCGGCTGGACCGTGGCGCGCGCGACGCTGGGCAACGAGAGCGTCAGCATCGGCGGCGGCGACGGCGGCCGCATGACCATGCCGGCCGAGGGGTTCATCGCCCCGCTGGACGCGCACCCGGAGCGCCTGGCCGGCGGGGCCGGGCGGGTCGGCAGGCAGATCGCCCGCACGCAGACGATGCGCGTCCTGAACCAGCGCGCCGCCTTCCGGGCGGTGGCCGGCGCCGGTGATGGACAGGGCCCGGGCCCCGAGGGCAACGTCACCAAGCTGCTGCTGTCCGAGATCGGCCACGAGACGGCCGCGATCATGGCCGAACTCGCCGGGCCAGACGCGGCGTTCCTGGACGGCAGGGGCGGGGCGGGCGCGATGCTCATGCTGATGAACCGGGCCATGTCGATCGCGGGCGGCACGTCGGAGATCAAGCGGAACCAGATCGCCGAGCGGATCCTCGGCCTGCCCCGCGACCCGCTCATCAAATAGCGGGCCGGCCCGCCGTCATCCCAGTCACACCAGCACCATGCGCCGCGGCACCGATTCAGTGGTTGTAACGTTCTAGCGGATCTTTCCATCAGGTTGTCACGTTCACTGAAAAATACGAGGCGCCGCTACGGGATCTGAGTCGCCAGGCACCGTGATACGTTGAGCCGTGCGGTACATCCGGTGAGGATACGATGACCCTTGGCTTAACTCGGCCACCTCCCGGTGAGCTGCCCGTCGAAGTCACCGGTTTCGTCGGCCGTCGGCGTGAGCTGGCCCTGCTGGACGGCCTGTTGCGCACCGCCCGGCTGGTGACCGTGACCGGTCCCGGCGGCGTGGGCAAGACGCGGGTGGCGCTGCGCGCCGCGGCCCGCGCCCGCGGCCAGTTCGCCGACGGCCTGTGCCTGGCCGAGCTGGGCGGGCTGCACGATCCCGACCTGCTGCCGCACACCGTCGCGACCTGCCTCGGGCTGCCCGAGCAAGACGCCAGGTCCCAGGCGGACGCGATCGTGGACTACCTGCGCGGTCGCGAGCTGCTGCTCATCCTCGACTCCTGCGAGCACCTGGTCGGCGCGTGCGCGGACCTGGCCGACTTGCTGCTGCGCTACGCGCCGCGGGTGAGGGTGCTGGCGACGAGCAGGCAGCCGATGAACGTGCCGGGCGAGCACTGCTGCCAGGTACCTCCGCTGCCGGTGCCGGAGCCCGATGCCAGCCGCGGCAGCCGCGGCGACGCGGTCGAGCTGTTCGCCCAGCGAGCGGCGGCGGTCACGCCGGGCTTCGCCGTCACGGCGGCCAACCGCGGTGACGTGATCCGGATCTGCCGGCGGCTGGACGGGATCCCGCTGGCGATCGAGCTGGCCACCGTGAAGCTGCGCACCCTGACGCTGCGGCAGCTGGCCAGCCGGCTGGAGCGCCGCTTCCTGCCGCTCACCGGCGGTCGCCGGGCGGCCCTGCCGCACCAGCAGACGCTGCGCGCCACCACCCAGTGGAGCCATGACCTCTGCTCGCCCGACGAGCAGCTGCTCTGGGCGCGGCTGTCGGTGTTCGCGGGGTCGTTCGACATTCCCGCCGCCGAGGCGGTGTGCGCCGGAGGCGCGCTGGCCCGCGAGGACGTCCTGCCCGCCCTGATCGGCCTGGTGGACAAGTCGGTCGTGCTGCGTACGGGAAGCGATGGCGCGCGGTACTGGCTGCTGGACACCATCCGCGAGTTCGGCGCCGAGCGGCTGGCCGGCACCGGCACAGAAGCCGTGCTACAGGAGCAGCACATCGCTCATTTCCGCGCCCTGGCCGACGAGTTCAGCCGTCACGCCAAGGATGACGACCAGCTCGTCCGCTACTGTCGGCTGCGCCGCGAGCATCCCGATATCCGGGCCGCCCTCGGGTACGCTCTCAGCCTGCCGGGACGGGAGCGCGAGGCGGCCAGGCTGGCCGCCGACCTGCGCGCGTACTGGGAAATCTCCGGCCTGCTGCGCGAGGGCAAGCAGTGGCTGACCAAGATCCTGCTCCGGTTCCCCGAGCCGTCGGCCGAACGGGCCTGGCTGCTGATGACCCGCGGGGTGCTGGCCACCCTGCAGGGCGAACTCAGCCAGGCGCTCGCCGACCTGGAACTGAGCACCCCGATGGCGCAGCAACGGGGCGAAGTCCTGGCCTGCGCTCTCGGTCACGCCTACCTGTGCCTGGCGCTCACCTTCTCCGGCCGCCACGCCGAGGCGGCGGCGGCGGGGGCCGTGGCCGGCGAAGCCCTCCGCGCGATCGATCACTTCAGTGGCCTGGTGGCCCTCGACATCCACCTGGGCTACCTGCACCTGGTGAGCGGTGAGTTTGACCTGGCCATCGAGCAGTGCGAGCTGGGGCTGCGCCGCCTGGGCGAGAGCCAGGAGCGGTGGGCCCGCGGCTACCTGCAGATCATCATCGCCCGGGCATTGTTTTTCCAGGGCAAGTACACAGAAAGCGCGGCCGCGGCCCGCAGCTCCCTGGAAAAGAAGCACGAGCTCGGCGACATCGTGGGCGCGGCTTACTGCCTGGAGGCGCTCGCCATGCTGGCGCTCAGGCAGCAGCGATGCGAGCGTACGGCATGGCTGCTGGGGGCGGCGGACGCCCTGTGGGACCGGGCCGGCCGGCGGCTCGGTGGCACCTCCATCATGGAGGAATTCCACCACCAGACGGTGAAGGCGGCGCAGGACGCCCTGGGTGAAGACCGCTACGCCGCGCTCTTCCACGGCGGTACCGAGCAGCCGCTCGACCTCATCGTCAGGCTCGCGGTCGCGGACGCCGACAAGCTGCCGGCGACGCTGGGCAGCCAGCGCCCGCCAGGACTGCTGTCCGGCCGGGAACAGCAGATCGCGGCGCTCGTCGGCGAGGGGATGTCCAACCGCGACATCGCGGAGCGGCTCGGCATCTCCAAGCGCACCGTCGATGCTCACCTGGAGCATATCTTCGGCAAACTGGGCATCTCCTCGCGCGTCCAGCTCGCCACCCGGCTCGACCTGGCCTGCCCCGGCAGCGAGCCGGGCGGGTGACAAGCGAGCCGCGGGCGATCAGGCCAGCGGCCTCTTCTCCGCGGCCACGGCGGCCGCCTGCGCCCGGACCCGCCGGCCCAGCCACCAGAAGAGCACGCCGACGGCGATGAAGACCAGCACCGGGATGAGCTCGGTCCACAGGTAGGTGTACCGCTCGGCGTAGGTCCAGTTCGACGGGAGGAAGGCGGGTCCGAACCAGGACTTGCCGAGCCCGGGCGCGATGAGCTGGACGGCGGCCACGGCCACCAGGATCATCAGCAAGACGGTCAGCGGCCGGTACGCGGGCATCCGGAACGGGCGGGGGGTGTCCGGGTGGCTGCGGCGCAGCTTCCACAGGGCCGGGTAGATCAGCAGGTAGCTGATCAGCGTGGTCGAGATGGTCACGCCGAGCACAGCGTTGAAGTACTTGGCCGCGTTGCCGCTGGTGATCTGCTGGGCCAGGATGACCACGACCGTGGCCACGACGCCGCTGAACACGTTGACGCGCACCGGCGTGCCGAACCTGGCGTTGATCACGCCGAGCACCCGCGGGCCCG
>Ga0070707_100007471_pt1 | contig 10146 bp, 9 predicted proteins | sample KBSK5502metaG_FD_65468 | JGI IMG/M metagenome (GOLD analysis project Ga0070707, IMG submission 65468) | Corn, switchgrass and miscanthus rhizosphere microbial communities from Kellogg Biological Station, Michigan, USA - KBS K5-50-2 metaG | ecosystem: Host-associated > Plants > Roots >... | reverse complement strand
TCCTCGAGCATCTCGTCGAGAGCGAGCAACAGGAGCGCACGCGCCGCAGCCTCGAGCGCCGCCTGGCCCGCAGCCGCCTCGGCCGCTTCACCCCCATGAGCGACTTCGACTGGGCCTGGCCCAAGCGCATCGATCGCGCCGCCGTCGAGGCCGTGCTCCGCCTCGGCTTCCTCGCCGAGGCCCGCAATGTCGTGCTGGTCGCGGCCCAGGGCCTCGGGAAAACCATGATTGCGCAGAACATCGCCCATGCCGCCGTGCTCGCGGGCACCCACGTCCTGTTCACCACCGCCGCCCAACTCCTGCTCGACCTCGGCAGCCAGGAGTCCACCCGCGCTCTGGCCCGGCGCCTCAACCACTACGCCACCCGGGCCCTGCTGGTGATCGACGAGATAGGATATCTGTCCTACGACGCGCGCGCCGCGGACCTCCTCTTCCAGGTCGTCACCCGCAGGTACGAAAAGCGCAGTCTCGTGCTAACGACCAATTTGCCGTTCAGTGAATGGCCGACCATCTTTCCCAACGCCGGCAGCGCCATCGCCCTCATCGACCGCCTCGTCCACCACGCCGAGATCATCACGATTGAAGGGGACAGCTACCGGCGGCGCGTCGCCGAGGCCAAGCGCAACCTGCCGCGGCCGGCAGCGGCGAGCTGAGGGCAGCCGGTCCAAATTCCCGCGCTTCCTCATGTCGCGCGACACCAGCGGTCAATGGTCGCCGGCCCCGCGGCAGCCCGCGCGATGGCTGTGACTGCCGAGCGCAGAGGTGAGTAGTGTTTCGGCGAGTCCGCGCACCCAAGGGGCCGGCGGCGGCTGGGTAGCCTGCTGCCCGCGTTACGTGAGAACGCGAACCGAGGACCGCCCCAGCCTCCCCAGGAGGTGGGGCATTTCACGCGAGAACCGGTGAGAAGAAGTGGCGCATTGACGCCGAGAGCCTCCCCATGGGACCCTGCGTCACGCGGTGGAGCCGACGGACCTTGTGACCGCCGCTGGAGGCTGCTAGCATCACCCCCGCGCTGTGGGCGGAGGATGCGGGGCGGTCGGACTTTGGCGATGACCCCAAGGAGAATACAGGAGAGTGAGCATGAGTGAGCATACGAGACGGTATGCTTTGACTTTCTTCGGGGCAATGCTGCTAGCCGCCTCTCCAGTGGTGGCGGAGAACCGCCCCGAACACTCCCAAATCCCGGGACCCGATTACGGAGTTGCCCTCACCCCCGCCGTCTACTTCGTAAACTTCCTGTTCATGTACTTCTCGAATCCACACAATGCCGCAAACATGCCCGCATATCGGGCGCCCATTCCTCCGCAGCTCGCCACCTGCCTTCTGGCGAATCCAGAGGGCTGCCGCTACGTTGACTACCAGCAATACTTCAACGGTCAGGACGTCTGCAGCGAGGGCAAAGGAGGCGACAAGTGTCGCTGGACATTGCAGTGCGAGGTGGAACCTTCCTCCCAGCGCCTGGCACCGCCTGAGTTCCGCAATCCTGACCAGATCAACGAGCCATTGGGGATAACCCACGCCACGAAGTTGGCTCGAAAATTGGGCATTGATGAAGAAATCGTTCTGACTCCTGAAGAATACCAATGCCTGATCGGGATTCCTGGCCAGCGATCACCTGACCAGGATACGATCGTCGAATGCATTTATGACCTCACCAACTCGAACGGAGTCGCAGACATTCCCCTTTCGAGTTATGGGCTGTCCCTCGACGATCCGCTGCGGCCCAGTGAGTCCCGCGTCCGAAGCGTATGCGCGCCTCAAGCGCCCTGTCTTCGAATGAATAAGGTGCTCGCCGGGCCGCTGGAGCAACTCGCTGCCAAGTGCGATTTCTCGGACAAGCTCGACCGCCTTTTCATTAAGACGCCGTTACTGAGATTCGGCATTCTCGGGGATGTCTGCCAAACGAGTTCGATTATGAGTTCGGGAGGCGCGTGCATGGCCGAAACCACTCGCCGGAGATAGCGGCCAGCGACAAGGTCAAGGTGTACGCCGTCGAGGCGAACAATCAGAACCTTGACCGCCTTGAGGCGCAACTGGCAAAAATGGCTTGAGACCTCATGCCGGCTTGGTACGATGCAAGCTGGAGCGGCCGCCACGACAAAGGCGTTGAATTGAACCGGGCCCGACACCTCGGGGAGAACAACCTTGATCCACACACCCGTCTGTGATCTGCTGCGGATCCGGCACCCGATCGTGCTCGGCGGCATGGCGGGCAGCACCTCGGTGCCCCTCGTGGCGGCTGTCAGCAACGCCGGCGGTCTGGGGACGCTGGGCATCGCGCGCACCCCGGCCGAGCAGATTCCGAAGGACATCGCGGCCATCCGGGAAACGACCAAGGGTCCCTTCGGCGTCAACTTCCTGCTCTTCGTGGCCCGCGACGCCGCCATCGACGCGGCCCTCAACGCACGGCCGCCCGTGTTCTCTGCCGCGTGGGCGCGGGCGGATCAGGATCTGCTGGCACTCTTCGGCCGCGCGCACGAGGCGGGCAGCCAGGTGATGTACATGGCCGGCACGGTGCCGGAGGCGCTGCGCGCCAAGGCGGCAGGGGCGGACGTGATCGTGGCGCAAGGCACAGAAGGCGGCGGGCACGTGGGCTGGATGGCGAGCATGGCGGTGCTGCCCATGATCGTGGACGCGGTCGGCTCGACACCCGTGCTGGCCGCCGGAGGTATCGCGGACGGACGCGGACTGGCCGCGGCACTGGCGCTCGGTGCGCAAGGCGCCCTGCTGGGCACACGCTTCCTGGCAACGAAAGAATCGCCGCTGCACCCCAATTTCAAGCAGGCAGTGCTTGACAGCGACGGGCACGACACGGTGTTGACGGAGATCCCGGACATTGCGCGCGCCAACGTCTGGCCTGGCGCCATGGCGCGTGGGCGGCGCAATGCGTTCATCGAGCGCTGGGCGGGTCGGGAGTGGGAACTGCGCGCACGGCAGCCGGAAGCGGCCGCGGCCTTGCAGAGGGCCCTGGAGACCGGTGACGCGGACAACGCCTCTCTGCTCATCGGGCAGGACGCCGGGTTGATCCACGACATCCCGCCCGCGGGCGAGATCGTGGAACGCATCGTGACCGAAGCGGAAACGCTGCTGAAGGATCGCCTGCCCAAGCTGGTGCGGGTGGGCTGAGCGTCACCCCCTGGGTCTGATCCGGAGAAGAGAGCACCAAGTGGTGGGAGGAAGGGAAATGAGGACGCGTCGGGGATCGCGGCTCGGGCCGAGCGAGGGCGCCGGTCGGGAGGGGGCCCGCCGGCGATGAACGCGCCGCCCCTCCGGTCGGCGGCGTACGAGGTCGCCGACGCCTACGAGGCGAACGAGCTCTTCCAGGACAACGGCTGGACGGACGGGCTGCCGATCGTGCCGCCCACCGAGGACCTCGTGCGCCGCTTTCTCGGCGCTGCGGCGCTCGAGCCTGGGGATGTGGTCGGCGTCGAGCCGGTGCGGCGGCGTCGCATCACCGCCGAGAAGGCCGCGATCGCCGCGGTGATGGCGGGGTGTATGGCCGAGTCCATGCCCGTGGTGGTGGCGCTCGTGAGGGCGGTGTGCGAGCCGGAGTTCGGGCTGCACGGCTGCACGGCGAGTACGGGCGGCAGCGCGCCGTTCGTGGTGGTGAACGGACCGATCCGCCGCGAGCTCGGGATGAACACCACCCACAACGCGCTGGCCAACGGCAGCCGCGCCAATGCGACGATCGGCCGCACCCTCCGGCTGCTCATCATCAACGTGCTCGGCGGGCTCCCCGGCCGGCTCGACCGCTCGACGCTCGGGCATCCCGGCAAGTTCACCTTCTGCGTGGCGGAGGACGAGGAGGACAGCCCGTGGCCGTCGCTGGCCGCGGAACGGGGCGTGCCGGCGGGCGTCTCGGCGGTGACGGTGATGGCCGCGCAATCGCCCCACCAGGTCATGAACGAGTGGACGCGCGATCCGCGGGAGATCCTCGAGACCTACGCGGCGGCGATCCGCGCCAACCTGCTCACGTACTCGATCTGGGCGGGCAACTACGCGGTCGTGATCGCCAAGCAGCAGCGGGAGGCGATCGCCGCCGCCGGCTGGAGCAAGAAGGACATCCGCGAGTACGTGTTCGACTCCGCGCGGGTCAGGCGCGCGGAATGGCGCACGGCCGGCAAGAGCGCCATCGCCGCGCGGAAGGACGAGGAGAACGTGTACACGGCGTTGCGCTCGCCGGACGACCTGCTGGTCGTCGCCGCCGGCGGCCCCGCGGGCGGGTTCGGGGCCGTGGTGCCGCCGTGGTACGGCGCGAAGTCGCTCGCCGTCACCCGGAGGATCTGACGAGGAGCGTGCCATGGGCTTGAGAGTGCTGGACCCACGCCTCGAGGCCGAGGGCGAACCGATGACGATGGCGGCGCCCTTGCGGGCGCTGGAGGGCGCCACCATTGGCCTCCTCGACAACGCCAAGATCGGAACGGCCCGCTTCTACGACCACGTGGAGGGCATCCTCCGGTCGCGCTTCGGCGTCCGCGAGTTCATCCGCCGGCGCAAGCCGGACTCGAGCCGGCCGGCGCCGCCGGAGCTGCTCGGCGAGCTCGGTGGCGCCGACGCCATCCTCTCCGCCGTCGGCGACTGAGGGAGCTGCTCGTCGTGCAGTCTGCACGACGCCATGTCCGCCGAGAAGCTCGGCATCCCCGCGGTGGCCGTCATCACCGACCGGTTCGAGGCGAGCGCGCGCGCGATGGCCGAGGCCAACGGCCTGCCGGACTACCCGTTCGCCGTCATCGCCCACCCGATCGCGGGCAACAGTGACGACGAGCTCCGCGGCAAGGCGGAGCTGGCGGTGGACCTCCTGGTGCCCCTCCTGAAGCGCCGAAAGGCGACGTAAGGCATGAAGATCGGATTCCACCTCACTCCGTTCTGGAGCCCCGTCGACCGGGGGCCGACCCGGATCATCGACGAGGCCATCCAGGTCGTCTCGGCGGCTTCGCGAATGGGCTTCGCCTGGGTGTCGATGGGCCAGCACTGGCTGTCGCATCCCACCGTGTGGCCTCAGCCCCTTCCGATGCTGGCGCGTCTGGCGCCCGAGACCGGCTCGATGCGCCTGAAGACCTCCGTGCTCCTCCTGCCCATCCTCAATGCCGTCGAGACGGCGGAAAGCATCGCGACGCTCGACCACATCAGCCACGGGCGGCTGGACGTCGGCGTGGCGATCGGCTATCGCGAGAAGGAGCTGGAGACCGCGGGCCTGACCCGAAAGGATCGGGCGGCGAAGCTGGAGGAGTCGCTGGCGCTGATGAAGCAGCTGTGGCGCGGTGAGGCGGTCACGTTCCACGGCGCCTACACGCGCGTCAGCGCGGGACGCATGGGGTTCACCCCCTACCAGAAGCCCCACCCACCGCTCGAGATGGGCGCGCAGAGTGAGGGGGCGACGCGCCGGGCGGCGCGGCTGACGGACGGCGTCTTCTTCGGGCCGCAAGTGGCCTGGCGCGACATCGGCAAGCTGAGCGGCGTCTTCCGGGAAGCGCGAGCGGAGACCAGGGCGGCGACACCCGGAAGCGTGGGGGCGTCCCGGAGCCTGATCGTGGGGACCAGCAAGGAGGCGGCCGTCGCAACGGCGCGCGAGTACCTGGAGAAGACCTTCGCCATGTATCGCGCGTGGGAGATGCAGGAGAGGACGATGGCGTCGCTCCAGCTCAGCCTCGATGCGGCGCTCGACGACTGGACGGTGCACGGGTCGCCGCGCGACTGCGTCGAGGTGCTCCAGCGCGCCCGGGAGATGGGCCTCGAGAGGATCGGCTTCACCATCTACAGCCTTCCCCGGGACGTGGAGGCGCGGATCGACTACTTGCGGATGATCGCCGAGGAGATCGTCCGGCCGGTGGGCGGGCTCTTGTGAAGCGGCGATGCTGTCCGAGGAGAGCGCGCACGGCATGATCGGCGTTCGAGCGCCGGCTTTGCCGGCGCGATCTCCGGCTTGCTCGCCTCGGACGCACGGGGCCCAGCCCGTGGCCGTCCTGCGGCCTCGGGGGACGCTTCGAAATGGGGGCGAAGGCCCCCGCCGAGTGTGACGAGGTGCGGGTCACTCGCGAGGTGCCGATCGTGGCGTCGCCGGCCACGCTCTGGGAGCTGCTCTGGGACGTCCGGCGCATCGTCGAGTGCGTGCCCGGCTGCATCGAGGCGCGCGAGATCGAGCCCCAGCAGCGGTACACGGCCCGAATGTCGCAAAAGGTCGGTCCTATCAGTCTTTCCGTACCGCTCGATGTGAAGGTGGTCGAGGCCACCGGGCCCCGTCGCCTCGCCCTGGAGGCGAGGGGGCGGGATCCCGCGATCGGGGCGGAGATCGCCATGCGGGTGACGCTCGACATCGAGGCCCGCGGCGAGGAGAGCCTGCTTCGCATCGACGCCGAGGGGCGGATTCTCGGCAAGCTGGGCGCGCTCGGCCACGGGGTGATCCAGCGGAAGGCCGAGGAGGCGATCGAGGAGTTCGGCGTGCGCCTGAAGCAGGTCGCGCAGGCCTGAACGTGCTGCGTCCCTTCGCGCTCCACCGGCCGCGGAGCCTCCACGAGGCGACGGAGCTCCTGGCCAAGCATCGGGGCGAGGCGGTGCTCTACGCCGGCGGCACCGAGTTGCTGCTCCTCCTCAAGGAGGGCGTTTTGCGCGTGGGGAACCTGATCGACCTCAAGCGGGTGCCCGGACTGGGCGATATCACCGCCGAGAACGGACGCGTCGTGATCGGGGCCACCGCGCAACACCGCGCAGTCGAGCGCTCCCCGGTGCTCCGCGCGGCCTGCCCGATCGTGGCCGCCATCGCGCAGCACGTCGCCAACGTGCGGGTGCGGAGCGTGGGGACGGTGGGCGGTAACCTCGCCTTCGCGGACCCTCACAGCGATCTGGCCACGCTGTTCCTGGCGCTGGACGGGAGCGTCCGGCTGTGGCGGCGGGGCCGGGAACGCGACCTTCCACTCGCCGACTTTGTGCGCGGCCCCTACGAGACGGCGCGTGAGGAGGACGAGATCCTGATCGCGGTGCGGCTCCGCCCGTGGCCGGCCGGGACGGCTGCCACCTACATGAAGTTCGGGATGTACGAGCGGCCCACGCTGGGGGTGGCGCTCGCCCTCACGCTCGACGCGGCTGGGCGCGAGGTGGTCGGCGCCCGCGTTGCCGTGGGCTGCGTCGGCCCGCGGCCGCGGCGCCTCCCAACTGTGGAGCGCCTGGTGTGCGGACGGACGGTGACCGACATCCTTGCCGACGCGGAGCGTCTGGCGGGGGCCGCCGCAGAAGCGGTCGAGCCCATGGACGACCTGCACGGGTCGGCGGAGTACAAGCGCGACATGACGCGCGTGTTCGTGCGCCGGGCGCTCGAGGTCGCCGGCGCGCGCGCGATGGGGCAGGAGAGCCATGCACGCTATCCGTACACCGTCATTGTGTAGCGCCTACCCTTTCCCCCTCACCCTGCCCTCTCCCCCTCGGCGGGGGAGAGGGTGTTTAGCTCGGCGGGGGAGAGGGTGTTCGGCTCGGCGGGGGAGAGGGTGTTCAGCTCGGCGGGGGAGAGGGTGTTCAGCTCGGCGGCGGAGAGGGTGACGATATGATGCGTTTCTGCGTCGCGTTCCGCGTCAACGGGCAGGCGGTGGCGCTCGACGTCCCCGCCCACGCGCTGTTGCTCGACGTCCTGCGCGACCGCCTACGGCTCAAGGGCGCCAAGCGCTCGTGCGACACCCAGGTGTGCGGAGCCTGCACCGTCCTCGTCGACGGGGCGCCGGTGAGCGCCTGCACCTACCTCGCGGTCGAGGTCGACGGGCGCGAGGTTTCTACCGTGGAGGGGCTGGCGGATGGCGACCGCCTCGACCCGCTCCAGGAGGCGTTCATCGAGCGCGGGGCGGTGCAGTGCGGCTTCTGCACCGCGGGGATGCTCATGGCCGCGAAGGCGCTCCTCGCCGAGGACCCGGCGCCAACGCCCGAGCGCGTCGTCCACTACCTGCGCGGCAACATCTGCCGGTGCACCGGCTACCGGAAGGTGGTCGACGCGATCGTGTCCTGCGGCCGGGCCGGGCGAGAGCGGACATGAGCCCGCACCAGCCGCTCAGCGTCGTCGGGCAGTCCGTCAGGCGGCTCGACGTGCTCGAGAAGGTCACCGGCAGGGCTTCCTACGTGACGGACCTCGAGCTACCCGGCATGCTCCACGCGAAGCTCCTCCGCTCGCCATATCCCCACGCCCGGATCGCGCGGATCGATACGGCGGCGGCGCGAGCGGTTTCCGGTGTCAGCGCGGCCGTCACCAGCGCCGACCTCGGATGGTGCGACCCCTTCTTCGGGCCGGCCTTCCGGGACCGACCGATCCTGGCCATCGACGTGGTGCGCTACGAAGGAGAGCCGGTGGCGGCGGTGGTCGCCGAGGACGAGAGCGTGGCCGCCCACGCGCTCGATCTGATCGAGGTGGAGTACGAGGAGCTGCCGGCGGCGACGACGCTCGAGGAGGCGCTGGCCCCTGGCGCCCCGCTCGTGCACACCTCGGAGCCGCTCGCCGGCTACTTCGCCGACCTCTCGACCCTCAGACCCAGGCCCGGCACGAACATCTGCCATCAGTTCCACTTCGAGCGCGGGCGGGGCGCCGCGGCCTTCGCGGAGGCGGACCTCGTCTTCGAGGACACCTACTCCTTCCCGCGCGTCCAGCACTACGCGATGGAGCCCCACGCCGCGGTCGCGGTCTGGGACGAGCAGGGCGGGTTGACGGTGTGGGCGTCCACCCAGAATCCCTACTCGGTCCGGGTGGAGCTGGCCCGGATGTTCCGGCTGCCCCTGAGCCGGATCCGGATCATCGTCCCGCTGCTCGGCGGCGGCTTCGGGAGCAAGACCTACGCGAAGATCGAGCCGATCGCCGGCGCGCTGGCCCGGATCGCCCGGCGGCCGGTGCGGCTCGCGCTGTCGGCCGAGGAGGCCTTCCGCACCGTGCGGCGCTGCGACGCGCGGGTGCACGTGCGCCTCGGCCTCCGCCGCGACGGGCTCCTGCTGGCCGCGGAGTGCCGCGCCGACTTCGACGTCGGCGCCTATGCGGACATCGGGCCGCGAATCGTCCAGAAGGGCACCTACACGGCGACCGGGCCCTACCGCGTGCCGCACGTCCTCCTGCAGAGCCATGCGGTGTACACGAACACGACCCCGGGCGGCGCCTTTCGCGGCTTCGGCGTGCCGCAGATCGCGTGGGCGGTCGAGTCGCTCCTGGACGATGCGGCCCGGCGGCTCGACCGCGACCCGGTGGAGCTGCGCCGCCAGAACCTCCTGGCGCACGGAGAGGAGTTCGCTCCGGGGGACACGCCGATCGACGGCAAGTTCGAGGAGAGTCTCAACCGGGCGGCCCTCGCCATCCGCTGGACGCAGGCGTCCGCCGCCGACCGCGGCCGCGGCCTGGCCATGATGATGAAGGCGAGCGTCGCGCCGACGGTGTCCGAGGCGGTGGTGCGGCTCCACGCCGACGCGAGCGTTACCGTGCTCGCCAGCACCGTGGAGATGGGCCAGGGCGCCCGCACGGTGATGGCGCAGATCGCGGCGGAAGTGCTCGCCGTTCCCCTCGAGCGCGTGAGCGTGGCGACGCCCGATACCGCCATCACGCCCTACGACCAGACGACCAGCTCCAGCCGCTCGACCACGATGATGGGGCGCGCCGTCCAGGAGGCGGCCCAGGACGTGAGGGAGCAGCTCCTGCGCATCGCGGCCGGGCGGCTCGGCGTCGCGGTCGGGCAACTCCAGGTCGAGGACGCGGCCGTGGTGGGCGAGCGGGGGCGCCTCCCGTACCCGGAGCTGCTCGAGGCGCGGTTCGGGATGGGCGGCGGCGAGCTGATCGGACGCGGCATCGTGGCCCCCGGGCGCAGCGCGGCGCCGCTCGGCGGGAGCACGCCGTTCTGGGAGATGGCGGTGGGCGCGGCGGAGATCAGCCTCGACGAGGAGACGGGCGCCATCACCGTCGAGGAGTACGTCTCCGTCGCCGACGTCGGTCGCTGCATCAACCCGCAGCAGTGCGAGGCCCAGGACGAGGGGGCGGTCATGCAGGGACTCGGCCACACGCTCCTCGAGGAGATGGTCTACGAGCACGGGCAGCTCCTGAACGGGAACCTGGTCGACTACCGCGTGCCACGCGCCGAGGACCTTCCCGGACGCCTCCGCTGCCAGTTCGTGGAGAACGCGGACGGAGCCGGACCGTTC
>Ga0070707_100007470_pt1 | contig 10146 bp, 8 predicted proteins | sample KBSK5502metaG_FD_65468 | JGI IMG/M metagenome (GOLD analysis project Ga0070707, IMG submission 65468) | Corn, switchgrass and miscanthus rhizosphere microbial communities from Kellogg Biological Station, Michigan, USA - KBS K5-50-2 metaG | ecosystem: Host-associated > Plants > Roots >... | reverse complement strand
CAGCACGCCGTCCACCATTTTCATGATCCGCTCGACTTCGCCGCCGAAATCGGCGTGTCCCGGTGTGTCAACGATGTTGATCCGATAGCCGTTCCACTGGAACGCCGCGTTCTTGGCGCGAATGGTAATGCCTTTCTCGCGCTCGAGGTCCATCGAATCCATCACGCGTTCCTCGATCTTTTGATTGGAACGAAACGTGCCTGATTGGCGCAGCAATTGATCGACCAGCGTCGTCTTGCCGTGATCGACGTGCGCAATGATGGCGATGTTACGGATCTTGTCCATTATGGAAGAGAGTTTCTCCCGAGCAAGGAGAGCGGCCACATTACGAGCAGCGGCGGCTGAGTCAAACCTCAGCGGTTTTACAGAAAACCATCGTAACGAATACCTATGTCGACATCGATCTCAACATGCACAGCGTGATTTGCAGCAACTGTAAATGGCTGCGGTTTCGCGCGAGCAAGTTTGGCTGCGCCGTCTTGTTATGGAGTCGTGCTGCCGTATATGTTTTGGTCAAGCCCGCCGTCGTACGGACACGTGTCGCGCGTGAAGCTCCCGTCGGGATTCTGCGTGCGACATTGGTGGACGTCGGCGCTGTCCGCGTCACTGTCGCCGCCCTCACGGGGATCCGAACCGGCGACCACATCCCGCCAATCGGTCCAGGCGCCGTACGAGAACGTCCCGACCGCGCTGATGTACAGGTAGTCGCCCCCGAACGGAGACGTCCGGCCGCCGAACTGCTCCCAGTTCGGATTGCTCGTGACCGTGCTCAGCCGCGTCGACGGCGACCAGACCAGTGTGGCCGCCGAGCCCGACGCGCCGAACGCGTCGAGCGACGCAACCGTGCTCTTGTTCGCGCAGTTCCCGATCGGCCGCGCCGGGCTGTAGCAGGAATCGTTGCGGCTGTCCCACCAGATCGCGTGCATGCTGCCCGCGTCCACCGAGATGTCCGGGAAGCGCTGGAGCCCGGTTGTCTGCGGATCGATCAGCACCGGCGCTGTGTGGGCGCCGGTCGCGCCGTCCAGTCGGAAGAAGTAGATGCCAGACTGACTGCCCACGTTCTGGTGGTACTTGTCCGGCAGGTCCTCCGAGGTGACGGAGCCATAGGTCGTTCCGCTCGGCACCTCGGTGCCGGGGATCGACGGGTCGTAGACCACGTACAGGTAGTCGTGCATCTTGTCCTGCTGGTCCGCCGTCGAGCGCACCTGGGTGCCGCCCCGCATGAACGTGTAGCCCGAATCGCAGGCGGAGGCGGCGTCACCGCATTCGCCGACCACCGTGCCCGAGCTCAGGTCGGTCGGGTCGTATGGCTCGAACGTCTGCACGACCTTCGGCGCCGAGAAGCTCGCGCCGCAGTCCGTCGAAGTGTTGTACGCGATTGCGTCCGAGGTCGAGTTGCTGCGGACGTCCGCGAACTGGCGGTAGGTCACGTACACGTGTCCGTCGCCGGTCACCGCGATGTCCGGGAACTGGATGTCGTGCACCGTCTGGCTCAGCTTCATCGGGCTCGAGAACGTCCGTCCGTGGTCGGTCGAGCGAACGAAGTAGATGCTCGAGTTGAAGCCATTCGAACCACCGCCCGTGAAGCGCGCCCACGCGAAGTAGACGTTGCCGTCGCACTGGCCGCCGGTGCGGTCGACCTCGAGCGACGTCTTATCGTGGAATTTTCCCAGCAGGTTCGGCGCCGCCGAGCCTTCCGCGACGTCGACAGAGGTCTTGAACTCCTTGCCGTCCTTCGCCGTCGCGCCGTTCTCGCCGTCGGGGTTCTCGTACGTGCCGACCCAGACGTCACCGAACGTCTTGGCCGTGCCTTCCGGATCGCTCGAACTCTCTGAGCCGGCGAACAGCCGTCCGTGGCGGTCCCATGCGAGCACCGGATCGCCCGAATCAGCAGTTCGCACGTGCGCACGTGCGGCGTACGGCGACTGATCGCCCTGGTACCCGGGGACAAGCGAACTGGTGAAGGTTGCCCCCCCATCCTCCGAACGGTAGTAGCCGAGCCAAACGTCCCCGAGCCCGACGAACGTCCCGTCCGCCGCGAACACGCCGCAGTAGTCATTCGAGCTGCCGACGATCACCAGCGGGTTCCGCGGGTCGACCGCGACTGCGGGCTCGTTCTGCCGGCCACGGCTCTGGGAGCAGGCCGAGAGCACGTCGTCCGTGTACGAGATCCCGGTGACGAGCGTGTAGTCACTCGTGTACCCGCCGAGCCCCGGGGCGTCGTTCGTGAGCCGCGCGTTGTTGGGAGGATTGGGGGTGAAAGCCAATGCAATCCCGCTAACCACAGCGGCTGCGATGAGTGTGCCCGCGCTCGCGATGCGCACAACTGAGAAGAAAAGATTTCGATTAAACCAACGAAGAGTTTTCATATGTTTTGGAGCTACCGATAGCGACTTGAAGTTTGGGTAAATTTTGGTAAGTCCGAGACTCCCCCAAGATCGAAAACGAAAATGTCGACCATTTTGGTCGCTTTTTTTCTGTAATTTTTTTGCGATCGGATTTTGGGCGCGGTCGCCGACCGTGGCGCCTGCTGAGAACAGCGTCCCGCCGACTGCGAAATTTTATGAGACAACTTCTAAAGTGGGAACGTCGCTCGTGCGGCTTAATCCGTTTTCCGGCCTCGCGAATCAAATCTTCTTTTTCGTGACAAGAAAAATGCCGGCGACGTCAACAGACGTCTGACAATCGGCCAACCTCCCTTCTCACAGGTGAAATGCGCACCAGAATTGTCCGCGGCAATCGAACAAATAACGTCGTCAAGGCAAGCGAAACCTCAACGCACGTTCAGGGTGATAGATTCTTCAGGCCGCTTTTAACGGCGACTTCGGTAGAAGCCGTGATGCGAATGTTTATGATGCCGGTGCCAAACCCAGGAGCCCTGGGCGATGGGCCCGAGTATTGGAATTGACGAGCTCATTACGTATGGCCATTCAAATTGCGAGTGAGAATCGCCCTTACCATCACGTTCGCGATTGGCCCCGACATTCCGCTCAGGCAAAACAAAGCGGCGAAAGAGTAGCGCTAATTTGTTTTTCATAATTTCTTCCAAATTTCATTTCGTGGCGCGACCGAATTTTGGCCGTCTTGTAGCACAGCCGTTCCCTCCCGGAGGACAGCGTCCCCGGTCTACAAAATTTTATGAGACAACTTCCAAGCTGGGAACGGCCGATGCAGGCTCAATCCATTTACCGTGTTCACGAATCAAATCTTGCAACCGATCCACTGCTTCCGCTTCTGGAATATTGAACTTAACCGCAGTTTTCCCGACGTAGAGATTCACTTTGCCGGGCGCGCCGCCGACGTAACCAAAATCGGCGTCCGCCATTTCGCCCGGTCCGTTCACAATGCAGCCCATGATCGCAATCTTCACTCCTTTGAGATGCAACGTCGCCGCTTTGATTTTCGCCGTGGTGGTTTGCAAATTGAACAATGTTCTCCCGCACGATGGGCAGGCGACGTAGTCGGTTTTGAAAATGCGCGAACCGGCTCCCTGAAGTATGTTATAAGACAAACGCAGCGCCTGCCCGGGTGCTTCTTCGCCCTGCACCAAAACCGCGTCGCCGATTCCGTCGCAAAGCAGTGAACCGATATTTGTCGAAGCAAGTAATAGCCTCTCTTGGAAATCCTTTCCCCAATCCGCATTCCGCAATTCGCAATCTTTAAGAAGGATGGGGTGACGCGCGTGTAACTTCGCGGCAAGGAGCCGATACGCGGCGATCACCGCAAGATCGACATCGTCCTTCACCGTCACGAATTGCGCGGTCGCGCTTTGATTCAGTTGCGCAATCGCATTTTCATCTCGCGGATCAACTTCAAATACTCCGGCATTCTCGTAAACGATCTCCGGTTTGTAATCGCCCATCTTGTCGATCTTGTGCGCGATCTTGTCGAAGCTCGCCTGCCGGACCACGACGCGAATCAATTCTTCGCCACCGAGCTTCACTCCATCGCGTTCTATCGCCTCCGCTGCCCGCCGCTGATACGAAAACGGATCGAAGGAAAGCTGGACGTTGGGCGTTGGACGTTGGGTATTGGACGTTTTCCGAATATTCTCGACCAATGCGCGCGCCACGGGAATCTCGTGCGGGCTATCCTCGGTCAGCGAAACGCGAATCGTATCGCCGATTCCGTCTGCCAGCAGCGAACCAATGCCAATTGCGCTTTTGATTCTTGCATCTTCGCCTTCGCCGGCCTCGGTCACGCCCAGATGCACCGGATAATTCCAATCCGGCCCGAGCTCGTTCAGCCGCGCCACCAGTAAGCGATACGCTGCGATCATGACTTTGGGATTGCTGGCCTTCATCGAAAAGATGAATGCGTGATAATCGTGGTCGCGGGCGATCCGGGCAAATTCGAGCGCGCTCTCGACCATTCCGAGTGGCGTATCGCCATAGCGATTCAGAATCCGATCCGAAAGCGAACCATGATTTGTCCCGATCCGCATCGCGATCCCTCGCTTTTTGCAAAGATCGACAAGTGGCGAAAACCGTTCCCCTATTCGCGACAGCTCCGCCGCATACTGCTCATCCGTGTATTCGCGGATCACGAACTTCTTCGAATCGGCATAATTCCCCGGATTGATCCGCACCTTATCGACCCATTTCGCCGCTTCCATGGCGGCTTCGGGCTTGAAATGAATGTCCGCGACGATCGGTACATCGCAGCCGCGCTCCCGCAAACCTTTTGCAATGTGCTCGAGATTGCGCGCGTCTTTAACGGTCGGCGCGGTGATCCGGACAATTTCGCAACCGGCCGCGGCGAGCTCCATCGTCTGTTGGATCGACATCTCCGTGTCCATCGTGTCGCACGTGATCATCGATTGGACCCGGATTGGATTTGCGCCACCGACGCCGACGTTGCCGATCATCACCTCGCGGGTGATGCGACGATGATAATTAAAAGGATCAGCGCAGTAATTCACGAGACTGCGAACCTACAGAATTCCGGTCAGGCGCGCAACGCAGTGGCTTTATGCCGAATATTTCCGGGCGCACTTCACCGTGAGGGCAATCCTGTTTAACCTGCACTCTCCTCCGGTCTAACGAGCTGGAGGTGAGCGCCGCGGTGGGCGCCCACCTCCATTGTTCCCCGTCTCTCCTGCCAATGGTCGAATGTGGGATTCTTTTCGGGTAACCGCGCTTGTCACCGACTCCGCAAACGCCTTGATCGGCTGCCATAGCGGTATCCATAACCCCGCCCATCGTAGTAGCCATACCCGGGGCCACCGTAGTAACCGTACCCGCCGTAACCATAGTAATCGTACGGGTAATAGTCGTAACCGTAATATCCGTACGGATAGTCCCAGCCCCACCACCCCGGAAAGCCGAAGTCGCCGGTGAAGAAGACATCATTAGAGAATCGGCCACGGTGATGGCGCCAATTGCCACTCCAGTTGCGGCCACCCCACGTACCAGTTCCGCCGCGGGCGAACGTGTGTCCGCCTCCCATTGGACTGAAATGGCCACCAAAACCGCCACTACGAAAGCCACCGCCGTGGAAACCGCCACCGCCAAAACCTCCTCCATGGAAACCGCCACCGCCGAAACCTCCGCCATGGAAACCACCACCACCGAAGCCGCCTCCGCCGCCTCCGCCCCCGCCGTGGCCAGCTGCCCATCCTGCGTGAGCTAGGGCGATCGATGTGATGCCGACTAAGCTCAGTAATTTTAACTTTTTCATACTCCAAACATCGTTACTCTTCGGTTTCGCGGCCATTGCGCGTCCGTGGGATTTTGCGGTGCTACCTAAGAGTTGATCCTCAGTCCCTCCTTCGAGATAGAAGATTGGACGATCGCTACCTGTGGCTTAAAACGCTCCACACGCAGGTAGATTTTCTTCAATCCCATTGATCAACTCGGGAATACTGATCGGCTTGGCGAGAAATGGATGCCCTTGGATACGGAGGCCACTCCTTGTCTCAGCTTTCGTGACTAGTGCGGTAAGAAAGATGACCGGCGTTCTCTGCAACAGCGGATCGGCCTCGATTTGTGCCGCTACTTCGCCTCCATCTATTTCTGGCATCACTATGTCCAGCAAGATCAGGTCCGGCCTAAAATTCTGGGCACTTTGATGAGCCTTAGTAGCGTCGTTCTCTTCCAGCACGGAATAGCGGCCTGTCCTTTCGAGAAGGATTTTAACCAGGTGGGTGCTGTCGCGGTCGTTATCAACAATCAGGATGCGTCGCTTTTCTCCGAACCCCGACCTGGCGATTGAACCTGTCCGAAAGAACTCAGGGTCCGATTCCCGAGGAAAGAAGTCTGCTTCGATTACCTTGTTCATACTTTGTTCGATGGGAGATTTTTAGCGCGCACGTTCCTAACTTGTCAGTGAACTGAAAACCCAAGCGCCCAGAAATCCGATTATTAAACCAATTAACGGGCTAAGCACGGCGAACCAGAGCGGGATGGCCTGACCTAGGGTGAGCGAATCGCGTCTTCGTATGCGCGAGGGCACGCTTGTGACGGTAAAAAGTGTTGCGCGACCCATCCCGCGACTGCGGGATCCCAGTGGCAACCCATTTAAAACGTTAATCGTTTTCATGCGATCACATTATCGGTGACGGTCACGTCGCGGCCATGGCGCGTGTGTGGGATTTTGTAATACCACTCGCGAGGTGATTTCTGCTCCCTCGTTCGAGATAGATTGATATCTTGCCCGTCGTGTCCCCTTGGAAGGATTCTAATGACGAGGGACGAGATCACCCGTTGTAATCGCTAGCGAAGGCCGCCCGCAACACGCAGCGTTTCGCCTGTAATCCACGCGGAATCGGACGAAGCGAGAAAGACCGCGGCCGGTGCGATGTCTTCCGTCTCGCCGACGCGACCAAGTGGTGTCTGCGATTCAAACATTTTCCGCATGTCGCCTTCGGTATAGCCACCGGCTATTGCTCCTTCCGTTATCACCATGCCCGGATTGATGGAATTGACCCGGATCTTTCGCGGTCCGAGTTCCTTCGCCAGGGTTCGGGTGATGGCATCCACCGCGCCTTTCGTCGCGTTGTAAACCACCGCAGTCGGCGGAGTCAACGAGCTGGCGAGCGAGCCGATGTTGATGATGCTCCCGCCTTCGGCGTTGAAATGTTTCAGGGCTTCTTGAGTAGCGAGAAGCATCCCGAGAACGTTAATATCAAACATTCGGTGAAATTGCTTCTCCGTGACCTCCTCCAGCGGCATGAATTCATAAACGCCGGCGTTATTGACGAGAATGTCGATCTTTCCGAAGGCTTTCTTCGTCTCGGTAAACAGGCGCTCAATGTCTTTCTTCTTCGCAACGTCGGCTTGGACCGCGACTGCCTTTCCGCCGCGTTTTGCGATCTCGTCCACCACGCGGTCTGCACCTTCTTTTGAGGAAGCATAGTTGACAACGACGGCTGCGCCTTCGGCAGCGAACTGTTTGGCGATGTCGGCGCCGATTCCTTTCGAAGCGCCTGTCACCACCGCGACTTTGCCGTCAAGTTTTTTGGTATTGGTATTCATATTATTTGGGTGGTTCCGGTGGGGGTTGATTAGGCAGCCGAACGGTGTTTGTTCGGTGAAGGAAGGCCGAGCAGTTCTGCGAGGCGTGATTCGTAAGACTCACAGGTAGGACAATCGCCATTGGGCTCAACCCATTCGGGATGCTGCACACGCAAGGCATCGTGTATCTGTTGCTGAAGCTGGCTGTAAGACCGGATTTCGTCAGGCGCCTTCGTCTCCATGGCGGAAAATATTGGCGACCATCACGCCGCCGCTATTTCGCGTACGCAGGATTTTCCAGTACTACTTTCGAGGTGATCCGTACTCCCTCTTTCGAGGTAGGGAGATCGACACTTCCGGAAACTTTTCGGCGGCAAATAAAACGCGCGCTACGATTGCGCAGTTAGCTTTTTGTAATCCGCCGCTGTGTCGATGTCGATCTTTCCTTCGGGAAAAAGAAGTTCCGCGACTCGACGTATCTCGGACCACAGTCCAATCATTGTGGACCTGCCTCTGCAGAACCTTCCTTGACAACAGTTTGCTTCGGCGTTGAGGCGAAGACGATGACAAACCACGGGTGTTGCCCTTACTCGGACAGCAGATCCGTCGGCATCCTCTTTCAGGAGACTCGTCTGTAAACTTGTTTGTAAGTGATAGTTTGAGAGAGTCGGGGGCTCGTTTCTGTCACTTGCATAGTCAGCGTCCGCCCATCAGGGCTTAGAGTGTAATCATTAACCCTGCGCCCGTCTGCTGACGTGAATATCTGCGCCAAACGCCGGCCTGCCAACTGCATGCTAGCGTTCACCTTTCGTCCGTCAGGACCAACCCAAGCGACAGGTGCACCCTTCGCCGGTGTCCGTAACGGCGGCTGGCTATCCACGGTGACGCTGATTTCATTGGAAGATGAAGTGATGGCTACCTGGCGGTAAGCGGGGTTCAGTTTCTTGAGGCGCCCTCGAGCGATATCTCGCGTCAGGAAGTTCAGCTTCCCTACCGCGTCCTCGATCACCTCATTCATATTGTCGCTGTCGGTTTCGTCCAGGATGTAGGTTCCATCTAGGCCGGACTTCTGTGCTGCAGCTAGTGTGCTTGAGCCGAGAAAGATCGCACTGCACAGCAGGACGAGGCAAAGTGTCGACACGAAATTAGTCACAGCCATTTTTCTCCTGGGCCGGTGACGAGCGATATTCCGTCGTGAGTTTTCAGCATTCGAGCATCAGAAGGTATTCGCTGAAGCCAACCCGCCGCTACGACGCGAGCGTGGGATTTTGAAATGCCACTCGTGAGGTGATTCGTGCTCCCTCGTTTAGGATAATCTATCGTCGCTTACCGGCTATCGATTGCGCAGTTAGCTTTTTGTAATCCGCCGCTGTGTCGATATCGATGTTTCCTTCGGGGAAAAGAAGTTCCGCGACTCGCTCGCGATTTGATAGAATGATCGCCTTCGCGCCGGTCTCGTCGTCCAGAGCGAGCAGCTCCTGAAAACAGGAGCGATCGAACAGCGCCGGTACCCCGAGCGTCTTCGAATAACTTGAGGCGACGATTGCTTTCTTCGTTTTCTCGCGCGTCACGATCAGGCGCTCGATCGTGTCCGTTTTCAGGAACGGCTGATCGCACGTCAGCAACACTATCGCTTCAATGTCGGGCGCCTGGTTAACTGCGCTCTCCACCCCGAGGCGGATGGAACTTCCGATCCCGCGTCGCCAGTCTTTATTTTCGGTGACAATCGCGTCTGTTTCCTTCAATTCACGCTCGATCTGTTCGCGTTTGCTTCCGAGCACGACAACAATCACCGAGCAATTTGCATCCTTCGCCGCATCGACAACGCGTCGCACCAGGCTTTTGCCGCGGAATTGAACAAGTTGTTTCGGCCGGCCGAATCGCGACGACTCGCCCGCCGCCAAAATCACCGCACCGATCTTTTGCATTCGTTAGGCGCGAATGGTCGCTGTTTTCTTCAAGTTGTGAATAGAGATTTTTCGTTCGCGCAACGATTCGCCGGAGCCGTATGCTAAGACGCGTTGAATTTCCGACACAACTGCCAGCGCAATTTCTTCTGGCGTTTCCGTTCCGAGGTCGAGACCGGCGGGCGCAAAGAAACCGGGGTTGATCGTCACGCCCAGATCGAGAAGATCGTTCAGCAATTGATCGCGCCGCTTCCGTGGGCCGATCAAGCCGACGTAGCGCAAGTTGAGCGGCAGCAATTTTTGTAGAGCGACAAAGTCGCGTCCGTAATTGTGCGACTTCACAATCGCCGTCGTCCATTCGTCCGGTTCGATCGTTAAGCTATTTACATCGACAACTTCGATCGCTTGCCAGCCGACCAGTTCGCTCAACTTGTGAATCGGCGCGCTATCCGGGCCTTCGCCGAAAATGAAGAGTCGGATCGGCGGATGAATTTCCTGCACGAGCGAGCCTTCTTTTGGTTCTTCATCAAATTTTAAGACGCGACTCCCAATGTCGTTTCCTTCGAAAACAGTGATCGCGCGGCAACTGCGTCGTACATCGAGATGCTCCGTAAGATCGATCAGAAATTTTTCTGGGAGGCATTCGATGAAGATGTTGATCTTGCCGTGGCAACCGAAACGCCGGCGCGTGTCGAAACTCAGGATCGCCGTTTCATCATCGCGCAAAACGTCGCGCGCGCGTACGGACACTTCTTCCTCGATGCATCCGCCGCTGAGCGACCCCA
>Ga0070707_100007468_pt1 | contig 10147 bp, 6 predicted proteins | sample KBSK5502metaG_FD_65468 | JGI IMG/M metagenome (GOLD analysis project Ga0070707, IMG submission 65468) | Corn, switchgrass and miscanthus rhizosphere microbial communities from Kellogg Biological Station, Michigan, USA - KBS K5-50-2 metaG | ecosystem: Host-associated > Plants > Roots >... | reverse complement strand
CGTCTGGTACCTGGACTCGGTCGATTTTAAAACTCTTCACCGTCTTTACGAATGCGGGCGATGCATTGCGTTCGAACCATGAGGCTGAGCACCACCTGTAATTTTGTGCCACCGGGACGATGCCATGTCGCGCTGGGTTATGATGAACGTAGTGCAGACGCGCCAGATACGACCGCTCAAATGTAATGTGACTATCCCAAAACTGAAACCATACTTTCCGCCCTGGCGTGTTGTCCCAGAGATTAAGTTGTTTAGCCGTTTGCATGTGAAGTTTGCCCAAAAATTTCCGCAGCGTGCCAGGTTGAAGCGAAGCTGCAATAAAATGATAATGATTAGGCAAGACCGCCCAAGCGCGCAGATTCCAGTCGAACTCGCTTGCGCGGTTAAACAACGATTCCAAAAAGAAATCCAGCCGCTCCAGCGAATTCAAATGCCCGAGTTTCCGATAGGTGCCCGCAGTGACGATGTAAACGCCAGATTCGAAAAGCCAATGTGGCGGCCCATGCGGCCACTCCATGCGTAATGTTATTGGCTGGGTTGAACGATTGGCACAATTCAAATTTGGAGTGCGGCGACGCGTCGCCTCGCTTCAAACTGCGGATATGCTCGTGCACCCTTAATTGCGGGGCCTAACGAGTTTTCCAATCTCAGGTGCGCTAATTTTCCGCGGTTGCGTAACCGAAAAATGCAACGAAACGCGTCCAAAAAATTATAAATTTTTTTCTAGGCAGCGCCTCAGCGATTCGATAAAAGGGCTAAAACGGTGGCTGCGGCATGACAATTGCACCTATTTGGCCGTTCAAAAAAAATTCAAAAAAGTGAAAAAAAGCCTTGCCAGCATGCAGATTCTTCAATAATTGGCTACCCAAACCTAACCAAACCAGGAGAAACCAATGACTAGAAACGTACTCAAAAGAGTGGGATTCATTCGTGTCGCTTTCGTTGCAGGCGTCGCATTGCCCTTCATTATGGCGACGAGCGCGAACGCGCAAAACGTAGGTGCACCGCCCGCCGGTCCCGGCGCAGGCGCACCCGCCGCGGCAGGTGCGGGCGCGGCCGCGGGGCAAGCTGCCGGTCCCGGCGCGCAAGCCGAAGCCGAGCGCGTCATCGTGACCGGTTCGAACATTCCGACCTCCGAAGAAGTCGGCGCGAACCCAGTCTTTAGCCTCAACCGCGACTTGATCAATAAATCGGGTGAAGGCACCTCGGTAGAGACTCTTCTCAAGATCCAGCCGGTGATGAACGCCAACAGTGTCCCGGTCAATAACAACGGCACCGCTCAGGGCGGGCCCACAGGCACAGCTTCAGTTTCGCTGCGCGGATTCGATCCAGGCGCCACACTGGTTCTTATCGATGGTCGTCGCGTCACGCGTTTTCCCGGAAGCGCCAACTCGGGCGCCGCATTCACTGATTTGCTTACTCTTCCTCTTGCGGCGGTCCAGAGCATCGAGATTCTGAAAGACGGCGCTTCTACCACCTACGGAGCCGACGCGGTTGCCGGCGTTGTCAACCTCAAGTTCTATCAAGACTACCGTGGCGCCCAGCTGAACTTGTATTACGGCGACACCCTGGATAAGGATGCCGGTCTTTACAGCGGCGATATCCTCTTTGGAACCGGCGACGACAAAGTAAGCATTGTTGGTGACATCTTCTATTATCACCACAATTCACAGTTTAACCGCGATCGCGGCAACTCGGCCAAGCCGCCGTTTCTGAGCTCGAACACGAGCCCGTGGAATCTTAGGCTGAGTTTGGACGTGGCGTTAGCTGCAGGCGCAGTGATCGCGCCTCCAGGCGCTCCGGAAGGAATCCCTGGTCAGATACCGTTCGACGCTACGACGAATGCGTGCGGGGGCAAGCCTTGCACAAGGATATTTGCCACCCCGCCGACCGGTACCAACGGTCTCGTTCCCGTAAGCCAATTTATCTTCGACACAAGTCGACTCAGACACGTGGGCGGTTTGCTACCGGGCTTTAATTTCAACCAATTCTCAAGTTCCTTTCCGGAACAGGAACGCTGGGGCGGCTACGCTGCTTTCAACGATAAGATCTGCGACGATCAGCTCCAGCTTTATGGCAACTTTTTTTACGCCGACGTGAAGTCGCGTGATGAACTCGCGCCAAACGCAACGGGTGATTTCGAGACCCCTGGCTCTTTTGTAATCTTTGTCCCGCCCAATCACCCACTGCCAATTGATCCGGTAACTGGGCAAGAAGTGTTCCCTAAGCACACGTCGAGCCCAGCGGAGGTTAATGAGCCGCGCGGTGCATTTAATCCGTTCAACCCATTTGAGCAGATCATCTCGCAAAACTCTCGTGCGCGCATTGCCGATTTCGGCAACCGGGTGTTTCTTAATGAGAATGAGGCTTGGATGAGCACTATTGGCATAAAAGGGGACAAGCTCTTTGACGGAAGCTGGGGCTACGATGGAGCATTCCGCTACAGCCAAATCCTGAGTGTTGAACAGACGAAAGATGTTAACGGGCCACGATTCGAGCGCATTCTAAACGGTAACGATTCGCTTTTTAATCCGGTCTCGTCTGATTTTATTGGACAGACGACGCCGTTCAATCCATTGACCGACTTTAAGCACCCCTTTGCATCGAACGGGCCGTTGATCCAGTTTGCGCTCCTGCATTCGCACAACCTTGCTGAATCCAAGCTCGCGACGTTCGATTTGAACATTTACACTACCGACCTGTTTGATTTGCCCGGTGGTCCAGTTGGACTCGCCCTGGGTGGGTCGTTCAGTCGGGAAACCTACATCATCAATCCCGATGACCAAAACAACGTCCTCCATTCAGAGGAACTCGGTGTCGGCGGGGTCCACGCGGAGCGCGCCGGCCGGAAAGAAGTCGCCTTTTACGCAGAAACGCGCATTCCAATTTTCGGCCCGGAGATGGGTGTTCCCGGGCTCCATTCGCTGGAGTTCGACGCTGGGGGGCGTTTTGAAGATTGGAGGAATAATGACACGAATGCGCTAGTTCCGAAGGTGACGCTGCGCTGGCAGCCGATTGATGAGCAGCTTACCATTCGCAGCACCTGGGGCGAAGGCTTCCTTGAGCCCTCGCAGAACGAGTTGGTTGGACCCACAGTTTTCGGTCTCGCGCCAACGCAGCCCCCCGCTTTTCTGGGCGGGTTCAACCCGGAAACAACTGTCGAAGAGCTCCCGAACCGGCACCTTTCACCGGAACATGACCGTACTTTTACTGCTGGTTTTGTTTACACGCCCAAGTGGATCCCGCCGCAATGGGGAAGCTTCACCTTCTCGGTTGACCTCTGGGATGTCGAGCGCACGGGCGTGATCATGTCGATCGCTCCTCAGGTGATAATTAATCAGTTTGTGGCGGCAAACCCGAATTTCGATCCAACTGCTGCTAATCCAATAGCAACTCTTACTCCGGGCGCGCCGGGACCCAAGGTTGTAGTTCAACCGCAAAAGCCCGCAAGTGGGCAGACAGCGGTTCTATTCGATCCTGCATTCGATTTGACCGGCGTGGCGAGTCCGTTTCAAAACGCTGGAAAGGAGCTCGCGCGCGGTCTTGATATGGAACTTAATTATCAACTCCAAACGAAGTTTGGAACATTTACCTCTCTAACTCGAACGACTTACCTGGAGGACTTCGTGTTCGCATTCCCGAAAGCGAAGCGAGCGTTCCACGTGGCTGGCCGCGCCAACAACGATTTTATCGAAGGCTTCTTCTTCGGGCAAGTGACAGGGGGCGACGGTTGGATGAGATGGAAGGGGATAGAAAACATTGATTGGTCGTGGAAGAACTTCGACCTGAACTGGACCGTCAATTATATTGGTGGATTCCGGGAAGAAATCGCTAACAAATCGCTCACCGGAGTTGAGCATACGCATTTCGTCAATGCGACCTGGTTCAACGACGCTTCGCTATCCTACAGCTTCATCTTCACGCCTCCGGTGGAGTCCCAGCCCGTGGCAGGCTACTCCAAAGGTGGCAAGGAGGTCATGACGAACAAAGAGGGTAAGGCTATCGAAAGCACGGCGGCTTATTCGATGCCCTGCTGGAAGACTGTCTTGAATAACACCACTCTCACCGTGGGTGTGAATGACATCTTCGGCGAGGATCCGCCTAGTGAGCTTGGCTTCGGGCTAGGCAATGCCGTTAAATACCCGGGATTCCTGTACGACAACCTGGGTCGGTTCGTCTACGGCAAAATAACAAAGAAGTTCTAACCAGCCGAGAGGTTTAATTCAAGAAAGGCAGCCCCGAATACGGGGCTGCCTTTCTGCTGTACAGAACAGGAAAATCAGGCGGTTAGCGAAGTGATCCCGCAAACGCAGTAGGGCATGCTCTATAGCCTGCGTGGCCAGGAGCCATCTGGCCGTGTGGAAAGCCATACGCTAAAGCCCAAGAGCGCCCTTAGGCGCAACATGTTCATGGCAAAATCCGCCTCCCAGCTTGCCAGGCTTCGTCATGAGGCGGGCACCAAAAAATCCAGCTCCCTTTTCTATGGCGCTCCTGAAAAGTTTGCGTTGTTTTCGTAACGAGCGCTGTAAACAAGTCGCGTCCAATGGCCCTTTCAATCCGTGGTGGTCGGTTTTTCAACAGAGGAAAGCCATTTCGTAAATGATGTTGCCACGGCGCTGCTTGCCACGCCGAAGCCCTTGGCGAGCCGTAGCCTCGCGCGAAGGCTGCTTGGCGAAGGTGGGTGCCGCCGTGTTTCGGGGCGTGAATCATCTGCCAAAGGCCTCGACCAGCCTTCGCATTGGCTACGGGCTCGGCAAGCACAGCGAGGCGACTACAACTTGCACATGAGAATTCACGCAGGATATACCGCTCGTCGGCTCGCCACGGCGGAGCCCGTCCAAGGCGGAGGCGGGTTTGAGGTCGAAGACTTCGCTAAAAACATACACGCGGCGTCTCACCTATACCTTCCAAGCGTCGCACCCGCCTCCCCAGCGCTATGGTGTGGCAAGCAGCGACGTGACTACAAGATGTCATTCAGTTTTTCTCCGAAACCCGTGGCGACCCTCGAGGTTCAATCAATTGATCGTAAAAAATAGTGAGGTAACTTAATTCATGAAGACGTCAAAACTGGTGGCAACGATGGTGTCGATTTTGCTGGTGATCGCAAGTGGGGTATTTGCCTTGCCGAACGAGCAATCCAATGAGCGCTACGCCTACGTATGGGTGACAGGGTCGAGGATTCCGCAGAAAGTAAAGATTAAGCCGATCGGCACCAACACCGCTTCAGCAATGTCCGTTTGGACCCGCCGTGAAATCGATCAAACAGGGCGGCAGACAACCGAGGGCGTGTTGGCACAGGACCCGGATCTCCATGTGATTCTAGGCCGCCCTGGTTCCGGGCGCTAAACGTGCGGGCCACCATAGGCCAAAGCTGAAAGAAAAGTAGTCCGCAACTTCGGGCTGGATCTACCCTGTACCCCGAGGTCCTGCATGCGCTGACCTGCGGTGAGTGCACTCGCGCTTCGTTTTGCTGCCGACGCGACAACCATTTTCCGCCCTTTCAGCTGACATTTTCGTGCACTGATTTCCCTTTGTATTTCTCGGTGGAGACTTCGATCTAAGCAGCTGGTTTTGCCCCTCCTCGGCAGCCGACCTGTAGTCGGCGGCTACGAGGTAACAATTTTCTAGGCCTAGCTTGGCAACCTTTAAACCTGATGAGGACTGGCATGCCCATTGCTTATAGAAATCATAGTAAATATGATCACTGTAAGCATCCTCCCCTACGACTCGCGCAAAATCCTCCTCTTCCTTGCTGCCGTCATTTCCCTCGCCGCTGCATCTTGTTATGCAAATTCAGCCTTCTTGGCCGTCGACCGTACGCCTTATGACCGGCAAATGAGCAGAATACGACCGGTGCTCTCTGCTTCCAGCCATGGCCTCAAACAAGAGGTTTCCTTAAGCGAGGTTAACCATTGGATCGAGAGCTTGCGCGCCATTCCTTACGCCTTTTCTATGGAGTGGAAGACTCCAGCTGAAGTCCAATCCGCAACCGTAGCCGATTGTAAAGGTAAAGCGGTTGCGCTTTATGATTTGATGCATGGACACGGCGCCGACAATCTTCGCCTCGTTATCGGCAGACGAACATGGGTCAGCCAAAAAACTCATGCCTGGCTCGAGTGGACCACAGCCGATGGAATCTATGTGCTCGATCCAACAATCAACTGGTCGGCATTGCGAGCCGAGCACTTGGGCGGCAGCTCTTACATCCCTCTCTATGCATTTGCGGAAGATCGGAAATATCGCGCAGCCAACGGTACGGCCCTGGCGCAAAATGTCGCTTCCGCACCGGCTGCACATTAGATCGATAATCACTGGGTTTCGCCTTCTCGAGGGCAATTATCGGGAAGCCCGCGATTACCTTTGCGGGTTCTGTTGATCCTCCTGGCGTAATATCAAATCACAGGCCTGGGATGCCATGTGCGTCGGTGCAGCACTGCGGTAGCGTTCTTATTGCTCTCGAGCGCAGTCGCGGTAGCAAAAATTCGCTGGAGTTGAAAAAATTTTATTGCCAAGCGCGAGCGCGCCAGCTATTATGCTTCTCACAGTTATGGAAATTATGAGCCCCTCGGCATCGTATCCGGTCAGATTTTCCGCTTTGGTTTGCTGCTCCGTTTTGCTTCTCGCTTCGCAGTTGTTCGCTGCCGATTCCGTTCTCCAAAGGGTACCGCCCTTGACCGTCGAGCAGGCGCCGGCCTATCCGCAAAACCTCGCCCGCTATGATCTCGGCGCACAGATTGAAGCGGCGTCTCGAATTTATCCAACTACGAGCCTGCAACTCAGCTTGAACTCGGAAGACGGGAACACCTCCGAAGCGGCTTTGCTCTGCGATGACCCGACGGTTGGCTATCCATTAGCCAACGGCAGCACGACGTTACTGATTTCCCTCTCCAAAATTGAGAACATCAACAAGATTTCATTTCTCAACGGTGGCGCCAAAGGCGAGGTGACGGTCGCGACCTCGAGTACGAAGTTGCCGCCGGATAGCGCGCGATGGCACAAGACCATGCGACAGGAACTGACTTCAAACGTGATCACAGCGAAAGTGGGCCCGAGCGACGCGAAATACGTGAAGCTTACGTTCAACATCAGTGAACCCGGACGCATTGCCGGCCTGGGTGTGTATTCCACTCCGGCGATAGCGGACTTCACCATGCCGCGCACGCTTAGAGCAATTCAGAACAACCCGGAAGGCATCGCTTTTATCAGTTACAATCTTTCCGACGTGCATGCTAAGGCCCGCGCGCTTTACGTCAGTTCGGGAGCCGATTTGCAGCAAGCGAATAACATGATCGACAATCAACCGGGCACGACTTACAGCTTTAGCGCAGACGATGCTGCACCGACTGCCGTAATCGATCTGGGTAAAGATACGACTGTGCGGCGCGTCTCGGCAACTTACTCTCAGCGAGAAGCCAGGGTTGATTTTTATGTGTTGCAGACCTTGCCTGGCACGCAAGCTGACCACGCGGTTGCACCGAAAACCTTGCGCCTCACCGATAATATTTTTGCCGGATTAAGACCGGTTGGCTCCGTCGCTGATACGGGCAAGGGCCGCGCGGCAGTCGACTTCGAGCCCGTCACCGGTCGTTACATTGTCGTGAGATGGTCTCCGACGAGCCGTCAAGATACGGCTTTTTCAGTGGATGAAATTGCCGTCTTCAGCGGAAACGGTTCAAAAAGTTTGGTCGCTGCGAACAGCATGGTGAGCTCCGACGGTAAGGAAGGGAAAGATTTTGGTGAGGGCAAGGAAGCGAAAGAAATGCCTGAAGAAGGTCCGCCAGCCGAAGGACCTCCACCGACCTTGCCGGACCCGCCACCGTTCGTGTTTGCGCCCGAGATCGTTCCCACGAGTCCGTAACAACGTCCTTCCCAATAGCGCCCGGCCTTCGGCAAAACCGTCGGACGGGCGTTTGATTTTCGCCGGTTGTAAATTTAACGCATTGCGCAAACACCGCGATCAAAGTTCGTCGCGAATAATTTTGAAAATTTGCGTGTTGTCGATTGAACCGCGCAGCATCTCTGTCCCTGGCCCGGCCCCAAATGCAACCACATCTTCAACCGTGTTCAGCGCAGACTTCGCATAAACTGCGGCCGGTTCGGAGTCTTGGGTTTTCTCACTCGGCGACTCAACAGAGCCAGCCGGCGCTGTGGGCGCACCGTAGGAGCGCGTGCCTTTCGGGCCGGTTGCCCAGGTAATCCAGGGCTGACCCGCCGAATTGAGTCCGAGCAAGGCAAGACCGCTGTCTCTGCGAAATGGAAAACCGTTGAGGCTTAAGCCGCCAATCGCCACGTCGCCGCAAACCATGACTGTAGATTTCGCGCCGGCGTAGCGGCGCGCTACCGAAACCGCGCGATCTAACTCCAGCGTTTCTTCAAAGCTCCTTTCGGCATCGTTTTGCTCGGCTGCCCTGCCCATGAGAGCGGCATCGACTACGAGCAAATATCCACCTGCATTGTATTGTAAGAGTTCGATCGCACGTCGCACCATGTCGCGCAGGCTTGGTTGCTCACTCCCCTGCTCGAGCTGATTGGTAAACGCCATTTCGCTATGGCTAAACAGGCCGACAAGCTTCGGGCGACGCCACGGTGGAACCGCCTCCAGGTCCGCTCGACCGGAAACGACGTCGAATCCGTTTCCGCGCAGTTCCAGCAAAAGATCGCGGCCGTCGTGGCGTTGCCCGTTTTTGTTTGCGGTCAGAAATTGGGCGCTGCCACCACCCATGACGATGTCGATCTTTCCACCGTCGGCCAGTTGCAACGCGAGATTATCTTCGTCCGCGCGGTCGGCCGCGTGCGCGTAGAAAGCAGCGCATACTGAGCCCGTGACCTTCCCATTCGTCACCAGCCCAATCGCCCGGCCACGTTGCCGCGCCAGGTCCACAATGCTCACGAGCGACTTGCCATTAGCCTCCAATGCGATTGCGCCATTCTTTACTTTCGCACCAGTGGCGATCGCGGTAGCGGCGGCTGCCGAGTCAGCCACGGCAAAATCCTTTGAGGAATTCGTCATCAAAGCCAGATAAGTCATCGAGTCGAGCCCGAGACGCGCGTCGGCGCCACCCATATAAACGCGGGTGGCGGCAAGACGCTCCGGCCCGAGTCCTTCGCCGATGAACAAAATTATGCCGAAAGGTTTTTGTATGACCCAGTGTTGAAAATAGAGCACACCTACCCCCGCGAAGACAAAAAGACAGAAAAACGCCAGTAATTGATTGCGCCACTTCACGAGTGGCGATGTAGAAGCGCGATCCCGGTGTTGTCAATCCCGCAACTGCGGGAAACCGCTTGTCGACCTTCGCATTCGTCGCCAGAGTGCCGCGACATGGCGACGCCTCTCATGTTGATCATCCGCGACGGTTGGGGGATCAATCCCAGCGGGAAAGAAAAACGCGAAGAAAACGGCGACGCTACCTTACTCGGGCGCACACCAGTCCACGATCGGCTTTACCGCGAATACCCGGGCAGCACGCTGAGCGCGAGCGGAGCCGACGTGGGCTTGCCGGAAGGGCAGATGGGCAATTCGGAAGTGGGTCACCTGAACCTGGGAGCCGGTCGAATCGTTTATCAAGATCTGACTCGCATCAACAAGGCCATCGCCGACGGGGAACTCACCCGCAATCGCGTGGCACAGCAAGCTTTTGCGGCCGCGCGCGCTCATCGCCTTCATTTGCTCGGACTTGTCTCCGATGGCGGCGTGCACAGTCATTACTCGCACATGGTCGCGCTCGCGAACGCCGCTAAAGCCGCCGGGGTTACTGAGATCTTCATTCATGCCTTCACCGACGGCCGCGACTCTTCGCCAACTGGGGGCCGCGATTGCCTGAAAATTTGTGAACGGGAATTGCAAGCGAGCGGTGCAAAGATCGTCACAATTATCGGTCGCTACTTCGCCATGGATCGCGATCGGCGCTGGGACCGGACAAAGCAAGCGTGGGCCGCGATCGTCTTCGGCCGCGGCGAGGTGTCCGCATGCTCGCCGTCGGAGGCGTTAGAGCGGCAATACCGGCTCGGCAAGACCGATGAGTTCATGCCACCGCTTATCTTCGAATGCGCCGTTCAACAACGCGTTCGGGATCGCGACACGGTTTTGTTCTTCAATTTTCGGGCCGACCGCGCACGCCAGCTTTCCCAAGCGTTCCTATTTAAA
>Ga0070707_100007464_pt1 | contig 10153 bp, 8 predicted proteins | sample KBSK5502metaG_FD_65468 | JGI IMG/M metagenome (GOLD analysis project Ga0070707, IMG submission 65468) | Corn, switchgrass and miscanthus rhizosphere microbial communities from Kellogg Biological Station, Michigan, USA - KBS K5-50-2 metaG | ecosystem: Host-associated > Plants > Roots >... | reverse complement strand
GGCCGCGTCTGCGTATAGGCGATCGCGTCACCGTATGTGCCGCCACCCGACGACGTAGTGGTCGTCGTCCCGGTCGTGGTCGTCGTGCCGGTCGTGGTCGTGCTGCCGGTCGTGGTCGTGCTGCCGGTCGTGGTGGTCGTCGTGCCGGTCGTGGGGGGTGGATGGTGCCCCTTTCCGCGGTTAGCGGCGGCCAGTGCCCCATCGGTCCGGGCGAGCAGGAAGAAGTGGAGCCGCTCCCATGCCCAGTTGGGGATCTGGCGCGGCGCCTTCGTCGGGCGCAAGCCGGGTGCGAGCTGATGGCCCTTCGCATATCCCTCGCCCAGGCGCCACTCGACCCAGCGCCAGTACCAGCGCGGGAGCGGCTTCGGCCCGATTCGCTTCTCCTGTTGAAACGCCGACAGCGGGGCCTTCGGCGCGAGCGCACGGGTCACGACAGCCGAAGAGCCCACACCGGCGAAGCCCAGCATCAGCAACATCACGACCACGACTTGCTTGCGCACATCTCCAGACTCGGAACAGGGACGTCCAGAGTTGACCCCTCATCCGAGGTAAACACAGGCCCGTTCGCATCAGATCGGGCAACTCATGCGGCCGCTGTTGCTAGCCGACGTCCGTAGGGGCAGGCGTATCAGTGCCGTCGTCGACGAAGTCGAATAGTTCCCGCAGGCGGTGTACCACGGATGCGACCGCAAACTCACGTTCGATACGAGCTCGCCCGGCTCCGACGATGCGTTTGCGCAGCTCTGGCGTGCGAAGCACGCGTGCGATCGCGGTCGCGAGGGCGTCTGCATCGCCGGGCGGCACCAGCTCTCCGCAGCCGTCGCCAAGAAGCTCTGGGATTCCTCCCACGTCCGTTCCGATCGCCGGGACGCAATGCGCGAGCGCCTCGATCAGCGCCACGGGGACCCCCTCGCGGTCCGACGCGAGCACGGCGGCATCGACCTGACCGGAGGCGAGCCACTCGAGCAATGTGGCGCGCGGTACGACACCCTGAAAGCGGATGCTCTGATCGATGCCTAGGCGGAGAGCGAGCTGTTTCGCCTCCTCCTCGAGCGGGCCGGCCCTGCCTGCCAGCCGGACCTCGAGGTCGACTCCGTCGTCGAGCAATCGGCGAGTGGCATGGATCAGGAGGTCTTGTCGCTTCCCCGGGTCGAAGCGCGAGGCCATAAGGAGTACTGGGGGGTCGTTGAGCGTCTGCCGGCGGGTCCGCGGCTCGGGGACGTCGATGCCGAACCGCACGAGGACCCAGCGCGACTCGTCGATCCCGGGCGCCGTTTTACGTGCACGGTCCATCATTGCCTCCGCGATGAACCGGACGAACCGGGCCGACGTCGACTTCTCGCGCAGGAGGTTGTTTGCCGAGATGTCGGAGGCATGCGCCGTGACGCTCCAGGGCACTCCCGAGATCCTCGACGCTACGAGGGCGACGGTCGCCGGCGGGCCGGCCCAATGCGCGTGGATGTGATTCGCACCCCAGGAACGGGCGAGCCTCCCCAGCCAAAGCGCCTTCGGGAACGAAACGACATTTCGCAGCAGCACTTTGGGTCGTGGGCTGCGGAAAAGCAGCGCGAATGTGCTTGCCACCGCCACCGGCGCCCGCAGAGTCTCTGCCACGGCGGCAGTTGCGATGCCGAGGTCGAAGAGCGGGCGCCGCAGGGACAGCGACTCGGCGTCTGCCGCTGTCACTGGTCCGCGTGGCCGGACGGGTACGGGGCGTACGTCCACGCTCTGCCGGACGAGTTCGCGCACCTCGGGCTCAAAGAACAGGTCGTTGAGACCGTACGGGAACGACGACGTGACGTATAGAAGCTTCGGCGCTGCCATTGTCCTACGCCACTAAGCCGAGCACGGGCACCCGCATCGTGGCTCATTACAGCATCAGGGCTCGCCTACGACGCCGGTGAGCGAAAAGGCAAAGGGTCCCCGACCTGCCGATTTCTAGGACACAAGGCGTCGCGCGAAACGGCCGCGTGGCCGGATCATCCGAAAAGCCGCCTTCCTGCAAACAGCGGCCGCCTTGGCCGCGGGATCGTTGGCACTCCGCTCCCATCGAGCTGCCATCTCTTCGAAGCGGTGATGCGGAGCGAGTTCATTCGTCGCGCGCAGCATCTCGATATGGAGACGGTGGTAGAAAGGGCTGGCGACGTGCACGATCGGATGTGGGAAAAGGTCGTAGCGTGACCAGCCCCACGTGTCGTATTGCGGAAGCCGCGCGGCGAGTGCCGAGATCCCGTCTTCGAATGCCGAGGATGTCCGCCTGGCGAGGTCGGCTGGGATCAAGTCTCTCTGTCCCATCGCCGAAAGGTCGTAGAGTCCCCAGAGGCCGAAAATCCATCCGTTGAGGACATGGGCCGGCGGATTTGTCGGATATTCCTGAAGAACTGGTCCTTCCGAGGTCTGCGTAACGACCGGAGACGGGTCCAGGAGTGGCATGACCGCGCGGGCGGCAGCTGAGAGCAGCTCCTCCGGCGCGTCGTCCTCGGGCGCAGCTCGCACGAACAAGCTCACAGCCTCTCCTTGCGCCATAGCGGAAACCCACGGTGGCTCGATCTCGTAGGTGTGCGGCATCGCCCACTGGAAGGCGAGGCCGCAGCGGTCGTCGAGCTGGCCGGCCAGCCAGCGAGCAGCGGCCGTGGTCACCCTCAGCCAACTCGGCTCGCTCTTGGCCAGCTGCCAAGCGCCAATGCCGAGCTGTGCGATGCTCGTAAAGTTGACCTGACTGTTCGCAATGAGCCGGCGAAGACGCTCCGCACCCTCCGGCGGGTTCGCGGCCCGCACTTCCAGCGTCAGATCGTTGTAGTACCCGGCGAGCGGGTTGCCTGGTTCGAAGGGGCTGCGGAGCTGTGGAGCCCGTGTTAGGCGAGCCGACTGTCGCATCCTAGATCTCAGATGCACAGGGGACGGCCAGCGCCTTTGCACGCCGGCGCCACCACGAGTTGACCCGGTTGAACCCGAGCGTCGAGTCGGCGGTGAAGCCAGCGCTCCGGGATTGCACGGTGAAGAAGTAAGAGCCGCGGATGTCACGCGCGAGCTCGCTGTCAACACATCGCTGCAGCATCGCAGCCGAGGAGGGGGCACGGCTTGCGCCGAAAACGACGGCACGGCCAAAGGCCTTGAGGACAGTCTCGGCCCGAGCCCTCCCACGCGATCCGGTCAGCGCGATGCGGAGCGAGCGTACGACCTGACTGGGCGTCCAGGTTCGCGTCACCATGTCAATGCATGTGCCGGGCTGACAACGAACGAATGTCCGTCGGGCCAGAGCAGCGGCCCACCGTCGCTAACATCGCTCTCGAGCTCTTCGGTCCGGAGCATAAGCCGACTGAGGTCTTGAGGCATCGTCGGCAGATCAGCCGCGGATCCCGCTGCGACGCCGAGAACCGTGCGGACCAAGCTGTCGACGTGGGTTATCTCCGTCTGCTCGACTCCCGCCGCCGCGATCCCCATGGCTCGTACGATAGTGAGGGCTCTCGCAATCTCCATCGCTGGAGGCGAAGACTGGACGTTCGGCTGAGAGGCCAAGTGGGAAACGTGGATGAGCAGCTCGGACGCAGCGTCACCCCACGCGCCCCCAGGCCGGGGGATGGATGGGACGCCGGGCCCCGCATTCCTGGTGAGGGCATGAGACCCGCGAAGGCAACAAACTGACGTGAACGCTTCGAGCAGACCCGCCAACGTGCGCGGAGAGGACAGGCTCACGGTCCTCACGGTCGTCGACCGGCCGATGACCGCCGGCGCCGAGACGGTTGCTACGAGGATTGCGCTCGGCCTCGACGGCAACCGCTTCCAGAGCATCCTCTGCTCGACCCGTCCTTCGTCCCCGGAGGTGGTCGCAGCAGTGCGCGCAGGCGGCGTCGAGGTGCTCGAGCTGAACCGCCGGTCGAGGCTCGACGTCTGGCGTTGGCAGCCGCTGTCACGGCTGCTGCGCAGCGGCAGGATCGATGTCGTCCATGCCCACAAGTTCGCCTCCAATCTCTGGGGGGCGCTGCTGGTACCGCGCAGCCCGTTGCCCCTACTGCTGGCCCACGAACACACGTGGTCCTACGAGGGCATGCTGCGGCGCGTCGTAGACCGCGAGCTGATCGGGCGACGTGCTAGGGCGATCGTCGCCGTTTCTCCGACGGATCGGATGCGGATGATCGAGCTCGAGGGAATTCCGGCAAGCAAGATCGTCTTCATCCCCAACGGTATTCCCGACCGGCCGGCCGGTGACCGGGCACGGGCCCGGCGCGAACTCGGGCTTACCCCAGCGGACGCTGTCGTCGGGACCGTGTGCAGCCTCAGGCCGCAAAAAGAGCTCGATACTGCCCTGCGGGCACTCAGCAAGCTCGCTCCGCACCGACCGAATTTGCGTTTCGTGGTTGTCGGGGACGGGCCGGAGCGAGGCCGTCTCGAGCGCCTCGCCGACGAGCTCGGAGTGCCGACCGTCTTCCTCGGACAGCGCCCGAACGACGAGGTGCCGGATCTCGTCGCAGCGATGGACGTTCTCGTGTTGTCGTCACGTTTCGAGGGAATGCCGCTGGCGGTGCTCGAGTGGATGGCGGCAGGGAAGGCGATCGCGGCGAGCCGCGTCGGGGGCATCCCCTCGATGGTCGAGCACGAGCAGGAAGCGTTGCTCGTTCCCCCGCGCGACTATGTCGCGTTTGCGGAGGCGATCGGTCGCCTCCTCGACGATCCCGCCGAGAGAGGACGGCTGGGTGACGCAGCGCGACGACGGCAACAGGCGGAGTTCCGATTCGAGCACACGCTCGACCTCCTAGAGGGACTCTACGAGCGCCTCTACGCCGAAGCGACCGGCGGCAACGGCACGCTCACTAGGTCCTAACGAAGCCTCGAAGGCGCCGGCCCCTTAGGGCTGGGACGTGCCGAACGCCGGAGCTCTCCCATCGCTCCGCCTCGCTCAGCCTAGTCCTTCGTATTGGTTTACGACGATCCTTGGTACGGGTTTACGACCAGGCCACCAAGCCTAGAATCGACTTCGAGGTGCGCGCTCGCGAAGGGGATAGCGCGCTGCCGCGTCGGCTGCCACCGCGCCGCGCAGCGGCGATCCGGGAAACCGGGCGATTGGTCGTGGTCATCGGCCCGGTTATTGCCGTCGTTCTTGCCTCAACCCGCGGTGAGAGCTGGACGGACCGGATCATCGCCGCAACGGTGGCGTCGGCGATCTGGGCCCTGTCGATGGCAATCGGCCACAGTCTCGGCGGCTCGGCACTAACAGCGCTTGGACCGCGGGTGGCAGTAGTACGTGGCGTCTTGATCGCGGTCGTCGTTTCGGCGACTGTGTCCGCGTGGCTGCCGGGGGCTGATCTCTCTGCGCTCGCAATCTGGCTCGTTGCGCTGCTCGTCTTCGCTGCAGGAGCCGGTTGGGAGACATTCGCTTTGCGGAAGGTTAGTCCGGCCGTTCGCCTGCTCCTCGTCGGCAAGCTCTCGGATGCATCGACCTTGCTCCAGGACGTCCGCCGTGGCCGCGGCGGAGGATATGAGATCGTCGGGGTCGTTGCCGACGCGGATCTCCCGGAGGAGCAAGACCCACAGGCGCCGTGGCTGGGGCATGTCTTTCAGCTCGATCGCGTGATCGCGGAGAGCCAGCCGGATCTTGTCGTTCTCACGGATCACCACGAGCCCGCAGCGACTTTCTCGCGGCTGCTCGACGCCGCCCAGGCCGGCTTCCGGGTCGTTCAACTCACCGAGTTCTATGAATACGCGTTCGGCCGGGTGCCTATCGAGGACCTTCCACATGACTGGTTCATGAGCGTGCTGCACCTGTACCAGCGCCGCTACTCGCGTGCAGTCAAGCGTGCCCTCGATCTGGTTGGCGCCTCTTTGCTTCTGCTCCTCACGTTGCCTCTCTTCCCACTGCTGGCGCTGTTCGTCCAGCAAACAGACGGCCCCGTCATCTTGCGTCAGGCTCGGCTCGGCGAGCACGGCAAGCTGTTCACGATCTACAAGTTCCGGACGATGCGTGCGGATGCCGAGGCGTTCGGACAGGCCGTGTGGGCGGTGGTCGACGATCCGCGGCTGACGCGAACGGGTGGAGTGATGCGCCGCCTCAGACTCGACGAACTGCCTCAGCTCTGGAACGTCTTCCGCGGTGACATGTCGCTGGTGGGCCCGCGTCCCGAGAGGCCCGAATTCCTCTCTGAGCTGCAACACCTTCCGTACTGGACCCGTCGACACCTGATCAAGCCGGGCCTGACAGGCTGGGCTCAGGTGCGCCAGGGTTATACCGCCAGCGCCGACGCGACGGCGACGAAGCTGTCTTACGATTTCTGGTATCTCCGCCATCGGAGCCTCACGGTCGACTTGGCAATCCTGCTCCGGACCGTGCTGGTGGTGCTGCAGGGTGACGGTTCTGCAAGCCGCAGCCCTGCCCCCGTCGCAGGGAAAGTCGCCGACTCCCAGCGCTGAGCTGCACCGTGTCCAACCCTTGGGTTGTGTGGTGCGGGTTGGTCGACCCTATGGGCTCGGGCGCTGCGGCTCTTGGTCGAGGATCTCGGCGAGAAGTCCTTCGAAGCGGCTCACGTTGGCCTCTAGTCCGAAGTTGTCGAGTCCGTAGCGGAGGGCCTGGCGGCCACGCGTTCGTCGTGCTTCGCTGCCAGCCCCAGACCACGCGATGATTTCGTCTGTTAGTTCGGCTGCAGACGACACTGCGGCTCCGCCGCTCGCGATCGCGACTTCTGCAGGCTGGCCGGGTACGGTCGTTAGGAAGGGCAGTCCGGCGCCGAGATAGTCGAGTGCCTTGGTCGGGAGGGCGTAGCCGAAGACTGGATCCGGGCGGAGGAGATGCAGCCCGACGTCGGCGCCGGAAAGTAGCTCGCCGACCCCGTCCTGGTCAACGGGAGGAAGCAACGTGATCCGGTTCAGTCGCCTGGCGGCGACAGCTTCCTCGAATGAGCGGCGTGCGCTGCCATCTCCTGCGACGACGATGCAGGCCGGGACGTCTTCGGGAAGCGACTCGACCGCGTCGAGTAGGAGGTCGAGCCCGTTCGCGACGCCGATCGCACCTAGGTAGAGGAACACGCATTGGTCCTCGCCGATTCCAAGGTTCGCCCGCGTGCGGCTGCGCTGTTCAGGATCGGGCTGTCGGGCGGGCACGATCCCTGGGAGGACGCAGACCTCCCTGGCGCCGTGGGCTCGTACGAGCGGCTCTAGTCCGGGCGTTGGCACGATCACCACGGGCGCGCGCCGCGTGACCGAGTGCGCGAGACGTTCGAGCAGCTGATAGACGCCCCCCTCCGAATGCAGCCAGCCGACCGACGCGGCCGTCTCTGGCCAGATATCTCGAACCTCGAGCAGCCAGGGGCAACCGAACCGCCGCGCGAGCAAGGGTCCGAGGGTGGCCACCGGGAGTGGTGGAGAGGAGACGAGCACCGCGTCGGGGCGTGGCAACGTGATTGCGCGCGCTGCCGCGGCGGAGACGAATCCGGCGTAATTCGCTACCCGGGCGCTGCGCGAACGGTGGATGCCGCCCGGCGTCCAGACCCAATGATGCGCGATGCCCTCGATCGCCTCGCTGCGGAACGCGAGCTTTCGGTATGCGGGAGGGACGTCGCCCGTCATGTAATTGCGGGGCGTAGAAACCAGGTCGACGTGCCAGCCGCGCCGGACGAGTTCTGCAAAATAGCGGCGATGCCGGTAGATTCCGGGCGCCCCTGGAGTGGGTGCGTGCTGGTACACGCACAGCAGACGCCCGGGCCGAATCCGTTGCCCTGGCTGAACCGGCTCTGGTTGAACCCGTGCCGATGCGCCGGATCGCCGCAGAGCGGGAGTCAAGCCGAATACCTAGCGGCGGCGGCGACTTGCCCGCTGCAACGCCAGTCCACTGACCAGCAGCACGCCGCCCACCACGGCGATCCCGGCCAGGTCGAGCCCAGTGAAAGGCAACGTTCCGCTACCCGTGCTAGGAGGTTCGAAGGAGGCCGACCCGCACATCGAGCCGTGGGCGCACTTGACCGAATTCGCAAATGCAACGGAGGAAAAGACGAGCGCGGCAGTCGCGACCGCGGCGAGAACCAGAATCTTCTTCACGAGCCTCTCCTCCCCAAGTCTCCGAAATGAACACCACATAGGACCTCAAAGGCATACTGGCCAGGAATCACGCTTGCCGCTCCCCCAAAAGGTTGGGTTCACTCCCCCCGGAGGAGCCGGTTTACCTGCCGCACGGTGAGCGGATTACCCCAGCCAAGCCGCGTTTGGGCCCAGGAGATCACTCCATCTCGTGGTGACAATCGATGCGCACGGGCGAGTTCGGCTCGCGCGAGCGCCGTCCGATGCTCACGGCCCGCCATGACGCCGAGGATGAGATACGGGTACCAGTCGCTGGGGTTGCGACGCAGCGCTGCGAGCAACGCTTTCCGCTGCCGCCCGTGCCTTCCAGCATGCGCAGCGAGCGTTGCCCGGGCAAGCGCCGGCTGCTCGCTCCACGGGTTCAGCGTCGCTGCAGTGTCGAGGAAGGAGTAGGAGGTCGGGCTCGGTCCTCGGGCCACGGCTTCATCGATGAGGCTTACCGCAGCCCAGGGAATTGCGAGGGCCGCCGCCGCGATCAACGCGCCTCCCCCGGCGGCAACGACTTTGAGATGCCTGACGGTGAAATTCCGCGCCGGGGACGGTTCGGCGAGAGTCGGAGCCGCAGCAATCGCGAGCAGAGCCAGCCCCGCCCCAGTGAGAGCGGGTAACTCCCAAAACCAGTCAGTCGAGGCGTGGAGGAGCCAGTAGCCGGCGCCTACGAAGCAGGCGAGTGCGAGTCCCGGTGCCCGTGATCGTCGTGCGGCGCTCGCCGCCCGCACAAACGCGACCGCGAGGAAGCCGAGAAAGAGCATTGCCCCGACGATCCCCGTTTCGGAGAACGTACGTAGCTCGACGCTCTCCGGATAACGCGACGTTTCACGTGTCCGCCGGTCTCGGAGATAGCCCACGATGAAGTTGTCAGCGCCGACCCCGGTGACCGGGTGGCTGAGAAATTGCCCTGCTGCGATCCGCCAGACGTCGTAGCGGCTGGTGCCGAATCCCGACGTGAAGTGCAGGGTCTTTGTCGGGGCGACCGCCTTGTTCGTTGTGAAGTGGCGCCAGGCCTGCTCCGCGCGGCCGAGTGGATGGTGTCCGGCCGCGGCAACGGCCGACGAGACTACGGCGGCACCGATGAGGACCGACACGCTCGTTGCGATCACGACACGAGTCTGCCCAGAGAGCGTCACATGCCGCTCGAACAGCAATAACGCGCCCAGACCGATCACCGCCAAGCCGACGCTGCCGACGATCCAAGCAAGAGCGTTCCGCGCTGCGGCCTCGACATCGTGTCCCGTGACGACGACCGAGTAGACGTGCAGCAGCGCCGGCACGGCGGGAGCGACCGCTACCCCCACAAGAACGACATGCACAAGCGCCCGCAACCTGTTGCGGGCCACCGCGAGGTAGAGCACGACTGCGCACGGAAACCAGATGAGCGCGCCCCGGCTCTGGCAGAGCACGCTCAAGTCGGCGAGCACGACCGCACCGGCACAGGCGGCGAGACGCGCAGAAGTCTTCGCCTGCCGCCGGGACGCCAGAACCACCAGTGCAAGGCACGCGGAGAGGAAGAGCGCCGCGTCGCCGTCCGGGTAGCTGATCGGGGCCGCGAGGCGGCCTTGATCGAAGTGATCGGCACCCGTCGAGGCGGTACTCGCCGCCTGGACCAGCACGACCAGTCCGAGCGTGGCGAGCGCAACTCCCCACGCTAGAACGACGGCGCCACCCAGATGTTCGGAGAGTCCGAGGCCGGTGAAGAGCGCGAATACGAGCCAGTAGACGAGCGTCCGGTTGGCCCCATCGAGCGCGTCCGCCGGTACTTGCGCCCAGAGGATGGACAGGTAGCTCCAGGCCACGTAAAGGCCGAATAGAACGAGCGGCAGCGGACGGGCCCACAGCCGTGCCCGGACTTGGGAGGATGCGGCCGCTGTACACAGGAGGGCGAGCAGCAGGAGACCGCCGGGCAGCCATTCCTCGGGCGCGAAGCCGCCGTCGCGCCAGGCCCATACGACACATATGCCGAGGCCGGTGCCGGCCAGTGCCGCCTCGATTGCCGTCGCAGCCGGCAAGGGCAGGCCAAACCGAGCGGGTCTCGGCGCCTGTACCTGGCTGCTCATGGGGTGTACTTCCGGCTCGATCCGATGTTCCTCAT
>Ga0070707_100007463_pt1 | contig 10154 bp, 5 predicted proteins | sample KBSK5502metaG_FD_65468 | JGI IMG/M metagenome (GOLD analysis project Ga0070707, IMG submission 65468) | Corn, switchgrass and miscanthus rhizosphere microbial communities from Kellogg Biological Station, Michigan, USA - KBS K5-50-2 metaG | ecosystem: Host-associated > Plants > Roots >... | reverse complement strand
TCGGCCAGGTAGCGGCCGAACGCCGGGGGGATCGCCCGGTCGCCGGTCACGTTCACGACGAGCGTCGGCGCCCGGATGTCCCCGAGCCGATCGTTGGCGTCGAGACCGAGGATGCTCTCGAACTGACGCCGGATGTCGGCCCGGCTGCACGTCTGGCGCTGGAAGCGCCCGACCCACCGGACGAAGGCCGGGTCGTCGTTCTTGCTCGGGGCGAAGAGATCGACGAAGTGCTCGGGCTCGCGTCCCCATCCGTCCATCATCCGCTGGAAGCGGTCGAGCACTTCCTTGCGGCGCATCGGGGGATCGTCCTCCCGTCGCCGGAGGTTGCCGAGGGCCGAGGCGCCAATCATGGAGTTCACGAGGACGAGCCGATCGACTCGCTCCGGGTGCAGCGCAGCGAAGAGCTGCCCCATCATGCCACCTTCCGAGAGGCCGAGGACGTGCGCCCGCTCGAGCCCTTCGGCGTCCATGACGGCCTTGATGTCGTCGATCCGCTGCTCGAGGGTGGGCGCCTCCTCGAAGCGATCGGAGCTACCGATGCCCCGCTTGTCGAACTCGAGCACGCGGGCGTACCTGCCGATGTACTCGCGCGCGCGGCGATATACCTCGTGCTCCCAGGCAAGCTCGACGTTGCAGACCAGGCCCGGAATGATGACCACGTCCGGACCCGAGCCGAAGCGCTGGTAGGCGATGTTGAGGTCACCGCTACGCGCGTACTTGATCTCGGAAATGTCCATCGGGCACCCGGCAGTCGTACATAGTGATTCGCGAGCGGGAGATGCAAGGCCTGCGGCTCATCCACATTGGATTCCCGGGGCCGATAGCAACATTTATCGCTGGCATGCGCAGGCCGCCCGAAGGCTGTGCTAGAGACATGTCCGATATGGCTGACTTCGACGCGGTGATCGTCGGTGGCGGCTTCGCCGGGGTGTGCATGCTCCACCGCGTCCGGGGCCTCGGTCTCACGGCGCGTGTCTACGAAGCGGGCAGCGGCGTCGGGGGCACCTGGTTCTGGAACCGCTACCCGGGCGCACGCTGCGACGTCGAGAGCATGGAGTACTCCTACCAGTTCTCCGACGAGCTGCAGCAGGAGTGGGCGTGGACCGAACGCTACGCCTCGCAGCCGGAGATCCTCGCGTACATCAACCACGTCGTCGACCGCTTCGACCTTCGCGGCGACATCCAGATGAACACTCGCGTGAAATCGGCTGTCTTCGACGAGTCCGCGGGTCGCTGGAGGATCGAGACCGCCACGGGCGACCGGGTGTCGGCGAAGTTCTGCATCATGGCGACGGGTTGCCTATCGTCGGCGAACGTCCCGAAGTTCAAGGGCCGTGAGTCGTTCGGTGGCCTGATGCTGCACACCGGCAACTGGCCGCACGAGCGCGTCTCCTTCACCGGCAAGCGGGTGGGTGTGATCGGCACGGGCTCGTCGGCCATCCAGGCCATCCCGCTCATCGCCGAGGAGGCCGCGCGTCTCTTCGTCTTCCAGCGAACACCCACATCGAGCAGCACGCGAACTGGATCGCACGCTGCATCGGCTATATGCGCGAGCAGCGCGTCGAGCGCATCGAGCCGACCGTCGCCGCCGAGGACGCGTGGGTCGCGCACGTCAACGAGGTCGCGGACGGGACCCTCTACCCGACCTGCAACTCGTGGTACCTGGGCTCCAACATCCCCGGGAAGCCCCGCGTCTTCATGCCGTACCTCGGCTTCCCGGTGTACGTGCAGAAGTGCGAGGAGGTCGCGGCGAAGGGCTACGACGGCTTCGCATTGACGCCCCGCTGAGTACGGTGCCCCCCGGCAGGCGAGCATCCTGTCCAGGTTTCCCTGAACCATTCCGAACTTCGCGCCCGCCGTGATAGTCAACGCACCAGAGAAGAAAGCGATGCGCTGCCCATCCGCCCTTCCTCAGAGGGCCCGCGTGACCAGGACAGTCGCCGCGTCCGCGACCTGCCTGCTGCTGCTCTTCGCGGTGCCGACGAGAGCGCAGACGGAAGCCGATCCCGGGCTGCTCGCCGAGATCGAGACGATCAAGGCGATCGACAACCATGCCCACCCCATCCGCGCTCTGAGTGAGGGTGAGGAGGACAGGGAGTTCGACGCTCTCATCCCCGACGAGCTCGAGCCCGCGCCCCTGCCCCTGAAACTGCGTCCCGACAACCCCGAGTTCATCGCCGCATGGCACGCGCTCTACGGGTACGCTCACGACGACATGAGCGAGGCTCATCTGCGCGAAGTCGTCGAGGCCAAGAATCGCACCAGGCGGGAGAAAGGGGACGACTACCCCACGTGGGTGCTGGATCGTCTCGGCATCGAGACCATGCTGGGGAACCGCGTCGCGATGGGACGCGGTGTCGCGGCGCCGCGCTTCCGCTGGGTCACGTACGACGATGCGCTCATGTTGCCGCTCGATACCGCGAGCGAGCGGCGCGTCAACCCGGACTATGCGGCCTTCTACCCACCGGAGGAACGACTGCTCAGGCGCTATCTGTCCGATCTGAAGCTGAGCGCGATCCCCGCGACGTTGCGCGAGTATCTCTCGCAGGTCGTCACTCCGACGCTCGAGCGGCAGAAGAGCGGCGGCGCGCTCGCGGTCAAGTTCGAGGCCGCCTACCTCCGGGCGCTCGATTTCGGTGAGCCCAACGAAGCGGAGGCGGCACGGGTCTATGCGCGCTACGCGCGCGGCGCCGGCATGCCTTCGATCGCCGAGTACAAGCCGCTCCAGGATGTTCTCTTCCGCTACGTCGCGCGCGAGGCCGGTCGCCTCGGTCTCGCTGTCCACATCCATACGGGCGTGGGCGTCGGCGGCTACTACGGGATCGCCGGCGGCAACCCGATGCTCCTCGAACCCACCTTCAACGATCCGGCATTGCGGAAGACCAACTTCGTGCTCATCCACGGCGGCTGGCCCTTCGACGAGCAGACCGCGGCATTGCTCGGCAAACCGAACGTGTACGCGGACTTCTCCACACAGACCCTCCTTCGCTACCCGCGCGACCTCTCCGGGACGATCCGCCGCTGGCTCGAGTTCGCCCCGGAGAAGGTCCTGTTCGCCACCGATGCGTTCGCCCTCACACCCGAGGTCGGCTGGGAGGAGGTCGGCTGGCTCTCGGCGCGCACCGGGCGCGAGGCTCTGGCGCTCGCCCTGACCGGCATGCTGCGGGACGGCGAGATCACGCGCGGGCGCGCGTCCGAGCTCGCACGCATGGTGCTCAGAGGGAACGCTGCGCGCCTCTACGGAATGCCATGACCGTATCTACTGCACCCGAGACGATCCGCGAGGCGCTGCCTGTCCTGTAGCCACAACAACGGCTCCGAGCACCGCTTCTGTGGCGAATGCGGTGCCAAGCTCGACGCAGCGAGTCCCCCCTCATGACGGACGCGGCCGGTATCTCCCGCATCCTCACGTTGGTCTTCACCGACCTGGCGGACTCGACCGCGCTCAAGACGAAGCGCGGGGACCAGGCGATTGGCGAGCTGATCGCACGGCATCGGGCACACGTGCGCGGGCTGGCAGCGGAGTCGGACGGCCGCGTCGTCAGCTGGGCCGGCGACGGCTGCTTCCTCGTCTTCGAGACGCCCAGCGCCGCGGTCCTGTTCGCGCTGCGGCTCCAGCAGGCGCACGCGGGCGAGCCCGACCTCCCCGGCGTGCGCACCGGCATCCATATGGGCGAGGTGAGCGAGCGGCGTGGCGCGGACGGAGACGTCGAAGGCCTCGCCGTCGATCTTGCTGCTCGCATCTGCGGCCTCGCCCGACCCGCACAGGTACTGATGTCGTCGTCGGTGGCCGACAGTGCGCGGTCGCGCCTCGACCGCGCCGCCTTCGGGCGGCCCGTCCGCTGGCAGGCGCACGGCCGCTACTCCCTGAAGGGCTTCGACGAGGCGCTGGAGATCCGCGAAGCCGGGATCGAGGGCGTGGGGCCATTCGCGGCGCCAGCGGCGAGCGACAAGGCGACGCCGACGCGGCCTCCGGAATCGACGACGACCAGGCGGAGAACACTGCGCCTCGTGATCTCGTCCGTGATCGTGCCGAGCCTCGCGGTCGCATACGTGATGTGGGCGCACGCCCCCAACCTCTCGAGCGTTACGCATCCCGGAGGCGCGGCCTCCGGAGGAGCATCGACGACTGTGGGCGACGCGCTCGCCATCCCCGCCTTCGCGGGCCGGCCGGCGATCGCCGTGCTGCCCTTCGACAACCTCTCCCCTGACCCCGACCAGGCCTTCTTCGCCGACGGCCTCGCCGAGGACCTGATCACCCGGCTTTCGAGCTGGCGCGCTTTCCCCGTCATCGCGCGCAACTCGAGCTTCCAGTACCGCGGTGGTAACAAGGACCTTAAGCGCGTGAGCGCCGAGCTCGGGGCCCGCTACCTGGTCGAGGGCAGCGTGCGCCGCGCCGGCGATCGCATCCGCATCACGGCACAGCTGATCGACGCGCCCTCCGGCGAGCACGTGTGGGCCGAGACCTACGACCGCGAGGTGAAGGATGTGTTCGCGCTCCAGGACGAGATCAGCGCCACCATCGCGGCGTCGCTCGTGGACGACTTGAAGCGTGCCGAGGGGGAGCGCGCACGACAGCGAGGCACCGAGAACCTCGAGGCGTGGAGCCTCTACCAGCTGGGCCTCGAGAGCTACCACAGGCAAACCGCCAAGGACTACGCCCAGGCGCGCCTGCAGTTCGAGCGAGCGGTCGCGCTCGACCCTCGCTTCGCGACGGCGCTGGCACACCTCGCGCTCACGAACCTGTGGGAGGTCGCCCTCGGGTGGAGCGATGCGCCCGAGCAGAAGGTGGAAGCCGCGCTCGGGACCGCGCGCCGTGCCGTCGCCCTCGATCCGCGAGATGCCGTCGCTCACGTCGCGCTCGGCTGGGCCCAGCTCATGATGGGCGATCTGCAGAACGCACTCGACTCGACCCGGCGCGCCACGGACCTGAACCCGAGCATGCCCGAGGCGTGGGCCTGGCGCGGTTGGGCCCAGCTCCTGGCCGGCGATCCGGAGGCGTGCATCGCCGCGAGCGAGCGAGCCCGGCGGCTGAGCCCTCAGGGGCCCACGGTGGCCCAGGTCGAGGACAATCTGGCGATGGCATTCTTCGAGGCCGGGCGCTTCGAGACCGGGCTCGAGGCGGGCCGAAGGCTGGTGGCCCTGCGACCCGGGTACGTCTGGGCGTACGCGTACGTGGCCATGAACGCGGCGGCGCTCGGCCGCCTCGACGAAGCGCGCGCGGCGATTGCCGACGCCCGCCGCGTCCAACCCACGGTGTCCGTGGAGATGATGCAGCGTGGCATGGGCGTCTCGCGTCCCGAGGTCGACGCGCGCCGGAACGCCACCCTGCGGCAAGCGGGGCTCGAGTGAGCGCCCCATGAGCTGCGGCCACGCGAACCCCGAGCAGGCGAAGTTCTGCCTCGAATGTGGCGCGCCTGTCGGTGCCCGCTGCGCGCGCTGCGGGACGGACCTTCCGCCCGCCGCGAAGTTCTGCCTCGAGTGCGGCGCGGCGCGCGCGAGCGGTGTGCCTCACGTGGAGGCGGGGGACCAGCTCCGCACTTCCCCTCACCTTGCCGACAAGATCCGGCAAGCGAGGTCCGCCCTCGAAGGCGAGCGCAAGCAGGTGACCGTGCTCTTCGCCGACGTGAAGGGTCGATGGAGCTGGCCGAACGCCTCGACCCGGAAGAGTTCTCGCGCATCATGGAGCGCTTCTTCCGGATCCTCACCGACGGCGTCGAGCGCTTCGAGGGCTTCGTCGACAAGTTCACCGGCGACGGCATCATGGCGCTCTTCGGCGCGCCGATCGCGCACGAGGACCATGCCCAGCGCGCCTGCTACGCCGCGCTCCACCTGCGCGATGCGCTCCACCGCCACGCCGACGAGCTGCGGCGCACGGTCGGGCTGAGCCTCTCCGTGCGGATCGGGCTCAACTCGGGCGAGGTCGTCGTCGGCAAGATCGGCGACGATCTGCGCATGGACTACACCGCGCAGGCACACACGGTCGGCCTGGCGCAGCGCATGGAGCAGCGCGCGGCGGCGGACAGCGCCTACCTCACGGAGCACACCGCGCGCCTGGTCCGGGGCTACTTCGAGCTGCGCGACCTCGGTGCCTTCGACCTGAAGGGCGTCAGCGTTCCCATCACCGTCTACGAGCTCACTGGTCTCGGCGCGCTCCGCAGCCGCCTCGATCGCTCGCGGGCGCGAGGGTTCTCGCGGCTCGTCGGCCGGGCCGACGAGCTGGCCGTCCTGGAGGCGGCGCTCAACCGTGCGCTCGAAGGCCGCGGCGGTTTGGTAGGCGTGGTGGCCGAGGCTGGCGTCGGCAAGAGCCGGCTCTGCCTCGAGTTCGTCGAGCGCTGCCGGGCGCGGGGCATCGCGGTCTAGGAGGCCCACTGTCCCTCGCACGGCAAGGTGGTGCCGCTGCTGCCGATCCTCGAGATGTTCCGCGACTACTTCGCGGTGACGCACCGGGACGACGACCAGGTGGCGCGCGAGAAGATCGCCGGGCGCATGCTGCTCCTCGACCGCGAGCTCGAGCCGTTCCTGCCTCTCGCCTTCGAGTTCCTGGGGGTTCCCGACCCCGAGCGCCCGGCCGCGGCCATGGAGCCCGCGGTCCGCCAGCGACAGCTGTTCGCGTTCACCCGTCGCCGGGTGCAGGCACGCAGCGCCCGCGAGCCGGCAGTGCTGCTGCTCGACGACGCCCACTGGATCGACGAGGGCAGCGATGCGTTCGTCGCGCAGCTCGCCGACGTCGTACCCGGGACACGCACGATGCTGCTCCTGAACTTCCGGCCCGAGTACGGCGCGGAGTGGATGGCGCGGCCAACCTACCAGCAGCTGCCGTTGCATCCCCTCGGCACCGAGGCAATCGACGAGCTCCTCGCGTCTCTCCTGGGCCGCGACCCGTCGCTCGCCCGCTTGCCGGCGCTGATTCGCGAGCGCACCGGCGGAAACCCGTTCTTCGTCGAGGAGATCGTCCAGTCGCTGGTGGAGTCGGGCAGCCTCGTCGGTCAGCCCCGCGCCCATCGTCTCGCAACGCCGATCGAGCGGCTCGACGTGCCCCCCACCGTCCACGACATCCTCGCCGCCCGCATCGACCGCCTGCCCGAGCGCGAGAAGTCGCTGCTGCAGACCGCGGCGGTGATCGGACGGAAGTTCGCCGAGCCGCTGCTGCGCCGTGTCTCGGCCCTCGCGCAGGATGAATTCGAAGCCGCCGTGGTGGCGCTTCGCCGAGCCGAGTTCATCCATGAGGAGACGCTCTACCCGGACGTGGAGTATGCCTTTCGTCACCCGCTGACGCACGAGGTGGCGGAGCGCTCGCAGCTTGCCACCCACCGCCGCCGGGTGCACCTCGCCGTCGCGTGCGCCCTCGAAGAACTCTACGCCGACAAGCTGGAGGAGCATGCCGCGCTCCTGGCGCATCACTGGGATCTCGGCGGCGAGGCGGAGCCGGCGGCGCGCTGGCACCGGCGTGCCGCCGAGTGGATCGCGGGGAGCAACTCGCCCGAGGCCCGCCGGCACTGGAACCGCGTGCGCGAGCTCGCCGAGCAGGTGGGTGATTCCACGCTCGCGTTGGAGCTCGGCCAGCAGTCGCGCCTCATGATCCTCGGGTACGGCTGGCGTCTCGGCGTGTCGGCCGATGAGGCGAACGATCTGCTGCGCGAGGGCGAGGCGTGGGCAGAGCGCCACAACGACCGCCGCGGACTCGCCGCGCTCTACAACGCGTTCGTCATTCCTTGCGCCTTCTCCCTCGGCGATCTGGGACGCGCGCGCGAGCTGGCTGGAGCCGGCCTTCGTCTCGCGGAGCAAGTTGGCGATTCCCCATTGGTATGTGCCCTCGAGCTGCGGCGGTACTTCGTGGCCGAAGCGATGGGCGTCGTCCCCGAGATGTTCACGGCGATGGACGCGGTGCTGCGTCACGCGGCCGATGATATGGAACGCGCCTCGCCGCTCGTCGGCTATGATGTGCCGGCGCTCGTGGCTGGCTGGCCTGGCTGGCTCCGCGTGTGCGCGGGGCAACTGGACCTCGCGGACGAGCACTTCAGTCGTGGGATCGATCTGGCGCGGGCGCGCGGCGCGGTCGAGGTGACCGGATGGCTGCTCGGTCACCAGAGTAACCTCTGGTGCGAGCGCGGGGAGGCCGCGCGAGCGAGCGGCGCCGCACGCGAGAGCCTGGAAATCGCCGAGCGGATCGAAAGTCCAATCTCTCAAGCCCTCGCCTTGCACGTCTTCGGTCGCTCCCTGGCGCTGGTAGGCGACGCGCGTGCGGCCGTGTCGGCACTGGAGCGGGCACTCGCATTTGTCGAGCGCACTGTCCTGTGGCGCGAACCGGAGGTGCTGAGCGAGCTCGCCCTCGCCCGGTGTGCCCTCGGCGCGCTCACCGAGGCGCAGGCAGCGGCCGAGCGGGCGCTGGACCTGGCAGTGCAGCGAGAAGCCGCTCGCGGTGAGCTCGACGCCCTGCGCGCGCTCGCCAGCATCCACCTCGCGCGTGGTGGCGACGGCGCGATCGACGAGGCGCGCCGGCTGCTCCACCGCGCGGAATCGCGGGCCGAGGAGACCGGCCAGCGCATGAGACATGGTCGGCTACAGTGGGCTTGACCACCCACAAGTGCCCGTGGGGCCGTAGTCAGTTCGGACGGCGTTCGGAGACGTCCCGGACCCCCGTGGCGGGCGTCAAGACCGTGCTCTCCCCCGCCCACGGGGCAGAAAACGCTTGCCTTCAAGATCGTGAGGGCGGTATCCAGGCCCGGAGACCGGGATGGACCCCGTCCATCTGGGAAATGTCGGCTAAGGCTCGTACCAGAGTGGAAGAGGGGATAGCGATGTCAGAAATCCGACGACGTCTCGCATGCCTGACGATCGTACTCGTCACGACGGTGACCGCGGGCCGGGCCTTCGCAACGCCGTTCGCGTACGTCGGCTCGAACGTCGGCGCAACCCCGAACCTCAAGGTGATCGATACGGCCAGCGACACGGTCGTCGCGACCATCCCTGTGGACGTGAGCGTCGGCGGCGTCGCGGTGAGCCCCGACGGCTCGCGCGTCTACGTCACGCCCTATAGCATCAAGGTGATCGACACGTCGACGAACACCGTGACGGCGACCATCCCGAACCTCGGAACGACGTACTCACCGGTGGTGAGCCCGGACGGAAAGCGCCTGTACGTACTCAACTACGTCTGCGGCGGGTGTAACGAGATCATCCAGGTGATCGATACCGCCACGAACACGCAGGTGACGACGTTCGATTCAAACGGGACGACGTCGGCGGAGCTCGTCCTCAATCCCGCCGGCACCCGGCTCTACGTGCTCCAGGGGAACAATGAGTACTTCAGCGTCCTCGACACCGCGACGGGCGCCGTCGTCGGCGGGCTCGGCACTGGGCTCGACTGGCAATTGCACGGCGCGATCACGCCGGACGGGAAGAAGCTCTACACCGGCGGCCGACAGGGCGGCCCCATCGCGGTCATCGACACGGACACGAACACGCTGACGACGACGATCCCCGTCGCGAACGGGTTCAACGCGCTGGTCGTGAACCCGGCCGGCACGCGGCTGTACGCGCCGGCGGCCGGCACGGGCGTGATCTACGTCGTCGATACCACGACCGATACCCGCTTGCCGGACGTGACGTCGGGGCCGTGTATCGGCACCTCCGTCGCGATCAATCCCGCGGGCACGCGCGTGTACTTCCACGGCTGCGACGCCAGCGGCCCGGCCGAGCGGAGCCTCGACACGGCCTCGAACACGCTCGTCGCCGACGTCTCGATCGCCGGCCTCGGCGGTTCGGGACGCTACATCGGGCCGTTCTGCCCCGGTGGATGCGACGACGGCGACCCGTGCACGACCGACCTCTGCGACCTCGTCAGCGGCGCCTGCTCGCACACATTCAACACCGGCCCCTGCGCGAGCGACGGGAACGACTGCACGAACGACGTGTGCGACGGTGCGGGTACATGCACCCACCCGAACGCGTCCGCTGGCTCCGCGTGCAACGACGGCACCTTCTGCAACGGCGCCGACACGTGCGACGGTGCGGGCGGCTGCACGAACCATGCGGGAGATCCGTGCGCCGGTGGTCCAGAATGCGCGCATACGTGCAACGAGGCCGCTGGCAACTGCTTCGATCCGGTCACGACGCCGTGCACCGACGACGGCAACCCGTGCACCGACGAC
>Ga0070707_100007462_pt1 | contig 10155 bp, 7 predicted proteins | sample KBSK5502metaG_FD_65468 | JGI IMG/M metagenome (GOLD analysis project Ga0070707, IMG submission 65468) | Corn, switchgrass and miscanthus rhizosphere microbial communities from Kellogg Biological Station, Michigan, USA - KBS K5-50-2 metaG | ecosystem: Host-associated > Plants > Roots >... | reverse complement strand
GTTATGGCACTGGTCGCAATTACGTCGCTTATTTTATTTTCGCCGGCCCGATCAATCCCACTACTGGGATGCTGATCAACATTAGCGAAATAAAAGCTCATGCGGGTAAAATCATCGCCGAACGTTTCGATCACAAATTCCTAAACAAGGATAACCCGTCGTTCGCTGATGTGCCGCCTACGGCGGAGAACATCGCGCGGCAACTTTACCTCGATGTTGCACCGCTTTTTTCCGATATCGATGCAAAACTGGTCGTCTGTCATTTGGTCGAATCGCCGGATCGAAGTGCGACTTTTTATTCCGACGGCGCACGCGAAGCAAATTTTTGGTTCGAGTTTTCGGCTGCCCGGCAGACGATGTCGCCCCATTTTAGCAAAACTGAAAATCAGCGCCTGTTCGGCGGCGCGGCCTCAATCCACGGACACAATTATCGGGCGCGCCTCACGTTTCCGCCGCAAAAATTGGATGCGGAAGTGCCATTCGTTTCGCACGACAAGATTAGAAATTGTATTCAGTCTGTGGGCAGTGAACTCGACCATCGATTTCTAAACAGAGACGTACCGGATTTGAAGAACCGTCCGGTTACGACCGAGAGCCTGGCAGCGCATATTTATAAAAGTATCAACCAGCTGGTCCCGCTTGATTGCGTTCGGTTGCACGAACGCGAAGATTTTTTTGCCGAAGTGCGGAATGAGGAAATTGTTTTCCTCGGAATGCGAGCCGCTTTCAGCGCTGCACATCGGTTGCATGTGCTGGCTTTTTCAGATGAGAAGAACACGGCGCTCTTCGGGAAATGCAACAATCCGCTCGGACACGGTCACCGTTATGTGGCAGAGGCGACGGTAGGCGGAAGCTATGATGAGCGAAGCGGAACCCTCTGCGATTTTGGCCTGCTACAAAACGCGCTTAAGGATTCCCTCGCGCCCTGGCAAGATCGGCACCTTGATTTGGAGACGAAGGATTTCCGGGAAACACCTTCCACCGGGGAAAACATTGTCCGTGCCCTCTGGCCGAAAATTGACAGTCACCTGGGCCATCAACTTGTGCGGTTGCGTTTATGGGAAACGACAAACAATCGCTTTACGTTGCGAAGAATGTAGTTTTAGCCGCATCTGCGCGCCGCATAAATCTGTAGAGCCAGCCCCGAACGCTTCCGGAGCTGCCGTTTATGATTTCGCAGCCGACACGCCTGCCGTTACAGGTCTGCAGACGAGAAGCCTGCCACCGTAGCTTTTTGCAATTCGAAGTTGGACGTTGGGCGTTAAACGTTGGACGTTTCAGTCGTAACAAATGAAACGTATCCTCATTACCGGAGCGAGCCGTGGAATTGGCCGGGCAATTGCGGAAAAGCTCGCCGCTCCCGAGGTAACGATGTTGTTACATGGACGCGACACGGTTGCGCTCGCGGAAACGCGCAAAACGGTTGAGCGGAAGTGCGCAAAAGTCATTCCTCTGATTCACGATTTGGCCACTCCGCAAGGCGTATCGAATCTCATTTTGCAAGCTGGTGCAGCTCCTCTCGACGTGCTGATAAACAACGCCGGAATCGCGGTGGTGAAACCGTTTCGCGAAATCACGTTGACCGAATGGGACCAAACCGTGGGCGTGAATATTACCGCTCCATTTCTGCTGATGCAGCATTTTACCGGTCAAATGCCGCCGGACTCCAGCATTGTGAACATTCTTTCCATTGCGGCGAAGACCGGCTTCGCAAATTGGAGCGCTTACTGCATGAGTAAATTTGCGCTGGAAGGCTTTTCCCAATCGATTCGCCAGGAACTGCGCGAGCGTCGGATTCGCGTGCTCAATGTTTATCCCGCTGCCACGACAACGGAGATTTGGGATGATGTTGCGGGCGACTGGCCACGCGAAAAAATGATTTCGGCTGATCAAGTTGCCGATGCGGTCGCCTTTGCACTCGGGCGTCCTGAAAATGTCGCGGTCGAAAACATTACCCTCTCAAACGCCGCCGGAAATTTGTAAGATCGACCCATAATGGTTTCGCCAAACGACATCACCGTCAATGTGATCGCCTCGATCATCGCGTCGGCCATCTTGTTCGCCGGCGGTTTCGTTTGGGGGAAATACAAAGAGCGGCGTCGAAAGTTCGGACGGAACCTGGAGGAATACGACTTCTATCCCTTCACGATTACACGCGAGAATTTTGGCGAATTCAGTCTGAAAGATTTCCGGCTGGGCATGCATTACTTCCTCAAGAACGAGGATCACACCGCCGCCCGGCAACTCATTTTTATCGGAGAGCAGAACAACGTGCGCAATCAGCTCGAACCGGCCGAGCAGAAAGTTTACGCGCAGCTTTTCGAAAAATACGGCGGAAGGAAAGTTGTCGATGACACCAACGAGTATCTGGAGAACTATGTGCGTTTGGTCCGGCTCATCGGGAAATCGTTTCCAAATACCGGCATCGAAATTTTGCTTCACAACCTAGCCGACCCGGCGCACTCGCTCATCGTCCTAGAGAATAGCGTGACCGGCCGACATCTGCGCGATGGCACGACCAATCTGCTTATCGATTTGAAGAAGCGCCAGCTTCAGCACGAAGATAAACTCAACTACGAGCTCAATATCGGGTCGCGGAGATTTAAGTGCACGACCATCCCGATCATCCGCAAGGAATTCGGCGTGGTCGGCGCGATCTGTATCAACATTGACGCGAATTACCTGACCGAGGAGGTAATGAAAGATCGCGAACGAATCGAGACGTGGTTCAAAAACTTTTGCCGAGTCGATATGCAGCTCGACGAAAACATTTTGAGCAAAGACGAATACGCCAAAGCGCTCAAAGGCAAACGCCATTTCAAAGACGAAACGGTTTGATAGCTAGGGAACGACTCCGAACCCTATTTTGGCGATGCGTGCAGTGCTGCCTGGTATTCCGGTTTCTTGTGATACTCGACCAGGCGAAAACCCCAGCTGATCAAAGTTGAGAGATCTCTTGTTTTGGTTTTTGTTTCGTTCAGAAATTTCTCGATTTTACCCTTCAGTTCTGTCTGCATCCCAGTGGTATCAAGGATTTCGAAAATCTCCATCGATAATAGCCAGTCTTCCGGATGTTCAGCCTGTTGCGTCTCCCAAATTTCGCCGAGCCGCTCATAACCGGTTTTGCTCTCGCGAATCTTGCGCACTTGCGCATAAAGATTTTCGAGACGTTTTCGCTTCGCGTCCGACGGCACTTTGATCGTCCGTTCTTTCGGCACGAGCGCTACCTGGTGGTAAGCGTCCTTGTCCGCGGCGCCGTTGAACACGGAATTAATTCGTTCTCCGACCGCCATGTCGAATTTGCCCCAATCGGGATCGAACAAAACGCGGTCGCCATATTTCGCGCGACAATTTGAGAATGTAATCAGCAGCAGCTTGCCGTCGCGGCGAAGCAATGCGTCGATCGTGCCTTCCACGGTAATTCCGCTTTCAAATTCGAGCCTGGTATTTTTGCCTTCCTGTAACTCGGTTTCCTTCCACTTGCCGATGGGCGAGCCAAATCCGTCCTTGTGATAATCGGGTCCGTGGCCGGCGAGTTGTTTATCTTTGAACGCGAGCGCACATGGCCCTGTTGCGTGCAGATAAATCGGTCGGTTTTTTGCATCGACGATCACTTCGTCGAACACGCCCGTAACTTGCAGATCGGACGAGTACTGGCATGTGGCAACGTTGCTGCACTCGATCGCCTTGTTGATGCCTTCGAGCCCGCCGACTTGGTAGGCCATCCTGCTCGCAAATTCCTCAAGGACATTTTTTAGATGCTGGAAATCGCGACAGACAAAAAGCTGTGGCTGTTTCGTCGTGATATCGAACGGCGTGTTCGTCGCGTCGAGGGAATAGGGGATCTTCTTCACTTCCGGCTCAAGGCACGAAACCGATTCGCCGATCGATGAAAGTAAACCGGCGCCGTAAATCTTTGGGTTCTCCAACGGGCCGATCAGTCCGTACTCGACCGTCCACCAATGCAACCGCGAGAGCAGCGCCATCTCCGACGGCTCGCCCAAATTCTTTTGTCGATGCTCAACCAGCTTGGTCGCTTCCGCGACTTCTTTCGGATCGCTGTTCGGCTGCTCCTTCAAGATCGACAAGTGACGAATAGCCTGATAGAGTTCAAAATCTTTCTTCGACGACATCGCTTTCGCACCGACTTCGCCAAATCGCTGTAAATATTTCGAGTACTCCCGATCGACAATGATCGGCGCATGACCGGCCGCTTCGTGCACGATGTCTGGCGCCGGCGTGTACTCGATGTGATGGATCTGGCGCATGTCGCATGCGATCACCAGGACTTTGTAAGCTTGAAACTCCATGAATGCGGCCGGTGGAATAAATCCGTCCACCGCCACCGCGCCCCAATCGATCTTGGCGAGAATATCGTTCATCTCTTCGATTCGGGGGATGCGCTCGAACGAAATGCCGGTGTCGAGCAGACCCTGAAAGTAAACCTTGTGCGCGTATTCGCGGAGGAAAAAGACGTTCTGCCGCATGATGAATCGCCACACCGCGTGATCAACTGGCGTGTAATCGTCGTAGCGCTGATCGACGGCGAACTGCAAAAGGTGTTTGGGCGTAGCGGCGACGGCAGCGTTGTTCAGGCTGATACCGCCTTCAGATTTCATCAGCATCCTCCTTATAAAATATGACTCGTTCGCGAAGCGGGCAAGTAATTCGCGTCTCCTGTAGCGGCGGTCTATGACCGTCGCACTTATTCAAAAAGGATCATCGCGGAACTCCAGATCAAATATTTCCCCGACGAATGGCCATTCCTCCCATTGCTTAACCAGGCCGGCCCGAACTGGGTTTTCCCGAACATAGCTCCATTTTTCTCCGTACGATTCTTCGCTGCGCAAGATGTGATCAAAGAACCCTTTTTGCCAATGCGGTGATGGAATGCACCGTTGGCGCAGCGTCCTCGACAAAGCATTTTTCAGCGATTTCATCAACATCGATAGCGAAAGTCGTTGGTCATCGATTACTACAAACGCGTGCAGATGATCGGGCATCAGCACATAGGCGCCTAACCATGCCCCATAATCAGCACCTCGTTTTCCGTATTCGATCAATTGAGCATGGACATCAGCGTCATTTAAAATGTGCCGGCGTTCGTCAGTACAGGCGGTCACGAAATAAATCGGGAGGCGCTGAAAGATGCGATCGACTCTGCGGAGACGTTCGGGCACGTGGGATGTTAACGAATCTTTGGGAACAATTCGAGCGACGGTCATAGACCGCCGCTACAGACGATCATCGTTGCCGCGCCCGGAGAATGCGCCGCATAACCCAAGTCGCTGCCACCAGCGCGATTGCCCATGGCGCGAGAAAGGCAATCGCCACTCCAATCATGCGCAAACTCCACATGATCGCCGTGGCGCTCTGCGCCAAGGTCCGGCGTAATGTGGTGAAGAGCCCATTGTCCTGCGAGACGATGTTCCCCTGGCTGTAAACCTGGATGGAAATGTCGGCCGGTGCATTCGCTTCGTCGATTTGGGCGTTGGTGCGGCTCCGTCGCTGGACACTGACGTCTTCAACTTTGCCGAGCGAATGAAGCGATTGGATGAAAGCTGAATAATTTTTCATCGGCACGCGCAAAGAAACATCGGCAAATTCCCGCCCATTTGGGTCGCGGCTAAAGGATGAGGCGCGAACGCGGCCGCCCTGTTTCTGTGCGAGGTTATGAAGCTCCTTCGTCTTGTCGTCAACCGAGCCGCTACGAATACGCAACGTGGTTTGCTGCAGCGCTTCTTCCTGTTCGTCCCGCGAAAGAGTAATGTTCAGTTCGACTTTGTCGCGCTTTGTCTTCGCACTCTCAGACATTCCATTTCCGCCCTGGGCGATACGCTCGGTCTGCGTTTGAAAATTTTCGACCCGACCCATTGCTTTGACTTTTCCAATCACACCATCGCTTTCTTCCGGCGTAAGCAACATGCTCACGCGCGCTGAGACGCGTCCGGCGTTGTCGCGATCCAGTTGGGCATTTGTGATTTGTATTTTCGGCGAGACCAGGACCTTGATTTCGTTATAAATTTTTTCCACCTCCGGTGCGTAAAGCGAGACTTGCACCCGTTCCTTCAAAAGAAACGCCGCTGGCTTTTCCATGTCCGTTTCTGCCAGCGAAATCGTTACCGTTGCGAATTGCACTTCTGAATCCCAATACTTCAATTCGCCCTGCATCTTCTCGATTTCTTCGCGCACCCGACCGAGCTCTTTCTCGACCTGGAGCAAATCCGAAACTTTTCCCGTCTTCGCCTTCAACATGTCGATCAAGCGCTGCTCCATCACGCGCGCGTTTTTCAATCGCGCATCGGTATCGAAGTACGCTTTGGTTACGTCCTCGGTACCGAGAGTTTGGTTTTTCAGCTCGCCGAGACCACGGACCCTTTGCAGAAAGTGGTCCAGATTCTCCGGAACGACCTTGATGACGATCTCGCCTTTTAATTTTCCATTCTCTTGTTTCTCTGAGCTGGTTGTTGCGACATAGCCGCGCTCTTCATTTGCAAATATCGTGACCTTTTGGACGGCGTCATCAAAACTAGCGATCTCCAGATCCACAGTGGCGTTCCGGATCAATTTGCGATTCGCAAGTTGCGGTGCCGGGACTTCTACCGCTGTTGTAGTCTCTGGGCGAGCCATATTCGCCTGCTTCTGAGGAGATGTCTCCTCCTCGTGAAACAGTGGGGAGTTTGGCGGCGGCGGAGGCGGCGCAGCTGCTTCGCTTTTCGCGTCAGCCAAAGCGGGCGCGGCACCCTCCACTGACCCCAGACCTGCATACCTCTCCGACACGCTCTTCTCGGCAGGCGAAGATTTTTTGGCGAGCCGGTCACCTGACGCACCACTCAGGGAAGCAATTTTATCCCTCTCGAACTCACCTTGCTCGGCAACAATACTCGGTGCCAACGCTCTGGCCGACTGGCGTTCGCCAGTTACCATGCGTCCGACCTGCACGAGGGCGAGCAGAACTGCCGCGACGGCGGTGATCTGGGCAGCGCGCAGCCGTATAAGGTCGGCAAGGAACTTTGCGATGCCACTCGTTTTCTCAGGGATGCGGTTGCGAAAACCGGTAAGCATGCGCTGTTCAAAAAACGCATCCGGTTTTTGGCCGGCCAGAGTTTCTTCCAAAATTTTGTTCATAATTTTATTTTCCTGATGTAGTTGCCGGCAGGACGCGCACTCGACGAGATGATTGTGCAATGCATAGCGTTCCTCCTCTGAAAGCTGGTGGTGCACGTCGGCCGCCAGCAGCTCATCGATTTGTTCGTGAATTGTTGCCATAGAATCAGTCAATGGAGGCGAGTGCCGGCTTGAGTTGCTTGCGCATTGAGGTGAGGGCGCGGCCGAGAATGCCCCGGAGAGCTCCATTCGTTAGACCAAGGGTGTTTTCGATCGTTGCGTAATCCATTTCTTCAAAGTAACGGAGGATCAGAGCGCTGCGGTGGATCTCGGGCAGCGCCGCAAGCGCGGAATGGACTTGCTGATCTAACAACTCGTCGCTCGCGCTCCTGTTCGTCTCGATCGGGAGGAACTCGGTTGGTTCGTTAGGCAATGGCACCGTGCGCCGTTTTCGGAGGATATCGCGGGCGCGATAGCGAGCGATCATTGCCAGCCAGGCCGGAAATTTTTCCGGATCGCGCACACGCCACCGCGATTTCCAGGCTTTAACGAGGGCGTCTTGAACCGTGTCTTCGGCTTCCTCACGGTTTTGCAGAATGCCGTAGGCGACGGCGAAAAGTGTTCGACTGTGCGTGCGAATGATCATTTCAAATGCATCTCGATCGCCGTGAATGGCCGCTCGATATATCTCGCGTTCATTGGGATCCATCATGTCGATCTAAAGCCTAGACGCCCGAGATCGCGATTCCGCGCGAAATATTTTGAAAATCTTTGTTGTAGAGACGGCCGTCCTCAGCCGCAGACTGAGGAATGCGCGTGGGACCTAAAAAATGAAGACAGTATTCCCAACGCTGACGAGATCTTTCAGTCGCGCGGCGTCCCAGTTCGCTAGACGAATGCAACCATGACTTGCAGCGCGGCCGATCGTTTCCGGATTATTGGTGCCGTGAATTCCGATGCCGGGCTTATTCAAGGCCATCCACAAAACGCCGACGAGATTGTTCGGTCCGGGCGGGAGATTGTAGTAATTTTCCGTTCGCACGCCGTAATTCAGCATCCCTTCATCGTAGCGAAACCACGGCCAGATGGTTGCGCCGAGAATTTTCCAGGTGCCAATCGGAGCTGGTAACATCTTCGATCCCGGCGTGATTGGAAAAACACAGACAAGCTGATCGTTGTCGAAGACTTCGAGCAAGCGCTCCTTGGTATCGACATAGATTTTTCGTGCGGCAAAGGCTGGATTTTCCGGGACTTTGCCTTCGCTGAATTTTTCAATCTCGAATGGCAAAACATTTGGCACTTTCAGCTGGTCGCCTGGTTTGAGATGCTCGGGATGTATGCCCGGATTTAGTTTTTGAATGTAGCTTTCGGCGGAATGATATCGCTCGGCGACAAATTCGAGGAGCGAGGTGTAGGGCAGGAATTTCAATCGAGCCTGCGCTGCATGCTCAGTTGGTAAGTCCCCGACATAGGCCAGGTCGTCGCCTTTGATGGTGTAGGTTGTGAACGCCGCCGGGACTTGATCGAGAAGCCATTGATCGACTGCGCCGGTTTCACGCATTCCGTGCGCATGCTTGTAAGAAATGAGCGCTTTCCGAAAGAACTCACCCATTTTGCCGTCGATCTTTCCCGGCCCGAAATTGTTGTTGTCCAGAAAGATCTGGAGTCGCGTCGCCGTTTCCTCGTCATAATTCGGCAGCGCCACGATAATTTGGGGTGTGGGTCTTGATGGTGGAGTCGGCGCCATGGTAGGGACGGCTCGAAGGGGTTCTTGCTCGGTCGCAGTCACGCTCAGCCCAGAAAAGGCCGACATCAGCGCCAGCATCGAAATCGTGCGCCATTTCATCGGCGGAAGTTATGCGCTGTGAAATCGCCCGGCGCAACCGGGTTTGCTTTTATGGTCCGGTGGCAAGCCTGCTACTACGGTCAGGCTGTTTTCGCCCAACCGCGCAAAACTTCGGCGACGCTCCAGGCTTGGGCGATGCAACCGCCCGGGACATGCGGTTCTCTGGCATCGAACACTTCACCGATTGTGCCGATTCCGGCTTCGTTCAAATGCTCCGGAAAACGCTCCAGGAATTTACGCGCAGCGGCGCGATCGTGCGGATGAATTTTCAACCACGCATCAATGAATGGTCCGATTAGCCAAGCCCAGACCGTGCCTTGATGATACGCGCCATCGCGGGAACGCAGATCCCCGCTGTAGATCGGTTTGTAGTTTGGATCATCCGGTGAAAGTGTTCGCAGACCGACCGGCGTGAGCAATTTTTTCTCCGCGACTTCGAGAACCGATTTCCAATGTTTTGCGTCGAGAACCGGATGATCGAGTGAGATGGCGAACAATTGATTTGGCCGGCAGGACGAATCTCTTGCACTGCCGCCATCAACGTCGACAACGTCGTAAAGGTAACCGCCCTCCGCGAACCAAAAGCGGTTGTTGAATGAAACGCGCGCACGGTCGGCATGTTCCTGGTAAAGCTGCGCGGAAGTTTCGTCGCCGCTTTGGCGCAACCAACCGGCGAGCAGGCAAAGCGCGTTGTGCCAAAGCGCGTTGATCTCGACTGCTTTTCCGCGGCGCGGGGTGACCACCCAATCCCCCATCTTCGCATCCATCCAGGTGAGCTGATATCCTTCCTGTCCTTGCGCGAGCAAGCCGTCGGTTGGATCGACATGAATATTAAATTTTGTTCCGCGCAAATGATGCTCGGCGATGTCGACCAAAATTGGCAAAAGAAGTTGCCGCGTGTTGCGGTCGTTAGTGTGTTCCAGGTAACGGCTGAGCGCGTGAAAAAACCACAGGGTTGCGTCCGCAGTGTGATACATTCCTTGCTTCGCGCGGTCGGGAAACATATTTGGAATCAAACCGTCGCGGACATAGTGCGCGAACGTGCGCAGGATGTAACCGGCTTCGAGAAAGCGCCCGGTGAGAAGCGTCAAACCTTCGAGACTGATCATGGTGTCGCGTCCCCAATCGGTGAACCAGTGATAGCCGGCAATCATCGTGCGGACTTCGTCGCCGGCCGCGTGAGCGCGCGCCGCTTCCTCAAA
>Ga0070707_100007460_pt1 | contig 10156 bp, 11 predicted proteins | sample KBSK5502metaG_FD_65468 | JGI IMG/M metagenome (GOLD analysis project Ga0070707, IMG submission 65468) | Corn, switchgrass and miscanthus rhizosphere microbial communities from Kellogg Biological Station, Michigan, USA - KBS K5-50-2 metaG | ecosystem: Host-associated > Plants > Roots >... | reverse complement strand
CAGCGGCAGGACCCGTCGGCTACCGCCCCTCCCCGCGGGCGTCACCCGCGACGTTCATCCACGGTTTCGATTACCGCTGCGTGCGCGAGCCTTTCGCGCATGATTCGAACGGCTGCTGGGCTCTCGTCGATGAGCAAGAAGCGGCGCCCCAGCTCGGCGGCTGCGACTCCGGTGGTGCCGCTGCCCGCGCACCAGTCGACGACCAGCTCGCCGGGGCGCGCGCTTGCCGCCACGATGCGACGAAGCACACCCACGGGCTTCTGCGTCGGATAGCCGGTGCGCTCCTTGGATGTCGTGGGCACGATGGTGTGCCACCAGACGTCGGTGGGCAGCTTGCCTCGTGCGGCGCGCTCGGCGGTCTGCAGCCCCGGCGCCATGTACGGTTCGCGATCCACGCTCGCGGCGTCGAAGTGATACCGATTGGGGTCCTTCACGTACAGGAGGATCACGTCGTGCTTGGCCGGCCAGCGCCGCGACGGACGGGCGCCGTAGTCGTACGCCCACACGATCTCGTTGAGAAAGCAATCGCGTCCGAAGATCTCGTCGAGCAGCACCTTGCAGTAGTGCGACTCGCGCGGATCGATGTGGAAATACAGCGAGCCGTGGCCGGCCAGGATGCGTCGGGTTTCGACCAATCGGGGTCGCAGCCAGCCGGCGTAGTCGTCAAACCGGTCGCCAAACGCGTCTCCGGTTGACTGCTCGGCGCGGTAGCGCTTGCCGGCGAAACCCGCGCGATTCCCGTTGCCGTCCGCGGTGGTTGCGGTCCGAGTCGCGGTGCGCCGCTCGCCGGTGTTGAACGGCGGATCTACGTAGACCAGACCGGCACAGCCGTCAGGGAGCCGGCGCAGGACGTCGAGCGCCTCGCCGTGGACGATCGCGGACGACACGGTGGCGACGGCGTCCAGGCGCGGACTCATGACCGCCCACTACAGTAGGTCGAATCATGGAGGTGCGCGCGCTGGCCCAGGCGAGTGTTCTGGACGTCAAGGGCGTCCCCAAGGTGCTGGGCGAACACTGGCTGCGTCACCCCGCCGTCGTAGTGTGGCTCCGCCACTACGGGTGCCTATTCTGTCGCGAGCAGGCGGCTGAGATGCGCGCCGCCAAGCCGTACATCACTGCGCTCGGCGCCGAACTCGTCTTCGTCGGCAACGGCACGCCGGCGCAGGCTGCGGACTTCCAGGCAGCATTCGCCGCGGGAGAGACCGTGCTGACCGACCCGGACCTGCGCAGCTACAGACTCATCGGCGCACGCAGTGGTGTTTTCAACACCATCGGCCCGCGCGTCTGGCGCGGCGGGCTTCGCGCCTTGCGCCGCGGCGCGCGGCAGACGCGCGTGAAGGGCCATCCCTTCCAGCAAGGCGGCGTGCTGGTGCTGGCGCCGGGTAATCACGTCCTCTACACGCACGTCAGCCGTGAGGCCGGGGACCATCCGCCGGTGCAAGAGGTCCTCGACGCACTCCGTTACCACCGAGTCGACCGCAAAGCATCCTGACAGTGCAGTTCGGCAGGTATTTCGAGGAGTTCGACGTCGGGGCCACGTACAAACACTGGCCCGGCAAGACGATCACCGAAGCGGAGGACCACCTCTTCTGCTTGCTGACGATGAACCTCCATCCGCTGCACTCCGACGCGCATTACGCGGAGACGCAGACGCAGTTCGGCCGCAACGTGGTGGTCGGCAACTACGTGTACAGCTTGGCGCTGGGGATGAGTGTCGCCGACATCAGCGGCAAAGCGATCGCCAATCTCGAGGTGGAATCACTCAAGCACGAAAACCCCACGTTCCATGGCGACACGATCTACGCGGAAACCACGGTGCTCGACAAGAAGGAGTCGACCAGCAAACCTGACCGTGGTGTCGTCACCGTAGAGACGCGCGCCTTCAATCAGCGCGGCGAGCAGGTCTGCTACTTCAAGCGAAAGGTGCTGGTGCCCAAGCGCTCCGCCGGCGACCTCCAGCCGCAGGACACCGTCGCCCAGCCCGGGTGACCGGCGAGTAGGTTGATCGACGCTCGCGCGGCGGCGCGATACAACGTTCGACCCTTGTTGCCGGGGCCGGAGGATGCGCTGCGCGATTCTGTGGTGCGGCTGGGTGTCGCTGTCGACCAGCTGACCAACATCGCGCAGCACGGGAGCGTCGAGGCGCTGGCGCTGCAGGGACTTCAACCGGAGCAGACCCAGGTTCTCGAGACCGTGGTGCGCGCCGGCGGCGGCGCGGTGCTGCACAACAGCGAAGGCGACCGAGCCGTCGTGCTTGCGCCGCTCATCACCGCCGGCGAGCTGGGCGTTGCGCTGACCGCGTATGGCGCCCCGTTCGCCGAAGTCGGCGACGCGATCTCTGCGGTGCTGAGGTCACGCGCTGTGGCGCCGCCACCGTTGCGTGCCGGCGACCATCAGCTGGTCTTCGGCTTGCGCACGTTGCTGATGGGGATTGTCAACGTCACCCCGGACTCGTTCTCCGGCGACGGCGTCGGTTCCGACGTCAAGGCCGCAGTGACACGAGCGCATGCGCTCGTCGCGGAGGGCGCCGACGTCATCGACATCGGCGGCGAGAGCACACGGCCCAACTCGCAAGCCGTTTCGGCGGATGAAGAGCTGGCGCGCGTGCTGCCGGTGCTGCGCGAGCTGTCCGGAACGACCGGCGTGCCCATCAGCATCGACACGCGCAAGGCAGACGTGGCGCGCGCCGCAATCGAAGCCGGTGCGGAGCTGATCAACGATGTCTGGGGTTTGCGCGGCGACCCGAACATGGCGAGTGTTCTCGCCGCGCATCCGCATGTGGGACTGGTGGCGATGCACAATCAGCACGGCACCACCTACAACGACCTGCTCGGCGACATCAGCGGCGCACTCCGCGAGAGCGTCGCGATCGCCGACGCCGCGGGTATCGCTGCGGAGAGAGTGATCGTCGACCCCGGTTTCGGCTTCGCCAAAACGCCGGCGCAGAACCTCGAACTTGTCCGCAGGCTCGGCGAGCTTCGCGGCTTGGGCCGCGCCATCATGATCGGTCCGTCGCGTAAATCGACAATCGGCGCGCTGACCGGCGGCAGCACCCCGGACCAACGTGTGGAGGGAAGCATCGCGCTCGCCGTGCTCTGCGTCGCCACCGGCGCGCACATGATCCGCGCGCACGACGTGCAGCAAACCGTGCGCGCGCTTCGTGCCGCCGACGCGGTGGTGCGCGGCACGCCTGACCACATCAACGCGCTGCCCATTCCCGGACCGACCGGCTGAGCAAAACGTGCCGGCGGCGATCACGACCGACGTCGCCTACATTGGACTCGGCAGCAACGTCGGCCACCGCGGCGCGGCGCTGTCCAGGCTGCGCGATGCGTTGACCAGCGACGGCGTCGTGATCAGGGCAATGTCGAGCGAGATCCTCACCAGGCCGGTCGGGGTGCACAACCAGGAGGACTTCCACAACCAGGTGATCCGGGTGCGCAGCCCGGAGCCGTGGACGCCGTCGCGATGGCTCGCCCACTGCCAGGCCGCCGAATACGCCGCCGGCCGCCGGCCCACCTATCGCTGGGGCCCGCGGGTCGCCGACGCCGACATCCTGTTGCTCGGCGAGCGTGGCGAGATCACCGTCCGCCTCCCCGACTTGACGGTGCCTCATCCGGAACTGGGCAACCGGCCGTTTCTCATTCGCCTGCTCGCCGAAATCGGCGTCGCTGAAGTCCCGAACTAGGTGGATTCGCCTTCAGAAGAGGGCTCTTCCGTCGCGGGGCCCGTTGGCGCAGGGCCTGTCCGGCTCCGGGTGTCTTCCCACCCCGCGTCTCCGTCGCCACCCTCGCACAACCTGCACCAGCAAGCGTGTGCCTACGCGTTACGCATTTGCGCGGTTGTCGAGGGCCCGGCTCCTCCGCGCGGGGCGGGCCCCTCCCGATCGCCGGCCACCCGCGCCAGAGGGCCGCGCGACCTCACCGCCTTGGCTAAATGGGCAGGCGATCCGCCAGTTGCGGGATCAGCTTCAACGCCTTTTCCAGTTGACCGGCGATGCCGCTCAGGTCCGGTTGCTTTTCGAAATCGAGGAACCAGGAGTGCTCGGCGGTCAGCTTCTCGACCAGCGTCGTGGTGCCGAGGACGGCAACGCCAACGTGCACGCTGGGCCGATCGTCGTCGGTGAAGGCTTTGCCCAGCAGCGATTGCACGGTGTCGACCCAGCCCGAGACCTCGCCGAGCTCGTGCAGCTCGTAGCCGCCGTCGCCGAGGACGAACTCGGCTTCGACGTCGACGAACGGCTGCGGAGTGATCTGCTGATGCGGGCAGTCTTGCGCCTCCTCGTCGTCGTGATAGAGCTCGCAGTCGGCGCCGGGCCCATATGCCGAGATGAACGTGAGCAGGGCGTCCCAAGCGAAGCTGAGATGGACGTGGTATCGCGACGGCGGGTCGCCGGTCAGGCGGATCGTGCATTCGAACCGGCGCTCGCCGATCCCGGGTTCGATGTGGTGGCGCACGTCCTCGATGCTCAAGCCCACCCCGTCGACCGCTTCGAGAAGGTCGGACGCGAACTCCTCGTAGGACGGAAACGGCGGACGGTCGGCGGCCTGCTCCGACCCGGGCTGCCCGGTGCCCTGATGCTCAGCCAACCTTCAACCCTCCCCCAGCCACGGCCGCGCCCGCCGGCATCAGTGGCCTGCCCGCAGCCGGCGCATCGCCAGGCGGAGCAGGTTCATGAGCATCAGCGCGGAGAACCCGAGGCTGATGCCGATCACCAGCGGCAGCTCGACGGCGGGCGTTGAATACGTATAGACGGCCAGGATCGCGGCGGCGAAGAGCGCCACGGCGATGAAGCCGAGGACGAGCACCGTGATCGACGCGAACGGATCCGCACCAGCTTCGGCGCGCACCGGCTCCGGATCGCGAGGCCGGAGCATCGGAGGGGTGGGCACCCCCAAAGTCTAATGGCCCCGCCGCTTAGGGCTTGAGCGCGGCAAACCGATAACCGATACCGGGAACCGCCAGGATGTAGCGCGGCTGCGCCGGATCCGGCTCGATCTTGCGTCGCAGGTTGCGCACGTGCACGTCGATGACGCGCGTCTCAATTGGATGCTCATATCCCCACACTGACATGAGAATCCGTTCCCGGGAAAGCACTTTCCCGGCGTTGCTGGCAAGGTACGCGAGCAAGTCGAACTCGGTGTGGGTGAGGATGACGTCACCGTCGTCGCGACTGACGCGGCGCTCACCGGTGTCGATGACGAGGTCGCGAAATACCAGCTTGCTGTCGGGGGGGCGTTCGCCGGCGCCACCGCTTTCCTTCGCTTTGCGAAGGTGGGCAGCGATCCGGGCCAGCAGCTCTCTTGGGCGGAACGGTTTGTTGATGTAGTCGTCCGCGCCGATTTCCAAGCCGAGCACCACGTCGATCTCCTCGCTCTTGGCGCTCAGGATCACCACAGGCATGCGATGGCCGGCGCGACGGATCTCACGGCACACGTCGAAACCGGACAGGTCGGGCAGCATGAGATCGAGCAGGACGATGTCCGGATGGAATTTGTCGATCTTGGCAAGGACATCGGCGCCGCGTTCTGCTTCCTGCACCGCGTAGCCTTCGCTTTCGCAGGTGAGGCGAACAGCCTTTCGGACGAGGGTGTCGTCGTCCACGACAAGGACCCTTACTTGCTGTCCTTCCACCTGCTGTCCTTTCGCGTCACTCGGTGCGATTCTAGATCCAGACCTTGTTCGCAACGCGGGCGGGGTTGGTACTATACGGCCGATCCGCAAATTCGATTTGGCGGAAGAACCGCCCGCACTGTAACGCAGGGACTCGTCTTTATCGTGCAAACCCAGGGATTGCTCCGCGACTCCGGCCTCGCCTCGCTGCTTCAGACGATGCAGGCGGAGCGCGCTACCGGGACCCTGTCGCTCGAGAACGGCTCTGACAGCTGTTCTCTGTACTTTCTCTTCGGCCACTTGTTTCACGCGAGCGGCCCGGGCGGCCAGGGCGAGGACGTCGTCATCGACGCCCTGAGCTGGCACGACGGCACCTATCAGTTCGACCCCCGAGCCAAGCTGCCCGCCGAGGAGACGATCAAATCATCGCCCCAGGAGTTGATCGCGACTGCGGAGAACCGCCAGGGAGCCGCGGTCGGAGCCGCAGCTCCCGCCGCGGCTGCGGAAGCCGGGTGGGGTGACAGCTCCGGCTTGCGCGTCCTCGACAGCGCCGGCTCTGCCGACACGGCGGCAGGAGCGGTCCCCGAGGAGCCCGCCTTCGAGCCGGCGGCACCGGCGCCCAGCTTCAGCGAGCCGTACGCGGCGCCGGACCAATCCGGCCTTGCTTCGTGGACCGCCGCCCAGCATGACGTGACGGCCCCGCCAGAGGAGCCCATCTCGTACCCGACGTTGCCCGAGGAGACGATGGAGCCGGTCGGCCCCGCGCCGGTAGCGGCGACACCTTCGGGTGACTACGATGCGCCTGCCGGAGGGTCCGCAAACGGCCCGTCGCCGGTGATGGTGTACCCGCTACCGTCGGGCCGCCCGCACTACGAAGGATTGAAGAGCGCGTTTGTCGACTTCCCGCGTCTGCTCCGCACGCTGCGCTCTGACCGCCACACCGGCTACGTCAATCTCTCCGGCAACGGGTACTCAGGTGTGATCCTCTTCAACGACGGGCAGGCGCTCGAGGCCGTTTGCAGCAACGGCTCGGCGGTGCAGGGCGAATCCGCGTTCTTGCAGATCCGCAGGCACATGGACGGCGGCGACGGAATCCTCGACGTCATCGAACTGCCCGGCGAGACGGTTGTGGCCATAGCGCAGCTGTTCTCGGCCCCGTACCTATACACCGGACTGCTCGGACGTTTCGTCAACCTCGACGCTCTGCTCGAGTACCTCGCTGAGGAGAAGGTCGACGGATCGGTGGTGGTGACGACTCCGGGCGAGATGGGCGTGATCCTGCTCCGCGAAGGCGCGGTGCAGGGCGCGTACACGGGCTCGCGCCGAACTCTCGAGAAGGCAACGACGGCCGTCGCCTCGCTCGCCGGGGACCGCCAATCCCGGATCGAGGTGAAAGGTGGCCCAGGAAGCGCGGCGCCTCTGGACGTCGACGCGGCGCTCAGCCGGCCCTACTGACCGCTGGGAAATAAGTTCCCCTTCGCACGGCTTCTCGGCAGCTTTTTCCTCGTGCTTTCATGCTTCTCATTGACCGGGTGTTTTGCCGGCCCGCCGCAGATCATCGGCCTCGACCCGAGCCGGGACGCGGCCGGCGTCCAGGCAGACGCCCCGATCACCGTCCGGTTCGACCGCGCGGTACTCCCTGCGTCTATCGCGGGGCGATTCACCGTCTCCCCAGCGATCGTCGGCTGCAACGTGGCAGACGCATTCGAATTGGGCGCCGCCGGCACATGCCGGGTGGTGTGGCTCGCCGGCAACACTGAGTTCGTTCTCCAGCACCCGGGCGCGATCCTGGCGCCGGGCACGGCGTACACCTTCACGCTGCGTAGCGGGTTCAGCGACCCGGACGGGGCGGTCAACACGGTGGACCACCGCTGGGTCGTCACGACAGCGCCGGCCCCGCAGGTCCGGACATCAGCTCCGGGCGACGGCTCACACGACGTTGCCGCCGACGCGCCACTCGCCGTCTCGTTCTCTGTGCCGATGGCGGCGTCGAACTCAATCGGGGCGATCTCTCTCACCCCTGCGGTCCCTGACACGCGCATCGTCGCCAACAGCCGCGATCCAAGCCGCTTCGTCGTCCTTCCCGGACGGCTGCTCACCCCCAATTCGACGTACCGGCTGTCCGTTTCGACTGCTGCAACCGACGAGCACGGCCAGCCGCTGGCCGCCCCCTGGAGCGCCACGTTCTCCACGGGAGAGTTGAGCGCCACCCCGCACGCGCTGGTGCTGGCCAGGAACCACGGCGAGGCAGCGTCGAGCGTGTTGATCACGGCGCTGGCCCCAGCGCAAGCCGGCGAACCGGTGCCGGCTGCGTCCCTGCTGCAAGCGCCCCGATGCCCGACACCGCAGGGTTGTGGCGCCGCCGCAGTCGGAGCGCCGATGTATTCCTACACGTCGGTCGCGCTCGCGCCAGGCGGGCGATGGCTCGCAATCGGCGAGCACGACGAGACCGGTTCCAGCACACCCGAGGCACTCGTCGTCGTCGATCCCGGCTCCGGTGCGACCGTGGCAACGCTGCCGGGCGGGTCGCTGCCGGCGTGGTCGCCCGACGGATCGACGCTGGCGTACGCGCAGGGGTCGATCGTGCAGCTCTTCAACCCGGCGACCGGGGCGTCATCAACGCTGCCCGAGGGGGATGCGATCCTGGCTCCGCCGGTGTGGAGCCCGAGCGGCGAGTTGCTCGCGCTCGACGTGGGGGGCCCAGGGTCTGTCGAGCACGTCGAGCTCGCCGACGCGGTGGTGAACGCTCGTTATCCACTTCCCGGTGTGGCCGGAGCCAGCTCGGCACCGGTGATCTCTCCGGACGGCACGGTGCTTGCTCTGTATCGCTCCGGCGAGACGTCCTCAGGTACCTGGCTGGTCGGCATCGGCGCCGAAGCGACCCCGCCGCGGCGGCTGGATCCCGACCTGGTTCCGATCGGTTTTTCCGGCAGTCGCACCTTGATCGCCATCTCTCGTCCTGCCAACGGGGTCCCGGGCCTGGTGCGCGTCAGCATCGCCAACGATGTGCAGATCAGCCTTCCCCACGCACCCGGCGCCGACGCCCTGACGACGGTCAGAGTCTCCGCGGGTGGGCGCCAGCTCGTCTTCCTCTCGCTCGATCCTGCCGGCGTTACCCAGGCATACGTCGAGAATGCCGGCGGCAGCGATCCTCAAGCGCTTACCAGCTTTGACCCCGGCGCCGAGGCGGCCGCGGTGACCGTGACTGGGTGAAGCGCCTCCTCTTCCTTATCGCTGACACCGGCGGCGGGCATCGAGCAGCCGCCAATGCGGTGTCGCGCTACCTGGACGGGAGCGCGCCCGGAGACTTCGAGGTGCGCATCGTCGATCCGTTTGCCACCGCTACGCCGCGCATGGTCAACCACACCGCGCAGCTCTACGGGCCGCTCACTCGACACGCGCGATGGCTGTGGGGAGGTCTGTACCACGCCACCAACAGCCTCACGGCCATGTCGTTGCTGGAGCGCTCGCTGCTGCGCGTTGTCAGCCCAGGCATGAGGCGATTGCTGTCGAGCTTCAACCCCGACGTCGTGGTGTCCTTTCACCCGCTGCTCAACCACATCGCCGTGCGCCTAGCCCAGCGCGGGTCGCGACGGGTGCCGGTGGTGACGGTGATCACCGACCTCGTCGACGTGCATGCGTCCTGGGCTTGCGCCGATGTCGACGCGGTGGTGGTGCCGTCGGCGGGCGGTTTCGAGCGTTGCCGCCGCGCCGGCATTCCTGCGAATAGATGCCACGCCATCGGACTCGCGGTCGACTCGCCGTTCGCGGCGCCCGTGCTGCAAGCAGAGGAACGCGCCGCGCTGCGATCGCGCCTGGGGCTGTCGCCTGACGCCTTCGTGGTTCTCGTCTGCGGCGGCGCGGACGGGTCGGGAGGCATCGATCGCCGCGCCCGAGCGCTGGCCGGCGCTCATATGGATTTTGAGATGGCCGTCATCTGCGGGCGCAATCACGCGGCGCGGCAGCGGCTGGCGGGCTTGGTGGATCACACCGGCCGGCCGGTGATCGTGCGCGGCTTTGTCGACAACATGGCCGACTGGATGCGCGCCTCTGATCTGGTGGCCACCAAGGCCGGCCCTGGCACGATTGCGGAAGCGCTGTGTTGCGGACTCCCCATGCTGCTGACCTCGTATCTGCCCGGCCAAGAGCGGGGCAACGTCGAGTGGCTGGTCGATGTCGGTGCCGGTCGCTACGTCCCGCGCGTGCGTCAGCTGGTCGACGCGGTCGCCGAGCTGTCGGCGCCCGGGTCGGTGACGCTGGCTGAGATGAGAACCGCAGTGCAGCGTGAGGCGAGACCCGACGCCACTCGACGGATCGCTTCGCTTATCGCCGACATGGCCGCCGGCCGGATCGCCGCATGACGGTGGACGCCGTCGTTGAAGACGGGGCGGTCTCGGCGCAGCCGGCTCCCGCGTGTCGCGTCGAGCGATTGCGTCTGCACCATTTTCGCAATTACTCGGAAGCAACGATTCACCTCGGTCCGCGCCTTAATGTCATTTCTGGCCGCAACGCGCAGGGCAAGACGAATCTGCTGGAGGCGCTG
>Ga0070707_100007458_pt1 | contig 10156 bp, 11 predicted proteins | sample KBSK5502metaG_FD_65468 | JGI IMG/M metagenome (GOLD analysis project Ga0070707, IMG submission 65468) | Corn, switchgrass and miscanthus rhizosphere microbial communities from Kellogg Biological Station, Michigan, USA - KBS K5-50-2 metaG | ecosystem: Host-associated > Plants > Roots >... | reverse complement strand
CGCCGCTGATACTGGCCAGCGATATACGCGTCCGGAGAATAGTGGCGCGCACCATCTTGATTACAGCCGCTTCCCTGATACTTGGCGGGCTAATCCCCGATTCACCGAAGCCCTTGCCAGCATATACGACGGCAACAGGTACCACTTTGCTCATAGCGTCCGCAACTCTAATATATACCTACGGCCGCTTCGCACATCTTCTCATCATTGACTATAGTGCGCCAAGATCCTTCGTCGCGCACGTCGTCGATCCTGTCGCTAGCATTCTTAGGCAGAAGAAGGTAAATACAGGTCTCATTGTGTACCGTGTCCCGCTCCTTGGACAAACACTACGCTACGCACTCACGCGTGAGGACGCGGAGACTCTTTACGCCAGCTTGGATGGATTGATATCAATTCAGCAGGTATACGTCAAGGCCTCAATAAAGGACCCAAATCTTAGAAACCATCGAATAGGGCCTAACAATATACGCGAGGCCTGGCTCGCCGACGAGCTTTATCACGCTTACATGGGGGCATGCGAGGAGGCTTTGAAACGTCAATCACCCCAATATGAAATTGACGAGATAGTTGACTACTTTGGCGATGCCACCTGTACATTCATAACCGCGCATCAGGAAGCCGAAAGCAAGCAAATGATGGACGGGCTGGCACAGTTGGCAGCCTCGCCATATCAGGTTGCGCCGAGCGTTACAAACTACTTGACTAGACCAGCAACCTCGTTGGCCTCGGCAGAACGATGCGCCGAGAGAGAAGAGCAGGTTGAACTCGCAGCTTTTGCGCTGACCGACTGGGCGGTGGCCATTGCATATCCACAAGTACACTTTGGGTTCAACTACCATCCGCTCTTCGCGGAGGGAGTTCGCATATTCGGAAACCATCCTCCCTGGAAGGAGGCGATCAAGCACGTGCAGGCTCCGTCGTGGAATATTCGATGGGCCAACCAACTCCAATACCGGCTGGATGTCGTTGTAAACATGCTTGAACTAGCTCGCGATCTACATGAAGGGCCGGAGGGGCCTCATTTCGGAGCGAGAAAGAAAGCGGTTTACCTCGATTGGCTAGATACCACTAAGAACGTTGCGGTTGGACTTGTAATGAATGCTACTATATTCATACGTAGACTTGAGGGTGTCAACTATAACATAACAATATTTGCTAGTCCAGAAGTTCAAGCGGCAACCAACAGATATTTCGCCAGTTATGAAGGAACCTTGGAAGCTCTTTCCAGTAATGTAGCGTCCGCAAATACGGATGAGTTGTTGCGGGCAGCTTCAGCCGCCTTCGAACAAAAGGCCGTGGCCGCTGCTCGCTCGGCCGTCCTTACAGCCATGAAGGAAGACTTGGGAGAAAGCCTCGAATAACCATATCAACCTCTTCCTTGTCAGGACTTCTCGGCGACTCGCGCCACGTGCTCCAACCGGAGGTCGGAAAGCTATGTGGGCCTGTCCGCCAGTGACCGCGACGGTCCCCAGGTGACGACCCATCGGGCACGTGACGGGCACGACCACCTGATCCGTAGGATTGGGCAGCTGGTCCACGGCTGTCTTCTGACGCCGGTGGCCTCGGCTGCTGTTCCATTGTTGATGCCTGGTGATGATCGGCGTCGGCCGAGTTGGCAGCAGTATTGGCAGCAGGGTGCGAGAGCCATGAGAGCGGTCGCTGGGTTGTTCGCTGGCTCAAGGTGGTGATGCATATGGTCGAGCAAGAAGATCGGTACGACAAGTCGGCCAGGTTGATCTTGGCTGTTCGGTCCCGAGTGAGGCGGCAGAAGCTCCGGCCATATGGGTTCGCGCTGGGAACGCCGCAACCACCTCCTGCAGAGCTCAGCTGGGCTGAGCACGCGGGCCCGCGCGATGTTGTCCGCGCCCTCCTGCTCAGCTGGGCTGAGCACGTGGGCCCGCGCGATGTTGTCCGCGCCCTCCTGACGCGCTCATCTCTTCCCATCGGGAGCATCACCTTGGAATATGGAACGTCACCGGATCTTGCTGATCATGTGGAGGTCAAGACCGACTTCAGCGGCCGGGCTGAGTTTTCCTATCCGCTTGATGAAGAGCTGGGAATTGCTGGTGAGAGTGACATAGAGAAGGGCCGTGGCAATGCGGTCGCGATTGAGATGATGGCGGACGACTTCGATGGGCCCTTCGAGCACGACACGTCACCGATCGTGATCGATGACCACTTGCGACAGGCTGAATCGCTGATTTACGGCCACTACCGCGCCCTGCGGTTCGAACAAGACTCGCTGGTAGTGACGGTGGTGAGCAGGAGCCCGTTGCCAGAGCGCCCCGCCTTCGCCCGCATTCCCGACCTCGAACCTTTCCTGACCGTCGTCACCGACGGCGCTGACACAGTTGATGAAATAAAAGCCTGGCTTCGGAGCCAGCACCCCCCATCCGCACCCAGGTGACCGCTTCCTTAGCAGATCCTCTCGGAGCACTCGGGCACCTGCCTTAATGCAGGCCAGACGAGTGCGGCTTTGCCCGCGAGTAACCGCCTGGGCTCCGGGCTAGCCATACGATCGGGCACGTAGCGGGCACGACCATCGATGCGGCCTCTTCGTCCCGAAGCCAGCTAACTGACCGGCCTGCCGCGGTCTACCTCGCCGCTGGCCTGCCTAGCACCGTCTGCCTGCGTCCACTGACGTCTGCTGTGCACGACGGTGGAAGTTACTCACTTAGTAACCCGGCTTTCGCTCCAGCTCTGCGTGCCACGAAGGTTGTGCCCAGGCGTCGCGGTGCGTGACACTAAGGTGCGCTGTGATCGCTTGGTCCTTGGGCTTCGCGCTAAGGCGGTTGACCGGCAGATGAAGCGTTTGTGTGCGCAGTTCTTGGCGGTGGCCGGTACGTGGGCGGCGGTCGCGTGCTCCTCGCCGCCGTACGCTCCAGAATCGCCGCCACATTCGGCATCAGGAACGGTCCGCGGCGTCCTGCTGTTCGGCAGTCCCGGGCCCGTCAAGCCGGTACCAGGTCAGGTGACAGCCGCGGGTCCGTTTGGCCGGACGACCATCGGGCACGTCGGGAGCGACGGCCGTTTCTTCATGACGCTGGCTGTCGGCACCTATGAGTTCACCGGGAGCAGCCCGAAAGTGCGGCTCAATGGTGCCGAAGTGATGTGCAGCGCCCGACAGCCGGTGAGGATCCGGGCTCACGAGACCGTACCTGACATCAAGGTACTGTGCACGCTGATCTAGGCGCGCGTACTCCGCGCGCTCCTAGGCGGCGCGTCATGAATGACCGGGGATGACCCTCGTCGCGCGCCGAGGCTTCGAGTTCGCCAGGCTAGTCGGCCGCTCGGAAAGCGGCGCGCTCGGAGGGACTCGAACCCCCAGCCTTCTGATCCGTAGGTACCTGAGAGGCCGTCCGAGTCCGTTCATATCGGTCCGCGGCCTCGGCCACCTCAGCTACGGGTGTTCATCCTCGTTTGCGGTCTGGGCAAGTTGTTCGCCCAGCTGGCTCCCAAGATGGCTCCCGGGCCGCGCTCATATCAGCTTCCGCTCCATGAACACCCAATGGGGCTTGTACTCATCGGGGATCTCGCTTTCCGGGTACGGCCCGATGTCCTTGAACCCGCTGGCGCGGTACAAGCTGTGGGCCGCGGTCATGAAGTCCGGGCTGTCGAGACGGACCCGCTCGTAGCCCGTTATCTGGGCTTCGGTGATTAGCTGGCCGAGCATGGCGCGGCCCAGCCCGCCACGGCGATGCGACGGGTCGACGTACATACGCTTGATCTCAGCGGTGTCGTGCCCTACTCGCTGCATGCAGGCGATCCCGACCGCGTCATCGCCCTCAAACGCCAGCAGGAGCCGACCGTCAGGCCGCTGAAACTTAGCGACAGAGCGTAGGTCGTGCTCGACAGCCCCTCGGACTGGCAGCCGGAAGCCGTACCTGTCTTCAAGCTCGTCGTTGCCCCAGGTGAGGTAAGCGAGCCACAGGCGCTCGACCGCGTCCAGATCCCCAGGTAGCTCAGCCTCTCGGATGTGCGCCATGTGCGAGAGCTTAGCCATCCGTGGAAGGTTCTGGACCCGACCTGGTTGCGCGCCGCCCGCAAGCCTCAGCCACCGCCCCGCGCTCCTGCTCTGCTCCCGTCTTCCTCGATAGGCGCGAAACCCTGGCGAGTGGACGTCGGGTCTAGGTTGGCGAAGCCATCGCGAAGCGACGCAGGGAGCGGCCTAGACGCGGCGGCCGGGAGCGGGACAATGGTCCGTCGAGGATGACGGCACTTGCAGCGTCCGGGCGTGTCGCCGAATGAGCCTGACTGATCGGCGGCGGACTGAGAGCATGGGGCCGACGCGCGTCGGCCGGGGCCTCCCCAAGGCCGGAGGCCGACGCTAGTGTCGGCCCGCGGCGCGCGCAGCGCGCCGCCTTGATCTAAGTACGGGCTAATTCGGCAACGCTGGCCGGTGGTACTACGCGGATCGCCGTCCTGATCTCGTCCATGGATGTGACCAGCGCCCGGGCTCTGGCGTCGGTGAGTTCGGCGCGCGACCGGCCTCAAGGCCGCCCGCCACGCTGCGGGGAAGGACGCGGCCTGATGCCCGCCAGAAGGGTCACCGCCCTGACGGTGCCGGTGGACGGCCGGTCCGGCGTCGGGTTCGAGTCCTACCCGGGCCGGACCCCGCTGCTGACCATCATCGCCATCCGGCCCGCCCTGCTCGTCACGCTGACCCTGCCCGAGCACCTGGACGAGGGACACGTGCGGTTCGCCCGCGACCTCGCGTCGGCGGCGCGGCGGTACGCGATCGAGGTGGAACGGTCCTACCGCGGCCTGCCCGCCCTGCGGGAGGTGCCCGCATGACCGCCAGCACCGCGCACCTGACCATCAGGGGAGAAGGCGTGGCCGGGGTGGACGCCACCATCCGGCTGACCCCCGGCTCGCACATCTTGTGCTGCGTCTACGACGACCGGCCGCCGATCCTGTCCCTCGACGACGGACCCGTGCACGTCTCGGTCACCGTGCCCGACCCCGGGCACGTCACCGCCGCCGACCTGGCCGCTGCCCGCGACCTGGCCGCCGTGGTCACCCGGTATCTCACCGATCTCGAACACCACCACGCCGCCCAGGTTCCCGCTCCGGGGCAGGCGGCGTGATGCAGGCGGGGCGGCCCTTCTGCTGGCACTGGCGGGCCGCCCCTGATTCTCTCCCCGCACCAAACAGGAAGAGGTGACCAGGATGCGTCCTGTCGTCTCCGGCCAGCAACTCGCCCAGGTCCGCAACGGTGACCCGTTCGCCCCGCCCGTGTGGCGGGCACCGGTCTACCACACCCCCGGCTGGATCATCGCCACCGTGCAGATCGCCCGCACCGCGTGGGCCATCCTCCGGTTCCTCGCCCGGCACCCCCTCGGCGTCCTCGCCGCGCTCGCGCTAGCCGAGGCCTGGCGACTGGTGAGCTGGCCCGGCCCCGTCGCCCTGGTCCTCGCCGCCGCGGTGGTGCTGGTGACGTGGCGGCTGCGGTGGCCTGCGTCGTTTACTCGGTGGGTGCAGCGCCCCGCGCTGTCGAAGTGGCGGCGCTGGCAGTACGCCCGGCACTGGGCTCCCGTCATGACCGTGGCCCGCCTCGCAGTCAGCCACCGCGGCCGGGTCCTCGTCCCCGTCCTCGGCCGCGTCACCTGCACCGGCTGCACCGACCTGGTGCGGGTCCGGCTGGTGTCCGGGCAGTGCCCGGCCGACTACGCCGCAAGGACCGACAATCTCGCCCACGGGTTCGGCGCGTTCTTGTGCCGGGTCCGCACCGCCCGGCCCGGCTGGATCACCCTGGAACTGGTCCGCCGCGACGCCCTGGCCGCGATCATCCCCGCCTTCCCGACCCCGGCCGCCGCGGACCTGAAGGCGCTGCCGGTCGGCCGCCGCGAGGACGGCACCATCTGGTCCGTCCGCCTGCACGGCACCCACCTGCTAGTCGCCGGATCGACCGGCGCCGGGAAAGGCTCGATCCTGTGGGGCCTCGTCAGAGCATTGCTCGGCCACATGCAAACCGGACTCGTCCGCGTTCTGGCCGCTGATCCGAAGCTGATGGAACTGGCCTACGGCCGGGCCATCTTCGACACCTGCGGCCGGTACGAATCCGACCCGCACGCCATCGTGGCCATGCTCGAAGACGCCGTGCGCGACATGCAAGCCCGCGCCGCGCTGCTCGCCGGGAAACAGCGCGATCACACGCCGACCACCGGCTACCCGTTCGTCGTGGTGCTGGTCGATGAGGTGGCGTTCCTGACCGCTTACCATCCCGACAAGAACCTCCGCGACCGCGTGAAAGCTGCCCTGGCCACCCTCACCACCCAGGGAAGGGCCGTCGGGTACTGCGTCGTCGCCGCGCTCCAGGACCCGCGCAAGGAAGTCATGTCCATCCGGAACCTGTTCCCCGACCGGATCGCGATGCGGCTCGACGAACCCGAGCAAGTGGACATGGTGCTCGGCGACGGAGCCCGCGACCGCGGTGCCACGGCCGACCTCATCTCCATCAACCCGCAGATAGGTGCCGGGGTGGCGTTCGTGCGGCTGGAAGCCGACCCCGACCCCATCCGGGTCCGCGCCGCCTGGGTCTCCGACCCCGACATCCAGGCCATGGCTGCGAGCTGCACCCAGCCACAGCCTGATGAGGGCCTGGCGGAGGTGCTGGCGATCGAGGCAGGAGCAGCGGCGTGACCGGCGCGGACTGGCGCACCGATGACCCGTGCCCGTGCTGCGGCACCTGCCTGCACCTCACCGACACCCCAGTCACTGTGACGTTCGCCTGCGGTGCCTGCGGGTGGACGCTGACCGCCGACCTCGCAACCCCGGGCGGCTTGCGATGACGGCCCGCGCGATGCGGCTCGCCTCGCCCCTGGCCCGGGACGCGCTGCGGCAGGTCACGCAGGACCACGGCGGCTGTATCCGGCCGATCCAGCTCCGCCGCACCAACCTTGACACGGGCCAGATCACCCAGGTGCTGATCCCGTGCGGGGCCACCTTCGAGGCCGTCTGCCCGGCCTGTGCCAAGCGCGCCCAGGGGCTGCGGGCCGAGCAATGCCGGGACGGCTGGCACCTCGAGAACGATCCCCCGGCCAACCGCCCGGCGCCGGACGAGGACCAGGAGTTCTGGCTGGGCCTGCGCGCCCGCGCCGAGGTCCTGCGCGACCAAGCGGAAGCCGCCGGGCAGGACACCGCTGACCTGGACCAGGCCATAACGGAGCTCGATGACGAGCTCGCCGTCGCAGGCATCCGCGGCTCCCTCGGTCGCAGCACCGGCAGTCACGGTGATGACGCCAAGCAGAAGGCCCGGCGTGCCCGCTCCACCCGCCGCCGCCAGGACGCCGCGGCCCTGCCGAAACGGCCGATGACCGGCCGGACCACTGGCAAGGTCTACGCCGCCCCGGACGGCACGAAGTACCGGCCGTCCATGTTCGTGACCCTCACGTGCGACAGCTACGGCCGTGTCCTCGATGACGGCACCCCGGCCGACCCGGCGGCCTATGACTACCAGCGGGCCGCCCGGGACGCGATCCACTTCGCGGCTCTCTTTGACCGCCTGGTGCAGAACCTGCGCCGGTTCCTCGGCTATGAGGTGCAGTATTTCGGCGCCGTCGAACCGCAGAAACGGCTCGCCCCGCACGTGCACGTCGCGTTCCGCGGTGCCATCGCGCGCGTCGACCTGCGCCAGGTCATCGCTGCCACCTACCACCAGGTGTGGTGGCCGTCTACTGACGTGATCCGGTTTGAGGGTGACGAGCTTCCTCGGTGGCATGAGCCGACGGGCCGCTACGTCGATCCTGCGACCGGCGAGCTGCTGCCGACCTGGGACGAGGCCCTGGACGGCATCGGGCCGGATGATGAGCCCCTGCATGTGGCCCGGCTCGGGCCGAAGTTCGACGCCCAGGGCGTGCTCGCCGGAAGCCGTGACGCCAAGCGCTGCATCGGCTACCTCACCAAGTACCTGACCAAGCAACTCGGCCGCTGCCACACCGCCGAGAGCGACGCCCAGGCCGACCACACCGCCCGCCTGCTCGACGCGCTCCGATACGAGCCGTGCTCGCCGACCTGCGCGAACTGGCTCCGTTACGGCGTCACCCCGAAGAACCCGCGTCCGGGCCTGGTTCCTGGTCAGTGCAAGGGCAAGGCGCACCGGGCCGAGCACGTCGGTTACGCCGGACGCCGCGTCCTGACCTCGCACAAGTGGTCCGGTAAGACACTGGCCGACCACCGCGCCGAACGCAAAGCCTGGCTCGTCGCCATGCTCGAACTTCCGGCAACCGACCCCGCGCGCTACCGATGGGTACGCGTCACGCCGTCCGACCGGGACGCAATGACACCCACCCGCAAGCTCCTGCACGTCCTGGCCGAGCGCACCCGATGGCAGGCCGCGGTAACCGAGGCTCGGCGCCGAGCCCGTGACCAAGCTCAGGAACGCCAGGTGTTGCAAGGAGCCGCGGCATGACTGCGGGCACCGCGCCTGCAGGGCAGTGGCTGACGCTGGCCGAGCTGTGTAACTGGCTGAACATCACCGAACGGCACGCTCGCAAGCTGGTCGCCCGGGACGCCATCCCGTATCGCAAGGTGGGCCGCCTGCTGCGTTTCACCCCGGCCGAGATAGAGCAATGGTCCAAGCCCGGCCCGCGGCTAGCACCCATCCGCACCGCAGCTTTACCGGCCGGTGTTCCGGCAATCAGGCCCGGACCCCGGCCAGTGGCGTGGCTGCCCAAGTCGCTGATCGAGCACGACCCGTAAAGGACCCGGACGATGAGTCGAGCTAGCGAGCGTGACCTCCCTGCCGGTATCACGATCAAGACCCGCCGCAAGGACGGCGGCACCGTCCCCGCTACGGCCGCGGACGGAACCGTGCTGTACCGGGTGCGGATGTGGGACCCGGTACTGAAGAAGCAGATCGAGCGCGTCACCGTAGGCCGGGACGCTGCCGAGCAGCTCCTTGCTGAGTTCAACGCGGTCAAGCGTCGGCCCGGCCGGATGCGGGCCGAGCACATCCGGTTCGCTGATGTGGCGGCCCGGTACCTGGTCGCCTACCGGTACAAGCGGGACGGCACGCCGCGCCCCAAGTCCTCGCTGGCCAAAGAACGCACCTGCCTGAACGTCTACCTGCTGCCCGTTCTGGGCAATGCCTGGATCGGTGACCTGGACCTGCCTGACCTCAACGCGGTCGTCCGCAACCTCAGCCTCCGCGACGGCACCCCCGCCTCCGGCGGCACCAAGAGCGCCGTAGCCGCCGTTCTCCGCCGCATGTTCGCCTGGGCACGTGAAGAACGGATTATCCGGGTCAATCCCGCGCTTGAGCTACGCACCGGCTGGGGGAGTTCGATCCGGCGGAAGGTCATCATCCCGAGCATCCCCCAGGTACTGCGGCTCGCTGACGCGCTGGACCACTTCAAGCCCGGCCTGGGCGACGTCGCCATCGTGCTGGCCTTCACCGGCCTGCGCTGGGAAGAAGCCGTCGCCGTCCCCATCGGTCACGTCAACCTGGCCGAGCAGAGCATGTACATCGACCGCACCGCCAGCGAATCCGGCGGACGCCGCGACATCCGCGAGGACCTCAAGACCCGGGCCGCCGAGCGAACCGTCATGATCCCGGACATCGCCATGCCGGCCGTCCGCCGACTGGCCGACCGCGGCGCAAGCGGCCGCGAACGCAGCAACGGCACCGGCTACGGCAGGCTGATCAACGGGGACCGCGGCGGATACCTCGGCTACGCCATGTGGCGCCGGTACCTCAAACTGGCTCACGGCTACACCGCCGCCCACCCGGACGGCATCGTCGGGTACACCGCCCACGAGCTGCGGCACGTCTGCGCCTCGCTGCTCATCGCCTCCGGCGCCTCCGACGTCCAGGTCGCGCACCAGATGGGGCACAGCAAGATCGAGACAACAAAGAACATCTACGGCCACCTATTCGCCCAGGACCGCACCGCGATCCTCGATGCGATGAATCAGGCCGTGAGCCGGTTGCACGTCTACGAATCAGACGACAACGGCAAGAATCAGGCCGTCTGACAGCCCCAGCCCTAAAGATCGTAGGGCCGGAACGTGGCAGAACGTAGGGTCAGAAGTGCTGACCTGCGTGGGCGGTACTGGGATTGAACCAGTGACCTCTTCCGTGTCAGGGAAGCGCTCTCCCGCTGAGCTAACCGCCCGCGAGGCGGAAGCGGGAATCGAACCCGCGTACAGGGCT
>Ga0070707_100007457_pt1 | contig 10156 bp, 5 predicted proteins | sample KBSK5502metaG_FD_65468 | JGI IMG/M metagenome (GOLD analysis project Ga0070707, IMG submission 65468) | Corn, switchgrass and miscanthus rhizosphere microbial communities from Kellogg Biological Station, Michigan, USA - KBS K5-50-2 metaG | ecosystem: Host-associated > Plants > Roots >... | reverse complement strand
ATCACGTGCGAACCCAAGGGCACGTTTACATTCGGTCTTTTTTGACACACAAGGAATACGACAATCCCGCGAACTGGGATAGAAAATTTGGTACAAAATGAGCACGCTTCTAGCAGATCCGGCAAAGATGATCGCAAAGGGGGCTCCCCACGTCATACATAACGACGAAGAGCTGGAAGCGTATACCAATGCCCTCTTTCAATTGACGGCTCTGGAAAAGCCCTCTCGCTCGGAAGTCGAGGCCATTGAACTTCTAACCTTGCTGGTCGAGCGCTACGAGGAGACGCATTATCCGATTCCTGCCGCGGACGCGGTTTCCGTAATACGGTTCCTCCTAGAGCAACAGGAACTCACGCAGCGTGATTTGATCCCGGAATTCGGATCGGAGAGCGCCGTATCGATGTTTCTGGCCAAGCAACGGAGACTCACGCTGAAGCAGGTCCGGAAATTAAGCACTCGGTTCAACCTTCCTGCTGATGTTTTCATCTGAAGCCTATTTCCGGGATCGCCTTGCTGAGAAAACCGTGCCAACGCTTTTCTTCTCGTAACTAGCCACGGACTACCGGGCTGGCACTCGTTCAAGCGATTCCGTAAAACATGGCTGCGTGGGCGTCGTTGTTTGGAAGACCTGAACAACTTCTGGATGGCGCACAAACCGCAAACGATGTCCGAGCTATACTCGCACCTCCAGGGGGAGTTTGAACTGCGCTTGCAAGAGGCGGAGCGAGTAGCTTTTGTCTTCGATTTACCAAGAACGGTTGTTGCTCCAAATTCTCCAAAAATATCCAGTGCGAAATCGGAGGTTGAAATTGCAGCGTAAGCTGCAGAAACGAGAGAAGTAAGGTTTTGGTGGACGTGACCGGGATCGAACCGGCGACCCCTGCTTGCAAAGAGGGTGAAAATTCAATCTAAGTTGTTGCTTCGGTTGCGCTTACCAGTTGGAAGCTCCTCTTAGGTTGCTCCAAAGTTGCTCCAAGACCGCATTAAACCACATTAAACCGATTTCACTGGGCACTTCTATATACACATAGCGAGCGTCCGGATGGTCGGTTGCGGATACCAGGGGAGAATTTCATGCCTTCAGCTTGGTTCGACCGCCGCTCTGGTCCCCACCGGCATGCGGATTGAGCAGCGACGGTTGTAATGGCTCGGATACCTCCGCTTCCATTCCACTTGCCGCCGACGGACGGGCGCGTAACTCAAGGGCTATGCGCAATCTGCCGGAAGTATTAACGGAAACTACAAACACCTAGAGGTACTCACGGTTTCGATCGAGATGTGTGAAAGCCGAAGGCTCCGGGCCAGCCCGGTACGTAAGGCCCATGGGTTGGAGTGCTAGAGAATGAGCGACCTGGGACGCTTCCCCATTCATGGTGAAATGACTGGTGCTGCGCTTGGCTCCCGTAGGGGCGCAAATTGAGCGGATCGAGGGCGTGCTCGGGGTACGCGGACCAGCTCAACATATGATGTTGCCCGCGAGAAATACCCCGCCGGAACGTGTCCATCCCGCGCAGCTCTCCAGGGTTCAGACGTCGCGACCAGTACATGCGCGCAATCGGGTCTCCCCATGCTGGCTCACCCCCAGTCGTATACGGGTGGGGCACAAGCCAGGGCATGGCCATTGAAATTCCGCCGCCTAATAGCGCATCGCGCTGCGCCGCGGCGTCAAACAGATCGATGGCGTCTCCGTGCATCCATTGCCGTGCCACCGTCCCGCTCAGGCTGCTGGTGTAGCCAATTGCGAAGCCTCCAAGGCCATAGGGACCCGCAAGTCCCCTCGCCCACAGGCCCGCAGACATTGGTGCACCGGATCGCAACGCGGAGTATGCACCGGATGGTAAAGCGGCTGCGACGCGGAGCCCTCCTACCATCCCACCCCCGACAAAGCCGCTTACTGCTCCAGTGACAAACTCCTGCGAGGCTTCTTGGCTAGCAACCTCCCATGGGTCAACGCCCGGTCCGCCATAGCGGTAACCCTGGTAAAGCCCCGACGCGTACCCAGAAAACGCCCCAGCTCCAGCACTGGTAATAGCGCCGCCGAACGCCTCGGAAGTAGCTGACACGGCAATAGGCACTGCGACCTCGCTCGCGTTCCACAGAGCGGAGCCTACAGAACCTGCGCGCCACGCACCGACTCCCCAACTAAGCAGGGTACTTTCGATCGCCGAGCTCGCTAGTCCAAAGGTAGCGCCGCCGACAAACCCACTGGCGAAGCCGATTCCGCCGAGCACAAGATAATCTCGGATGCCAGCATCGGGATTCGAGCGATAGATAGAAATGGCCACCGCGGCGGCCGTGATGACACCAACCGCAAGGCCGGTAATCAGCCAAACCGGGACGTCGCCGTGGGGATCGGCCAAGTTAACAGGGTCATGGTGACCAAACGCGTACGGGGACGAACTCGCTCGATACGCATCAGGGTCGCGACTCAGGAAGAGCCCAAGTCGCGGATCATACAGGCGTCGGGGAGTCACAAAGAGCTGCGCTTGACGGCAATACGCAGTGCCGCCGAACATCGGTTGCAGACCGATTGCGCTCGCGGGAAGAATTTCACTGCCGTCTCCCTTAAGAATGGTCGGCATGCCGAACGGTGCGTACAGGAACCGTTCGGCCGGAACGCCACCAGCGTCGGTCGCGAGCACCAGGTTGAAATGTCCGTCCAGATGCAGGTGATGGAGGCCTTGCTCGTTCCACTCGAGAGCCGCCACCATCAGTGACGGATGGACGGTACGCTGGCGCCGCACGAGATTTCCCGCAGTCTCCTCCTGTAACCACGACGGACCGAAGAAAACACGGTAGAATGGTCCATCCCCGAAATCGCCACCCGACATGCGGCCCAGCGGGTCATAGCTGAATTGTGCAACGACGGCCTGGGTTGTAGCGCTGCGAACGGCCACGCAGCGCCCAAGCGCATCGTAAGTGAACAGGCGAGTTGCGTCGGCCGTGCGCTGTCCGTCCGGGTCATAACTAATCACTTCTCCGTCGACAGCCGCGACACGATGGCCCGGTAAGCTCGTATATAACGCGGTGTTCGTAGACGCCTGCGTTGTCGTGATCGTCGAAATTCGTGTGTCAGCGGCATCGAGCATGTAGGTTTCAGCGATTGTCGCGTCCGCAGCGCTGCTTTCAGCGCTTGCGATGTCCAGGTCCTGGGTGATTTGGGTATCCGCGTCGGTCAAAGGTGGAATCGGAAAATTCCCGCGCACCTGTGTCAAGCGATCGTGTGCATCGAAGTAATGTAGTAGAGACTCTGCTGGCGGACCAAGTATCTGGACGACTCGGCGGCGGCTGGCAGCATCGTGGCGATAGCGAGCGGACTCCAGTAGTGTTTCCGACGCGTCAAGATGGTCGACACGGACGGCTCTGCCCTCGTCGTCATAATGCCAGCGTGTGACGACGCCGTTTCCGTGTTGCATTTCGAATACTCGTGCGGGACCAGCGTATGTAACATCGAGTAGGACCGCGCCGGACGCACCGCTTCCGGGACCTACAGCTGATCCGCCTGGCTGGACTAGTGCAATGCGCCGGACACGTCCGAGCAAATCCCATACGTTCTCTTCAATGCGACCATCGGGATACTCAAGCGTGGCCTTGCCCCCTAGGTCGTCATAAGAACGTGCGAAAGTGCGATCGGCCGTCGTCTCGATTACCAGTCGACCAAGAGCGTCAAACGAACGCGTAATCGTGGTTCCGTCGGCTGAAGCTCTAACGATCCTGTCCAAGCCGTCGTACGTGTATGTGTGCGGCGATACAGAAGCGCGGCCTGGGCCCGGAATGCTTGTCAGCGTGGCTAGTCGGCCAGCAACGTCGTATGCGAACGTTACGGTTGATCCCCCGGGCGCGGCTAGGGATGTCAAGTTCCCCGAGCCATCGTAGCTGAAACTCCAAGTCGTCTGGTCCGGCAAGGTGAGGGTGACGACACGTCCGAGGGGATCGCGAGCGACCAAGGTCTGCTCGAGTGTGGGATCGCTAAACCCCGTGGGTCGGCCCAAGATATCGTACTGTTGCTCAGTGACGAGGCCGAGACCTCCCACATCCACGGTTTGACGGACGACCTCGCCGAGCAGTCCGAAGGCATACTGCGTGACCGTCCCAATAGGGTTGACCTCCTCTACCGGAAGATCGCGGGCGTCATAGCGTATTGTCGATATGCCCGCAGCGCTTGTACGGGTTGTTAGACGGCCACGTGGGTCATGGTCGAAAGCGGTCGACCGACTCCGCAGGACCGTGCCCTCAATATCCTCGGTGATGATCGATACTGGAAGATCGGTGGGGTCATACTGTGTCAGCACGGCATTTCCCAGTGGGTCCTGCGCGCGTACCTGTCGTCCAAGCCCGTCATATTCGTTGATCCACTCGGCACCGCGTGGCCCCTGCCGCTTTAAGAGTCGACCATCGCGGTCATACCAGTGCACAATAGGCAGCTCCACGGCGGTCGCGACATCGTCAGTAAAACTGAAGTGTGTCGTGCGCACGAGGCGATCGCGTTCGTCGTAGGCGAATGCGGTGCGCTCTAATACACGAGGAGCACCGCCCGGCTCAGGAACCCCCTCGATCGTGCGTGATAGCAGAACGTCATCTGCGCCCCAGTCGGAACGAATGACCGTTCCGCTAGGCAGCGTAATCGCTGCGGGACGACCCCATGAGTCGTATTCGATTTGCGTGGAGCGCCCTCCCGGATCTGTGCGCTTGAGCATGCGCCCAGCCCGGTCATAGATGAATCGTGTCTCGCGTTCGACTGCCGTGCCGAACGCTGCGATCTCGGACAGTAGCAACCCGCGCTCATCGAAAGACCTTCGAGTCGTTATGCCGCTTGCATCCGTCTCTTCCGCCGCACGTCCTTCAAAGTCTGGCCATGCGTAATGAATGCGCTGGGACGCGGTATTAGACCCAAGAACCCTCTTAACGAGGTGACCTATGCAATCGACGAAGTAATTGTCGCGAATCCATTGCTCACTTATGGTTGCATCGTCATACTCTCCCCGTGGATGCTCGATCTCGCGCACATTGCCATTTGCATCATGGCGATAGCGAATCGTATCCACGATACCGTCGACGGCCGGCAGGCGCATCTCTTCGAGATCGCCCCGCGCATCCGTGAGATACTCCGTCACGTGCCCTGCTTCGTTGGTCCGCCGTAGAAGGAACCCAGTTGCGTTCGGACGAACCTGGTAATCGTATTGAGTCACTACGGCAAGTCCACCGACATCCCTCTCTTCTTCTCTTAAGAATTGCGAAAATATAGTGCCTTCCTCCATGTAGCTTATTTCGCGACGACTTCCTTCCGGCGAGACTACCGCAGTCACCTGCCCGCGCTTGTTCGTTTCGATCTGTGTCACCGCCTGCTGCACACCGCCGTCGGGCAGAGCAACATCAGGCCATTCGATGCGAACCAGCTTGCCGGTAGCACCCGGCCCCGGGGCCGTATCAAAGTCGTAGATGAAACGTGTGCTGGATCCATTCTCCGTAATAGTCTCGACCGGCAGTTGATAGGCGGGATCATAGGTCGCCTGGTACACCACGCGGCTAGTGGCAACGAACTCCGGCCCAGCAAAGCGTTCCACCTTCAGTAGGGTGCCGCGAGCGCAGGGATTTGGATTCTCCGAATCGTAGGTAAACGCCGTACTGCTCCCATCGGGATGCACTTCTCGGATTACGTTACCCTGTGCGTCGTACTCCCATGCTGATGCAGCAATCCGGTAGGACCCGTCCAAACTGAGACGAAAACGGCTGTCGAGCAGGTCTCCTCTATAATTAAAGGTGTAGCTATGTACAGCTCCGTCCGACGTTGTCATTGTGGTCTGAACGGACGGCACGTCGACATACTGAGCATCCTCCGGCACGTATTGAATCTGTTCGTACGCGTACTCGTAAAGGAAGTCACCGTAGAGCTGCGAAATTACACGATTAAACGACCAGCCCAACGGGTCATCACCGTATAGGGTCTGTAGATAAGTATTCCCGTCTGCGTCTACGATCCGGACGAGATTGTGTTGAAGGGCGGGATGATCGTTAAGGAAGTCATACTCGTAAGACGTAGATGCGCCCATCGGATAGACAGCCGTAGGCGGTCTAACTACGCTGACGAGGTGCTCGATTTCGGGGTGGTGAACGTATTGGACATGCCGACCAGTGTGGTCCTCCAAACCTTCGAGCAGGCCGCAATCGCCATATTGAAAGATCAGCGCGCGACCTGCCTCATCCTCAACTCTCATTAAGCGATTCATTTCGTCGTATTTGAGGATCTGGAATGAGCCGTGCCGGTCCTGCACTTCGACAAGTGGTATGCGTTCGGCGTCCGTCCACTGAGTCGGGCGTGCAAAATGCAGCTTGATACCTCCTGGACGGGTCAATATGTATCCTTGGGATCCGTCCTCCAGCCGTTCCAGGCGATCGTGCACACCTCGCTCGGGCTCAAAAGCGTCACCCGTCCACCTGAAGTAATCTTCGTGCAGTTCGCCTGTCCAGCGCGCTACACCACCATCTGCCAACTCCCGCAAGTAGACGTTGAAGTTGTGGTCCCAGCCGAAGCCCCAGGGACCGAAGTACGGCCGGGCGCTCTCGTAACGCCTCACCAACCGCAAAGGCAACAGCGGCGTTGGCACTTGAAGATCCACGTTTGTGATCGACAGCAGTCCGCGAAACAGATCAACCGGATCGCCCAATTTGGATGGAAAGCGGGTTGTTTCGCCCGAGCGCGATGGATCCGGCTGACCCTCCATGGGCCTATTCTGTAGCAAAAAATCAATCAGCGCCTGTGCCTCATCGGGAGTTGCATCCGGCTTTAAGCTGTCCACTGCAACTTCCGGCCGCGTCGGATTGTTGGGGGCGTAAATGTCGTCGGTCGGCCTCTGAGGATTAACATCGTAGGGAGAATGCTCACCTGACAGCGACACGCTTGTGTCCGTGGACGGCGCACCCTCTTGGTACGGATCGTCCGGCGGATTGGGCGATTGGTCCGAACCGCTGCTTCCGGGCGGCACTGATTTCGTCTGCGCGGGGACCGGAGGCTTAGGTGGAGTACCTGTTTTGTCCTTGCACTTGCTGGCGAGGTCTTTATACAGTCCCGGCGCGCTCTCTGTCAGACTGTCACCCGCCAAAGACGCTGCCGCAGCGCAGGGGTCGTTGGTAGTAGTGGCCGCGAATGTCCACCAACTGCTTGCCATAATCTTTAGGCTCCGGCGTTAGGCCGAGATGTCTCCCATGCGGTTATCCGCATAGCCTCCGACTTGGCTGATCTCGCTACATTGCGACCCAAGACCTCTCCCGGCCTCACGCCGAAGGTCGTTGCCCTTCTGCGATGAACTGCTGGTCGAGGATCCGCGACGGGCATTTGTGGCTCTCGGCGTTAACTTTGCGATACCGGTTAGCGGTGCGGCCAGGCGATCCCTTGGGCAAAAAAGATTCAGCGCGTCTGCTAGGTGCGCGTGGAGGTGTCGGCGACGTGAAGAACTCCATAGGGATATCGTCCTGACGAGTTCAGGCTTGCGACCACAATGAAGTTTTGCAGCAGCATTCAGCGTCCAAAAGTACGCGAGACCGAAAATCGGCTTCGCGCAACCCCTTGCATAATGGTTCGACAGTAATGTTCGCAGCCAAAAGTCACTTCATGTCCATTCGGCGAGCTTGGCCAATTTCCTCCATGCCGCCGAGGATCCGGTCCTTTAGCTGCCCTGCCTTCAATACATCGACTTTAAGCAATCTCGCGAGAACGGCGGCATCAGTCGTCAGCACGTCGCCAACAGTCACAGGTCCGAGCACCCGGTAAAGCTCTCCACGTGTTGTGTCGTCGAGATAGGACACCTTCGCTAGTGGTAGTGCGAACTGGTCCGCCAAGCTCGGGGTATTTTTCATGGTGTTCACCACACGTTGCCGGTATGTATCACTGTCTACGTATCGCACTTTTCCCCGTGGTTGTCGCCGTACAGACGTGAAACTTCGAGTCATTTCATTTCGAATAGCCGCGGCCAGCTTTCGACTCTCCACGAAGGCTTGGCGTGTCATAAGACCCGAATAGGCATGCCATTTGTACGCTCTGAGATCGGCCTCGTACGTCACCCACGAAGTAGCTTTGGACTCGGGGTGATCTGAAAAAGGTTTCTTCTTGGGGGCACAACAACAGAGCTCACGGGCAGTCATAAACAGCCTGCTCACACCGGTCACAATCTTGTCCTCCGTCGACTTCTTATATATGGTTATGTCCGCATTGTATTCTCCGTCGCCTGTAGTTTTGACGTCGGCATGAAAGTGCTCCGCGCTTATCGTTATGTGAGGACCTTCCGTTACCCCAACTGCTTTGTTGACGTAAAACTTGTAGCCACCAGAATGCGCTGTATCAATCACCCATCCTGATTCAGGACCATAATCAACTTGGCCCTCACCAGCTATCTTATGAGTTCCCTTACTGGGGGAACCCTTGCTCTCACCTGTCTCTGTCTCCGTTTCGCCTTTCGCTTGCAATTTCAGAGAAGTTGTTGACTGATCCGGTTCAGAAAGTTCATCAATTGTGATGTGCGCGGTCTCGAGGAGCGCGCTCAAACAGAAATCCGTCATGGTCTTTGGCCGCACTACAACCAGAAATACTTCCTGGATTCCTTCAATGGCGCGCGGACCATTGATGAATGTGGCCTCGGTTTGCTGAATGTGGGGGCGCGGCTCGATCAGAAACACGCCACGGTTGGTTCCCAAATGGAAGGCTTGAAACAAGTTATACATCTGCGATAGCTGAGTGGTGTGAGACAAGACCTCGCGGCGCTCCGTGCTGAAATCCGTTGTTCGCACGTTCGAAATTTCTTGTCCCCATCGCTGGACGGTGCCCTCCTGTTTTTGGGCAGCGCCCTGACCTTGTACCAGGCCCCACAATAAACTCCCACCACCACTGCCACCGAGATCGAGGTTGTAATCCTCCGTACTATGGGTGTCAGTTGCAGACTTTCCGACGGTCAGATTGGACATGGAGCCTGACAGGAGCTCACCTGTATCGCTCACCTGCTCGTAAAGTTCCCGCTTTTTCGGTTCGAAATCGATGAAGTATGGGTACTGGCTCAAAGGGAAATCGCTCATTTGGGCCTGCGTGGGTGCCACGTTTACCTGTAATACAGCGCCGTAACAAGGGTGCGATTCTTGCAATTTGTCCAGATCGATTTCTTGAGGGAGCCATTTGGGACTCGGAGCCGCCCCAACCTCTTCGTCCTGGTAAGGAGCGATCGTCACCACTACTTTGACGTAGGAAATTACCTTGTCCTCGTACGGTTGGTATTCATCCGCAGGATCGTAGCGAAATGCTGCGAGGGATGAATGCCATCGTGGCGGCCTATCATCGTCGCACGAAATTGGATCCATCATGTCGTCACTAACGCAGATACGGCGCCAAGGGACATCGGTCGGCAAGCTGAGTTTGAAGCCTGTGGTCATATGCAACCTCCTCAGGGCGAGGCGCGGGAAGCGATAGATACGGTGTGGGTTTTCTTGTCTTTAAGCTCCACCCGAACTTCAATCAACAAATATCTGAACCGGCTTTGGCGAACGGTGAATATAACCGCTTCCGAGAGCAATAAGGCCGCGTCTGTTGGCTGGCATCCGCCGTTTCCGCCATTACGAGCTCCGCTCCTTTGGCATTGATTTCCTGAACTGACCGCGGTTGGCCATTTACAGAACCGACCAACAGGAGATAAGCCACCCCCGTAAGGGCAAGACCACAGTAAGTGAAAGCGCGGGCGATTTGGTAGGGCACTGTTCCTTCTTGTATGTCAACCCCGCCTAGTAAGCTGCCTGCTTGCGGTGAACTCATAGCCGTTCACGAGACGATCCGTGGGTGTGACCGGTTACAAACCATACCGGTATCGACGTGTCAATAGACCACTCGTACTAATCCAAGACGCAGTTCGTAAATGAGTTTGATCTTTAACCGAGAGGATGAGAAGACGGCCACCCTTCGCGCTGAAAATAGCCCAGAGCTATCTCTATCGTAAGCGTGCCTATAAGCCGAGCTTCGAACACCTGACCACTTGCTTAGATAGCAGGGGTTATGTCGGGCAAATTTTGACACTATTTCCTTGAAATCAGGATGGTTGGTGGACGTGGCGGGACTCGAACCCGCGGCCCCCTGCTTGCAAAGCAGGTGCTCTCCCAGCTGAGCTACACGCCCACAGTGGGA
>Ga0070707_100007456_pt1 | contig 10157 bp, 9 predicted proteins | sample KBSK5502metaG_FD_65468 | JGI IMG/M metagenome (GOLD analysis project Ga0070707, IMG submission 65468) | Corn, switchgrass and miscanthus rhizosphere microbial communities from Kellogg Biological Station, Michigan, USA - KBS K5-50-2 metaG | ecosystem: Host-associated > Plants > Roots >... | reverse complement strand
TGTCGGGCTCGTGTAACTCACCACTCAGCACCCAGCACTCAGCACTCAAACGATGGGATCCCGAACCGTCCTCAGCGGTCTCCGTCCGACCGGCCGCGTCCACCTCGGCAACTACTTCGGCGCCGTGCGCAATTGGGTCCGGCTGCAGGAGGAGTACGACTGCTACTACTTCGTCGCCGACTGGCACGCGCTGACGTCCGACTACGCCGATCCGTCGAAGATCCACGACTCGACGTTCGAAGCCGTGGCCGACTGGATTGCGGCCGGCATGGATCCCGAGCGCTCCACGATCTTCCTGCAGTCGGAAATCAAGGAGCACGCCGAGTTGCATCTGCTCCTGTCGATGGTCACGCCGCTGCCGTGGCTCGAGCGCGTGCCGACGTTCAAGGATCAGCAGGACGAGCTGAAGGAAAAAGACCTCAACACCTACGGCTTCCTCGGCTATCCGCTGCTGCAGACCGCCGACATCATCGTCTATCGCGCCGACTTCGTTCCGGTCGGCGAGGACCAGGCCTCGCATCTCGAGCTGTCGCGCGAGATCGTGCGCCGCTTCAACAACTTTTACGGCGACGTTTTCCCCGAGCCGCAAGCGCTCTTCACCGAGACGCCGAAGGTGCCGGGACTCGACGGACGCAAGATGTCGAAGTCGTACAACAACACCATCGGATTGACGGCCAGCGCCGACGAGATTCGCGCGCTGGTGTCGACGATGTTCACCGACCCGAACCGCGTGCGCCGCAAAGATCCCGGCAACCCCGACATCTGCAACCTCTTCCACTTCCACAAGCTCTTCTCGGATGCGGCGACCGTGGCGCGCGTCGATCACGAGTGCCGCACCGCGCAGATCGGCTGCGTCGACGACAAGAAGCTCCTCGCCGAGATCATGATCGAGTCGTTGCGGCCGATCCGCGAGAAGCGCGAGGAGATCAACCGCGACCCGTCGATCGTGTGGGACGCTTTGCGCGCCGGCAACGCACGCGCACGCGAGCGCGTCGGCGTGACGCTCGACCGCGTGCGCAAGGCGATGAAGATCGATTTCCCCGAGCTGCGGCGATGACGACGATGGCTGAAGAGGAAAAGCCCGCCGAAGCATTGCCGGAGGACGAGGAAGAGTCGTCGTACCAAGTCACGCTTCCCTCCTTCCACGGCCCGCTCGACCTGCTGCTGCATCTCATCAAGCAGCACAAGATCGACATCTACGACATCCCCATCCTCCTCATCACCGAGCAGTACACCGCGTACCTCGACGCCATGGAGGAGCTGAACCTGGAGATCGCGGCCGACTACATCTACATGGCCGCGCTGCTGATTCATATCAAGTCGCAGATGCTGCTGCCGCGCGATGAGAGCGCGGAGATTCCGGGCGAAGATCCGCGCCAGGAGCTGGTCGACCGGCTGCTGCAGTACCAACGATTCAAGGCGGTGGCAGAGACATTCGCCGAGACCGACGTCGTGCGGATGGGAGTGTGGGCCCGCAAGCCGGCGCCGCTGCCGAACAACGAGCCGGAGGAGATCGACATGAGCGAGGTCTCGCTCTTCGATCTCATCGACGCCTTCCGCACCGCGCTCAATCGCTATCGTCTCAATCACCCGCAAGCGATGGAGCTGAAGCGGACGATTCACAAGATCTCCGACAAGATGCGCGAGCTGTACGAAAAGGTGCACGAGAAGTCGCCGATCCGCCTGCAGTGGTTCCTGGAAGGACGCGATCGCGACGAGCTGATCGCCGTCTTCCTCGGCACGCTCGAACTAGTGCGCCTCGGCGGAGTCTCGCTGCAACAAGCCGATCTCTTCGGCGACATCCTGATCTCGAAAACGGAAAAGGAAGTAGAAGCGGATGCGTTCGCGATGTTCGATCAATGAGGCAACGATGAAGATGAACGATGAACCCCGCCGCCCCGTTCATCGTTCATCCTTCATCGTTAATCCTCATCGTTGGTGATTCAAGAATGCCGATGGAACCTACAGAACTACGCGCTGCGATCGAAGCCATCCTCTTCGTCAGCAACGAGCCGGTGAGCGTCGAGTCGCTCGCGGAGACGTTTTCCGACGAAGGAGTCGACGCTGTCATCGCCCAGCTCGACGAGATCAGGCGCAATCTCGATGCGAGCGTGGGCGGCTTCATGCTCGAGCAGACGGCGGGCGGATGGCGCTTCGCCACGCGCGCGGAGCACGACGGCGTCCTCAAGAAGTTCTTCGCCAAGAAAGGGGAGAACCGCCTCTCCATCGCGGCGCTGGAGACGCTGGCCATCGTCGCCTACCGGCAGCCGGTCACGGCGCCGGAAGTGTCGGAGATTCGCGGCGTGAATTCGAACGCCGTCATTCGCACGCTGCTGGAGCGGCGGATGATCCGCGTGGCCGGACGGAAGAACGTCGTCGGCAGTCCGTTCCTCTATCGCACCACGCGCGACTTCCTCATTCACTTCGGACTCAACGATCTTCGCGATCTGCCGCGGCTGGAGGAGTTCGGCGATTTGATCGGCGAGAACATCAACGAAGATCTCGTCGCCGCAATCGAGAGCGCGCCGATTCCGCCCATCACGCCGGCGGAGATTACCGAACCTGCCAACGCGGAAGAAGCGGCGGCGGTGGAAGCGGAAGCGCTCGACGATCTCGCACGCGAAACGGACGAGGTACAATCGGTCGTCGATCAACAGCGAGAGTGAATGCACGAGCGATTGCAAAAGATCATCGCCCATGCAGGCTTCGCCTCAAGGCGTGAAGCCGAAGCGATGATTCGGGAGGGGCGGGTCACGGTGAACGGCCGTGTGGTGACGGAGCTCGGCTCGAAAGCCGACGGCGATCACGATCACATCAAAGTCGACGGAAAGCTGATCACCCACGCCGAAGATCACCGCTACATCCTTCTCTACAAGCCGAAAGGGGTGATGACCACCGTCGAAGATCCGCAGGGACGGCGGACGGTCATCGATCTCGTGCGCGGCATTCGCGAGCGCATCTACCCTGTGGGCCGTCTCGACTTTCACTCCGAAGGTCTGGTGCTGCTGACCAACGACGGCGAGCTCGCCTTCAAGGTCTCGCATCCGCAGCACGGCTCGGTGAAGACCTACAACGTGAAGGTGCGCGGCATCCCCGAGGAGCGGATCATCGACAAGCTCCGCCGCGGGATCACCATCGAAGGGAAGCGCACGCTCCCCTGCGAGATCGAACGAATCAAGACCACCGGCCGCACCGAGGACGAGGGGAACAGTTGGTTCGAAGTGAAGCTGCGCGAAGGACGGACGCAGCAGATCCGCAAGATGTTCCAGGCCGTCGGCCATCCGGTGTCGAAGCTGAAGCGCGTGGCCATCGGACCGATCTCCGATCCGAAGCTGACGCCAGGCGTCTGGCGCGAGCTGACGAAGACCGAGGTGAAGCGCCTGGCCACGATGCAGGACATGCCGAAGCCGGCGAAACGGCGCACCACGAAACGGCCGGCGCCGCGCAAGAAGCCGAGGGCGAAGACGACGGCGGCGGGCTCGAAGAAGAAGAAAGCGGCGCCGCGCAGCAGGACCGCTCGCCGCGGATGAGCACTCCGTTGATCGTCGCCATCGACGGCCCGTCCGGCGTCGGCAAGACCACCGTCAGCAGGCTCGTCGCGCACGAGCTGCACATCCCGCAGATCGACACCGGCGCGATGTACCGCGCCATCGCCCTTGCCGCGGCGCGCCGAGGCATCGGCGTCAAGGATGCGGCCGCGCTCGAGGAGCTGGCCTCGCAAACGAAAATCGAATTCGTCCCCGGCGAACGGCCGCGCGTCATCCTCGACGGCGAAGACGTCACCGGCCTCATTCGCACACCCGAGATCAGCATGGCCGCGAGCCATGTCTCCGCCGTTCCTCCCGTGCGACGGGCGCTGGTGCGCTTGCAGCAGGAGCTCGGACGCCGCAACGGCGGCGTGCTGGAGGGACGCGACATCGGGACGAAAGTCTTTCCCGAGACGCCGCACAAATTCTTCCTCACCGCCCGTCCCGAGGTGCGCGCCGAGCGGCGGACGAAAGACCTCGAAGCGCGCGGCACTCCGGTAGCGTACGAGCAGGTCCTCGCCGAGACCGTGCAGCGCGACACGCAGGACTCGACCCGCGCCGACTCGCCGCTCACGTACGACGACAGCTACACGATCGTCGACACGAGCGACATGACGATCCCCGACGTTGTCGACGCCATCGTCAATGCGGTGAGGGCGGCGCGATAATCTAGAAGAAGTGCTGAGTGCTGAGTTCAGCACCGGCTTCTATGAAAGCGCGCGCCGTCATCGTCCTCTGCTGGTTGTCCGTCGTCTGCGGCTCGGCGATCGCGGCGATCTATTTTCGCCAGCTCTTCGCGGGACCGGCGCTGGAGATGAGCTACTCGCGCGCGACGCGGCGCGTTACCGCGGTGGTCCCCGGCGGCGCGGCCGATCGCGCCGGTCTTCGTACCGGTGACCTGATCGAGTCGATCGCCGCCGCACGTCCCGGATGGGGAGCAACGCCGCTCTACTCGACGCGCGCCGGCGACGCGGTTCCGATCGTCTTCACGCGGGACGGTGTCACGCGCACGACGCGCGTCGTCGCCGAATCGTTCGCCTGGACGCAGGCGCGCGCGCTGCGGAGCGGCGGCGGTCAGACGTTGTCGGCGATCAACAACGCCATGATCGTCCCGCTGAACCTCTGGATGATGCTCCTCGGCGTCATCCTGCTGCTGCTCCGTCCCGACGACCGCGCCGCGCGCATCTCGGCGATGTCGCTCATCTCCTGGGCCAGCGGCTACTTCATCACCGGCATGGCGGGAATCGGCGCGTTCCTGGCGCCGCTTTCATACGACACGCGCCTGGCCATCTACGCCGTCGACGCGCTCTTCACCTGGTTCTTCTTCGCCTTCTGCGTCGACTTCGCGCTGATCTTCGCCGCCGAGCACGATCGTCCGCCGCGGCCGTGGATGCGCATCCTCGCGTACCTCGCGCCGCTGCCGATCTTCATCGAGACGATGCGGGTCGTTCTCCGGCGCATCCAGGTCGATCCCGCCGCGCACGGCCCGATCTCGGCCACTCTTTACGAGACGATGGGGCCGGCGTTGCTGGTCATCGCGCTGGTCCTGCTGGCGCGCCGCGCCTTCCGCGTGACCGATCTCAACGCCAGGCGGCGCATCACCCTGATCTTCGTCTCGCTGCTGCCGGGCGTCACCGGCTTCGTCGTGCAGGTCCTCACCGATCGCCTCAACGGCGGCTTCGTGGCGCACGAGGCGTCGCGGCTCTTCGGAGAGACGGCGACGATGGCCGGCTCGGCGATCTACGCCTATGCCGTCGTGCGCCACCGCATGTACGGCGTCCGCGTGCTGGTGCGGCGATCGATCCGCTACGCCTTCGCGCGCGGCACGCTCTTCGTGGCGATGTCGCTGCCGCTCATCGGCATGGCCGCGTTTCTCTACGCGCACCGCAACGACTCGCTGGCGTCGCTGATCAGCGGCACGCCGGCGGTCTACTTCCTGATCATCGTCCCGCTCGTGCTGGTCATCCGCTACCGAGGGCGCATCCTCGACGCGCTCGACCGGCGCTACTTTCGGGAGCAGTACGACGCGCGGCGGCTGCTGCTGCACGTCGTCTCCGTCGTGCGCGACGGCTCCGATATGTTCGGCCTCTCGCGCGTCTCGCTCGACGAGATCGAGAAAGCGCTCCATCCGAAGCACATCTCCCTTTGGCGCGCCGACACCGACGGCCGCGAGTTCCGGCGCGAGCTCGCGCGCGGCGACGCGCCGGCGGAATGGATCGCGCTCGCCAACAGCGGCGCGCTGCCGGCGCTACTGGCCACTGACGCCGAGCCGCTCGACGTCTTCAGCCGCCTGTCGAGACCGATGCTGAAGCGCCTGCCGCAAAGCGAGCGCGATTGGATTCACGCATCGGGCGCGTACCTGGTCGTGCCGCTTCTCATCGAGCAGCGGCTGGTCGGCTTGATGGTCCTCGGGGAGCGGATGTCGGAGGAGCCGTACTCGCACGAAGACCGCGACCTCCTGCGCACCATCGCCGCGCAGCTCGCGCTGACCTTCGATTACTCGCGGCTCAAGGAGTCGCCGTCGTTCGTCTGGACGCCGGCCAACCGCACACCGACGAGCATGCTCGACGAGGTGCGCCTCTGCGCGCGCTGCGGTCGCTGTTTTTCGTCCGAGCACGACGTCTGCGAGTTCGATCACGAGCGCCTCGGGCGCGAGGACGGAGTACCGCGCGTGATCGAGGACAAATACATCCTCACCCGCATCCTCGGGCGCGGCGGCATGGGCTCCGTCTACCTCGCCACGCAGAAGCGGCTCAACCGTCCCGTCGCCGTGAAGGTGCTCCTCTCGCACCTTGTCTCCAGCTCGACGATGCGCGCGCGCTTCGAGCGCGAAGCGCGGATCGTGGCGCGGCTGAAACATCCGTCGATCGTGATGATCCACGACTTCGGCGTCCTCGGGACGAACCACGCCTACCTGGTCATGGAGTACCTCGAAGGAGGGACGCTGCGAAAGAACATCCTCAGCGGACCGATGCCGGTCGACGCCATGCTGGAGATCTTTCGTCCCATTTGCGACGCCGTCGACAGCGCTCATCGCGCCGGCGTCATCCATCGCGATCTCAAGCCGGAGAACATCATGCTCGTCGACGAGAGCGGCAAGCAGTCGCTGCGCGTCCTCGACTTCGGTCTGGCCAAGATGACCGGCCCGCTCGGCGACGAAGAGGCCACCCTCGTGCAGTCCGGCCAGAGCATCGGCCTCGTCGGCACGTTGCTCTACCTCGCGCCGGAAGTCCTCAGCGGCAAGCCGGCCGACGCGAAATCCGACCAGTACTCCCTCGGCCTGATGGCCTACGAGATGCTCTGCGGCGGCCACCCCTTCGGCGACCGCACCGACCTCGCCTCGATCGTCAAAGCCCACACCCAGGAGGAACCGCCCCCGGTCGCCGACCTCGTGCCGGGAGTCCCGGAGCGGGTATCCGCCGCCATCCGCCGGGCCATCGCCAAGGAGTCGGCGGAGCGGTTTCCGACGGTGGGGGAGTTCCTGGCGGAGATGCTCTGTAACCCCTTTTCTTGACTCCCTTCCACCGCGACCGCTAAACTCCCGATTTCAACGCGTATCAACAACTTAGCGTTGTTTTGAGCGTTTCGCCGCCGCCCTTGCGGACAGCCAAAGCTCCGCAGGGCAATCCAGGGAGGTACCCCGGTTCATGCCGTCGAGTGACGATCCGAAAGACCAAAAGAAGCCGCTCCGGCGGGGGGAGACCAACGATCTGGAAAACCTCGGGATGGACGAGCTCCTCAACCTTTACGAGAAATCGAGCATCGCCGAAGGAGAGATCGTGCGGGGGAGGGTCCTCAAGATCACCCCTTCCGACGTCGTCGTCGACGTCGGCGCGAAATCGGAAGGCCTCCTTCCCGTCGGCGAGGTGACCACCTACGACGGGACCGTCAAGGTCAAGCCGGGCGACGACATCGAAGTCTTCGTCGAGCGCCTCGAAGACCCCTCCGGCTACGTGATCCTCTCCCGCGAGAAAGCGGCGCGGATGCGAATCTGGGACGAGATCGAGGCCGCCTACAAAGCGGACCAGCCGATCAGCGGCCGGGTTATCGACCGCGTCAAAGGCGGACTCTCCGTCGACGTCGGCGGCGTGAAAGCCTTCCTTCCCGGATCGCTCATCGACACCAAGCCGGTCAAGAACCTCGACTCGCTTCGCGGTCAGGAAATGCGCTTCAAGATCGTCTCCTTCGACAAGAAGCGGAACAACGTCGTCCTGTCGCGCCGCGCCATCGTCGAAGTCGAGCATGCCGCGCAGAAGGCGCAGACCTTCGCGCACCTCGAGGAAGGGAAGCTGACGCACGGCGTGGTGAAGAACATCACCGAGTACGGCGTCTTCGTCGACCTCGGCGGCGTCGACGGGCTGCTGCACATCACCGACATCTCCTGGGGCCGCGTCACGCATCCCTCCGAGTACTTCAACGTCGGCGACGAGATCGAAGTGGTGGTCCTCAAGTTCGATCCGGCCGCCGAGCGCGTCTCGCTCGGCTACAAGCAGAAAGGCGTCGATCCGTGGAGCGACGTCGTCGAGCGCTACCCGCTCGGCACGAAGGTCTCCGGCAAGGTCGTCTCGCTGACCGACTACGGCGCGTTCGTCGAGCTCGAGGAAGGCGTCGAAGGGTTGGTGCACGTCTCCGAAATGTCGTGGACGAAAAAGGTGCGCCCCTCGAAGCTGCATAACCCGGGCGACCACGTCGAAGCGGTCGTCACCGACGTCAACGTCCCGAACCGCCGTATCTCGCTGTCGCTCAAAGCGCTCGAGCAGAACCCGTGGGACACGATCGCCGAGCGCTACCCGGTCGGGACCGTGATCACCGGCCGCGTGCGCAACCTCACCGACTTCGGCGCGTTCGTCGAGCTCGAAGAGGGGATCGACGGACTGATTCACATCTCGGACATGTCGTGGAACCGGCGCCTGAAGCATCCGAACGAGGTGCTGAAGAAGGGCGACACGGTGCAGGCGCGGGTGATCAACGTCGACGCCGAGAACCAGCGCCTGTCGCTGTCGATCAAGGAGTTCCTGCCGAACGAGTGGGACAACTACGCGAAGTCGCACAACGTCGGCGACGCGGTGGTCGGCACGGTCTCGAAGATCACCGATTTCGGTCTCTTCATCCGGATGGCCGAGGGCGTGGAAGGGCTCGCACACGTCTCCGAGGTGCAGCGCGATCCGAAGACGAAGCTGGACAAGCTCTTCAAGCCTGGCGATCCCGTCCGCGCGCGCATCATCAAGATCGACCCGACGGACAAGAAGATCGGCCTCTCGACGCGCGACGTCGAGCCGCTGACGGACGAGGAGCGCGCGCAGTTGGCGGGCGAGCACGCCGGAGGAGAGAGCTCCGAGGAACATGGCGAGGAGCCCGCTCCCGAGGCACCACGCAATGCGTGAGGAGGCTACTTTGGACCACCAGTCTGATGCTGAACGGACCGAAGCCAAAGCGGGCGTGATGACTAAAGCGGAGCTCGTCGACGAGGTGGCGCGCGTCGTCCAGCTCACCAAGAAGCAGGCCGAGACGATCGTCAACATCGTCTTCGACTCCATCGTCGACTCCCTCCGCGCCGGTCAGAAGATCGAGCTCCGCGGCTTCGGCAGCTTCCGCCTCCGCAGCCGCAAGTCACGCACCGGCCGCAACCCGAAAACCGGAGAGAAGGTAGAAGTGCCGTCGAAGAAGATCCCCTACTTCAAGCCGGGGAAAGAGCTGAAGGAGTTGATCAACAAGGCGATCGAGGCGGGAATCGTCATGGCTGATGACAACGGACACGAGGAAGAGGCAGAGGCGGAATGAGGAACCATTCTGAATTCGGCATTCGGAATTCGCCGTGTGTTGAATTCCGAATGCCGAATTAAGAATTGCTCTGCTCCTGATTCATGGAGATTCTCTTTACCCCGTGGAGGTACCCCTACTTGACCTCGCCGAAAAGCGCGCAGCCGCAGGGTTGCATTTTTTGCAATGCGGCGGCGGCGACGAAGCCGCGCGAGGCGCTCACGCTGTATCGCACCGATCGAGCCCTCGTGATGCTGAACCGCTATCCCTACACCAACGGACACCTGATGGTCGCGCCGATCGCGCATGAGGCGCGGCTGTTCGATTCGACCGACGCATCGCTGCGCGCGCTCATTCGCCTGACCGCCGAGGCGCAGAGAATCCTGTCGGACGTTTACCGGCCGGACGGCTTCAACGTCGGCATGAACTTCGGGCAGGTCGCCGGCGCCGGCGTCACCGACCACTACCACCTGCACATCGTCCCCCGCTGGGGAGGCGACTCGAACTTCATGACCGTCACAGCGCGCACGCGCCTCGTGCCGGAGGACCTCGACGTCACCTTCGGCAAGCTGCAGCCGCACTTCAAGAAAATCCGAAAGGACGTCTTCGCCTCGTGACCGGACGCGCGTGGATGGCGATGGTGCTCGCCTATCTCGTGCCCGGCGCCGGGCACCTCTACCTCGGCCGCGTCGGGCGCAGCATCACCTACTTCTGCATCGTCCTCTTCATGTTCCTGATGGGGATCACCATCGACGGCCGCGTCTACAGCGGCGGCGGCGGTTCGCTCCTCGGACTCCTGGCCACGCTCGGCACCGCCGGGATCGGGCTGGCGTACTTCGTGGCCATGATCGTCTCCGGCCGCGGCAACTG
>Ga0070707_100007454_pt1 | contig 10158 bp, 5 predicted proteins | sample KBSK5502metaG_FD_65468 | JGI IMG/M metagenome (GOLD analysis project Ga0070707, IMG submission 65468) | Corn, switchgrass and miscanthus rhizosphere microbial communities from Kellogg Biological Station, Michigan, USA - KBS K5-50-2 metaG | ecosystem: Host-associated > Plants > Roots >... | reverse complement strand
ACGGCCCGGTTCGTGAACCACATCATAAAGAGCTTGTGGGTGCGGCTGCCGATGTAACTGAGTTGGATGTTCCACGGGTGGCCCGGTAAAGGATCCCAACTGAAGTTGTATTCGTGCGTGTAGGGCGCCTTCAAGTTGGATGGCACCTCGAAATGGGTGTGGCGCGCGCCCGGCCCCAGGTATGTATTCGCGAGCGGGTTGAGGAGCGACGGCGCCTGGACCTCGACTTTGAGAAACCCCGGCGGATCCCAGCGGACTTGCTGAAGAGTCTGGTAGTAGATATCGCCGAATTGAAGTCCGTACGCTGCGCGAATAACGCCGGCACGGGGGAGCTGCCACGCGAAACCGAACTGTGGCGCAAACGCCGTGCAGTCGCAATCGAAGTTGATTTCGGTAAGGTGGTTCACCTCGCTGGGACCGGTGACTGGCTGGTAGCGGATACCGAAGTTAACAGTAAAATTGGAGCGGACTTTCCAGACGTCACCCGCGAAGTACTGCTGCTCCCACCAGCGAAAACCTCTGTACCCTTCTCCAATGCCGACACTGTAACGGGTGGGAATACCCAGGCGAAAGTTGGTGATGGCGTCGCGGCCGAAATCGGCGCGGAAGTAATAATTGCCCCGGTCGCTCGACGCTTCATGGCCGTTGTTCTGATCCCGAACCCACTCTGCACCGGCGGCGAAGGAGTGATCACCGATCTGGCGGCGGTAGAGGGCGGCGTAGCGGAAGCGATTCAGGCGGCGATCGATGGGGAGGGTTGCGTCCGGCCCAAGGCTCTTGTAGGAAGTCCCGATGATGACCTGCGGTCCCACTGCGTTGGGCTCCGGAACCAGCAGCGAATGGACGCGATCGAAACCCACGGTGAAGTCGATGAACGACTGGGGATCAAAGAAGTGGTTCCAGGTCAGACGCGCATTGTGGGACTTGGTGTTCGTGTCGGGATTCTGGCCGGCCACGAATTCAAACGCCTGGACCTGCTGATTTGTGAAGGCGTGGCGCAGAAACAGGTGGTCGCTCCGGCCCAGATCCTGGTCCAGGCGGATCGTGGAGGCGTCGGTGTTAATGGACTGCTGCGAGTTGGTGTTGAGCATCCGGGGATCGACATCGATGCGGTTGGGCGCAAGTTTCGGGTAGGCGTCGATCCATCGCTGGATCAGGCGGTAGGCGGCGGGATCGGTCGTGAGCGGAACGCGCTCAGAAGCGAGAGGCACCAGCACATTGCCGTTCACGCTGCCACGAAGTTTTTGTCCGGAGCCGTCCAGCGTGAGATGCGCGCCGCGCCACAGGCCAAGACCCGCCACAAACCCGTAGTTGTTTTCGTGAGCGGGCTTCACGCTGCCGACCTGGAAGAACGATCGCGCGCTGAAGATACTGTTGCTGTGAGTGAAGGAAATCCCGCCATAGAAGTCTCGGGAGCGGGAGATCTGGTTGAGGTGCAGCGGTCCGGAGGGCTTGTTGCCGAACTCCGTACCGAAGTAACGGAATTCCGGTTGGAAGGCGGGAGTGACGGTGGCACTGCTGCCGAGACGGGCATTGAGTTCCTTGAGGGCGTTGTTGTCGATCAGATTGAACTGGACATTCTCGTTGCGGCGGCTTTCGCCCGCCTGCACTTCGGTTTTACCAAGGAGATTCAGTTCGGTGCGCTTGTCATCAGCGGGTGCCGATGACGGTTGCGGCGCGGGTGCCTCGGGTGCGGCTTCTGCGGACCTGGGTTTTTCCGGCGCGCCCACCTCCTGGCCCTGGCAGGCGAGAGACTGCGAGAGGATGCTGATTCCCAGCAAGAATCGAAAGGACCAAACTCGCATAGTCTCTACTAACCGATTTTGAAGCTGAAAAAAACGTTTTTTGGAACCACAAAGACACGAAGACACAAAGAAAGCCGGCACCAACCATCATTGATGCCGGCTTTCTTTGTGTCTTCGTGTCTTTGTGTTCCTTGTCATACGTTAGGGTAATTACGAAACGCAGGACTAAGGATACCGGTGAAACGTTCCAGATTGCAGCATGCCATGGAGTGCGTTAAAGTCCCGCAATCAAGTTAAGGAGGAGTTATGGCAAGGGTAAAGTTACTTCTCGTGACCGGAGCGTTTCTGGCTCTCGCTCTACCTGGATCTGTAGCGCTATCGCAGAACAAAGCCGCGGTCCCTAAATTTGAAGTGGACCCGTGGTGGCCCAAGCCATTGCCGGAAGGTTGGATCACAGGGCGCCTCGGCAGCGTGTGTCTCGACTCCCATGATCACGTTATCGTCACCAACCGGCGCGACATCACGGACGAAGAAAAAGAAACGGCAAAGCAGGCGCCATCGGTGCTCATGTTTGATCTTGCCGGTAATCTGACCGGCTCCTGGGACGGGGATTGGGACAAGGTGCCGGGTGTTATCCACGGTTGTTATGCCGATAAGGACAACAATATCTGGATAACCGGCAACGGCGACGGCATTATCCAAAAATACACTCACGATGGAAAACTCCTCCTCCAGATCGGCAAACGCGGCCTCTTCGACACCTCCGACGGCACCGCCAAGGGCAAAAGCCTGAATGCGAGTCAGACTCAACTCTTCAATCCAGCCGGCGTTGTGGTTGACCCGCAAAATGGTGACGTCTACGTGGCGGACGGTTATGGCAACCGCCGCGTGGCTGTGTTCGATCGTAACGGGAAGTTTCTAAGGCAGTGGGGACGTCAGGCGACAAAGGAGGAAACCGAACGTGGCGATCCCGCTGTGTTCGCGCAGGTCGTCCATTGCATCACCATGAGCAACGCCGGACTGGTCTACGTGTGCGACCGGCAGGGTGATCGCATCCAGGTGTTCGACAAGATGGGAAAGTTCCAGAGAAACATCTGGCTCAGAACGGGAACCCAGACTCTGCCGGACCCACGCGGCACCGCATGGTGGATTGGTTTCTCCCCGGACAAGGAACAGAAATTCATGTATGTGATGAACGGGCGCAACGAGCAGGTTCACACGCTCGACCATGCTACCGGAAAGATCCTGTCCACCTTCGGCCGTCCCGGCCACCAACTCGGTAATTTTACTCACGGTCACACACTGACGGTGGATTCCAAAGGCAACATCTATATTGCCGAGACGGACTGGGGCCGGAGGATACAAAAGTTCAGGATCGTAGAAGGCCAGTAAAAGAAGCTGCTGAGTCTCGCGTGTGATCGTAAAGCGTTGACCAATATTCTGTTGACCAATATTCTTGACAGATTGCGCAGCGGGTCTTAACCTCTTTTTAATTCTTTTCATTCTTCGCAACTTGGGGCTTCTTAACGTGAAACTGGTTACCATGGGGCTGACTGGGCTGGCATTGAGTGTGTGTCTTTGCCTGCACGCACGGGCATCTGCACAGCAAACGGCACAATCATCAACGGGTACGGCAGAGGCAGCGTCGAGCCACCGTCGAGTGCTCGATCGCTACTGCGTGACCTGCCACAACCAGAAGCTGAAGACAGCCGGCTTGACGTTAGATGAAGCCGACGTCGCCAATCCTGGCGCGACTGGCGAGATCTGGGAGAAGGTCGTTCGTAAGCTTCGCACGAGCACGATGCCGCCTCTCAATATGTCGCAGCCTTCGATCGAAGACCGTACAGCCCTCATCTCCTGGTTGGAAACATCGCTCGACAAAGCGGCCGTCGCGAAACCGAATCCGGGCCGTACGGACACGCTGCGGCGTCTCAATCGTACTGAGTATCAAAACGCTATCCGAGATCTGCTTCTTCTCGACATCGACGCCACATCGCTGCTGCCTCCCGATGAAAGCGGTCACGGCTTCGACAACGTCACAGTAGGCGATCTGCCGCCGGCTCTGCTGGACCGATATATATCGGCTGCGGAGAAGATCAGCCGGCTGGCGATCGGCAGCGTGCAGACCTCGGTGCAGAGCGACATCATTCGCGTCGCGGAGGACGTCACGCAGGAAGACCATGTATCGGGACTCCCGATCGGCACGCGTGGCGGAGTTTCGGCTCGTTACAATTTCGCGCAGGACGGAGAGTACGACATCCAGGTTTATCTCGCCCGCGGTTATTCGGGGAACATCGACGGCTTGAGGGACCCTCAACCACACGAGCTGAAGTTGCTGCTCGACCGGATGCCGATTGGGACGATGACGATCCAGAGACCCGCTAACGGTGACGATGCGCTTCTCGACAAGAACTTGAAGATTCGCGTACCGGTGAAGGCCGGTCCGCATGACGTGGCCGTCACCTTTGTCAGGGATTCCGGGTCGCTGCTCGAGACGGCTCGCCAGCCACTGCCCGTGCACTTCAACGAGAGGCGTCATCCCCGCATTACCCCGGCGGTCTCCCAGGTTGCCATCACCGGACCCTACGCGGCGGGTGGCGCCGACGACACGCCGAGCCGCCGCCGGATATTCGTCTGCCGGCCGGCCCAGCCGGCCCAGCCGCGCGAGGAAGAGGCGTGCGCGAAGAAGATTCTTTCGACTCTCATGCGGCGAGCCTACCGCCGGCCGGTTTCCGACGGGGACCTGGAACGGCCGATGGTCTTCTTCCGGGAAGGCGCGAAGCGCGAGTCTGGCGGTAATTTCGATGCAGGAATCGCACGCGCCTTGAGCCTGGTGCTTTTCAATCCCGGATTCCTGTTCCGCGTGGAGGCAGATCCTGAAAAGGTGCAAGCCGGCACCAGCTACCGCATCAGCGATCTCGAGCTGGCATCGCGCCTGTCATTCTTCCTCTGGAGCAGCATCCCCGATGACGAACTGCTCGATGCGGCCATTCGTGGGGAGCTGCGAAGGCCGGACGTCCTGGAGAGACAAGCCCGCCGGATGCTCGCCGATTCTCGCTCCTATAATCTTGCGAGTAACTTCGCCGGACAATGGCTCCGTCTGCGCAACCTGGTGTCCGTCGATCCGAACGTGCGCCTGTACCCGGATTTCGACGATAACCTTCGTCAGGCATTCCGCCAGGAGACGGAACTCTTCGTGGACAGCATTCGGCGCGAGGATCGCAGTGTGCTCGACCTGCTCAAGACGGACTATACGTTTCTGAACGAGCGCCTGGCGAAGCACTATGGGATTCCGGACGTCTACGGCAGCCGCTTCCGGCGCGTGACGCTCGGGTCGGAAACCAAACGTGGCGGATTGCTGCGGCAGGGCAGCATACTGGCGACCACGTCGTACGCGACGCGGACTTCACCTGTCATTCGTGGAGTATGGGTTCTGAGCAACATTTTCGGCGCTCCGCCGCCGCCTCCACTTCCGAATGTGCCGGCGCTGGACGGTAACGTGCCCGCCAACCTCCCGATCCGCGAGAGGTTGAGCCTCCATCGCAACAATCCGGTGTGCGCGAACTGTCACCGGACGATAGACCCCGTGGGATTCGCGTTGGAGAACTTTGATGCTGTGGGCCGCTGGCGGGATCAGGAAGGAGACAGCGGAACCATTGACGTGTCCGGAGGTCTGCCCGGCGCCGGCGAGATCAAAGGAGTAGCGGGTCTCGAGGAGGCGTTGCTTCGTCGTCCCGAATTGTTCGCCGGGACACTGACAGAAAAGCTAATGACGTTCGCACTGGGACGAGGGGTCGAATCCTACGATGCGCCCGCGATTCGGAAGATACTTCGCGAGGCGGAGCCGGATCGCTACCGCTTCTCGTCGCTCATATTGGGTATTGTGAAAAGCGTCCCCTTTCAAAACAGGAGCATGAGCGGAGCGAATGCAAGCCCGATAGGGCGCAGCAATCAATAGGAGGTCTATGACGTTTATCAGCAAGAAGGCACTACCGAGACGCACGTTCCTGAAGGGCCTGCAGGCCACTCTGGCGCTGCCCCTGCTCGACGCGATGATTCCCGCGGCAACCGCACTGGCCAGGACGCCGGCCAAACCCGTACGCCGGCTCGGCTTCGTGTACATTCCGATGGGATGCGACCACGCTCGCTGGACGCCCGCGGGTGAGGGCACGCTCGGTGACCTGTCGCCGATCCTGACGCCGCTGGAGTCCGTCAAAAATCAGCTGACCGTCATCACGAACCTCAGGCTGGAGAAATCCTACCCGGGCACGCACGACACGGCGAACGCGGGATTCCTGAGCGCAGCTTTCGCCAAACACACGGAGAGTTCGGACTACTATCTGGGCACCACGGTCGACCAGGTTGCGGCGAAGCAGATCGGCCGCGACACGCAACTGCCGTCGCTCGAGCTGTGCATGGACCTGAACCCGGGCGCCGGTGTTTGCAACAACGGCTACGCCTGCGTCTATCAGAACTGCGTCTCCTGGTCTTCACCGACGACGCCGCTTCCCTCCGAGGCGCATCCACGCATCGTGTTCGAGCGCCTTTTCGGCGAAGGCGGACCCACCTCCGCCCGGCGCGCGGCGCTGCGCAGCCGGGGCAGCCTGCTCGATTCGTTCAACGACGATGTTGCGCGGCTCAAACGGAAAGTGGGGACGACCGACCGTGCTCGCGTCGATCAGTATCTCGACAGCATTCGCGAGGTCGAGCGCCAGATCGAGCGCGCCGAGGAGAGGACAGCGGAAAATCCCGTCGCCGATCTGGAACGGCCGGTTGGCGTCCCGGCGGCGTTCGCCGACCACGTGAAGCTCCTGTTCGACCTGCAGGTCCTGGCGTTTCAGGCCGACATCACAAGGATCATCAGCTTCCAGCTGACGCGCGAGCTCAATAACCGTACGTATCCCGAAATCGGCGTCCCAGACGCGCACCATCCGACGAGTCATCATGGCAACGATCCGGAAAAGCTCCTGAAGATTTCCAAGATCAATACGTTCCACGTGTCGCTGTTCGCGTACTTTCTCGAGAAAATGAAATCCACTCCAGACGGCGATGGCTCTCTGCTCGATAACACCGTCTACCTGTACGGAAGCGGGCTGGGCAACTCCAGTATTCACGACCATGAGAATCTTCCGATTCTGGTCGCGGGTGGCGCTGCGTCGGGCATGAGGGGTGGCCGGCACATCCGGTACAAGAATCCCGCGGCATTGGCGAATCTCCACCTCACGTTGCTCGACCGCGTGGGGGTTCATGTGGATTCATTCGGCGACAGCAACGGCAAGATCGAAGACCTCTTCGATCCCCTGTCCATATAGGTTGACATATGAGGAACCATAAAGACATGGCCACAAAAAGGCACAAGAGGCTCAAAAAAACCCTTTTGTGTTTTTGTGCCTTTTTGTGGCTATCTTTTCTGATGTTCGGCCTGGCCGCCGCATCCGTGGCGGCGGAGAAACCAACGCTCGCGGACGCGGCTGAACACGGCAACAAGGCGCTCATCCGCACTCTTCTCAATGCAGGCGCGGACGTGAATGCGGCGCAAGCCGATGGGACGACCGCCCTGCACTGGGCGGTCTACAACGACGACGTGGAGACGGCAGGACTGCTGGTGAAACGCGGCGCCAACGTCAACACCGCGAATCGCTATGGCGTGCCGCCGCTGTCCCTTGCCTGTGCAAACGGAAACGCAGACCTCGTGAAACTTCTGCTCGACGCCGGCGCCGACGCAAACGCAACGCTTCAGGGCGGAGAGACCATCCTGATGACGGCAGCGCGGGCGGGAAATGTCGAAGCTGTGAAGGCCCTGCTGGCCCATGAGGCCAAGCCCGACGCTCGAGAGCGGCGCGATCAGACGGCTCTGATGTGGGCCGCGGCCGAGGGGCACGCGGCGGTCGTGAGAGCCCTCATCAAGGGCGGCGCCGATGTTCATGCAAAGCTCAAGTCCGGGTTCACACCGTTGTTCTTCGCCGTGCGCGAAGGCCACATCGACGCGGCGCGTGCACTCCTGGAGGCCGGCGTGAATGTGAACGAGCCGCTGCAGCGTGAAGAGATTCGACGCGACCTCCCGGTCGTCGGCCTGGTCAGGAACGGCACCAGTCCATTAATGATGGCTGTAGAGAATGGCCACTTCGAGCTCGCCATTGCTCTGGTTGATGCCGGGGCCGATCCGAACGACCAGCGGTCCGGATTCACTCCGCTTCATGCAGTGACCTGGGCGCGAAAGCCGGATGCCAGTGACCAGGGCAATCCGGCCCCGATAGGATCGGGGCGCCTGTCCAGCCTTCAATTCGTTCGCGCGCTTGTGGAGCGCGGAGCAAACGTGAATGCGCGTCTGGCCAAGGGCACGCCGCGCGCGCCGAGTTCGGCGTCATTACTTAAGATGGAAGGGGCGACGCCGTTCCTGATGGCTGCTGACCGGGCCGATCTGCCCTTGATGCGTCTGCTTCGCGAACTGGGCGCGGACCCGTTCCTGGGGAATGCCGACAGCACCACGCCCCTGATGGCCGCGGCCGGCTTCGGCACGTCGGACCCTCTGGAAGAGGCCGGCACGGAGTCCGAAGCGCTCGAAGCCACTCAGTTCCTGCTTGATCTTGGCGCGGACGTCAACACCGTGGACAACAACGGCATCACCGCGATGCACGGCGCAGCTTACGGCAACTTTCCGTCGATTGTGGAATTGCTGGCGAAACGCGGCGCCAACATCAACATCTGGAAACAGCCCGACAAAGAGGGAAGGTCGCCGCTGTTCATTGCCGAGGGCTACAAGGCGGGACGCCCCCAACCTTCCCGCCCCACAATCGAAGCGATTACTCGCCTCATGCTCGCGGCGGGCCTTTCGACCGATGGGCCACGGCCGCGGATACGAGATATTTACGAGAAGCCGGTGGCCCCTCCACCAGCCCCGGCAAAACCGTAACTGGGAAACTTGGCATACGGCTGAATCAGCTCGCGAAGCGAGCGCTATAAACGCGATTGTTGTTTATTTTCAATCGACGCCCAATTTCCCAAGCCGGATGTCGCGTGTTCGATCCCCGTCTCCCGCTCTTTAGAATCCTTTACTTGCAGGCAGCTTGAAAACATTCGGACCGAAACTGTGTCGCACGGCACACTCGGACTGCTTTGGCGCTGCGTCGCCGCAGAACCATTCCTCTGAGGCGCCGGTGAAGCTGGTGGATTCTTCGATTTATTTGTTCCCGCTTAATTTGCAACTGGTGAAGTCGCTCAATCAGCACTCTTCTTCTCGATGTCTTTGTTCCCATACAGTCTCCTGCTGCGTAAATGTGCGGCGGACCTTCGTTCATTTCAGAAAGATGCTGCTTCTTTGCCGCACCCCAATCAAAACTAAACATTAGCGGGGATCAAGAGCTGCTGAATTGTTGCGAAATTCTCCGAAAGGAGACTGGAGAACCGCAGACATAAGGAAAATGGCGACACGGAAACGCGCCGCCAATGGTTCACTACAATATGGGAGTGCCTTACTTCTTGGCGGCTGCTTTTCTCATCGCGTGGCTGCGCTTCATGGCCTCGGAGATTTTCTTTCGAGCTGCCGCGCTCATCCTGCGTCTCTTCCTTGGCTGCGCTGCGGCCATTCCACTTCCAGCCTCGCCGACACCTCTTGCCGCGCTACGACTGCCAAGCTGTTTTCTGATTTCTGCAATCTCTTCATCAACCTTTGCCCGCTCCGCCACAAGTCCCTTCAAAGCCAGTTCCCGCAGTCTTTGTGTATTGGGCATAATTGCCTCCCGCTAGTTTGATTGTCTTACGTTAGAGCTGCGTCCGTATTTTCGACTTGAACACGACCAGGTATCTTAATACAGAGAGGCAATCACGAATACAAATCGGAGCAGATCGCAACATGCCGGAAGGACAACGACTGCTCAACTCGTAAAAGGACTCGACCTGCACTTCATAGCACTTCGCACGTAGTACCTTTTGAGCGATCACCTGAAGCTGCCTGGTGTGGGCGTTATTGACACCGACGATCGTCGCTTTATCGAGCTGGGTTTGTGACTGCGAGAATGGCGGCCGAGCCATCCTCCCCATCTCGTACAAAACCTGTCAGGACATCCATACTTGAATGTCCGTCTACTAATAAGATGCTCTGAGACCCCCCCATTTGTCACAGCCGATCAAAAAAATCTTCGCTCCTAACCGGTTCTGGTTCGAGCCGATCGACTCGGGCTTCGAGCATGAACCAGAAGATCACTTTGAAGCTGCTATATGCGGCCGGATAACCGCGCACCCTTCATTGTCCAGTCAATCCGCCTGACCGATTCACATGTATGGAATGCCGACACTCCGCTACATTGCGCGACCAAACCTGTAGTCGCGGGCTTTAGCCCGCGTTCTTTGTCCTCAAAGCGGACAATTCTGTCCTCAAGACGGACAGTTGTGTACCTGCACCCGACCAACGCCT
>Ga0070707_100007453_pt1 | contig 10158 bp, 14 predicted proteins | sample KBSK5502metaG_FD_65468 | JGI IMG/M metagenome (GOLD analysis project Ga0070707, IMG submission 65468) | Corn, switchgrass and miscanthus rhizosphere microbial communities from Kellogg Biological Station, Michigan, USA - KBS K5-50-2 metaG | ecosystem: Host-associated > Plants > Roots >... | reverse complement strand
GTGATGTCGGTGCCCCAGAAGCAGCGCTGCGGCCCGAACGCGTCGAAGATCTGCTTCAGATAGCCGTGGATGTTCTTGTATGGGTAGGGCGCGCTCGAATAGCTCGGGGCGCCCGACATCTTGACCGCGACGTTGGGCAATTTGGCGAGCGCCAGCATCTCCGGCAGGTCGGCCCAGGCGGAATCGTCGGTGCCGCCGGCGCCGCCGCCATGCCGGCCGAGATGATCGATGTGGATCTTGAGACCGGGATGGCTCTCGGCGATCTTGCCGAAAGCCTGCATGTAGCCGCCGGCCAGCAGGCCGACCGGATAGCCCTGCTTTTCGCAGGCGTCCCAGAACCAGTTGAGCGACCCGTCTGTCCACCAGGCCTTCTGCTGCGGCTGGTTGAAGGTGAAGCGGAAGCCGAGCATGCCCGGTCGCGAGCGCCAGTTGCGGACGATCTCTTCGCGGTTCGGCGCCTGCAGGTCGAAATTCCCGAGGATGCAGAACTTGTCGGGGTGATGCTTCACCGCCTCGACGGCGAGCGCGTTCATCGCTTCGCCCAAGGTCGAGGGCGGATGCAGCACCGCGGCATCGACCCCGGCCTCGGCCATCTCCTTCAGCGCGTCGTCCTCGGAATAGGTCGGGATCTGCCGGTGATGCGCCGACATTTTGGAATTTTCCCAGATGTGAATCTGCGAATCGACGATCAGCATCGCGTTCTCTCCCGATCTCGGTTTTAATCGCCGCACCATGATCGGCTTTGCCCAAGGGATCAACCACCGGCGGCAGCAAGGGTTGGGGAATGTCAGGGATGAGCGATAACCAGCGCAACGATCTGAGCCATCTGCCGCCGTCGAGCCCGGAGGAGATCCGCGCCATGGTCAGGAAGGCGGGGATCGAGCTTTCGGACGAGCTGATGCAGCAATTCATCGCGGCGTGGCCTGCCTACGAAGCGATGGTGCGGCGTATCCCGCGGCGGCGCGCCTACAGCGAGGAACCGGCCCACACCTACCGCCCCGGCCGGGTGGTGAAAGCTTAGCCTCTCACCCCGGCCCTCTCCCCGCTGGCGGGGAGAGGGAGAGCTCACTCCCGATGGAGTACAGCCTTCGAAATCCCTGCCGCCCGATCGTGGCGTCGTTCCCTCTCCCCGTTCACGGGGAGAGGGACAGGGTGAGGGGCAGCCGGCGCTTACAGATCGATCCGGACGGTCACCGCGGCGGTGGCGATCACGGCGGTGTCGCGGCCGTCATCGTCGGCGACGTCGAGCCCGCCTTTGACGGCCTTCACCGTCACCTCCCCATGCGGCAATGCGGCTTTGACCGCAGCAAGTTCGACGCGTATGGGCTGCTGCACGCCGATCGTCACCTCGACCTGCATTGTCTTGGCATCGACGCCGAGGCTGCGGATCAGGGTCAGCGAGCTGTGATGGATCGCGTCCTGCACGGCGCGCACTGCCGCCTTGGTGTAATCGCCGCCATGCAGATCGTTGCCGGTGCCGAATTCGGTGATGACCCGACGCAAGCTCATGGCCGGCGCTCCGCAATATCGAGGCGGACCACAGCTGCAGCATTGGCGACCACCGTCTTGTTGGTGCCTTCGTCATTGACGATTTCGAGGCCGCCTTCGACGACGCGCACCGTGCCGGTGCCGTGCGGCAACACCGCCAGTACCTCGTCTTTATTGACCAAATCGGGGCGCGGCACGCCGATCGTCACCTCGACCTGCATCGCGTCGGTGGGCTGGCCGAGCGCGTTGGCGACGCTCAGCGAATTGTGCCACAGCGCGTCGCGCAGCGCGCGCACCGCCGCCTTGGTGTAATCGGCGCCGCGGATGTCGGTGCCCATGCCGATCTGCAGCACCATGCGCTTCAAGGCCATTACTTTAGATCCTGTCTTGGCTTCAAATCCGTTCGTGCCCGGCCTTGGGCCGGGTATCCACGAGCAACTGCTGAGTCCGCGGAAGCGTCTCGTGGATGGCCGGGCTGAGCCCGGCCATGAACGGGAAAGTATCTTCTTTCAAAAGTGATCTCATTCCGCGGCGATGCGATGCGACCGGGCGTATTGCAGCAGCGCGTCGTCGGCGACCGGTTCGATCGGCGTGAAGTCGCGGTGGGCGATCCAGTCCGGCCGGGTCGGCGTGCGGATGTAATTGGAGACCGCGCACAAGGTCAGATAGACGATCTTGCGCGGATAGGGGGTGATGTTGGCGGTCGAGGCGTGCACCAGATTGCCGTGGAACATCAGCACCGTGCCGGGCTTGCCGGTCGGCGCGACGATCCCGGCGGCGTCGACCAGCCGGGTGATCGTGTCGTGGTCGAGTGTCCACAGCGGATAGGAGGTCGTCGCCTCGTCATGGCCGGCCGGCAGCACACCATGCTTGTGGCTGCGCGGGATGAACATCAGGGGGCCGTTGATCGGCATGACCTCGTCGAGAAACACCGAGATGTTCATCGCCCGCGGCTCCGGCATGCCGTCGTCGCGCGCCCAGGTGCCGTAATCCTGATGCCATTGCCAGACATCGCCGTCGAACGCCGCCTTGGCGTTGACCTTGAACTGATGCATGTAGAGCTTCTCGCCGAACAATTGCTCAACCGGCTCGATCAGGCGCGGATGGGCGCCGAGCAGGCGGAAGCCCTCATTGTAGGTATGCGCGGCAAAGGCGGTGCGCGGTGCCCCCGATTTCTCGCGCCACACCTCCTCCCGGCCGGACTGGTAGATCAACTCGGCGTCGCGGCGCAGCGCCGCCACCTCCTCGCCGGAAAAGCAGTCCGGCAGAAAGAGATAGCCGTCTTCGTCGAAAGCCTTCAGTTGCGCGGGGCTCAGCGGCATCGGAGATCCCCTCAGGTGGTATTCGACAGCATGGCGGCATGATGTCACAGCGGGATCGCGGCTTCCAGCCGCCCCGCGACGGTGCACGGCGCTACCGCATTCGCGGCGGCACCTCTAAAGTGGTGCGTGATGAACAGCCGCCGCGATCTTTTCCCGCCGATCGAGCCCTACCGGACGGGCCGTCTCCGGCTCGATACGAGACACACGATGTATTGGGAGGAGTCGGGCAATCCGCATGGGGCACCGGTGCTGTTCCTTCATGGCGGTCCGGGGGCCGGGGCGACGGCGGTGCATCGCCGGTTCTTCGATCCGGCCTATTGGCGCATCGTCATCTTCGACCAGCGCGGCGCCGGCCGCTCGACACCGGTCGGGGAGCTGCACGACAACACGCCCTATCACCTCGTCGAGGACATCGAATTGTTGCGGCGGGAGCTCGGCGTTGCCGAATGGCTGGTGTTCGGCGGGTCGTGGGGCTCGACCCTGGCGCTGCATTATGCCGAGACCCATACCGAGCGGGTCGCCGGGCTGATCCTGCGCGGCATCTTCTTGTGCCGGCCGGCGGAGATCGACTGGTTCCTCTACGGCGCCCGCGTGGTTTTCCCGGAGGCGTGGCGCGCCTTCGCGGGATTCCTGCCGGAGCACGAGCGCGGCGATCTGCTTGCCGCCTATTACCGGCGGCTGACCGATCCCGATCCGCGCATCCACATGCCGGCGGCGCGCGCCTGGAGCGTCTATGAGGGCGCCTGCTCGACCTTGCTGCCGAATCCCGAGACCGTTGCGGCCTTTGGCGAGGACCGGCTGGCGCTGGGGCTGGCGCGGCTCGAGGCGCATTATTTCAGCCGGCATCTGTTTTCGGCGGGACACGATCTGATCGCGCGGATCGATCGGATTGGTCACCTGCCCGGTGTCATCGTACAGGGCCGCTACGACATGGTGTGCCCGATCCGCAGCGCCGACGAGCTGGCGCGGGCCTGGCCCAAGGCGGAATACGTCATCGTTCCCGATGCCGGACACTCGGCGATGGAGCCGGGGATTCGCGAACAGCTGGTTTTGGCCGGCGAGCGGCACAAGCGGCGTTGAGCCGCGCCTCGAACGCTGCGGTTTCACTTGCCGCCGCCCCGATCGCCCCTAATATGCGGCGACGCAGCGCGCTGGGGCAGGCGAGGGGGATCGCAGTGAGCCTATCGGGGATCGGCAAACGAGCCGCGGCGGTTGCGTTCGGCCTCGCGATGATCGGGTTGGCCGCGCCGCCCGCGGCGGCGCAGATCGTCTTCGGTTCGCCGGGCGACCCGCCGCACATTGCGTTCGGCGCCGGCGCCTTCGACGTCACGCCGAGCCATCGCGGCAACACCGCGGCCGAGTTGCGCGCCGAATACCGGTTTGGCGATGTCTTCTGGTTGTTGTCGCCGTTCATCGGCACGTCAGGCACCAGCGACGGCGCGTTCTACGGCTATGGCGGGTTCGGCGTCGATGTGAACTTTACGCCGAATTTGGTGCTGACCCCGAATGTGGCGGCCGGTTATTTCGCGTCGGGCTCAGGTACGCGGCTCGGCTCGTGGTGGGAATTCCGCAGCGGCGCCGAATTCGCCTGGCGGTTCGCCGACACAAGCCGGCTCGGGGTCGCGGTCCACCACATCTCGAATGCCGGGCTCACCAAGCAAAACCCGGGCGCTCAATCCGTCGTGCTGATGTACAGCGTGCCGCTCCGTTAAGTCTCATCCGTGCCGACCGCGCGTTCCAAAGCCGCAAGGATATGGTCGAGGCTCGCTTCCAAGCGTCCGATCATGAAAGAGCGATAAGGCGGCTCATTCCGGCGTAGCTGTAGCTCCTGCAATGCGTCGATGTAGGCCGCCCGGTGCTCGGGGCCGATAACAACGGGCGGGTAGCCGGCCTGCATCAGCAATAGATTCATCAGCAAACGCCCGGTGCGGCCGTTGCCGTCGCTGAACGGATGAATCGCAACCAGCCGCGCATGCGCGGAAAAGGCCGTATCGAAACCCGCTGGCGCCGCAGCTAGCCAGATAGCAAAATCGCCCATCAACGCCGGGATTTCGGCAGGAGAGGGGAGCACCAGCGGCGAGCCGGCTATTGTGCGCTGGTGTTGGCTGTAGCGCCCAGATTCTTCAGGATCGCTTCGCATGAAGACGACCCGGTGAATCTCGCGAATGTCGATTTCGCGAACCGGGGCGCCCTGCGTCGCAAGAGTACGCACGAAACTCAGCGCATCTCGGTGCCCGATCGCCTCTAGATGATCCTTGAGCGGCTTGCCAGCGATCGTGATCCCCTTTTCGAGAAGGATCGCCGTTTCGCTGCGGGTCAACGTGTTGCCTTCGATCGCATTCGAGGTATAGGTCAGCTCGACGTCGTACCAGGTATCCAGCGCCTCGATGCTGCGCGGGCTCAGCGGCCGCAACCGGTCAAGCCGTTGCTTTTTCCGGTTTAGCCGAGCGACATCGTCGGTCCCCGTCATCGCGCTACGGTGCGCGACGGGAAGACGACGCGTTCCTCGATCCCCGCCGGATCCTCGTGAATCATGATCTCGGCATGCGGAAACGCGGCCTGCAATTGCGCCTCGACCGCATCGGAAATTTCGTGCGCGCGCAGCAGGCTGATCGCGCCATTCATTTCGAGATGCAATTGGATGAAGGCGGTGGGGCCGGCAATCCGCGTGCGGATGTCATGCACCGCCGTCACCTCCGGATGGCTTTCGGCGATGGCGCGGACGCGCGCCCGCTCCTCATCGGGCAGCTCTCGGTCCATCAACTGAACCAGCGACAGCCGCGCGATTTTCGCCGCGTTGTAGATAATCCAGAGGCCGACCGCGCCGCCAAACAGCGGATCGAGGATCGGCGCCCGGAACAGATTGCCGATCGCCAGGGTCGCGATGACCCCGAGATTGAGGGCCAGGTCGCTGCGGTAGTGGAGTTCGTCGGCGCCGATCGCCAGCGAGCCGGTGTGGTGCACCACATGGCGCTGGTAAGCGACGAGCCCGAAGGTTACGACGATCGAGAACACCATGACTGCGATGCCGGCCGCCGGATCCTCGATCGGCGACGGCGAGACGAGCCGGCGCACCGCCTCGAACATCAGCAGCACGGCGCTGCCCACGAGAAACGCGGATTGCCCAAGGGCGGCGAGCGGCTCGGCCTTGCCGTGGCCGAAGCGGTGCTCGCGGTCAGCCGGCACGGTGGCGTGGCGGACGGCGAAGAAGGTGACCAGCGAGGCGGCGGCATCGACCAGCGAGTCGACGAGGCTCGACAACAGCGCGACCGAGCCGGTGCCGATCCAGACCACGAGCTTCGCCGCTATCAGCACGAGCGCCACGCCGAGCGAGGCATAGGTCGCGCGCAACCGCAGCCGCTGCGCGGTGGCGGGCTCGCTCAGGGGAAGGGTCGCGTCTTGCGCCATGCCTTGCCTTTGCCGGGTGAATTAAGCCGCCGATCGCCTCATTGGCGCAATAGCGCGCTATCTCGGCGCAGGCTGGCGATCAGTAGGGCGGGGCAACCAACTACCAGAACACTTCCGCCCAACAGGGGATCGATCCCGGTCAGCTCGATCAGGGCGCCCGCGACGGCGATCAGCAGCAACAGGGCGAGCGTCATCCGCGCGTCGCCGAAGAACATGCCGATCAGCTCGGCAGCGACTTCTTTCAACAGGTTCATCGTACCGTCTCCAGAACGGGGGTGCGGGCAATCGCGGTGCCGGCCAGCCCGGCACCCAGGAAAATCGCGGCGAAAACCAGCAAGGCCAGATCCTGTCCCGGCCAATCGAGACCGAACCCCTCGCCGATCCAGAACACGCCAAAGGCCGACAGCATGACCCCGACCCCGAATTTCAGCGTGTTCTCGGGCACCCGCGACAGCGGCCGATGGACGATTGCCCCAACCACCAGAACCAGCACGCAGGCGAGGAGCGCGCCGAGGCTGGCGGGCAGCAGCAGGCCGCCGCCGGCGCCCACCGCGATGACGATAAACACGACTTCGAGGCCCTCCAGCAGCACGCCTTTGAGGGCCGTCATGCCGGCGATCCAGTCGAGCTGCGCCTCGCGCCGCTGCGCCGCTCCGCCGAGCTGGGCCGACTCGGCGGCGAAGATGGCGTCCTCGTCATGCAGCGGGATGATTCCGGCACTGCGCAGGCACGCCTTCCGCAGCCAGCTCATGCCCATCAGGAGAAGCAGGATGCCGATGGCGAGCTGCAGCGCATGCAGCGGGATATGATTGAGCAACGGGCCGAGCAGCAGAACGGCACCCGCCAGCAGCGCCAAAGCCGCCCCGGCGCCGAGCGCGGCCGGGCGCCAGCCGCGCAGGGTCGCGACGGCGAGGACGATCGTGAACGCCTCGACCACTTCGACGAGCGAGGCGAGGAAGGCGGCGCCGACAGCCGGCGCGGCGGTTGACCAGATCAGCATCGCAACTCTCTCTCAACGGTTCTCGTCGTGCGCCTCGAAGACGCGCTGGGCATAGGCGTCGAGCAGGCGCTCGCAGCCCTTGAGCCGCTCGGCGGCTTCGGCCGCGAGCTCGGCGTTGTAGAAATCGAGCTTCCTGATCTTCTCGAACCAGACCTGGAGCTTCTTCAGGTCGACGTCGTTCTCTTCCAGCTCGGCGTAGGTGAAGTGCTGGGCGGCGGTTTCCTTGGCAATCTCGGCTTCGAAATCGTCGCATTTGTCGATCAGCTCGCGGTAGGCCTCGTCACGATCGGCCTGGAAGCGGGCCACGACCTTTTCCTCCTGAGCGCGGTCGAGGGCGAGGGTTTCCAGGATCACCGTCTCGCCGCCAATCTCGGCGACATCGTTCTCCAGCATCTTGAGGCGCCGCGCATGGTCGTCGGTCTTCGGCAGAAGGCACACGCCATTCTGCAGATAGACCGCCCCCATCCCCTTCAGCCGGCGCCACAGGGCGACCCGTTTCGCGGCCGGTTCCGGCGGCACTTTGTAGGTCAGGAGCAACCACGGTCGGGTAACCAGGGAGCCCAGGTAATGTTACGGTCGTAACATTTCAAGCGCACCAGATCGGTGCGCTCAGCCGTCGCAGGGAGGTCTACACGAGGGTGCTGAGCGCCGGCGTCACGGGTACAGGCGCTGCTTGCGCCATGTGTCGCCCGCGCGGGTAAAGAGCACCCGATCGTGCAGCCGGTACGGCCGCTCCTGCCAAAACTCGATGCGATCCGGCTGCACGCGGAAACCGGACCAATTGGGCGGGCGGGGCACCACTGTGCTGTCGGCATATTGCCGCGTCGCATCGGCAAAGCGGGTTTCGAGCTCGCGGCGGTCGGCGAGCGGGCGCGACTGGTCGGAGGCCCAGGCGCCGATCTGGCTGTCGCGCGGCCGCGAGGCGAAATAGGCGTCGGCCTCGGCGTCCGAGACGAGCGAAACCGATCCTTCGATGCGGATCTGCCGCGCCAGCGATTTCCAGTGGAAGCACACGGCCGCCCGCGGGTTGGCAAGCAGCTCCTCGGCCTTGCGGCTGTCGAAATTGGTGTAAAACACAAAGCCGCGGGGGTCGGCGCCCTTGAGCAGCACCGCGCGCAATGACGGCACGCCGTCGCGGGTCGCGGTGGCGAGCGTCATCGTCTCGGCCAGCGGCTCGCTCGCCGCGGCCAATGCGAACCATCGCTCGAAGGGCGCGAATGGTTCGTCCTCTGCGATCTCGTCGGTCATAGGCCAACCGCTCCGCTTGGCGTTCGCGCTGCCGTGACGCTTCCGCTAATCCGACCCGAAGCGGTCGGCAATCGCCCTGAGCGGGCTCAGGGCGGGAGCGCGCACTTCGGCCAGCAGGTCGGCGAGGGTCACGTGCATCGCAGCGGCCTCCGCCTTGACGATCCGCTCCATCGCCGGAGCCACCTGTACCTGCCAAGGCGCCAGCGGATTGGCCCGCCATCGGCCGGCGAGCGGCAGGTCGAGCGCCTCGTAAAGGTCGTGCAGGGTCGAGGTCTCGGGGTTCCACGCAAGCACCCATCCGCCGGCTTGCGTCGGCGCCACGAAACCGGCCCGCGTCAATTGCTGCAGATGCTCGTCGACGACCGAGGTCGAGACCCCCAGCTCGGCCGCCAGTTGCGTCGTGCGGCACGCGATGCCGCGCCGCTGCGCCCGCGCCAGAGCGGCGATCAGCGCCAGGCTGAAGCCGAGCCGCACCCCGCCCGTGCTGAGATGCGCGAGGCGCTCATCGACCCGCCAAGTCGCCAGATTGGCGGCCACCACCGCGCCGAGCAGCACGGCCATCCACGACACGTACATCCATAAAAGGAAAATCGGGATCGCCGCGATCGCGCCATAGACCGTCTGATAAGACGACATCGCACCGATATAAAAACTGAATCCGCTCTTCAGGATTTCGATCACGATCGCCGCCACCGCGGCGCCGGCCAGGCCGTCGCGCCAGCGCACCCGGCAGTTGGGGATGATGCAGTAGAGCAGGGTGCAGGCGACCAGCTCGAGGAGAAAGGGGACCAGACGCGCCAGCACATGCGGCCAGCCGCTGGCGTATTGGTAAATGGGTTCTGGATCGAAACCGGCGCGCCGCGCCGCGGTGTCGAGATAAGTCGACAGCGTCAGGCTCATGCCCATCAGCAGCGGACCCAGGGTGATCAAGGTCCAGTAGGTGAGAACGCGCTGGCCCCAGGGTCGCGGGGTCGTGACACGCCACAGCGCGTTCAGCTGATCCTCGACCGTGACCAGCAGTAGAACGCCGGTGCCGGCGATGCCGATGATGCCCATCGCCGTCGCTTGCGCTGCCGAACCGGCGAAATACTCGAACCACCAGGCGGCTTGTTCGCTGATCGCCGGCACGAAGTTGCGGAATACCGCCGCGAGGAGCTCCTGCCGCGCGCCGGCGAAATTGGGGAAGGCCGACAGGATGCCGAGCGCGATGACGCCGAGCGGCACCAGCGAAACGAGGGTCGTGTAGCTCAGCGCGCCGGACGCGGCAAAGCAACCGTCCCGGTTGAACCGGTGCAGGGCGTATCGCGAAAACGTCCCGACCGCCGCGAGCCTGTGCCGCAGCGCATCGGCGATACCGGTCTCCCCATCATTCTCGACCTGTCGCATCACTGACCCTATACGGCTGATCTGGTTAAATTAACAGCACCGCCCGCTCCCGCGCGCCATTCGGGGTCACCGTAGGACCGGGGGGCTTCTCGCCCGGGCGGACGGGTTCGTGTAGGATAAAGGGGCCGGGAGGCGCCTGCCCGGTCCCCGCACAACGGAGCCGAGGCGGAAGGAGAATAAAATGGGCCTGATGGCCGGTAAGCAAGGCCTCGTCATGGGAGTTGCCAACGAGCGCTCCATCGCTTGGGGCATTGCCCGGGCGTTGCATGTCCAAGGCGCGCGGCTCGCCTTCACCTTTCAGGGCGA
>Ga0070707_100007450_pt1 | contig 10161 bp, 7 predicted proteins | sample KBSK5502metaG_FD_65468 | JGI IMG/M metagenome (GOLD analysis project Ga0070707, IMG submission 65468) | Corn, switchgrass and miscanthus rhizosphere microbial communities from Kellogg Biological Station, Michigan, USA - KBS K5-50-2 metaG | ecosystem: Host-associated > Plants > Roots >... | reverse complement strand
CTTTGTCGCTCTGCGGGTCATCCCGAGCGACGAATGTTATTCGGACTGTGCATTATCGAAAATAGTCCAGGGCCCGCTTCAGTACTGGACGAGATATCCGAACGGAAAGTCTATTCATGAAGCGCTCCAGAAGGCGATTTCTCACGCAACCTATGCCGTAGAAACCTCAATCTATAATGCGCCGCCCCAGCCCACCTTGAATGAAATCCGACGCAGCCTTGCCAACGTCACCGCGCCGGAAAAACGACGGCTACTCGATCTCCTAGACGAAGCGGACCGCAAGTATTCCGAACGCCGCTGACCTTCGAATCGGCAATGTAGTGGCAGGCTTTAGCCCACGACTACATAAGATTTGCCGGAGAAGTCCCGGCTAATCCCGATACTCTTCAGTTAGGAACCAACGCAGTATTATCGCTAACATTCCCCTCACACTGAGGACGTCGAAGAGGAAAAGCGTTTACGTTCGATCAAAAATGAATGGATCGCGAGCATAGAATTAGCCACAAAAAGGAACAAAAAGAATTCTTTTGTGCCTCTTTGTGGATATTCAGAAGCTCACATTGAATCGGGCACACCAAATTGTCACGGCTTGATATTTATTGAGGTCAGCAGTATCCGGCCATCTCCTCAATTGATACTCATCGAGGATTGCAACTTGCGTGGCGCGACACCCTGTCTGCGAGGCGGCTCGCGGCGTAGAACTACGGGCAGCTTTGTGAAAGACCACGTGGTGCTGTTGAAAAACTTATCAGGGGCTTTTTTTCGAATGCATGCGGAAAATGGCGTGCTCTTTTCGCGACGACATGAGCACGGAACATCTTCGAGTGCGGGTAACGGTATGTCTGATCAATTTGGCACTGATGGGCGTAACGGGCTGCAAGAAGTCCACCCAGGCCACACCGCCCCGATCGATTGGTGTCGAGGTCGCGGAAGTGGAGCAAAGGGATGTTCCGGTCTACGGCCAATGGATCGGAACGCTGGACGGATTGGTGAACGCAGATGTCAAGGCGCAGGTGACCGGATATCTGCTTAAGCAGGAATATAAGGAAGGTTCGTTCGTCAGGAAAGGGCAGTTGCTCTTTCAGATTGATCCGCGACCGTTTCAGGCAGCGCTGGATCAAGCCAAAGCCCAATTGGCGCAGAACCGAGCGCAGCTCCTGAATGCCGAAGCCAATGAGCGGAAGAGCCTGCTCGATGTCGAGAAATACACACCTCTTGCGAAGGACCAGGCCGCATCACAACAGGATCTGGACAATGCCACCAGCACGAACCTCGCAAACAAGGCTACCGTCGAGGCTACCAGGGCCTCAATTCAGGCGGCAGAGGCCGCTGTTGAAACTGCCGCGATCAATCTGGATTTCACCAGGATTGTTTCACCGATCGATGGTATCGCCGGGTTGGCACAGAACCAGGTTGGCAACTTAGTCAGCGCCACCAGCAGCGTTCCCATTACTACAGTTTCTACAGTCGATCCCATAAAGGTCTACTTCACGCCCAGCGAACGGGAATACCTCGCGTTCGCGAGGGAAGATCCCAGTTTAGCCGGCCGCGCAATGCACCCGAGCCGAATGCGGCTGGAGTTGCTTCTGGCCGACGGAACGACATATCGGTACAAAGGCAGAATCGAATTTACAAACCGCCAGGTGGACCAGAACACCGGTACGATCCGGATAGCCGCGCTCTTCCCCAATCCGGGAAGTATTCTACGCCCCGGAGGATATGGTCAGGTTCGCGCGGTCACCAGAATCCAGACCGGCGCCCTGTTGGTACCGCAACGCGCCGTCAGCGACGTACAAGGCACGTATCAGGTGGCGGTGGTGGACAAGGACGACAAAGTAAGCATCCGCACAGTGAAGGTCGGCGACCGTGTGGGCAGCATGTGGATTGTTACCGATGGCCTGAAACCGGGTGAGCGCGTGGTCGCGGAAGGCGTGCAGAAGGTCGGTCCGGGTGTACACGTGAATCCCAAACCCGCGAGTTTTACTGAAAAAGCCGTGGCAAACCAGGGGAATTAGATCGTATGTCCGAGTTCTTCATCAATCGTCCCATCGTGGCGATGGTCATTGCAATTCTTACAGTCATAGTGGGTGCCGTGACGATCGTGACTCTGCCGATAGCCCAGTTTCCCAACATCGTCCCACCGGAAGTGCAGATACAAGCGACTTACGTCGGCGCAGACGCCGAGACGCTGGCGCAATCCGTTGCCACCCCGATCGAGCAGCAGATGAGCGGCGTGGACAACATGAACTACATGTATTCGTTGAGTGCCACGGGAAACGGTCAAATGACCATGATCGTGGACTTCGACGTAAAAACCGATCCGAATCTGGACTTGATTCTCGCCCAGTCGCGCGAGACCCTGGCCGCATCCCAGCTTCCCTCGGACGTGACCAATTACGGCGTGACCGTCCAGAAATCCGTAATCTCGCCGCTCATGCTCATCAGCCTCTATTCCCCGAACAATACATACGATGCAAAGTTCCTGTCGAACTACGCCTATATCAACTTGCATGACCCACTGACGCGCTCCCCTGGCGTAGGTATCGTTCAAATTTTCGGTGCCGGCCAGTACGCCATGCGAATGTGGGTTAACCCGGACCAGTTGGCAAAGCTCGGTATCACCGTTACCGATATCATCGGTGCAATCCAGGCGCAGAATACGGTAAATCCCGGCGGCCAGGCCGGCGGTGAGCCCGCACCGAAAGGGCAGGAATATACCTATGCTGTCCGCGCACAAGGCCGCCTCATATCGCCGGAAGAGTTCGGTCAGATTGTGGTCCGCGAGACAACGGATGGCGGAATTGTGCGGGTCAAAGACGTGGCTCGTGTGGAACTGGGAACGCAAGACTACAGTACGTTGAGTCGCCTGAATGGAAATTCGGGAGCGATCGTCGCAATCTATCAGTTGCCCGGCTCAAATGCCGTCTCCGCCGCCGCAGGCGTTAACAAGCTCATGGCGGAGATGAAAAAACGTTTTCCTCAGGACATGGACTACGTTGTGTCGCTGGACACCACGAAGGCGGTCACGGCCGGTATCAAGGAGATTGTCACGACGCTGGTGGTGGCAATCCTGTTGGTCGCCATGGTCGTTTTTCTTTTCCTCCAAGGCTTGCGCGCAACGATTATTCCCCTGCTGGCGGTACCGGTCGCTCTGATCGGCGCATTCGTCTCCTTCCCGTTTTTTGGTTTTTCGATTAACACTCTGTCGCTTCTCGGCCTCGTGCTCGCCATTGGCCTTGTCGTCGATGATGCCATTGTTGTCGTCGAAGCCGTCGAACGCCACATCGAAGAAGGCCTGGCGCCGAAGGCTGCCGCGCTGAAAGCAATGGAAGAGATATCCGGTCCGGTTGTGGGCATAGCTCTGGTGCTTTCGGCGGTGTTTGTACCGACCGCATTTGTTCCCGGCATCACCGGCCGCCTTTATCAACAGTTCGCAGTGACTATTGCGGTTTCCGTAATCCTCTCGGCATTTAATGCGCTCAGTCTCAGCCCCGCTCTTTCGGCGCTGCTGCTGCGCCCTAAAACCGAAAGCCGAGGTCTCCTTCGAAGATTTTTCGCCTGGTTCAACCGCGTGTTCGACCGCGCCACATCACACTATGTCGGCTTGTGCTGTGTCTTGATCCGCAAGAGCGCCGTGGCACTCGCGCTGCTCCTTTTATTCGGCCTGGCTGCGGTCTTCTTCGCCAACAGGGTGCCGAGCAGCTTTCTGCCCGATGAAGACCAGGGGTATCTTTTCGTGAATCTCCAGCTCCCGGACGCTTCATCCCTGCAGCGCACGGATGAAGCAGCCAGGCAGGTTGAGGCGATCCTATCCCACTTGCCGGGAGTACAGTACACCACCAGCGTTATTGGCTTCAGCCTGCTCAGCTTTGTGCGCACTACCTACAACGCTTTCTTCTTTGTAACTTTGAAACCGTGGGACGACCGCGTCACGCGCGCAGAGCAATATCAGGAGATCAAGGCACGTTTGAATCAGGAACTAAGCCGGATGCCGGAAGGAATAGCCTTCAACTTCCCGCCACCGCCGATTCCCGGCGCGGGAACCGCCGGAGGATTCACGTTCCTTCTCGAAGATCGTGCCGGCAAAGACATTCAGTTTCTCGCTGACAATGTCAAAAAGTTCTTGGCTGCCCTTCGCAAGCGTCCGGAGATCGGTTTTGCAGCTACCACATTACTGCCTGACGTGCCGCAGCAATTCGTGAACGTGGACCGGGACAGAGTTCTCAAGCAGGGTGTGAGCATCAGCGATGTCTACAAAACCATTCAGGCGTTTATGGGTGGGTACTTCATCAACTATTTCAACCAGTTTGGCCGGCAGTGGCAGGTCTACATTCAGGCAGAAGGCAGTTACCGCGCAAACGCCGAGAACGTCCGTCAGTTTTATGTCCGGAACGACGGCGGACAGTACTTGCCGCTCTCGTCCTTTATCAGGATCGAGCGTCACTCCGGTCCTGAGTTCACCATGCGGTTTAACGAATATCGGAGCGCGCAGCTTAACGGCAGTGCTGCGCCCGGATACAGCTCCAGGCAGGCTATGGCGGCGCTGGAGGAAGTGTTCGAGCAAACCATGCCGCCTGAAATGGGCTACGACTACAAGGACATGTCGTTTCAGGAAAAGAAGGAGATGGAAGGTGTGAGCCCGGCGGTGATCTTCGGGTTCTCTCTGCTGTTTGTTTTTCTGATTCTGGCCGCACTCTACGAAAGCTGGACGCTGCCATTCAGTGTCCTGCTGAGTACGCCTGTAGCCGTATTCGGAGCGTTTGCCGTGCTGTGGTTGCGGCGTGTACTGCTCAATGCCTTCCTGCCGAGTTACATGGTCCAGATCGAGAGCGATGTTTATTCGCAAATCGGACTGGTCATGCTTATCGGTCTTGCGGCAAAAAATGCGATTCTGATCGTCGAGTTCGCCAAAGACGAATTCGAGCACGGAAGATCCCTGGTGGACGCGGCGCTCGCAGGCGCCAGGCTTCGCCTGCGGCCGATCCTGATGACTTCGTTTGCGTTCATCCTGGGTTGTGTCCCATTGTGGACGGCCAAAGGCTCCGGAGCTGTCGCACGCCAGATCATAGGCACTGCTGTGATCGGCGGCATGCTCGCCGCAAGTGCGCTCGGCATCTTTCTCATTCCAGCTCTTTTCTATGTCGTCGAACGGTTGAGTGGAGGCGTCCCCCAGCAACGGCCACGTCGTGCCCCAGGCGAAGGAACGTGTTTTCTGGAGGAGGGTGACTGAGATGATAAGGCGAAAGTTGGCTATGACCGGGCTGCTGGCTTTCATTTGCCTCAGCGGGTGCAAGCTCGGTCCCAACTATCATAAGCCGATAGTGCCGATTCCAGACGTGTATCACGGGCCCGGCGAGAGCCAGGATCCACAGGCCCAGGCGGAATCGTTCGCCGATCTTCCCTGGTGGCAGGTCTTTCAAGACCCTGCCCTGCAGGACCTGATCCGGAAAGCTTTGGACAACAATTATGACCTGCAACTCGCAACCGAGCGCATCACCGCCGCGCGGGCTCAGCTCACGGTGACGCACTCGAGTGAGTACCCGCAGCTGACGACAAGCGGCTTCGGAACCAACGAGCAAGCTTTTGCGGGCGGCTTTCCGGTCAGAACGAAATATAGTACCTACGCCGCTGACGCGACATTTCAGTTGGACCTGTTTGGGAGATTGCGACGCTCGACCGAAGCCGCACGAGCCCAGTTGCTGTCTACGGAATATGCGCAGAAGACCCAGATAATGACCTTGGTCAGCGACGTTGCAAGCGACTATTTCCTGCTGCTCGCCCTTGATTTGCAACTGCAAATCTCTCGAGACACGGTTACAACGCAGCAGGACGCGGTTAAGCTCACCAGGCTGCGGGTTGAACACGGTGTCGCTACTCGGCTCGATGTGCTGCAGGCACAACAGGTGCTGGACACGGCAAACGCGCAGATTCCTGAGTTCGAAAGGCAGATCGGACAGCTGGAAGATGCGATCAGCATTCTGCTCGGGGATTACCCGCACGGTGTGGCCCGTGGGCATCCGTTAAGCGAACAACCCATGCCGCCCGAAGTACCTGCGGGTGTACCTTCTTCACTACTCAAGCGCCGTCCGGACATCTCTGAGGCCGAGCAAAACCTCATAGCCGCTAATGCCGAAATCGGCGTAGCCAAAGCTGCCTTCTTCCCGCAGATTTCGCTCACCGGCTCCGGCGGTGGCGCCGCGGGGATGACCGCCGTGTTCGAATCGGTACTGGATTCCAATCTCGCCACCTGGGGTTACGGATCGAACATCGCGCAGCCGATTTTTGAGGGTGGCCAGCTGCGCGGCAATCTTCGACTCGCTAAATCGCAGCAACGCCAGCAACTGATCGCATACAAGGAAACGATTCAGAAAGCCTTTCGGGATGTTTCCGATGCGCTGATCGCTTATGAGAAATTTCACAGCGTGCGGGTGGCGCAGGAGATCACCGTCAAAGACCTTCAGGAAACGGTGAACACCTCACTGAAGCGCTATCGTGGCGGTATCGCCACCTATCTCGAGGTCCTCGATGCACAACGTTCACTGTTCAGCGCCGAACTCACCCTGGCCCAGGATCGTGGCAACGAATATCAGAGCCTCGTGCAGCTCTACAAGGCGCTCGGTGGAGGCTGGCAGCAATAGAAGCGCGTGACCGAATTGCCGGCATAAAATGGACTCAGGATGAGCCGGCGCCTAGGTTTTGTCCAGCTTTCCAATTAAGCTGTAACGATGACGCAATCACCTGTAAAGCTTGGATCAGTCGGAATCTGGACGAGACAGTTCGAAGATCATCCTGCGGCGAAAGTGCAGGAAGCCGCTCGCGAATTGGAAGAACTCGGGTACGGCGCAATCTGGTTCGGCGAAGCGGCGGGACGCGAAGCGTTTACGCATGCCGGTTTACTCCTTGCGGCAACTCGCCGGATCGTCGTTGCGACGGGAATTGCCAATATTTACGGTCGCGATCCCGTGACGATGGCTGCGGGACAGAAGACGCTGGCCGAGGCTTATCCGGACCGGTTCGTTCTCGGACTTGGCGTGAGTCACGTGCCCCTGGTCGAGCAATTACGCGGGCACCAATACGAAAAACCGGTACCAACAATGCGCGCCTATCTGGACGCGATGGATCGGGCGCCTTATCGCTCCGTGCCGCCTGCATCCAAACCGTTACGCGTGCTGGCGGCGCTACGACCGAAGATGCTGGAACTTGCTGCCGAACGAACCGATGGAGCGCATCCTTATAACGTGACTCCCGAGCACACGGCGCGGGCACGCAAGATTGTGGGTGCGGGTCGATACCTGTGTCCGGAGCAGGCAGTTGTGCTCGAGACGGATCCCGCGAAAGCACGAAAGATCGGGCGCGATTTTCTGGAGATCTATCTCAAGCTGCCGAACTATACCAACAACCTTCTATGGCTCGGGTTCGACGAAAACGATTTCCGGAATGGCGGCAGTGACCGGTTGATCGACGCGCTCATCGCCTGGGGCAATCTCAATGCAATCCGAGATCGCATTCGCGAGCATCACTCCGCCGGCGCCGACCACGTTTGCGTGCAAGTGCTCACAGCCGATCCCCACGCGCTGCCTCTCCGTGAATGGCGCGAACTGGCTTCCGCCGTTCTGGAAAATTGATATTCGACGGAGTCGCGGCTATCATTCTGCAAATTACTCGAATGGAACTGGAGGTTTTGGAATGCGACAGCGAGTGAAGTGTGTTCCCGCAGTTTTGGGCATATTGCTGCTGGCTGCATCCGCCGCATTCGCGCATCACTCGGTGGCCGGCCAATTCGACACGTCGAAGCCGGTTACGTTGAAGGGGACCATCTCCAAGGTGAATTGGATGAATCCCCATATCTACGTTTTTCTCGACGTCAAAGAAGCGGACGGAAGCTCGACGCAATGGGCGCTGGAGACGCTGCCGACGGCGATGATGCGCAAGGCCGGCTTGAGCAAGGAATCCATGATGGGTTCTCCAGGTGAGGTCGTCACTGTGCTGGCCGTCCCCGCCAGGGACGGAACCCAACACCTGGCATGGATCACAAAAATTACTTACGGGGACGGCCGCTATTACGCGTTGGGCGGCGCCGGTCAGGTCCAATAGAACCCGTAGAACCTGGACAAATAATCATGGGGAGTTCGCTATGACACACATGAGCGGCTGCGAATGCAAGCCCGATAGGGCGCAGCCAGTAATGACTAGACGGTTTGCGAATTGTATCGTTGCCACCGCCGCGGTGATTCTAGTGGTGTTCCTGATGGTGCCCGGCGTCAGCGCGCAAGCGCGGCCGGACCTGAACGGAACGTGGGATCATGGCAGGGGCATTGGTTTCGTCAGAACCCAGACGTTTGCGGACGGGTCCGTTTGCGTGATCGATTGTCCGCAACCGGCGAATGCGCCAGGCGGAGGCCGCGGTGGAGCCGGCGCGACGCCAAACTTTCCGAAATACAAACCGCAGTTCCTGTCCAAAGTGAAGGACCTGAGCGACCACCAGGTTAAGACCGACACGGTCCTTCAGTGCCAGCCTCCAGGAGTGCCGCGCATCGGACCGCCTCATAAGATTGTCCAGACCGCGCGCGAGGTGGTGTTTCTCTACGATGATGTGAATGGAAGTTTCTTCCGCATCATTCCGACCGACGGGCGTCCCCATCGCAAGGGATTGCCGGCCAGCTATCTCGGCGATGCCATCGGACACTACGAAGGAGATGCGCTGGTCGTCGAAACCACCAATTTCAATGAGGACACCTGGCTGATCGACAACGGCGCATTCCATACGAAGGATCTGAAGGTTGTGGAAAGGCTGCGCCGCGTGGGCGACACCATCGAGTATCAGGCGACGGCGTCCGATCCGGCAGTGCTCGTCGAGCCGTGGCAAACGCGTCCCCAGACACTAAAACTCACGGACCAGGAGCTCGAAGAATCCGCGCGTTGCGAAGATCAGGATATCGAACACATCATCGACGGTTCGCACCACGACAACCCGCGGTAGAAGTTCTTTACTTGCCGCCGACGACCGCGATGCCCTGCACTTCCACCATGAGACCAGGAACTGCAAGGCCGGTGACCGTAATCAGAGCGCTGGCGGGAAAGCACTCCTTGAAGATCTCCTTGCGGAGTTGCACGAAGCGGTCACCCAGCCGGCCGTCGGTGATGAACACTGTCATGGTCACCATGTCTTTGAGGCTGCCGCCGCGAGCCTTCAGCGTCTGGTCGAGCGAAGCAAAGACCTGACGTACCTGAACGTCAAAGTCAGGCGATGGAGGCAGCGCGGCCGTCTGCCCGCCAAGCCAGATCGTCTTGCCTCCTTCGGTGATAACGGCCCGCGAGAATGCCCGCTCCTGCGCCCGCGCATCGGGTGCGTAGCATTCCTTTGCATACAGTTCCGCTTGTGACGCGGCGACCCACAATCCTGCTGCGATAACGATGCAACGCGTAACGTATCTCATACTCATGACTCGCTCGCTCTCTCCGTCTAAACAGACTTAGGCCGATGCGCGCGAAGGAAGGAATGTATCTGGCGCACGGCTAGCGGAATCCGCTCCTTGGGTTCCTTCCACGGGAACATACTCACTTCGGCCTTCGGCGCGAGCATCGCGGCCTCCATGGCAACTTTGTATGGATGCGCCGGGATATCGTCCGGCAGGATCAGCACAGGCGTCTGGCAACTGCGCACGAAATCACGCGAGACCGTAAAGACGAAGTCGACGTTCTTGTACATCCTGGTTAGAAATTTATCGACCATCTCCATCGTGATCTCGGGCCGGCGCTTGACCAATTCCGGACCCCAGCCGGTCATATTGGTCTCGTAGTTGAGGGTGGGCATCTCCGGCCGCCATCCGCTGGGCTGAGCCAGCACGGCCGCGACGACACGATCGGGCGCCCGCTTCAAGAGGTTCCAGATGAAGGGGCCGCCAATGCAGAAGCCCATCACCGCGAACTTATCGATGCGCAAGTGATCCATCACGCCGATGTGGTCATCGGTGTATGAATCCCACGGCCGGTCGATCTCGAGCGGGCCGGACGACTGGCCGCTATTGGCGTTGCGCAGATCCGACGCGACGCAACGGTATTCCCCCTTGAAATCCCCGATCGCGTCAAACGGGGTCTTCAAGCCGGAGATCGTCGAGTTCAATCCCCCGCCGGCAATGAGCAGCAAGGGGAAGCCGGAAC
>Ga0070707_100007449_pt1 | contig 10162 bp, 8 predicted proteins | sample KBSK5502metaG_FD_65468 | JGI IMG/M metagenome (GOLD analysis project Ga0070707, IMG submission 65468) | Corn, switchgrass and miscanthus rhizosphere microbial communities from Kellogg Biological Station, Michigan, USA - KBS K5-50-2 metaG | ecosystem: Host-associated > Plants > Roots >... | reverse complement strand
CGCATGTCGAGCTTCGTCCACTTCGTGACGCAGCTGATGTCGACGGTCCATTCACGTGCCGGCAGCGCCATGAATTCCGGCCATGTCCAGCTGATCGGCGAAACAACCAGACCGTCGATCGTCAGCGACCAGCGGTCCAGCGGTGTGCGAGGCGTCGGTCCAGCCGACAGCACCGGAAAGTCGGTGGTCAGGTATTGCCCCGGCGGCGTTCGCGACGCGAAGTCGCCCGCGCCGGTCCCCGAAGATCGCGGACGACCCACGAAACCGCGTGTTACGAACCGATCGACCATCTCCGACCTCCCGCGGCGTCCTGCCCACCTTGACAGCCCCAACCGGCGCCCGGATGATATCCTCCGAGTCGTTGCACATCTGGCAAGTACAAACGTGCACACGGGGATATCGCGATTGACTGACTTCCGGCAACTCGTCCGGGCGAGCCGCCTGTACTACGAGCTTGGCGAGACCCAGAACCAGATCGCCGAGCTCCTCGGGGTAACCCGGCCCCAGGTTTCGCGGTTGCTGAAGCGGGCACGCGCCGAAGGGATCGTCGAGATCAGGATCGTGGACAGCACCGAGGTCGAGAACCCTGCCGGCGATGAGCTTCGTCGCCGCTATGCGCTCGCTCAGGTCCACCTCGCCCCGACCATTGCCGGACCCGAAGACCTGACGCGCCGGATGGTCGGCCGGCTGGCCGGTGAGGTCCTGCGGGGGGCGGTCCGGCCCGGCGCCACGGTCGGGATCGGCGACGGAGCGTCCGTCCTCGCCACCGCCGACGCCCTCGAGGAGACCTCGACGCCGGTCGCCGTGACGGTCATCCCGTTGTGCGGCGGCTTCTGGTCGACGGGCCAGGAGCGCGAGCCATATCGCCGGATCGGTGAGGCGCTCGGGGGGCAGGTTCGAGGCCTGATGGCCCCTGGGCTCGTCGACGACGCGGCCACCAAGACCGCGCTGGTCGCCCATGCCGGCCTCCGCGCCATCGCCGCCTTGTGGGATCGGCTCGACGTCGCGTTGTTCGGGATCGGGGGTCCGGCGTGGAGCGTGTCGCTGGTCGGTGAGGCGGTGGAACACCAGCTGGAGCTCGCGGGAGCCGTCGGCGAGGTGCTGGTGGCTCCATTCGATCTCGACGGCCAGTTCGTGTGCCCGGCCCTTCGCGATCGGGTGATCGCCTTCGATGCGCGGCAATTGGGCGGTGTCCCGGCATCGATCGGCGTGGCATCCGGCGAGGGGAAGGTTCGTCCGATCCTGGGCGCCCTGCGGGCCGGCATCATGCGAACGCTGGTAACCGACGTCGCCACGGCGACTGCGGTGGTTGCGCTCGACCAGACGACGCGGCCGGCGCGCGGAACGCACGCCCGATGACCACGCGCGAGCCGCTGATCCTGGGCCTGGATCTTGGGACGGCCGAGGTCAAGGCGGGTCTCGTGGCGCTCGACGGGCGCCTGATTGCCCTGGCGCGGAGTGGGTATGACCTGGATCGACGTGGCGGCCACGGTTGGGCCGAGCAGGATCCCGGGGCGTGGTGGTCGGCCGTCGTCAGCGCGGTGCGCGCGCTGCGGGCATCGGAGGTCGGCGAGATCGTGGCCATCGGGGTCGACGGGCACGGCCCCACGCTGGTGGCGGTCGACCGCCGTGGCGAGGCGACACGGCCCGCCATCACATTCCTCGATTCGCGGGCCAGCGCCGAAGCGGACGAGCTGGCCGCGGCAACCGGCGTGCGAGGCTGGGTGCTGGGCGGCCTGCCGGCGGCGCTCTGGGTCGAGCGCCACGAACCCGTGGTCGCGGCCGCGACGCGCTGGTATCTCACGACCTGGGAGTGGCTCGCCTACCGATTGAGCGGCGTGGCGGCGGGGTCGATGGTCCCGGACCAGCTGGTGCCTGACCGGGGACGCGTGACGGAGGCCGGGATCCCGGGTGACCGTCTGCCGCCGATTGCGCGAACCGGCGACGTCGTCGGGAGCCTCACCGAAACGGCCGCCGCGGCGCTCGGCGTGCGTGCCGGGCGACCGGTCATCGGCGGAACCGTCGACGCCTTCTCGAGCTACCTCGGGGCGGGCCTGCTCGAACCGGGCGACGCCTACGACCCGGGGGGGTCGGCGGGTGGTTTCGGCGTCTACTGGGATCGAGAGCTCGAGGTGCCGGGGGCGTTCGTGACGCCGGCTCCGCTGGCCGGCCGGTTCAGCGTGGGCGCGGCGATGGCCGCCACCGGCCGTGCCCTGGACTGGTATCGCGACCAGGTGCTGGTCGGCACGATTGCGGTCGACGTGATGCTCGCCGAGGCCGCCGCGACGCCTCCGGGGGCCGACGGGCTGGTGTTCCTGCCGTATCTCGCCGGCGAACGCTCGCCGATCTGGGATCCGGAGGCGCGCGCCGTGCTGGCCGGTCTGACGCTGGGGCATGGGCGAGCCCACATCAGTCGGGCGATCGTGGAGGCCTCCGCCCTGGCCATCCGGCACGTCGCGCAGCCCATGCTGGCCGCCGGTGTTCGGGTGACCGAGATGCGCGTGTGCGGCGGACCAGCCCGCAGCCGATTCTGGAATGGGGTGAAGGCGGACGTAACCGGTTTCCCGGTGGCCGTCCCGGCGGTCCTTGAGACCGCTGTGCTCGGGGCGGCGATCCTTGGCGCGGTCGGGATCGGCGAATATCCCGACGTGCCGGCCGCGATCGGCGCGATGACCCGGATCGAATCGCGGATCGAGCCGCGGCTCGAGCTGGCGCCACTGTACGAACGCCTGTTCGAGGCGTACCGCGGGCTCTATCCGGCGACGGCGTCGCTCCTGCGGCCGCTCCAGGAAGGCGCGGCGTGACGGCATTGGGTTCAGGCAACGGCGCGAGCCCGGCTCCCGGCGCGCTGCGCCTGCGCGGCCTGAGCTTCGCCTTCGCGACGCACGGCGGCGGGTCGCTGCCCGTGCTCGACGGGATCGATCTGGCGATCCCGGCCGGCGGGATCGTCGCGCTCGTCGGTCCGAATGGCTGCGGCAAGTCGACGTTGCTCCGGGTGATCGCCGGCCTGCTCCAACCTGGCGGGGGCGAGGCGTGGATCGATGCCCGGCCGATCATCGGGCCGGATCCGCGGATCGGTCTCGTGTTCCAGGAGCCCCGGCTGCTGCCATGGCGATCGGCGGCGGACAACATCACCTATCCGCTCGAGCTCGCAGGCTGGCCGCCGGACCGGCGGCGCGAACGCCTGGCGACGCTGAGCGAGCTGGTCGGTCTCGATCCTGCGGTCACCGCGTCGCGCCCGGCCGAGCTGTCCGGTGGCACGCGGCAGCGCGTGGCGCTCGCCCGTTCGCTCGCGTTGGAGCCGGAAGTGCTGCTGCTTGACGAACCGTTCAGCGCGCTCGACGCGCTGACCCGCGAGCGGTTCGACCTTGAGCTGCTCCGGCTCTGGCAGCGTGCTGCGACGACCATCGTGATCGTCACTCACAGCATCCCTGAAGCGATCCTCGTCGCCGACCGCGTCGTCGTGCTGTCGGCGCGCCCGGCCGGCATCGTGGCCGATGTGACCATCGACCTGCCGCGACCACGGGCGATCGCCGCGCTCGACGACGCTGTTGCCGTGCGCGCGTCGCACCGGATCCGCAGACAGCTCGAGGACGACGAGGCCGACGAAACCGCCGGTGCGCGGGCGGCTACCCTCCCGACCCCCACTGAGCTCGCCTCGTGACTCGCTCGGCGTCGCTCTCCGTGCTCGCCGCGTTTGCCGCGTTCGTGCTGATCTGGAAGGCCGTGGTGGTCGTCAGCGGGCTGCCGCCATACATCCTCCCGCCACCGGAAACTGTCGCGATCCGCCTCGTCGGTGCGTGGCGGGACGGCACGATCGAGCCTCACCTCGGAACGACGCTGATCGAGGTCGGACTCGGCTTCGGGGTCGGCGCGGTGCTGGCGCTGGTGGCCGGGTATGGGCTGGCGCGCAGCGCCGTCGTGGAACGGCTGCTGTCGCCCTACCTGGTGGCCGCGCAGGCGATCCCCATCCTGGCGCTGGCCCCGCTGCTGGTGCTGTGGTTCGGCAACGGCTTGCTCAGCAAGGTCGTGATCTGCTCGCTGATCGTCTTCTTCCCGGTCGCGGTGGCCACGATGGTCGGCATCCGTGCGGTCGACGCACGGCTGCTGGAGCTCGGGCGGAGCCTGCGCGCGACGCGCCGCCAGGTCCTGTTCACGCTCGAGATCCCGGCCGCTCTGCCAAACATCCTGGGTGGCATGCGGGTCGGGGTGACGCTCGCGGTCGTCGGCGCGCTGGTCGGCGAATGGGCCGGTGCGAATCAGGGCCTGGGCGTGCTGATCAATCTGGCGCGCGGCTCACTGTTCGATATCCCGCTGATGTTCGCGACGCTGGTCACGATCGCGCTCGTCGGGATCGTGCTCTACCTGATCGTGGTCGCGTTCGAGCGCCGGCTCGTGGGCAACCGCTGATGCTCAGCTCATGAACCTTCTGGAGGTGCTCGTGTCATCGATAGCACGCCGGCTCGGCGTCATGGCCATCGCCGCCGCCTTCGCGGCCGGGGCCTGCAGTGGCGGTTCATCGACAACCTCGCCGTCGATACAGCCGTCGGGCTTCGTTTCCGCTTCGACGGCTCCCTCGGCCGCATCGCCGTCGGGTACCCCGGCGCCGGTGAAATTGGTCGTGGGTCTGGGCTACATCCCGAGCGTCCAGTTCGCCCCGTTCTATCTGGCCGATCAGGCCGGCTATTACGGCGACGCCGGCCTTTCGGTCGAATTCCAGAACAAGATCGATCCGGATCTGATCACGCTGGTCGGCCAGGGCGCCATCGACATCGGGATCGGCGACGGCACGAGCGTGATCCCAGCCGTCAGCCAGGGCATCCCGGTGAAGTACATCACCACGGTCTACGGGCAATACCCCGACGTCGTCTTTGCCAAGGCATCGTCGGGCATCAAGACGGCGGCGGACCTGAAGGGCAAGCGGATCGGGACGCCCGGGCGCTACGGCTCGGGCTGGATCATGCTCCAGGCACTCCTCGGATCTGCCGGACTGACGACCAACGACGTCACGATCGTCGAATACCCCGACTACACGCAGCGCGCCGCCGTCGCCCAGGGAGCCGTCGACGCCGCGACCGGGTTCTCGAACAACGAGCCGGTGCAGCTCGAGCTCGACGGCACGAAGACCGTCGTGCTCCATGTCGACGCGATCACGCCCCTGCCGGGGCCCGGGCTGATCAGTGCGACCAAGACGCTGGCGGACAAGCACGATGCGGTCGCTCGGTTCGTGGCTGCGACTCTGCGCGCGATGAATGCGATCCGGCTCAATCCGTCGGTCGGGCTGGAGGCCGCGATCAAGGCCGTGCCCGAGCTCGCGTCGGGCCGGGAGCTTCAGACCGCCGTCCTGAACGCCACCATTCTTTCGTGGAGCGGGCCGATCCAGGCAGCGAAGGGTCTCGGGGTGATCGATCGCGAGGGGTGGGCCAGGTCGATCGAGTACCTCACCACGCTCGGCCTGGTGCCCAACCCGGTGACCGTCGACGACCTGGTGCTGGACGACCTGATACCGGTCGGCGGCTGAAAGTGCTCGACGGTGTGCGGCCGAGCGGTGCTCGCCGGTCGTGGTGGTTACGCGAGACACTCGCGACCGAGCCGCCCGAGCTCGCCGGCGCGGCGCCGCCCCTGATGGGGAGCTCGACCGCTGATGTCGTGGTCGTCGGAGGCGGCTACACCGGGCTGTGGACGGCGTGGCGGCTCAGCGAGCTGGAACCCGGCGCGCGGATCGTGCTCCTCGAGGCGGACATCTGTGGTGGCGGTCCGTCCGGGCGAAACGGCGGCTTTGTCAGCGGTTGGTGGGACGAGCTGCCAACGCTTATCGGACGGCACGGGCCCGTGGGCGCGCTGGCAACGGCGCGGGCGATCGACGAGGCGGTCGATTCGATCGGGGATTGGTGCGTCACCAACGGCGTTGATGCCTGGTTCACGAAAGCCGGCGCCCTGTCGGTCAGCGCGGCACCCGCGCAGGACGCGGCCTGGGAGCAGGCCGTCGAGGCATGTCGCGCGCTCGGAGTGGGGCAGGAGTACGCGGCACTGAGCGCCGATGCGGTCCACGCGAAGGTCGTCTCGCCGGTGTTCCGTGGCGGGGTCTTCATGCGCGGCGCTGCGACCATCCAACCGGCGGCGTTGGCTCGAGGCCTGCGTCGCGTCCTGCTCAACCGGGGCGTTTCGATCCACGAGCGGACCCGGGTCGTTGAGCTGGATGGCGAGCGACCCGGCGCGCTGGGCCGGGTGGGTGCCGCCGGGCGACGTGCCCCGGACGGCCGGGCCGGACGGCCGGTCCGGGTCCGTACGGTTTCTGCGCGGGGTTCCGGAGAGGTCATCGCGCACGCCGCAGTCGTGGGCCTGAATGCCTGGGCGGCCGCCTGGCCGTCCTTCGGTCGTCGCCTCGTAACCTGGTCGAGCTATATCGTCCTGACCGAGCCGATCCCGGACCGCCTGGCCGAGCTTGGTTGGATCGGCGGTGAGGGCATCGCCGATGGCCGCTTCACGCTCCACTACCTGCGGACCACGCCGGACGGGCGGATCGCGCTGGGTGGGGGTGGGGGCCGGGCCGGCTTTGGTGGACGGATCGGGCCGGCCTTCACCGAGGATCTGGCGTCCGTTCGGCGTGCCGCCGCCGGTCTGCGGCGCTTGTTCCCGATACTTCGTGACGTCCGGATCGACGATGCGTGGGGCGGTCCGATCGATATCACGGCCGACCACCTGCCGATGTTCGGTTCCATGCCGGGGCGGCCGGTCCATTTCGGGCATGGGTACTCGGGCAACGGGGTGGCGCCGTCGGTGGTCGGTGGCCGCATCCTGGCGGCCCTGGCCGTCGACCGGCACGACGACCCGGCGCTGGCCTTGCCGCTGGTCGGTGCCGTGCCTCGCGCGTTCCCGCCGGAGCCGCTTCGTTACGCCGGGGCGCGGATCGTACGCGAGGCGATCGTCCGGACCGAATCCGCCGAGGAGCGTGGAGCGCGGCCCGGCCGCTTGATGCGGGAAATCAGCCGGCTGCCGCGGAGGCTCGGGTACCACCTGGGACCGGAGTAGGGCGGGGATCTCGCGGTGGCCCCGCTCGGGCATGAATCGGCCAAATCGAGTAGCATTGGAGGCCCCCGCTCGCACCTTGCGTGCCCTCGTTCAGTCGTGCAGGAGTCCCCGTGAACAGTCGCCCACCGGTCAAGCCCACGACCACGGTTGAGCCGTTCAAGCACGTGATCGACGAGTACAAGCACCAGGCCCAGACGATCACCTGCACGTGCGGGTGGCACGGCAGCTCGGCCACCACCGACCGGGGCGGTTCGGAGTGGACGGCCCACCTGTTCGAAGTCCGCGGCAAAAAAAGGTAGCGCCGCCGCTGGGGCGGCCGATCCGAGCGTTACTCGCTGCGCGCGCTCGCTCGCGCGCTCCGCATGGTGCCCTTCCCGCGCTGAGTAGATCAGGCGGGGCTTTGGACCCGTGCTAGCATCGCGGACCGTGACTTCCGAGCTGGTGCCCGCTCGTCCCCCGTTTGCGCTGCGGGCTCGGCTTCTGACACCGCTGGCGGCCGGTGGGACGCGCCACGAGCCCGATGGCCTGCTGCTGGTCGACGAAGCCGGCCGGCTGACGTTCGCCGGCGCCTCGGCTGACCGACCGGGCGAGGCGGCCGCCGCCATCGATCTCCGCCCGTGGATCGTCATGCCCGGGCTCGTCGACCTGCACGCCCACCTGCCCCAGATTCCGAATGCCGGGCTGGGCGCGGGTCTGGATCTCCTGACCTGGCTCGAGCGCTACATCTTTCCGCTCGAGCGCGGCTTCGACGAGGCGGCAGCCGACCGCCTCGCTCCCGTCGCCTGGCGCTCCTTTGCCGCCGCCGGGACGACGACCGCAATGGTCTACGGGGCCGTCTACGAGGCGAGCCTCGATGCCACGTTCCGGGCTGCTGAGACGCATGGGATCCGGGCCGTGATCGGCAAGGTCATGATGGACCGCCTCACCTACGACCCGACCATCGATCCGAACGCCATCCTCGAGCGCTCGCTGCGCGAGTCGGCAAACCTCATCGAGCGCTGGCACGGTCGCGACGATGGCCGGCTTCGATACGCTGTGACCCCGCGTTTCGCCGTCTCGTGCACGGCCGACATGCTTCGCGAATCCGCCGCCCTGGCGGCATCGACCGGCGCTTACTGGCAGACCCACCTGTCCGAGGATCGAGCCGAGATCGCCGAGGTGGCCCGGCTGTTTCCGGACACGATCGACTACGTCGACGTCTATGACCGCGCCGGTGGCCTGGGCCCGCGAACGGTCCTCGCCCACGCCATCCACCTCTCGGATCGTGAGCTCGCACGCCTCATCGAGAGCGGAACGCACGTGGCCCACTGCCCGGCGTCGAATCTGTTTCTCGCGTCGGGCGTCATGCCCCTCGGACGCTACCTGGATGCAGGGCTGTCGGTCGGGCTCGGCTCGGACGTGTCGGCCGGCCCGGACCTCTCGATCTTCACCGAGATGCGGGTCGGATTCTATGCGCAGAACGCACTGCGGACGGCGGGGGTGTTCGGCGGCCCGGGGCTTGGCCCGCTCGATTGGCTGCGGATGGGGACGCTCGGCGGAGCGCGGGTCCTCGGGCTCGACGATGCGATCGGCTCGCTTGAAGCGGGCAAGGAGGCGGACCTGATCGCGGTCGACCCGGCCTACGTGGCATCGGTGCCCGGCGCCGAGGATGCCGACCCGGTCGACCTGATGAGCCGGCTCATCTTCCGCTCACACCCGGACATGGTTCGGGCTGCATGGGTTCGCGGCCGCCGGCTGGAAGGGCCCCACGAGCGTGCCTGATCACGTCGACCGGCTGATCAGCGGCGGGACCGTCGTGGACGGGACGGGCAGCAAGGGCGTGCTTGCAAATGTCGCGGTCGTCGACGGGCAAATCCGGCTGCTCGATCCGGCGGACCCGCCCCCCGAGCATGTCGGACAGACGATCGACGCGACAGGCAAGGTCGTCTGCCCCGGCTTCATCGACCTGCATAGCCACGGCGGCCTGGTCATCCTGGCCGACCCGCGCCACGAGCCGAAGGTCCGCCAGGGCGTGACGACCGAGGTCGTCGGCGTCGATGGCAACGGCTTTGCGCCGTTCCTCAACCGCGAGGACCTGGAGGCGTTCGTCCACCTCGATTGCGGCCTCGATGGCCGTCCCGAGATCGATTACGACTGGGGCTCGGTCGGGAGCTTCCTGGCGCGCTATGACCGCGCGGTCAGCGTCAACGTCGCGACCATGATCGGCAACTCGCCGCTGCGGATCGCGGGGGTCGGCTGGGAGGACGTGCCGGCCGACGACCGGGCCATGGATCGAATGCGCGGCCTGATCCGCGACGGGTTGGACGAAGGCGCGTTCGGCGTCTCGTCCGGCCTGGACTACCCGCCGGGCTCGTACGCGACGACGGAGGAGCTGGCGGGGCTGACCGAAGAAGCCGGCCGCCACGGCGGCTTCTATCACACCCACGTTCGATACCCGTTGGGGGACCGCTTCCTCGACCCGGTCCGCGAGGCAATCGAGATCGGGCGTCGCGCCGGTGCGCCGGCCCACGTGACGCACCTGTATCACCGCCAGACGCATCCGGGCGGCCCCGAGGCGCTCCTCGGGTTGATCGACGACGCTCGCGCCGAAGGGCTCGACGTCACGTTCGACACCTACCCCTACGAATGGGCGGCGACGCGGCTCACGATCCAGCTGCCGCAGTGGGTCCAGGCGGGTGGCCCCGAGCGCTTCAAGGAACGAATCGCCGACCGGTCGACCCGCGATGTCATCCGTGCCGAGCTGACCGCTCGAGGCGCCGCCTACGCCAGCCCTGCCGGCTGGGCCGACGTCCGGCTCGCCGCGTTCCACCGGCCCGAAAACCGGCGCTGGGAAAGCCGGACGGTGGCCGATGTGATGGCCGACACGGGTCATGACGCGCTCGACGTCATCTGCGATCTCCTCCTGTCGGAGGACCTCGGCGTCGGCCAGGTGACGAGCGGGCCATGGAGCGAGACCCTGCGCCAGTTCGTCGTCCATCCGATCGGGATGATCGGGACGGACAGCACGTTCCTCGGCGACAAACCGAGTCCCCGAACCTACGGGAGCTACCCCCGCATCCTCGGCCAGTTCGTCCGCGACGAAGCCCTGCTCAGCCTGGAAGAGGCGATCCGGAAGATCACTTCAGCGCCG
>Ga0070707_100007448_pt1 | contig 10163 bp, 6 predicted proteins | sample KBSK5502metaG_FD_65468 | JGI IMG/M metagenome (GOLD analysis project Ga0070707, IMG submission 65468) | Corn, switchgrass and miscanthus rhizosphere microbial communities from Kellogg Biological Station, Michigan, USA - KBS K5-50-2 metaG | ecosystem: Host-associated > Plants > Roots >... | reverse complement strand
CGCCTCCGGGCCGTGGCTCACACTGAGGCTTCTGTCACGCTGACAGCCCCGGCGGCGGGTCCGCCTCCCGCCGGCGGCGATGAGCGAGAAGCATGAAAGAGCAGACCTTTGGCCTCGCGAAGGCTGCGACGAGCGCTACAGCGAGGGCCCGGTTCCGGCTTCTGCGGCCGGGCCGGAGCGTGCCGACGAGGGAGGCGGCCCGACGCCGGGGCGGCTTGGAGGGAACAACATGTTGAGAAATCACTCCGAGACGCTTCCTCGACGCGATTCCTGGCGAGATATCCTGCGCGCCGAGAGATCCGCCTTTGATTCTTCATTCCTGGCGTCGGCTCGCGCTCGCAGGCCCGGTGTGCGCCGGCGTCGCTTCCGCGGCCGCCAACTGGCAACGGTGGATCGATCCCTTCGTTGACTCCGCTCGCGAGATGATCGTGCCGGCTCGGCTGGCCGACGGAGAACGGCTGTATCGAGACGTCGTCTACCACTACGGTCCGGCGGCGCCCTGGATCAACGCCGTCGTGATCCGGATCTTCGGGCGCCGGTTCGCGGCGCTCGAGGCCGTGGGCCTGCTCGCCTCGATCCTACTGTTCTGTTCTTTGGCACGGCTGACTGCCCGCGCGGGCAGCCGACTTTCGGCCTTTCTCGCGGCGACGTGGGGGGCGGCGGTGTGCCTGGGCGCGCCGGCGGGAGGCAGTTTTCTTTTTCCCTATTCGTTCGGAACGCTCATCGCGCTCGCGGCTGCCTTTCTCTGTCTGGATCAGGCTTCGGATGCGCGCGGCGCGCGGTCGGACGGACTGGCGGCTGGCGGACTCGCGCTGGCGCTGGCCGCCAAGCCAGAGATCGGAGCGGCATGCGTGCTCCTTCTGCTTCTTTGGCTTCTTCGCTCCGAGGAGCGGCGGCGTCTCTCCCGACAGACTTTCCGCATCGTCGGCGGGGGACTCGGTGGCGCCGCCGTGGCCTACGGCATCGCATTCGCCGGAATTTCACTGGCGAGCCTCTCCCCGGAGGGTCCGCTGGCCCTCTTTGCCCCGCCGCGCGAGTGGAGAAACGTCTATCGGCTTCTCGCGGGTCTCGGCGATCCTGCCCGCGCGATTCGGGCGACCGGGACCGCTCTCTTTTGCGGAGTCGTTCTGATCGTGCTCGCGGCGCTGGCCGCCAACATTGCCGTTCGCGCTCCGCGCGCCGCTCTTTTCATTTGGACGCTTCTCATCGGGGGATTGACGCTGTTCTTCTCTCTTCCCATCGGTGGAGCGATTGACGACCGTCTCCCTCCCCTTCTCGAGCCGATGCCGCTCTTCGCGCTCGGCGCGGGCCTGTTGTTCCTCTTCGCCCCCAACCAGGAGGGTCGCGGCCGCGCGTGCTTTCTTCTCTTCGGGTTTGCCGGAGCGTTCGGCAGCCGCGTTCTCTTCGGCCTGGCCTATGGCGCCACGACGACTCCTTACTCGGTGCTGGCCTTCCCGGGCCTCGCTGCCGCCGCGGCGGTTCTGCTTCTCGATCTCGCCTCACGGAGATTCGCCGCCAGGCCGGCCCTGGCCGTCGCCTGGCGATCCTGTCTGGCAATTCTCATGGTGGGACTCTCGGTTGCCGGGGTCGCGCGCTGGCATCGCTTGTTGCCGTCGGACCGCCACCTGACTGTACAGACCGCGTCAGGATTTCTTTCGCTCCCCGCCGGTCGCGCCCTCGCAGTCAGGGACACGCTTGAGTTTCTGGCGCGGGAAGCCCGCCCGGGGGACGGACTCTCCGGATTCCCGGAAGGGGGCTTCTTCAACTTCGTGACGAGACTTTCCAACCCCTTGCGCGAAGACCAGATTCTTCCTGGACATTTAACCGCGGATGACGAGCGACGAGTCGCGGAGCGTCTGGAGTCGCACGGACCGCGGTTTGTCCTTGTGGCCAATCTATCTACTGCCCCCTTCGGCCCTTCCTGGTTCGGGGTGGATTATGCGCGTGACATCCAGCGGATCATCGATCAGCGCTATCGCGCCGCCGCCACGTTCGGCCCGGCTCCGCCCGACGCACCGATCGGCGCTCCCGACTTCTTCGTTCGCGTTTTTTTGCGCCGGCCGTAAGCCCCCCTATCCTTCGCCGCTAGAGTCCGCGGCGTGGCTTCCCGGGATTCCCTCGCCTCGTTTCACCCGGCGGTCCGCGAATGGTTCGCGGCTTCGTTTGCGCAGCCCACGCGCGCTCAGGCAAAGGGCTGGCCGCCGATTCTCGAAGGGCGGTCAACGCTGCTCCTGGCTCCCACCGGCTCGGGCAAGACTCTTGCCGCGGTCTTGGCGGCGATCAACCGGCTTCGCGCTGCCGGGCGCGGACGACCCGCTTCGGGCCGAGCGCGACGCACCGGAAGAGGCGCGGACGCTGGCGCTCTCGGCGACAGATCCGGCGAGCCCCTATGGAGCCGCTCGCTGCGGGCTCCCGCATCGAAAGGCTCCTCCCTCGGTCCCCTCGGGAGACTCCCTCGCGATGCGAAAATCCGGGAGCGACGGCTCGAGGGTCCTCCTGCTTGGGTACGCGGCGCGCGGAGTCTCCCAGAGGGGAGGAGCCTCGCGCCGCGGGAGCGAGAGCGCCGCGAGGGACCAGTCACGCGGTCGAGCCCCTTTGGGCGAGCCGCGAGCCGGTGGCGAAGCCAGGTCCCGAGTAAGCGGAAGCGACCGTCAGGTCCCGAGCAAGCGGAAGCGACGGTTCAGGCCACGCCACGGCCGACGGCGGCCGGCGTCGCGGCCGTGTGGGGTGGAGTTTCCGAGGTGACTTGTGCGCGAGGCCGCGCGGTCCCACGTTCGAGCCACCAGCGCCGCGCCCGGTCCTCCGTCCAAAGGTTCTCAAGCGGGACGGCTTTGAGCCTCTCCGCCAGCTCGTGCATGGTCTGGGGCCGGTTGTTGGGGTCCTTCTGCAGACACGCGAGCAGAGTTTCCTCCAGGCCCGCGGGGATCTTCTGGTCCGTGCGGCGCGACGGCGGGATCGGCGCCTTCTGGATATGAGCCATGACGATCTGCATCGGGGTCGACCCTTCGAAGACCGTCTGTCCCGTCAACAGCCAGTAACCCACGCAGCCCAACGCATAAATGTCGGCGCGCCAGTCGACATCCGGATTGCCCATTCCGATCTCCGGCGACATATAGGCAGGCGTGCCGGCGATGACGCCGGCCATTGTGAGTTGCCTCCCGAGCGCGTCGGGGCCGGCGTTGGCTTTGACCAATCCGAAATCGAGCAGCTTGACGAAATCCCAGTCCAGACCGTAGCGGCAGACATAGATATTCGCCGGTTTGACGTCGCGGTGGATGAGGCCTCCCTCATGCGCCTCGGCGAGCGAGTGGCACGCCTGAACGAGGATTTGAATCGCGCGCTCGGGCGGAACGGGTCCGAACTCGCGGACGAGCGTCTCGAGATCGAACCCTTCGAGCAGCTCCATCACGTAGTAGAAAGTGCCGTCTTCCGTCGTTCCGTAGTCGTAGATGCCGACGGTGTGAGGGGACCGCAGCCTCGCGGTCGCCTTCGCCTCCCGCTCGAAGCGCTTCAGCCACTCCCGCGCGTCGCTTCCCAGGCTGTCCGGCCGAATCAGCTTGATGGCCGCGGAGCGAGCGAGCAGCCGATGACTCGCCTTCCAGACTTCGCCCATGCCGCCTCTGCCGAGGAGCTCCTCGAGGTTGTAGCTGCCCATCTCCTGGCCCTTCCCCGCCTCGACGGAGAGCCGGTAAACCATGCGCGAGACGATCGACGCAATGCCGGCGCAAACGAACGTCGGCAGAAACAGAAGAAGCGCCACGGAGGCGGGAGGCTTCGGATCGCCTGCGATGACGTTGATGCCGAGGCCGAGCGGGTCCATCGCTGCAGCGGCAAGCGTGGCCAGCAGCGCCTTGCCGCGGCTGGCCGGCACCATGAGCGGGTAGGCGATGATCCAGACGGCCACGGGACTCCAACCGCGCGGCACGAAGTCTGGTCGGAGCGGGACCGCGTGGAAGCCGACGGCGATGCAGAGAGCCAGCGCGACCTCGAAGACAAGACCCAGATCGAGCAGCCTCTCGGGGGCAACCATCTCGCGGAAAGCCACCCAGGTGACTGCCAGCGAAATCAGAGCTCCCGCGATGCCCGCCGCGAGCCAGAGGGTCTGAGCGTTTGGAGGCAGAGGCGTCCGAACGAAGGTCCGCCAGTCGACGGCGGACATAAGCACCGTTACGCTCGCCGAGATCAGCCCGAGGACGGCCAGCCGTCGCCCTCCCGCGGCCACCAGATCCGGGGAAAGCGAAGCCGCGGTTTCCTGTGAAACGCGCGACGCGCCCGAGGAGGGCTTCTTTCGAAGGATGAAGCTCATGGATTCTGGAAACGATTCTAAGCCGCGCGCAAAGCCGCAAGCGCGCGCGACTCAAGGGAAAGTACGTCAAGGAGCACGGTTCAGTTTCGAGAGCCCCGGGAGCGAGAGCGACTTGCTTTTGTGCTCCCGTGCCCTTCGCGGCGCGCGTAGTCTCCCAGAGGGGAGGAGGGGCGCGCCGCGGGAGCGAGAGCGCGCGAGGGACCAGGCTCGCGGTCGAGGCCCTTTGGCCGAGCCGCGGGCCGGTGCGCCAGCAAGGCGCAGGTCCCGAGCAAGCGAGAGCGACGTGGGCCGAGCCGCGAGCCGGTGGCGAAGCCGGGTCCCGAGCAAGCGGTAGCGACGTATGGGTCCCGAGCAAGCGGGAGCGACGTCGCTGTATTATGTCCATGGGGGAGCCCACTCCGTGCAATCGGGCCCGGACGGCTGAGAGTCCTGCTTCGCCCCGGCTACGCAGGAGACCCCAACCCTTCCAATCGCGAAGCGCGAAGAAGGGCGACCTGATGCGGGTAATGCCGCCGTAGGGAGATTGTCATGAGCGCCCGAGCAGAATCTCTGCCGTCCAACGAAGTCGCCAACCGCGAGCCGCTTCCGGGATCCAAAAAGGTCTACGCTTCCGGTCCGGCAGGAATGCGCGTGCCCTTCCGCGAGATTGCGCTCTCCGCGTCCCACGGGGCACGCGGGGAGCGGGAGATCCACCCTCCTCTGCGCGTTTACGACACCTCGGGACCCTACACCGACCCCAGCGTGTCGATCGATCTCAATGGAGGCCTCCCGGAGCTGCGGCGCCCCTGGATCCTCGCCCGGGGTCCGTACGAGGAGACCGACCCGCGCCGCCCGAACGCCTCGGGTCTGGCGTTGACGAGGCCGCGCCGGGTGCTGCGCTCTCACGGCAACGCGACGCAAATGCACTTCGCGCGCAAAGGGGCCATCACGCCCGAGATGGAGTTCGTCGCGATCCGCGAGAGCGTCGATCCGGAGTTCGTTCGCGCTGAGGTAGCCCGAGGTCGGGCGATCATCCCGGCCAACATCAACCATCCAGAATCCGAGCCGATGGTGATCGGCAAGAACTTCTTAGTCAAGATCAACGCGAACATCGGTAACTCCGCCGTGGTCTCCGCAATCTCCGAGGAAGTCGAGAAAATGACCTGGGCGATCCGCTGGGGCGCGGATACGGTCATGGATCTTTCGACCGGAAAGAACATCCACGAGACACGGGAGTGGATCCTCCGAAACTCGCCGGTCCCGATCGGCACGGTCCCGATCTATCAGGCCCTCGAGAAGGTCGGCGGGAAGGCCGAGGAGCTGACGTGGGAGGTCTACCGCGATACGTTGATCGAGCAGGCCGAGCAGGGGGTCGATTACTTCACGGTTCACGCGGGAGTGCTTCTGCGCTACATCCCCCTGACCGCGCGACGGGTGACCGGCATCGTCTCGCGCGGCGGCTCGATCATGGCGAAATGGTGCCTGGCGCACCACCAGGAATCCTTCCTCTACACGCGTTTCGACGAGATCTGCGAGATTTTAAAGGCGTACGACGTTTCGTTTTCCCTGGGAGACGGGCTGCGTCCGGGCTCGACGGCGGACGCCAACGACGAGGCGCAGTTCGCGGAGCTGGAAACCCTAGGCGAGCTCACCGGCAAGGCCTGGGCGCAGGACTGTCAGGTCATGATCGAAGGCCCGGGCCATATCCCGATGCATCAGATACGGGAGAACGTCGAGAAGGAGATGGCGATCTGCCAGGAGGCGCCCTTCTACACACTCGGCCCGCTCGTGACGGACATCGCGCCCGGATACGACCACATCACCTCCGCGATCGGAGCGGCGATGATCGGATGGTTCGGCACGGCAATGCTCTGCTACGTCACGCCGAAGGAGCATCTGGGCCTTCCCAACAAGAAGGACGTCAAGGACGGTGTCATCGCCTACAAGATCGCGGCGCATGCCGCGGATCTCGCCAAGGGGCACCCGGGAGCGCGCACCTGGGACGACACGCTGTCGAAGGCGCGCTTCGAGTTTCGCTGGGAGGACCAGTTCCATCTGGCACTCGATCCGGAGACAGCGCGGGAGTTCCACGACGAGACGCTCCCGGCCGAAGGCGCCAAGCTCGCGCACTTCTGCTCCATGTGCGGCCCGCACTTCTGCTCGATGAAGATCACCCAGGATGTGCGCGATTACGCGGCCACGCTCGGTCTTGCTGAAGGAGAGGCGCTGGAGCGGGGGCTCCAGGAGAAGTCCGAGGAGTTCCGGCGCGAAGGGGGAGAGCTCTACCGGAAAGCGTAGGGGCCTCCGCCCGTCATCGTGAGCAGCGAAGCGACGCACCGTCACCCCGAAGAGCGAGTGAGCGACCACCTGTCATCCCGAGGAGCAAGCGACGAGGGATCTGCTCCGGTGCTCGAAGGTCGAAGAACGAGGGCAGATCCCTCGCTGCGCTCGGGATGACAGAGAGGGTGAGCAGTCCGGTATGACAGAGGCCCCACGGCTATATCAAATCTGATATAGACTGCGGTCCCTTCTCATCCCTCCCTTGCCAGCGCCTTGCGCAGCTTCGCCAGCTCGCGCCGGCGGGCGGCGTCGAGCTTCGGATAGTGGAGGTCGAGCTTCTCCAACGCGGAGATGATCACCTCCGAGAGAACCAGCCACGTGAACCACTTGTGGTCGGCGGGCACGACGTACCAGGGAGCGTCCTCGGTCGACGTCGCACGGATCGCGTCCTCGTATGCCTTCTGGTATTTCTTCCAGAGGGCCCGCTCGGTCAGGTCGCGCTCGGAGAACTTCCAGTTCTTGTCGGGGTTCTCCAGCCGCTCGAGAAACCGCTTGCGCTGTTCTTCCTTCGAGACGTTCAGGTAGAACTTCAGAAGCCGCGTCCCGTTGCGAGCGAGGTGACGCTCGAACTCGTTGATGCTCTCGTAGCGCTGCTGCCAGACGTTCTTGCCGAAAAGCTCCCGGGGAATGCGCTCTTTTTCCAGAAGCTCCGGATGCACGCGGACGATCAGCACCTCCTCGTAATAGGACCGATTGAAGATCCCGATCTGCCCGCGCTCGGGCAGCTCCTGCTCGCACCGCCAGAGAAAATCGTGGGACAGCTCCCTAGCGGAGGGCTCCTTGAAGGCGGCCACGTGACATCCCTGCGGGTTCACCCCCGAGAAGACGTGCTTGATCGCGCTGTCTTTGCCCGCGGCGTCCATGGCCTGGAAGAGGAGAAGAACCGACCATTCGTGGTCGGCGTAGAGCCGCCCCTGCAGATCCGCGAGTCTCTGGATGCCGCTGGCGAGGAGCCTCTCGGCGCCCTTCTTTCCGATGTCGAGGCCGGCCGTGTCGCTCGGATCCCAGTCTTTCAGCCGGAAGGATCTGGGAGAATCGACCCGGTAGCGACCGGCCAGATCGGCCAGCTTCTTCTTCATTGGGCGAATCGTAGCGATACTTGTGCCGGCGCGACCCGTCCGGCCTCGTTTTGCTGAAACTTCTTCGGGGCTCTTTCGATATGACGTGGCAGCGGTCTTGGACGACCGCGCAAGGAGGAAGACTCATGACCACCGTGGACCGGTACGAACCCGGAACTTTCTGCTGGCCGGAGCTCGCGACGACCGACTCGGACGGAGCCAAGCAGTTCTACTCGAAGCTCTTCGGCTGGATCTGGGAAGACTCGCCGGCGGGTCCGGACATGGTCTACACGCGCCTCAAGAAGGGAGGCAAGGACGTCGGCGCCCTCTACAAGATGCGTGTGGATCAGAAGGGAATGCCTCCCAACTGGATGTCCTACATCTCGGTCGCGTCAGTCGACGAGGCGGCGAAGAGGGCCCGCGAGCTGGGAGGTCAGATCCTGATGGAACCCTTCGACGTCATGGAATTCGGCCGGATGGCGGTCGTAAAAGATCCGCAGGGCGCGACCTTCTCCCTCTGGGAGCCGCGCACGCATTTTGGCGCCCAGGTCGTGAACGAGCCCGGCGCGCTCTGTTGGGACGAGCTCCACACGACCGACACGGCGGCGGCGGCCAACTTCTACACCAGGCTCTTCGGCTGGACCACGAAGCCGGGCGGGGATTACACGGAGTTCCACCGAGGAGATGAGGCCGCCGGCGGCATGATGGCCATCCGAAAGGAGTGGGGCCCGGTGCCTCCCAATTGGCTGGTCTATTTCGCCGTTGCCGACTGCCACGAGACGGCCGCCAAGGCGAGCGAGCTCGGCGCCCACACGGTGGTGCCGCCGATGGACATCCCCAAAGTCGGGCGCTTCGCGATTCTCGCCGACCCTCAGGGAGCGGTCTTCGCGATCATCAAGCTGGATCTCAGACCTTGATGAAGATCCGCCTCTGATAAAGCAATCCACCGACGAGAATCCAAAACCCGCAGAAGCAGAGCGCGAACAGAAAAGAGCCGACCCGCGGGTCCGCGGTGTGAGCGAAGAGAGTGCGGTAGATGGTCGCGTAGGCGGAGCGGCGGACTCCGTCGCCGCCGTCCATCCGGATCGCGAGAAGCAGAAGTGTGGCGAGCGTCGCTCCCACGAAGAGCGCGATCGCGTTGCTCCCGAGCCACTGAAAAGGTCTCGACCAGCCGCGCCATCCCTTGATGTCGACGATCCAGATGCAGATGGCCAGGCAAATGGCGGCAAGTCCGGCCATGAAGAGAGAGTACGAAGAGGTCCAGAGGTTCTTGTTGATCGGAAACCAGACGCTCCAGAGGAGACCGAGCGAGAGCAGGATCGCCCCGCCGGCCATCAGGACCGCGAGCCTCGGCAGCCAGTCGGCGCGGACGCGCAGGACCTCCCCCGCGGCGATCCCGAAGAGCATTGTCGCGATCGCGGGCAGCGTCGACAGGGCGCCCTCCGGATCCCAGGCGGGGTTGTGTTTCCAGGTATGCGTGCCGAGGATCGCGCGGTCGAGATAGGCCGCGAGATTGCCCTCGACGTCGAGCCGTCCCACGCCGTAGCCCGGGACCGGAACGAAGGTCATCAGAGCCCAATAGCCCACGAGGAGAGCCGATGCCGCGGGCAGGAGACTGCGGCGCCCGCCCGCCAGATAGATGAGCGCGGCGAAGAGGAAGCAAACCGCGATGCGCTGAAGCACGCCGGGAATGCGTACGTGCGCCCGATGAAAGAGGAGCACCGAAAGCCAGTTCAGCCCGAAGCCGAGCAGAAAGATGATCGCCGCCCGCCGCAGTGTGTGAAGCACCAGCGCCCAGCGCCGAGCGCCCAGCGCCCTCCGGGCTGAGAAGGAAAACGCCATCGACATGCCGACGAAGAAGAGAAAAAACGGAAAGATCGTGTCCGTGTAGGTCCAGCCGTGCCACTCGGCGTGGAGCAGCGGGGGAAAAACATGGTCCCAGCTCCCCGGCGTGTTCACGACGAACATCCCGGCGATCGTCAATCCGCGGAAGACATCGAGAGAAAGAACGCGCTGGGCGCTGGGCGCTGGGCGCTGGGCGGACGCCCCGTCCTCTGCCAACACGCTATCGTCCGAATCGTCCCGCGAGTCCGTCCGGCTCTTTGCCCGCGGTCAGGCGGCGCACGACAGCGAGCGTCGAAAGGTCGATCTCCGAGACCACATCGGCGTTGGTCGAGGCGACCCATGCCCGCTTGCCGTCCGGAGCGATCAGAAGGCCCACCGGCACCGGGCTCTTGCCGAACTGGTTCGAGAACAGGCGCTCCTGGCTTCCCGCAACAGCCTCCCGATCGATTTGGACTCGCTTGACCTGAGCACGCGAAGCCGTGTCGAAGACAGCGACCTCGCCGCTTCGCGCGCAGGAGACCAGGGCGCGTTTGCCGTCGGGAGTGATCTTCACGCGGATCGGGAACTGCGGCGCGGGAATCGCGGCGATGACGGCGAGGGTCTGCGTGTCGAGCACAGAGACGCTGTCCGCGCCG
>Ga0070707_100007447_pt1 | contig 10164 bp, 11 predicted proteins | sample KBSK5502metaG_FD_65468 | JGI IMG/M metagenome (GOLD analysis project Ga0070707, IMG submission 65468) | Corn, switchgrass and miscanthus rhizosphere microbial communities from Kellogg Biological Station, Michigan, USA - KBS K5-50-2 metaG | ecosystem: Host-associated > Plants > Roots >... | reverse complement strand
CGAGCTGATGGCTCTGGCCTCCTACATCCTGGCGGGATATTTCAAAGGAGAGACACGCTCGACGGAGGCGGCCCTTAAGTATTTCGTGCTCGGCGCGTTCTCGTCGGGGATCCTCCTCTACGGCCTATCCCTCGTGTATGGCATTTCGGGGCGGATGGGGCTGACAGACCTCGCGCAGATGGCCACCTCGGGGGACGGGCGCAATCTCGCGGTGCTCGGGATTCTGATGGTCCTCGTGGGACTCCTCTTCAAGATCGCCGCGGTGCCCTTCCACGTCTGGACGCCCGACGTCTACGAGGGCTCGCCGACACCGATCACGGCGTTCTTCTCGGTCGGCCCGAAGGTCGCGGCCTACGCGATCCTGGCGCGGATCTTCTACGTCGGCTTTCCGAAATTCCACGCCGATTGGGGCCTCGTCGTCGCGATCGTCGCGGCGGCCACACTCGTCTGGGGCAATCTCGCGGCCCTGCTCCAGACGAATGTCAAGCGCATGTTGGCCTATTCGTCGATCGCCCACGCGGGCTATGCGCTGCTCGGCGTTCTCGGATTCCAGACCCCATATGGGTTGTGGGGCGTGCTCGTATATCTGCTGGCCTACACGTTTATGAACTTTGGCGCGTTTGCCCTGGTGATCTTCCTCGAGACCAAGGGCTACGCGGCCGAGTCGGTCTCCGACTTCAACGGCCTGGCGCGGCGCAACATGCCGGCGGCTGTAACGATGCTGCTCTTCCTCCTGTCGCTCGCCGGAATTCCGCCCACGGCGGGGTTCATCGGCAAGTACTACCTCTTTACCGCCGCGATGAAGGCCGGCTATGCCTGGCTCGCAGTCCTCGCCGTGCTGGCGTCGGCCGTCTCGCTCTTCTACTACTTCCGGATCGCGGCCGCGATGTTCTTCTCAGAGGCCGCGGGCGCGCGGCTCCAGAGCTCCTACGCGCTGACCGCGGCCGTGGTCCTCTGTGCCGCCGGCACGCTGCTGGTCGGCATCGCGCCGGAGGGGGTGCTCGCGGTCCTGAAGACCTGCATTCCCGGCGGGTACTGAAGATTCGCCGGGGCCTCCCGGACCCTTACCTATCTGCCCTCTCGAGCCTCTCACTCCTCTCTGTCATCCCGAGCCCCTCCACCCTCAAGTGTCATCCTGAGCGAAGCGAGGGATCTGCTCTCGTGAGTATCTCCTCGGCCGTTGTTTCTCTCGGGGCAGGCTACGTGAAGGATCTGCTCCCGTCGCTTCGAGTGACCTGTCCGGTTCGGGGCAGGCTATGCGAGGGATCTACTCTTGCCGCAACGAACCGGCCGTCGTTGTGGCTTGCCGATCGGAAGACCCGAGGGTAGATTCCTCGTCGCTTCGCTCCTCGGAATGACAGCAATAGGTCACCCTGCTCCTCGGAACCACAGAATGCCCGAACCCTCCTCCCGCTACCGTCTCATCGCCGAAGCGTCCACTGCCGGGCTGCTCTTCGTCCTCTCCCCGCTCGCGGGATACTTTCTGGGCAAGTGGCTCGGGGAGGCTGTCGGTCTCGGTCGCATCGCCGCGTACGCGGGAGCGCTTCTGGGTCTGGTTTCGGCGTTCGTGAATCTGTTACGGCTCGTCGGGAGGGCCACCCGATGAGCTCCAACGACATCGACGCAGTGGTTCGACGAGTCCGGACCCGTTCGCTGGCCATCGCGGGCGCGGCAGTCGTCGTCGCGTTCATCGTGGGATGGCGTGCCGGGGTCTCCTTGACAATCTCAGCAGCCGTCGTTATTTTTAGTTTTCTCGCGTTCGAGAAGTTGACGGAGCGTCTGGTTCATCGGCAAGCCAAGTCCAGTCTCCGAAGGCTTGTCCCCCTACTCCTGGTAACGGTCGGAAGCCTGGTGCTCCTGACGGTGGTTCTTTTGCGTTGGAAGGGATTCGATCCGGTGGCGGGCGCCGCGGGTTTGTCCGTCGTCGTGGCGGCTGTCATTCCGGAGCTCTGGATGGGAAAGGGAAAGTAAGACGTGCCCGAGCATCATTCGTTCCTGTACGGTCCGGTCAACCGGTTTCTGATCCACATCGCCGGGCTGCCTCCCGTTGAAAAGATGTCGCCGGGCGCCGCGGCGTTTTTCTTCCCCGACGGGAAGGAAGCCTGGATCCCCGACGCCGCGCTGATGACGCTGTTGCTCCTCCTGATCTTCGCCCTGTTCTTTCCGTGGCTGGCCCGCCGCTACAGTCTGGAGAAGCCGAGCGGCATCCAGACCTTCTTCGAGATGCTGCTGTCGGGCCTTCGCAGTCTCGTCGACGATGTGATCGGACACGGAGGGGCGAAGTATCTGGCGATCGTCGGAACCTTCGCGATATTCATCGGCGTCGCGAATCTCTTCGGGCTCTTCTTCTTCCTCCAGCCCCCGACCGGCTCTCTCTCGACGACGGCGGCTCTCGCGATCATTTCCTTCCTCTACTTCAACTATCAGGGAATTCGGGAGCACGGATTGTTGCGTTACCTCAAGCACTTCACCGGGCCGATGCTCCTGATCGCCCCCCTCTTTTTTGTCATCGAGATCATCGGGACGTTCGCGAGAATGCTGTCCCTCTCCCTGCGTCTCTTCATGAACATCTTCGGCGAGCACACGACCACCAACGTGTTCGCAGGCCTGGTCCCGGTCGTCGTGCCCTGGCCGATGATGGCACTGGGGATCTTCACGGCGGCGCTCCAGGCGTACGTTTTCGCTCTTCTTTCGGCGGTTTACGTCGCGGGCGCTGTAGCGCATGAAGAGCATTGAGGCGACTCGATTCTGCGGCGGCAACCGACACGCGGATGAGATTGGCTGGCAACCGGGTCGCGCGAAGCCCTTCGGCCGCTCATGATAGGGTTCGGCAACCACCGCGCCGGAAACGGCGCCAAGTGAAGGAGAATTGCGGATGCTGAAGAGAACCGTTTTGTTGTGTGCCCTCGCCCTCGCGTTCGCTCTACCAGCGCTCGCGCAGGAAACGGGCGGCGCTACCGCTCCGGGGCCTTCCGGGGGCGTGAAATGGGGCGTAATCGGGGCGGCATTCTTGCTGGGGCTGGCCGCCGCTGGTGGGGCCACGGCGCAGGGCAGGGCGACTGCCGCGGCTGCGGATGGAATGTCACGTAATCCAGGGGCCGCTAAAGACATCCGCGGCATGACGTTGCTTGGTCTGGTGCTGATCGAGTCCCTCGTCCTCTACGCGCTCCTGATCTGCTTCCTCATCTACACACGCTGACCGGCGGACGGGCTCCCGCTCCTAGCCCGGTTTAGCGGCGGGTGCCCACCGTCGTCCTCCGGAGAGGACGATGTGACCCCTTCGGGAAACCTCGGGCCCATTCAGTACGTATTTCTTTTTGAAACCAAACCAGACGCCCCGGGGTCTCAATCCGTAGAAAGGGCGAAGGTTAGGTCAAGTGTCCGTCGGAGGTGGCCTGGATCGAGACGGCGGGCAAGAATCTTGAAAACGAAGGAAGGACATGCAGAAATCGCAAGCTCAAGCTGGAGCCCGAGCTCCCGCTACGGAAGCAAACCCCGTCAGGGAAGGAAACGGCGTCACTTCCTGGGACTTCGACTCCCAGCTGATGCCCTATTTGGACTCCCTTTACAACACGGCTTACCGGATGACCCGCAGCGCCGAGGATGCCGAGGATCTGGTCCAGGAAACTTACTTCAAGGCCTACAAGTACTACGACAAGTTCGAAGAGGGAACCAACCTGAAGGCCTGGCTGTTCAAGATCCTCAAGAACACGTTCATCAACAACTACCGGAAGAAAAAGCTGGAGCCCCGCAGCGTCGACTTCGCGGAGATCGAAGACTCCTTCGAGAGGATCGTCCGCCGCGACAACAGCGAGCAGCCGGCCGATCCGGAGTCCGAGTTCTTCATCGGCGTGCTGGATGACGACGTCAAAAAGGCCCTCGACTCGCTTCCCTACGACTACCGGATGGTCGTGATCCTGGCCGACCTGGAGGACTTCTCTTACAAGGAGATCGCCGACATCCTGGATTGCCCCGTCGGAACGGTCATGTCCCGCCTCTACCGGGGTCGCAAACTGCTGGAGAAGGCGCTCCTGAAGTACGCCCGGCAGCACGGATACATCCGGGGCGCCGAGCCGGCCAAGATGCGAACCCGGCCGAAGAGCCCCGCGGCCTAGGCCCGTTTCGGGTCGTCACCCGGGTCGCCCAGGAATTTGCCGGCGGCGGAGGGGGTTCCCCCTTTGGCAAGATGGACTGCGTCAAGGCTCGATTCCTGCTCTACGCCTATCTGGACCGAGAGCTCTCGCCCGGCGAGGCCGACGCTCTCGCGAAACACCTCGGTGAATGTTGGCGGTGTGAGACGCGCGCCCAGGCGGCGAGGGAGCTCGCACGCGTGTTGCGGTCCCGGCTGGATCGGGCCACGGTACCCCATCGGCTTCGGCTGCGTCTCCAGCAGGTCACCGAGCCGGTGGTCCGCCCGCGCTACCCCGCATTCGCGATGACAGCGGTAATCCTGTTGATGATTCTTCCCGTGGTCACCGACGAATCGCTCCGGGGAGGTCACGGACTGTCCCGAGCCTCTCTCGGACCGGCTGGTCCGTCCGTGAAGTCGTCGCCGCTTGTCTCCCGTCGCGTGACCGGAACCCTGGTGTGCCTCCACTGCGAGGCCCGTCACGAGGCGGGCCTCTGTCCGCTTCCGGAGGCTCCTCACGAGCCCGCTCTCTGCGCGGACGACGGAGAAGTCTGGCGTCTGATGGCGCGAGACCCATCCTACGCTCCGGCAGCCGGGCAGACCGTCACCGTGGAGGGGATTGCGTTTCCACAGTCCGGATTCCTCCGAGCGAGCCGGGTCGGCTACTAACCGTCGCTCCGCGCTGCGCGAGCGACGCGGCTTTGCCGCCGGCGGGCGGCTCGGCGCCAAGGGCCTCGACCGCCCGCCTCGTCGCTCGCTTCGCGCTCCGCTCCCGCGGCGCGAGGCTCCTCCGCTCGGTTACTTCGCGGAGACTCCTCGCGCCGCGACCTAGGCAGGCACCGAGAGGCTCTTGTCGCCAGTCGACCGGGCTTGTCGGTCCTTGAAGTGAAAACTGATAGCTGGCAACTGATAGCTTCGCGACGATGACCGAAGTCTGGCTCGAGGCTCGCGCTCCGGCGCGGATCGATCTGGCAGGCGGGACACTCGACCTCTGGCCTCTGCACGTTCTCCATCCCGGATCGCAAACAGTCAACGTCGCGATTGACCGCAAGGCCGGCTGTCGAGTGCGCCGCGGGCGCGACGGGCTGCTGGTGCGGTCGAAGGATCGGGGACTCGAGAAGCGCGCGCCATCGGCCGCGAACCTTCTGGCCGATCCCGCCACCGCGCTGGTCGGGTCGCTGCTCGAGGCGCTCGAGATCGAAGAGCCGCTGGAGATCGAGTTCTGGTCCGGGGTTCCGTTCGGATCCGGGCTCGGAGGCTCCTCAGCTCTGACGGTCGCCCTGCTCGGGGCGCTCGAAAACCGGAGCGGCCGGAATCTCTCGTCGGTGGACCGAGTCGATTTCGTGCGGGATGTCGAGACCCGCGTTCTCCAAAAGCCCGCCGGCGTACAGGACTATTACCCTCCCCTGGAAGGGGGCGCCCACATCATTTCGTTCTTCGCGGGACGAACCGCCGCGCGGCGAATCGCGGTCGACGCGAAGACGTGGGGCGAGCATCTGACGTTGTTCGACTCTGGATTCTCCCATTCCTCGGGGATGAACAATTGGGAAATCCTGCGGGCCCGTCTGGAAGGCGATTCCGGCGTTGCCGGGAATCTCGAAGCCGTCCGCGAGGCGGCGGCTGAAATGGCGGAGGCCCTGGCCCGCGGAGACTTCCCGGCAATGGGCGCCGCCCTGGACCGCGAATGGACGGCGCGGCGGAGACTCGCTCCGGTCGTCACGACTCCTGCAATCGAGCGCGCGATCGCGACGGCGCTCTCCGCGGGGGCGTGGGGTGGGAAGGCCTGCGGCGCGGGCGGCGGGGGATGCGTGGCCTTCCTTTCGTCCCCGGACCGGACTGCCGCGGTCCGGGAAGCGCTTTCCCGGCTGGGAGAGGGATCGGTTCTGGACGTGCGGGTCGCCGATCGGGGCCTGGTTGTTGAGGGGAGCTGCTAGAGGAGTCTTCAGTTGTCAGTTCTCAGTTTTCAGTTTCGATCCTCCGCGTCCAAACTGAACACTGATCACTGATCACTGATAACTAAGTTAGCCGGACTTCATCCACTCCACGCAGCGCTCGAGATCGCGGCGCATCTCGGCCGTGGACTCCGCGCGGTGCCAGGCGCCGTGGCCGGGCAGAACCCATTCGAAGGAGTAGTCGAGCAGCTTCTCCATCGAGCGGATCTGCTCGTCCCAGGAGTACCAGCAGGCATTTCGAAAGGCCACGAGGCGCCCGCGGCGCGCGGACCAGGCGAGGTGGTCGCCGGTGAAGAGGTACTTCTCGCGGTAGAGCAGCACGCTGTGGCCGCGCGTGTGTCCCGGCGTCGGGATGACCAGAAGGTCCTCCGCCAGGGCGACCGGATCCGGGCCCGCGATCTGGTGCTCAACCGATCGCGTTGCCGCCCCGACGTCTTTCGCGTGCAGCACCCGTACGCATCCGAACCGCCGAGCGAAGGCCTCGTGATCGGCGACGTCGTCGCGGTGGGTGAGGAACATCGTCGCGATCCCTCCACGCCGCTCGAACTCCGAGAGGAGACGCCGCACCGCCCGGGGCGAATCGACCAGGATATTTCCGGCCGGACGCTCCACGAAGTACGAAAACGCACCGAAAGAGTCTGCCGACGTGAAGCCGCAGAAGGAGACGTTCTCGTCGACCGGCTCCGGGAAGCCCTCCATTCCCGGCCTCGCGTCGGCGCGGGACGCCGTGCCGATCGAGCCTGTGGGACAGGCGACGAGGGCCATCAATGCGCGCCGGCGCTCCTCCTCATTGCGCGGCTGCTGCTGGACGTACGAATGGTCGGAGGCTTCCGCGAAGACACGAGGCTCAATGCGACGGCAGGCGTCGCAGTCGATGCAGGTCGTGTCGACGTAGAAGTCTCCCGGAGCGTTGTCGGGGTAGCGGCGGGCGAGAGTAGCCATAGAAAAGCTCTCAGCTGTCAGCTATCAGCTTTCAGCCATCCATTCTCTTTCGACTCAAATTCGGTCCAGTTCGCGGACGGTGCGCTCGTCGACGGCGTCGCCGGTATTCAAGGTCGACTTCGGCTCGAACAGAAGTACCGCAACTTCCTGCTCGGCCGTGGGCCGGTGCTCGACTCCGCGAGGCACCACGATCATCTCGCCCTCCGAGAGCTCGACGTCTCCCTCGCGGAATTGGATCCGCATCTGGCCCTTCAGGACGAGGAAGAGCTCATCCTCGAGCTCGTGGCGATGCCAGACGAAATCGCCCTGAAACTTTGCGATTTTCACGGCGCAGTCGTTGACCTCGGCGATGATCTTCGGACTCCAGTGGTCTCGGAAGAGTGAGAGCTTCTGCGTCAGGTCGATCTTCTCCGGCTTCATGTCTACATCCTCACCGGCTCGGGGATGCCGAGAAGGCCCAGAAGTTTCGACATCTCCCGCCGAAAAATACGCGCCACCGCGATCCGCCGATTCCGCACGCCGGCGTCCACCTCCTGCACGATCGGATGGCGGTGGTAAAACTGGTTGAAAGCCTGAGCCAGATCGAAGGCGTGCCGGGCGATCGTCGAGAGCTCCAGGGAGTCCACGGCACGTTGGACCACCTCGGAGAGGAGTGCGCCGGAGAACACGATCTCCCAGAGGTCATCTTCCCATCCTGCTTCGCCGAGGCTTCGCAGGACCTCGCCGGACAGGTCCGCCGGGATGCCCCGCTCGGCGAGCTTGCGAAAAATGTTGTCGGCCCGCACGACCGAGTACTGAAGGTAGGGTCCCGTGTCTCCCTCGAAGTTCAAGGCCTCGTCGAAGTCGAACGCGATGACCTTGTTGCGGCCGAAGCGCAGCAGAAAGTAGCGCAGCGCGCCGATCGCGATGGCCCGGACGTCCGCGTCGGCCTCCGCCGCGTCGGCCTCCGCGCCACGCCGGCGCGCCACTTCGGCGCGGGACTTTTCGAGCAGTAGCTCGATCAGGTCATCCGCCTTCACTCCGAGCCCGCGGCGTCCGGACATCTCGACGTAGGACTTTTTCTCGTCCTCCGGCGTGAGCCGGTATTCCTCCCCGAAACGCTCCGCAAGCTCCCGGGCCGCGCGAGGGGTAAGGGCGACCACCTCGTAGGAGAAATGCGCACTGGCCTCCGCCTCCTTCGTGAAGCCGAGCACACGCAACCCTTCCCGCACCACGTTCTGTGGGTAGGACTGCCGCACGTCGATCACATTGAAAACGCGCTCGGCGCGGCCGAAGGCGGGAGCGCTCGGGTCGCCGCCGGCGTGCGCGGTTCGCCAGAGCGGGTGGTCCCGGATCTCCCGCGGAATTTCTTCCTCACGGACCGAGCCGCTGCTCCAGTCGGGGGAAAAACGTGCGTAGTCGAAGTCGACGCCGAGAAGCCCGAATTTCCAGAGCTGGTAGGCGATGTCTTTGCCGGTGTACGTGACGGTTCCATTGGAGCGGACGAGAATCTTGTCGGGCTCTTCGAGACCCGCGAACTCCTGGGTTTCGGAGAGCTTCAGGACCCAGCACCCGGCGTGGCGCCCCTCCGTCTCGAGCGCGACCGCGCCGGACCGCCGGAGCATCTCGAAGGCCCGTCCCCAGAAATTCTTGCGCAGGATGTCGCTCTCACGGGGGATCAAGTCGTAGGCGATGCCAACCCGCCCCGCCGTCGCGAGATGCGCCGAGGCGATCGTCTCGGCCACGAGCGCGGCGATCCATGCGGTCTCATTGTCTCCGGCTTCGATGGCGTGGAGGACTTCGTCCCTCCACGGGCGAGTGTCCGGACGCGATTCGTAGGTACGGCCGACCTCGGCGTAGAGGTCCCAGCAGAGGTAGGCAAATCCCTTGGCGTATCGGGGCCCTCCCGGAAGCGTCGCGTCGCGGATGACGCTTCGGACGCGCTCTTGCGAATCGACGCCGGCCAAATGGACCAGCCCCGCGACGACATCGGCGACCTGGACGCCCGTGTCGTCGAGGTAGTTCTGGACTTCCACTTCGTGCCCCAGGAACCTGAACGCCCGCACCAGTGTGTCTCCGAGCAGCGCATTGCGAAGATGGCCGATGTGCGCGGCCTTGTTGGGATTGATGTTCGTGTGCTCGACCAAGATCTTTCCCGGCCGCAGGACAGGCGTGACCGGCTCGCCGAGCATCCCGGAAACGAACGGGCCCCGTTCCAGGAAGAAGTTGACGTAGCCGCCCCCTTCCACGCGCGCCCGCGCTACGCCGCGCGGCAGCGATACTTCAGAGGCGATCTCCGAGGCGATCGCGCGGGGCGCCCTGCGCAGAGTCTTGGCCAGATCGAATGCGACCGGCGACGCCAGCTCTCCCATCGCGATTCGAGGAGGGCGTTCCAGGACGATTCGATCGGCTCGGACGCCGTAGAGGTGCGTCACGGTTTCGGCCAGGTTTGCGGCCAGATCGCGGCGGATCGCCTCGAGCGCGCCGTTCATGGGGGCGCGAGTATACGGAAGAATCGGTTCATCGGGTGATCGGTCCATCGGGTGATCGCCGCTCGACGCGGAGCAAATGAACCGATGAACCGATGGACCGATGAACCGATTTCCCCGCGGTACAATCGTCCCGGTGAGTCACTCGGTCCTCCGCTCGGTCTCCATCGGCGCCAGCGCCTCCGACGCCTTCGACGCGTTCACCCGTGTGTCGGATCTACTCTCCTGGCTCTGCGAGGGAGCGCTCGTGGGCCTGCGTCCCGGCGGGAACTGGGCGATTGGATTTACCGATCGGCGAGGAATAACGGAGGCAACGATTCTCGGAAAGATCTCCGAGTTCGAGCGGGGACGCAGGCTGGTCGTGCGCAACATCTCCTATGAACCGCGCCTGGGCGAACCTCTCGAGGGGCTTTCGATCACCTGCACGTTCGCGCCGAGAGGAGAGGGATGCCTGGTCACGGTGGAGCAGGAGGTCCCGGACGCAGGGCCTGCCTACGACCGATATCGGGATGAAGCGGCGAGCGATTGGGAATCGAGTCTGGCAGACTTGAAGCGCTACCTCGAAGGGCCGAGGCGCCGCCGAGTCTTGATCGAAGCAGGCCTGCCCGAAAATTGAGAGGGGGAGTGGGTGAGTGCGAGAGAGGTGACGGCGTGAATCTTTGTTCTCCCCCTC
>Ga0070707_100007445_pt1 | contig 10165 bp, 3 predicted proteins | sample KBSK5502metaG_FD_65468 | JGI IMG/M metagenome (GOLD analysis project Ga0070707, IMG submission 65468) | Corn, switchgrass and miscanthus rhizosphere microbial communities from Kellogg Biological Station, Michigan, USA - KBS K5-50-2 metaG | ecosystem: Host-associated > Plants > Roots >... | reverse complement strand
CCGACGCGCCGAATGCAATGGTCTGGCCATCGGGCGACCAGGTGGGATACCCGTAACTGCCGCTCGTCGTCCTCGCGATCACCCGGAAGTCCGAGCCGTCCGGATTGACCAGAGCAACCCCGCTCTCCGGGTAGCAAGTCCAGTAGGACCAGTTGAAGCACGCCGTGACAGCAATTCTGCTTCCATCCGGCGACCACGCGGAACTGAGATAATACGTCGCCGGCGATACGAAGAATGGGCTCTCGAGCAGGGACTGGACATTCGATCCGTCCGGGCTCACGACATACAGATCATAGACGAGATCGTATGCCCGCCAGTCGCTGGTGAAGCTGATGCGGGATCCATCCGGGGACCAGGCCGGCGCGCCATCGTAACCCGGGCGGTTGAGGACAGGCTGGACCACGGACGGGCCACTGGCATCGATCACGAAGATCCCTGCACTCCCGTCTTCGACCCGCGTGAAGGCGATGCGAGCGCCATCCGGGGACCAGGCCGGCTCGAAATTGTATCCCTCGAAGGTACGTCGGGACACGTTCCCGCCATCGGCATTCATGATGTAGATGTCGTAGCCACCTTCCCCATCGGATCGCGTGAAGGCGAGTCGCTGCCCGTCCGGTGACCACGATGGCCCGCCGTTGACAATGCCGGAACCGGTGTTGGTGAGCTGGGCCAGACCGGTTCCGTCGGACTCGACCAGGAAGATCTGCCCGTCACGCACGAAGGCCAGCTGGTTTCCGCCCGGGAGCGTCGCCGCGGTGCGGAATCCGCTCCGGACCGGCGCGGTGAGCGGCTGGCCACCGGTGTCGCGGATCCCGGTGCCGATCAGGAGCTCATACGTGGTCGCAGCCGCCACCGGCTGAACGGGCACGACTTCCACAACCGTGTGGTGAGAATCCGCAAAGCGGAGCTCGACGGCCATCGGCTCACCGGCTCGGAGCAGCGTAATGGCCCCCTGCGAGAGCGACGCCGTCGCCAGGGGTTCGCTGAACACGACGCTGATTGGCTGGCTCACCGGGGCAAACGAATCTCCCGGCTCGGGGCTCACCCGAATCACTGCCGGCGGCCGAGCCGGCGGGACCAGGAGTACATGCTGGCCGAGCAGCCCGCCAAACCCGCGGACCGAGGCGATGACGGAATCACCGGTTCTCGCCGTGAATGCGACGGGGTCGAGACCCTCCATCAGCATGGACTTCGTGATATTGACTCCGCTGCGCCGTACCGCAATCGTGACCGTAAGGGCGCCGGCCCCGATGGGCCACGTACGCGACGGCATCGAAACCCAGGCAGAGCCGCTGACCGTGTCGGAAAGCACGAAAGGCCCGGCCCCGGGGGGCTCACCTCCCGTCGACTCCGTCGTGAACGGCACGACGGTGACGGCTTCCAGCGCGTTGCCATCCCGGTCCAGAACCCCGGTGCCCACGAACAGGTCGTAGTCGACACCGTTCCGGAGCGGCTGGTCGGGCACGAACGTCACGACGGTGTGCTCCGGATTGGCGAACAAGGCCTTTCCCGGCATCGGCAGTCCAGCAGCCCGCATGGAAATGTTCTGGGGCTGCAGCGACCCGGCCGTCACCGGCTCGGTGAAGACCACCTGGATGCTGGCGTTGAGCGGCACATCCCGCCGATTCTTTTTCGGCTCGGTTCGCACGATCACTGGAGGCTTGCGAGGGGGGACAGCGGCCCGGAACGAGACCAGGGGTCCGGTCGATCGGATCACCGTGACCTCCAGGGTGTCGCCGGCCAGGGCGAAAATGGCCATCGGATCGAGTCCCCCGTCGACCAGCGGGGCTTCGAACACGGCGCCGGTACGGATCACCCGGGTACGGATGGTCCGACCGTCGACGACCGCGCCCGGCGGAATCGACAGGAACACCAACTCCTCTCCCGTCGGCGGCGCGTTGCTCGACGGAGAGGCCTGCGCTCCCGGCGGGATGGTCATGGCATTCGACAGCAGCAGTCCGATCGGCAGAGGGGGTGGCGGCGGGGGGCCGGTCACCGACTCGTCGCGCAAAGTGCAGGCAGCCGCCAGCAGCAGTAGCCCGGCAAGGAGCGTGGGTCGGCATAACCCGGCGCGGACTTTCACCGCTGTCCCTCTCCGCCCAGTACGACGAATGCGGCCCAGTAGTACGGATGCGCCGTGGCCGGATCGGCGAGCAACAACCGTTGCGCCTCGGCGAGGGCACGGGCCGGACTCCCGCGGATCCCGGGCCTGCGGTAGAAGTTCTCCATGAGCGCCGCCGTCGCAACATCGTCGACGGCCCAGAGACTCGCCATCACGCTCCGCGCGCCGGCGCTGAGAAAGGCGCGCGCCAGGCCGACCCAGTCGTCTCCCGGCGGGACGTCGGTCACTTCGCCCGATGCCAGGGCGGTCTGACAGGCCGCGAGGACCACCAGGTCGGCCACCAGTGGCAGCCCAAACACCTCGTGCGCCTCGAGCCGCCCGTCGCTGCTGCCGTCCGACATGAGGTCAACGTACGAGAAGAGGGGATTCTGCTTGTTCAGCACGCCAAACGTGGCCAGGTGAATCAGACTCCGCCCGCGAGCTTCCCTCGCAAACGCTGTCTCGGTGGCCGACCCTCCGGTCAGAATCCGGAGGTCGCTTCCGGCGCTGCCTGACAGCGCCGCGACCTCGAGCTTCGACGCCGGCAGCTTGTCAGGATGCGGCGCCATTGCCAGCGCGCCACTCCCTCTACCGTGCGAACGGCCGCCGAGCGCAATCCAGGCGGACGCTGATGGAGTCACGCTCAGTTGATATCGCTGCACCAGGAACCGATTCGGCCGTTCCGATTCGAGCAGGGCCGCGAAGGGGAGGTAATGCAGCTCGGCGTGAGGCACGAGAATCAGCCGCGTCTTGCCCTTCAGCAGCCCCGCAGCTTCGACCGGCTGAATCAGGTCCCGGTGCAACTGGCGAAGCGGCGCCCGCCACATCGAATCCAGCACCGGTGCCCGGGGCCGGAGCGTACCGCGCACGAAGTCGATCCGGCCGGCCAGCTCCTGCCGGCTCGCGCTCAGCGGGACACCGATCAGCGTGTCGTGCGTGATGACATACACGATCGAGCCCGCATCGGCCAGCAGGTACTGCAGCATGGCTTCATCGGGCCCCAGTCGGGCCGCAACGTCCTGCCACGAAGCCGTCCTGGGCGAAATCAGCTCGGCGTGCCGCGGCGCGCGTTCTCGAATCTCCTGCTGCAGCGAGGCGTAGGATCCCTGGGCCTTGAGCAGCGCCTCGCGGGGAACCGGCGCGCTGCGCCCGAGCTCGGGACCCCGGCGTGCGGCACCTTCCAACCCGCCCTCATCCATCTCTCGCGTCAGCTCGGCGATTCGGCGGCGAAGATCCTGTTCGCGGACGATCAGGTCCGCGGCCGTGTCGCGCGGCGCGGCGATCCGGCCCCGAGCCATCAGCTCAGCCAATTCTCGAGCGCGCAATGCTTCGCTCACCGCGAAGGAGGCCGTCACCCGTCCCCTGGCCTGCTCGAGGAGGGCCAGCCGCTGGTACACCGTCCACTTGTCGGTCAGCACTCCGGAGCGCAGCTCAGGGAAGTACAGCGACCGGCTCATGCGCTCGATTTCGGCGATGCTTGCGCGCAGCTCGGCCGCCGCCTGTACCAGGTCTCCGAGCGCTTCCCGGCTCTCGGCCAGGCCGGCATGAAGACGCCAGGCTATTTCCGGTGCCTGTCGTCTCGAGATTCGTGACAGGGCAACGCGATAGAGCGATTCGGCTGCCGCCCACCGGCCCGCGCCGGCCTCGAGCGCGGCCCGCTCGGTGAGGGCCGCCGCGCTGGCGACGGAATCTCCCAGACCGAGCAGCGCGGTGGACGCTGCATCGAGGTGGCGTGCGGCACCAGACGAGTCGCCGGCGGCTGCCGCGAGGTTACCGAGAGCGATGCGGGTTATGGCGGCGCCGCGCCGGTCGTCCACCGCCTCCTGGCCCTTGAGCGCTGCATCCAGGGCGCCCGCGGCTCGGGTCAGCTCACCCTGGGTCAGATACAGCACGCCGAGCCCGTGCCGGGCAGCCGCGGCTCCGGCGCGATCGCCCGAGCGGCCGAACCACGAGATCGCTGCGTGGTACCCCGTCTCCGCGTCAGGCAACCGGTTGAGCTGGAGGGCGAGGCCGGCCCGGGCCAGACTGGTGTGCGCCCGAACGTCCGGAGGAGCCCGCAGGGAATCTCCGATTCGTTCGGCGCGACGGAGCTCGTCGGCCGCCTGCTGGAGCGATCCCTGCGCAGCAAACGCGGAGGCCAGCTGCTCATGGGCCGCGATCGCCTCGGACATCGGCCCGGTCCGGTCGAGAATCCGGACCGCTTCGGTGAATTGCGCGGCGGCACCGCTGTAGTCCCCCCGCCGAAGCCCCACTTCTCCTAACCCGCTGAGCGCGGCGGCCGTCTCGGCCGAGTCACCCCGGCTCCGCCAGGCGGCGAGGGCCTCCCGGTAGTCCGCGTCGGCGCGGGCGAACTCGCCCACCTGGGCCGCCAGGCTCGCCAGGTTGACGAGGTTGGTCGCCGCGGGCCCGGTCCGGCCCGCCGCGCGATTGAGCGCGAGCGCCGCTTCGAGCTGTCGCCGGGCATCCTCGGTATCGCCGCCCGCCGTCGAGAGGGAGGCGATGTTGTTGTAATCGGCAGCCAGACCGCGGCCGTCGCCGATCTTTTCCCGGAGTGCGATCGCCCGGGCATACAGGGTCCGAGCCCCGGAGACGTCCTCGCGCTGTTCCTGGAGTCCGGCCAGCTCGGATACCGCATTGGCCGCGACCCGCAGATCGCCCACTGCCTCCGCCAGCCGGCGAGCCCGTACCAGATGCGCTTCTGCGCTGTCCAGCCGGGATTCGCGTGCAAAGGCGGCGCCGATATTCCCCAGCACCGCAGCCGTCCCGCTGGTGTCGCCGATCCGAATTGCCGGACCGACTGCCTGCCGCCATACGCGAATCGCAGCGAGGGGGCCGTCGCGGCCGAATGTCGCGATGCCCGCAAGACGAATGCTGTCGGCTCGGATCTTGGTTTCGCGCTGGGAGGGGGACCAGGCGGTGAAGCGATCGGTTTCCCGAACAAGGAAGTCGTCGCCCCAGGCGTCGCGGAACGCGCCGGCGAGACTGCGCGCGGTGGCGAGTCCCTCGATCCGCCCCTCGGCGTCGGCCCGCACCGAGCGGACCAAGGCCTGCCGGAACGCATCCCGCAGGTCACCCGGCCAGGTGCGCACCCGGCGCGCCAGCGCGTTAGGAGAGAGCCGGGCAACCAGCCGCGTCAGCGAGTCGGAGGAAGCGCCGTCCGGTGCGGCTTCGCCGGGCGGTAGCACGGGCGGCACGACGCGCGAGGGGGCCGGCGCGGGACGGGACTCGATCCGGAATCGATAGAGCTCCGAGGAGGACCATCGATCCCAGCCGGTTCGGGCCTCCACTTTCCAGAGATACGTCTGGTGCGGGTGCAATTCGAGGGAATCGGAAACGATCGCCGACGTGTCCGAGACTTGGACCTGGAACAGGACGGTACCGGTCGAATCGAAAAGGGTGGCGCGGTAGCTGCTCGCCCCGTCTACCGGATGCCACCTGAGCTCTCCGAGGCTCGGCACGTCACCCGACGGCCCCACTCCGACGGGAGACAGGACCGCAGTAATCGTCGGATCGCGCCTGATTCCCGGATCGTCTCGCGGACCCGGTGTCTTCACGATCAGGAGCAGACCGGCTGCGGCTGCCAGTCCGGCCAGACTCAATGCGGGACGGAGCCAGGAACGAGTCCGGGAGCCCAGGGACACGAGTTCCGCGGAAATCTCCGGATCACCTCGCAGCGCGACCAGAGCAGCGAGCTGGCGGCGGCAGACACCGCACTCCGAGAGATGGGGAAATGCCTCGGCCCGAATGGCCGGATCGAGCCGCCCATCGGCAATCGCCGCCAAGTGGAGCTCATCGAAACAGCGACTCGAGGCGGGCGGTCGGACCGACATGCCAAGGCGCAGTAGCTCTGCCATGGGGAGGCTCATGTCCGGGTGATACGGCGGAGTGCCACCAAATTCCTCGCTAGAGATCGCCATGGTGGACTCCTTCCCGCTCCAGCTCGCCCCGCATGGCCAGGAGAGCACGAGTCACCCGGTTGTACACAGCCTTGGCGTTGGGCCATCCGACCACCGCCGCGACGTCGGCCGCCTTGAGCTCATCCACGACGAAGAGCTGGACGGCGAGCCGGACATCGGCGGGCTGAGTGGCCAGGGCGGCAGCCAGCCGGACGGCGAGATCGGAGACTTCGGCGGGGTCGGCAGCGGAAATGGGAATCTCGGGAAGTACCGGCATCGGCTCGGGCCGACGCGGAGGCATCAATTCGGGACAGGGATGGGTGGCACGAAGCGCGCTGACCTCCCGGAGAAAGCCCGGGAAAGACAGCTCGAGTCCGGTGCGGGAGCACACCACCTCGAAGGCCTCGACTCGGGAGAGTCCCGCGATGCAGAGCGCCTCGTAGAGCGCGCGCTGGGTCCCGGTCAGCTCGGCGGGCACGACATGACTGCGGCGTCCCTCGCCCTTCCGGATCCAGTCGATGGTGAGGTTGCGGACGACGATGACCAGCCAGGTGGAGACAGCCGCTCCCGACGGGGATTTCACCGAGTAGCGGCGCAGCCGGGCCGAGCCGTCGGCAGTCAGGGCAGCACAGACGGTGGCGTAGACGTCCATGACGTCGTCATGGGCGTGCAGCAACCGCCGGATGGTGGCGAGGATCAGCCGGCGATATCGAGGCTCGAAGAGGTGCCAGGCCGCCTGCTCATTGCCCTCTTCGAGTTTGGAGAGCCAGGCATCCACAGTTCAAGTATACGGCCGAACCGGGCGGCTTTACTCGCGATAGGTCGGCGACACCTTCCGGAGGGCGGGCCACACGGCGGGATCCTCCGAGCCCAGCAGCCAGACCGAGTAGCCTCGGAGTCCGTGCCGGATCACCAGCTCCCGCTTGGCCATGAAGGCCCGGGCGTCTTCCAGCCAGAGATGCTGGAAGACGCCTTGTGACTCCCACATCGCGAACGGAGCGAGCTGCACACTGTCCCAGGTGGCCGTGCCACCGGCGGCCGCAAGAAGCTCCAGTCCACGGGTGTAGGAGATGTCACTGCCCCGAAGCCGGGCCCCTTCCCTCTCATTGTACGACGGATACCACCAGTCGGAGTAACCCGCGAGTCCGAGGGAGATCTTTCCCGGCGGAACGCCCAGCGCCAGGACGTATTCCAGACAGGCCTGCATCCAGGGATACCCCGCCACCGGTCCCGGCGAGGAGCCGCCGGTGTGCTGGGCGTACGTCATGTAAGAGATGAAATCCAGCGTTTCGGCCAGCGCCTTGTAGTCGAATCCCGCCCGCCAGTTGTCGTGGATCCAGCGATCGTAACTGTTCGCACCCGGATCGTCGGTCATCCTCGGCACTACCGCCGCCGAGAGCGAGCAGCCGGCTCGGTGCACCGAATCCACCGCCATGCGGGTGAAGGCGGTGAATGCGTCGCGGTCGTTCACGTGGAAATTCTCGAAGTCGAACTGGATGCCGTCGAACCGATTGACCCGGCACAGCTCCGCCAGCGAGCGCAGCGCCGTAGCGCGCGCGTCAGGATCGTTGAGCACCCGATGGATCGAGGGCTGGTCGAACCCGGGGTTCATCACCAGGGGAATCAGCTTGACCCCTTTGGCCCGCGCCGTGGAGATGACCCGCGGGTCCACGCTCCCGGTGATGATCCCGTTCGAGTCCATCGCGAAGACCTGGGGTGACACGATCGAGATCTGATCGGCGTGGGCAAGAAACGCCTGGATGCTTTCTTCGCCCCGGACGTACCAGAGCGACTCGATGCCTCGGCCCTGGGCAGCGGCCGCGAGGGCGGCCAGAACCAGGCGAAGCATCACCGCAGGTCACCGCGTGCCCTGTCGCGCCGAGCCCGCTCCCAAATATGAGCTCGGATTCGTTGCAGTCCGGTCTTGAAGCGGGGATCGTTACGCACCTTGTCGTATACCCCCGACGCAATGATCACCAGATCCTCGCCTTCCGGTGAGATCGCATACGCCCGCTCGAGCCACGCCAGCGACTCCTCGGCATTTCCGGTCCAGGCATGGTATCGCGCGAGGCCCCGGGCCGGCCCGACCCGACTGACGCCGGAATCGGGTGACGCTTTCGCCTCGAAGGCAGCACGCAGCACCCCGGCGGCGGCTTCCGCCTCCCGCACTCGTCCCAGCGAGTGGAGACACATGGCGCGGGCCCCGGAATTGGGCCCGAGGTCCAGGCTCAGGCAGCGCTCGAATTCCTTCAGCAGGAGGTCGGCGAGAGCCTGGAGCTCCCGCGCCAGTACCAGTCCCGGCTCGAGCGCGAGGGCGCGGTCTGCTTCCTGTCGTGATGCGGCGAAGTGCCCCGTCGCCAGCGTCATATTCGCCGAGGCGATCCGGGCACCCGGAGCCAGCGGATCGAGGGACAGCGCACGCTCGCTCTCCGGAATCGATTCGGCGGGGCGGCCCTCACGTACCAGGAACAGGGCATACCACTGGTGCACGTCGGGCGAGTTGGGCTGCAGCGCCATGGCCTGAGTGAAGTCGGCCTCCACCATATCGGCCGGCGCCCAGGCCCGCGTCAGCACCCGTCCACGGGCGGCGTGAGCCTCCCCCGACAGGGAGTCCAGGGTGACGGCCCGATCCAGCAGGCGCAGTGCCTTGCTGGAGGCCTCGTAGAAGTCGAGACCGGGATAAGCGTAATAAGCCCACAGCGTGTAAACGGTAGCGAGCCCGGCGTAGGCCGGCGCATAGCTCGAGTCCTCGGCGATGGCCCGCTCGAACTGCATCACGGCGGCCCGGAAACCTTCGCGGGTGCGACGATACAACATCGATTTGCCCACCAGAGTCGCCGCGTAGGCCTCCGGGCTGGCGGACCGCGTGACCCGTCCCACAGCGGGGCGGACCCCCACGGTCTTGACGAGAGAGTCCGCCACCTGCCGGGCAATTTCCTCCTGGAGTGCGAATACGTCGGTGAGGTCCCCATCGTAGCGGGAGGTCCAGACGTGTGCGTCGGTGCTCGCGTCGATGAGGTCGACCGACACCCGGATCCGGTTTCCCTCGTGGCGGATCGAACCCTCGAGGATGTGCCGGACACCGAGGGTATCCGAAATCTGCCGCATGGTGAGGCGCACCCCCTTGAGCGCCTCGGTCGAGGTGCGGGAGATCACCTTGAGCCCGCCGACCCGGGCCAGCTGCCCGATGATCTCCTCCGTCATGCCGTCGCTCAAGTATTGATCTGCGGGATTCCCGGTCAGATTCCCGAAGGGGAGCACCGCCACCGAGGCCGCCTCGATCGCCGCCGGCGGCGCGGCAGTCGTGCCGCTGGATTTCCAGAGTGTCACGATGGCGGCGATGAGCAGGACGCCGAGGACAGCCGCAACCAGCGGCAAGCGGAAAGAGCTGGACTTTGCGGGCGCCGGTTGGACAGCGAGTGCTGCGGCAAAGTCCCCCGCCCGGGCAAATCGGTCGGTTGGCGCCTTCGCCAAGGCCTTCGCCACCGCGTCATCGATTTCTCGAGGGACGGTGTCACGGACGACGCGAATCCGGGTGGGCCGCTCGCTGAGTAGTTTGGCGATCACCGCCTGTACGGTCGGACCGGTGTGGGGCGGCTCGCCGGTCAGGCTCTCATAGACCATCGCACCGAGAGAGTACACATCGGACCGTGCGTCGATGTCCTTGCTGCCGGTGGCCTGCTCGGGGCTCATGTACTGCGGCGTACCGAGGGAAAGGCCGCTCAGGGTGAGGCGATCGCCCCCGGCCTCGGAGGCAGCGAGCGCGATCCCGAAGTCGGCGACGACCGCGACTCCCTCGTGCAGCAGAATGTTCTCTGGCTTGATGTCCCGGTGCACCACACCAAGACGATGGGCAAAATCCAGCGCACCGGCAACCTGGGTCGCGATCCGGACTGCGTCCTCGACCGAGAGCAGCTTTTCGCGGTCGAGCCTCGCTCGCAACGATTCTCCCCGCACGAACGGCAACGCATACCACACGAATCCATTGGATTCGCCGGAATCGATCAGGGTGAGGATATGGGGATGGTCGAGTCGGGCGCTGATCCGGATTTCCTGGAGGAACCGCTCGGTGCCGAGCGCCGCAGCGAGCTCGGGCCGGAGGACCTTGAGTGCCACGTCACGACCGTGCTTGAGGTCGTGCGCGAGGTAGACCGTGGCCATTCCGCCG
>Ga0070707_100007442_pt1 | contig 10169 bp, 9 predicted proteins | sample KBSK5502metaG_FD_65468 | JGI IMG/M metagenome (GOLD analysis project Ga0070707, IMG submission 65468) | Corn, switchgrass and miscanthus rhizosphere microbial communities from Kellogg Biological Station, Michigan, USA - KBS K5-50-2 metaG | ecosystem: Host-associated > Plants > Roots >... | reverse complement strand
GGGACATAATGATGCGCCAGGTGAAAGGCCAGGGGCAAATAAGAGCAGGGCAGCGATACGCTATAATCATCGGATCATGTCTGATGAGAGTTACAAGCATAGAGAGATCGAGCCGAAGTGGCGTGAGTACTGGATCTCGAACGGGCTTCACGAGGCGCGGGATGATGATCCGAGGCCCAAATACTACTGTCTGGATATGTTTCCATACCCGTCGGGGTCGGGGTTGCATGTAGGGCATTGGCGCAGTTACGTTTTGCCGGATTGCTGGTCCCGATACAAATGGCTTCAGGGCTACAAGGTGCTGCACCCCATGGGGTGGGATGCCTTCGGTTCGCCGGCCGAGAACGACGCGATCCAGAAGGGCATTCATCCATCGGTCGGCACGAAGCGAAACATCGAAAACTTCAAACGTCAGCTCCATGAAATCGGTGCGATGTATGACTGGAGTCGCGAAGTCAACACGACCGATCCCCACTACTACAAGTGGACGCAATGGATCTTCGTCAAGATGTTCAGGAAGGGCCTTGCCTACAAGACCTTCATGCCCGTGAACTGGTGTCCGAGCTGCAAAACCGGCATCGCCAACGAGGACGTCGTCAACGGCCGCTGTGAACGCTGCGGAACAGAAGTCACCAAAAAAGAACTCAATCAGTGGATGCTTCGCATCACGAAATACGCCGACCGGCTGCTCGAAGGCCTGGAGAAACTCGACTGGCCTGAAAAGGTCAAAACGATGCAGACGAACTGGATCGGCCGGTCCGAAGGCGCCGAAGTCACATTTACGGCGATCGCTCCCAACGGCACCCAGCATCCATTGGAGATTTTCACCACGCGGCCCGATACGCTTTTCGGCGCGACATACATGGTCATGGCGCCGGAGCACCCGCTGGTGAAGGAGCTTACATCCCCTCAGCAGGCGGCCGCAGTTGAAGATTATGTCGAGAAAGTAAAGGGCGAAGGCGACATCGACCGTGCCGCCAAGACGGAGAAGACCGGAGTCTTTACCGGGGCATACGCCATCAATCCCGTCAACAACGAGAAGATTCCGATCTGGATCGCCGACTATGTGCTGATGGCGTACGGCACCGGCGCAATCATGGCCGTGCCGGCGCACGACGAACGCGACTACGAATTTGCGAAAAAATTCGGGTTGGAAATCCGCGAGGTTATTTCATCGAAAGAGGGAATTGAGAAACAGGCCTCTATCGGAGAAGGCACCATGCTCAACTCCGGCCAGTTTACAGGCATGCCCTCTGCGGAAGGCCGGAAGGCGATCGTCCGCTGGCTCGAGGAAAAAGGACTCGGCCACGCGACCATCAATTACAAGCTTCGCGACTGGGTGTTTTCGCGGCAGCGATATTGGGGAGAACCCATACCCATCGTGCATTGCTCGATCAATTGTGGCCTCGTACCTGTACCCGAGGAGGATCTTCCCGTGCGTCTGCCCGAAGTCGAGCGCTACCAGCCGACCGGCACGGGTGAATCGCCGCTCGCTGCCATCGAAGACTGGGTGAACACGAAGTGTCCGAATTGCGGCGGCCCGGCAAAGCGCGAAACCGACACGATGCCGCAGTGGGCTGGCTCGTCCTGGTATTTTCTGCGATACGCATCGCCGCATACCGAAGATGCGCTCATCACTGAAGAAGGCAAGAAGTGGCTTCCTGTCGATCTCTACGTCGGCGGCGTGGAACATGCGATCCTGCATCTTCTTTATGCGCGGTTCTTCACGATGTTCCTTCAAGACATCGGCGTGGTCGACTTCGATGAGCCATTCGTGCGCCTTTTCAATCAGGGAATGATCACGTACGTCGGCAAGAGCGGGAAAGCCGAGAAGATGTCGAAGTCGAAAGGCAACGTCGTGAACCCTGACGAACTTGTCCGCGATTTCGGCTGCGACTCCCTCCGCATGTATGAATTGTTTGTCGGCCCGCCGGAACTGGACGCCCAATGGAACGACCTCGGCATCGTGGGTGTTCACCGCTTCCTGAAACACGCCTGGCATTGGGTGTTGATGCACAACGGCGCCTGGACAACGTCGCCTTCAAAAGAAATGCTGACGCAGCGGCATCTGCTGATCAAGAACGTGACCGAACGCCTTGAAAGCTTCCGCATGAATACGATTGTCAGTTCGTTCATGGAATTCGTGAACGAGGTGACGTCGATGAATGCGCCGGACAAGGAGACGGTGGAAGCATTCCTGATCGCGATTGCTCCGTTCGCGCCACATTTCGCCGAAGAATTGTGGCAGCGGACGGGACATCAGCCCTCGATCTTCTTCCAGAGATGGCTGAAGTGGGACGAAAGCTATACGACCGCCGATATGGTCACCGTCGCCGTTCAGATCAATGGGAAGTTGCGGGGAACGATTGCCGTCAATGCGGAAGCGCCCGAAGAGTCGGTGCTGGAAGCCGCAACAAAAGACCCCGCAATTACGCGATACCTGGATGGGAAGCAAATCCGAAAGAAGGTTTACGTCAAGAACCGGATACTGAATCTTGTCGTGGGATAGTCCGATCACCCAAGAGAGGAATAGCCACAAAAAGGCACAAGAGGCACAAGTTTTTATTCTTTTTGCGACTTTTGTGCCTTTTTGTGGCTATTCCTCTCTTTTTGGGTGATCAAATGACGCCCGCGAGGGATAACAGGGTTCCCAGAGCGATTTGAATCCCTCTCACGCTCGCCGTCTTCTCAACGTCGATCCATTCGTCAAGCGTGTGGTTTCTCGAGCCGGTTCCGCCGGACTCGAGCGTGATGGCGGGAATGCCCATGCTCATCGGGATATTGGCGTCTGTACTGCTCATTCCGTATACAGGACCCAGCCCAAACGCCCGGACCACGGCGCTCGCCGTCTGGACGATCGGAGAGCTCTGCGAAACTTCACCGAAGGGCCGATCGCCGATCAACTTCACATCGACTTCAATCCTTCCCTGCGACGTCGAGCGAGCGCGATTCTCTTCGTCGACAGCTTCATGCATCATGCGGGTGAAGGTTTCCACAACCTTGTTCAGTTCTTCTTTCGTCTCGGAACGTATATCGACCTCCATCCACGATTCGAAAGGAATCGAATTCACCGATGTTCCCCCGCCGATCACTCCAACGTTGTACGTTGTCCTGGGTCTTTGCGGCACCTGAATCTTTGAGAGCTTCGAAATCGCGTTGCCGAGTGCGTACGCCGGGCTGACAAGACCAAACGATCCGAAGCTATGTCCGCCGGGTCCCCTGAATGTGACCTTGAACCGCTTGCTTCCCACGCCGCCGACCGTGATGTCGTTACCCCATCCGAATGGATCGAGCGAAATGAACATTTTGATTTTGTCTTTGTACGGTCCCTTCTGGAACAGGTACTTCATCCCGCGCAGATCTCCCGGTCCCTCTTCGCCAACGTTTCCGATGAAGAGAATGTCGCCGGCTGTTTGAATTTTGGCGGCGTCCATCGCGCGAATCATCTCGAGCAGCACTGCCAGGGCGCGCGAATCATCGCCGACACCGGGAGCGTAGAGCTTCGTTCCTTCACGGCGGACCTTGACGTTTGTGCCTTCGGGAAAAACCGTGTCGAGGTGAGCAGCAATGGCGATGGTGGGGCCGGTTCCGCTGCCCTTGCGTGTTCCAATCACATTACCTTCGGCGTCGATCTCGACATTCGTCAGCCCGCTCTGCCGCAGCATTTCCATGAACGCTTTGGCGCGCCGCGCTTCCTTGAACGGTGGCGCATCGATTTCCGTGATCTGAATAATCTCACGAACGAAGCGATCGTGATCCTGTGCGACAAAATCCTCTGCAGCCTGAAATTTGGGGTCCGTCAAGACACGCTGAACACTCGAAGTTTGAAGGACGAGGAGGATGCCAAGGCTAGCCGCGATCTTCGTAAACAACTTTCCCTCCGACGATTGTTGCAACGGCTTTGCCCTTCATCGGCCAGCCGTGGAACGGGGAGTTCCGGCTGCGCGACCGCGACTGATGAACATCGAATTTCCAGTGCCGGTTCGGATCCAGCAGAGTGAGATCCGCGTCACTGCCCTCGAACAAACCCCATGGTGTCACTTTCATAATCTTCTGCGGATTTATCGAGAATAGTTCGATTAGCCGCGCGAAAGAAAGCTGAAGCTTCGTCAGAGCCAGACCGACCGCGGTTTCAATGCCTGTGATTCCGAACGGCGCTCGATCGAATTCCAGCATCTTCAAATTGACATGATGGGGTGCATGATCGCTCGCAATTGCATCGATCGTGCCGTCCGCGATCCCTTCAACAACCGCCGCAACGTCGTCACCGGATCGAAGCGGCGGATTCATTTTCGCGTTCGTGTCGTAATCCGCCACGGCCGCATCCGTCAAAATGAAATGATGCGGTGTGGCTTCGGCCGTCACGCGTAATCCGCGCGCTTTCGCTACGCGCACCATTTCGACGGCGCCTCGCGTACTCAGATGCGCGACGTGGTACCTGCTGTTCGTCATCTCCGTCAAAATCAGATCCCGCGACACGATCGCCTCCTCGGCCGCCGCGGGAATACCTTTCAACCCGAGCCGTGTCGAATACACGCCTTCGTGCATGACACCGCCTTTGGACAGGTGCACGTCTTCGCAATGCTGGATGACCGGCATGTCGAACATCCGGGCATACTCGAGCGCCCGGCGAAACAGCTGAGCATCCATCACGGGCTTCCCGTCGTCGGAAATTCCGACGATGCCGGCTTCAAACATTTCGCCGATTTCAGCCAGCGTTTCGCCTTTTTGCTCTTTCGTGATTGCGCCAATCGGAAATACACGCGCCGGTGAAGACCGGCGCGCCTCGGAAACGATGTAGTACGTAATGGACGGATTGTCGTTCGGGGGATTCGTATTCGGCATTGCCGCGACTGCAGTGAATCCGCCGGCCACAGCGGCGTTCCCGCCGGTCGCGATGGTTTCTGCTTCTTCCGTGCCGGGCTCACGCAAATGCACGTGAATGTCGAAGAATCCGGGCGCCACGATGAAGCCCGTTGCATCAAGTGTGGGAATGTCCGAAGCAGGCGCGCTTCCGACCGATCGAATTTTCCCTTCACGAATCACAACGTCGGTGACGGCATCGATTTTTCGCTCGGGATCGATGACTCTTCCATTTTTGACAATCAGATCCATCAACCCCCCAGCAGAAGGAACAGAACCGCCATCCGAACAGCGACTCCCGCCGATACTTGATCGAGAATGACGGAATACGGCCCGTCGGCCACATCGGTTGCGATTTCAACACCGCGGTTCATCGGGCCGGGATGCATGATGATGACATCGCGCCTGGCGCGCTCCACGCGCTGACGAGTCAAACCGTAGTAGCGAAAGTACTCACGAACGGAAGGAAAGAACGACTCACTCATTCTTTCAAACTGCACGCGCAGCATCATGATGACATCCGACTGTTCGATGGCTTCGTCCATCGAGTTCGTCACATGAAGAAATTCACCGTGATCGCAAACGATCTTCTCGATTCCCAGCGGCATCAAGGTCGGCGCCGAGCACAGCCACACATGCGTTCCGAACTTTGTCAGCAGATGAATGTTCGAGCGTGCCACGCGGCTGTGCGCGATATCGCCGACGATTGCCACTCGCAAATCGTTGAGCCGGCCTTTTCGCTGCCGGATGGTGAAGGCATCCAGCAAAGCCTGTGTGGGATGCTCGTGCGCCCCGTCGCCGCCATTGATGATGCACGCTTTCGTCAGCTTCGAAAGCGTGTGCGGCGCGCCGGAGGCGGAGTGCCGGATGACCACGCAGTCGGCCGCCATGGCGTCGAGGGTCCTTGCGGTATCGATGAGAGTTTCGCCTTTCGAGACGCTGCTCGTTGAAGCGGAAATGTTCACGACATCCGCAGACAGGCGCTTGCCGGCAATTTCAAATGATGTTCGGGTTCTTGTGGAGGCTTCGAAGAAAAGATTGATGATCGTCTTGCCGCGCAGCGTGGGAACTTTCTTGATGGCCCTTGTGGAGACTTCTTGAAAGGATTCGGCTGTATCGAGAATTTCGAGGATCTCGTCGCGGCTGAGTTCTTGTATTCCCAGCAGGTCTTTTCGCTTGAGCACGAAGTCTAGATTTTCTCCATCACGTAGATCGCGTCTTCACCGTCGATTTCAGTCAGTTTGACTTCCACAACCTCGTTGTCTTTAGTGGTGATTTTCTTGCCGATAAAGTTGGCTTCGATCGGAAGCTCGCGGTGGCCCCTGTCGATCAAGACCGCAAGCTGAATCGTCCGCATGCGGCCGAAGTCGCAGAGAGCGTCGAGCGCCGCGCGAATGGTCCGGCCGGTATAAAGAACGTCGTCGACCAGCACCACGTCACGGTCATCGATGTCAGGTGGCACTTCGGTTTTCTGAACGACCGGCTGGGACGCCACTCGCGTCAGATCGTCGCGGTAGAGATTGATATCCAGCGTGCCGATTTGGGGTTCACGCTGCGTTTTCTCCGCCATGCGAATGGCAATCCGGCGAGCCATCGGCACTCCACGCCGCTGAATACCAATCAACACGACGGGCCGGCCATTATTAGCTTCCAGAATCTGGTCGGCCATGCGATCCAGCGTCGCGAGCACTTCTTCGCGCTTCATAAGTTGATAGTTCTGCTTCAAAGCCATGGCGGACCGAAATTATATGCTAGATTCCTTGAATATGAGTGAGGTCGATCTCAGCATCGACTTGGCCGGCGTTCATCTCAACAACCCCGTCATTGCCGCGAGCGGTACATTCGGATATGGCGAAGAATTCGAGCGATTCGCGGATCTTCGGCGCATCGGCGCCATTTGTGTCAAAGGAACATCGGCGCGTCCGATCGACGGAAACCTCCCTCCACGCTTGTTTCCAACCGCGTCGGGTATGCTGAATTCCATCGGCCTGGAGAACGTTGGTGTCGATGTTTTCATTCGCGACAAAATGCCTTTCCTGCGAAGCGTCGGCTCGACGGTGTTTGTCAATGTCTTCGGGTTTAACGAGGATGAATACGCCGAGGTCATCGACAAGTTAAATGCGTGTGAGGGCATTGCCGCTTACGAACTGAATATCTCCTGCCCGAACACGAAGCATGGCGGCATGGTCTTTGGGCAGAGTCCTGACCTGACCCGGGAGTTGACTAAGCTTCTAAAGGCCCGGTCCGCCCGGCCAATCATTGTGAAACTGTCGCCAAATGTCACGGACATCACCGAGCTTGCGCGAGCCGCAGAAGACGGCGGCGCCGACGCGCTGACTGTTGCAAATACATTTCTCGGAATGGCGATCGATACCGATACCTTCAAGCCGCGCATCCATACAATTACGGCCGGGCTTTCCGGACCGGCCATCCGTCCGATCACCCTGCGCATGGTGTATCAGTGCGCCCATGCCGTAAAGATTCCGGTGATTGGATTGGGCGGCATCAGCAAAGCCGAAGATGCCGTCGAGTATCTTCTTGCAGGCGCGCGCGCCGTGCAGGTCGGCACGGCAAACTTCTATGATCCGAAAGCGTCATTGCATGTTCTGGATGGACTCGAAAAATTTCTAAAGAAAAAGAACCTGTCGTCTCCGCGGGATCTGATAGGACAAATGAAGCAATGAATCGAAGAGTCATTGTTGCGTTGGATGTGAGCTCGCGTGAAGAAGCGCTTCAGCTGGTGCAGCAGCTTCATGACCTGGTCGGAATGTTCAAGGTCGGAAGCCAGCTGTTCATGGCCGCAGGGCAGCCCATTGTGCAGGAGGTCATTGCCCGAGGCGGTAACGTTTTTCTCGATCTCAAGTTTCACGATATTCCGAACACCGTCGCGAACGCCGCTGTCGAAGCAGCGCGGCTTGGTGTGTCCATGATGACGATCCATGCGTCGGGCGGCCGCGCGATGATGGAAGCCGCTGCGAAAACGCTGCAGGATAAATTCGCCGAGCGAAGGCCGATCGTGGTGGCGATTACCGTCCTCACCAGCTTCGATACCCGCGCGCTTTTCGAAATCGGATGGGAACTCCCTCTGGACGAGCAGGTGCAAAGGCTGGCGCTTCTGGCCGAGGATTGCGGCATCGATGGCGTCGTATGCTCGCCGCGCGAAATCCAGATTGTCCGGAAAGTCGTGAAGCCGGCGTTCAAGATTGTGACGCCGGGCATCCGCCTCCCCGATCAATCGCTGAACGACCAGCAACGCGTCGCCACTCCACGCGAAGCCATTGCATCCGGCGCTGACTACATTGTGGTCGGCCGTGCCGTAACACAGGACCGCGATCCCCGCAGCGCCGTTCAGCGTCTCATATAAACAAACGGATGCCGGCAATTCCGGCGGCCCCGGCGCGAAGCACTTGCTCGGAATTCGCCGTCGTGATGCCGCCAATGGCCAGAACGGGAATTTTCACGCGAGAGGCGACTTCCCGGAGCGGCTCGAGTCCGACAGGCTTCTTTCCCGGTGTATCAAAAACAGGCCCAAACACGATGAAATCCGCGCCCGCGGCTTCGGCGCCGGCGGCCTCCTGCAGCGTGTGCGTGGAAACACCGAGCAGTTTCACTAAAGGACGAACTCGGCCGGGAGGCAGGCCGTTGGCAGGAAGGTGAACGCCGTCGATGCCCGCAGCCAATGCGATATCGACTCGATCATTTACCAGGATCCGTGTCTTTGAGCCCGTGGCCAGGTCGCGAACTTTGCAAACGAGTTCGAAAAGCTCTCGCGCCGGCAAATCCTTCTCACGGACCTGAATCATGTCGACGGCGCCGGCAATCGCACGGCCTGCAGACTCCAGAACATCCGCCTGCCGCCGATCGGTGACGTAGTACCGAATCATTTGACAATCTTCAGGGATTTCCAGAACCGGCCGAGCTCCGACAAGCCCAGGAACACGTCGACGACCCCAAGTCCCGAGATTGCGCCGCGAACAAAGTTGTTTAGAAGGAATCTGTGGAGAGTGAAGGAATAGCCCAACAGGACGTTATGTTCCCAAAGGGCAGACCACGGCACGAAGACGAGAAAGAGTCCGATCTCGAAACAGAAAAGGATAAAGGCGACTGCGACCAACCGGTTCATAAAAGAGCCACAAAAAGGCACAAGAATCTCAAAACAATTTTGTGACTTTTGTGCTTTTTTGTGGCCAATTCCCTGTCTTATTGGGCAGCTTTGACTTCTTTGATGCGGGCTGCTTTGCCGCGGAGCGCGCGGATGTAATACAGCTTCGCCCGGCGGACGCGCCCGGCGCGCACAACCTCGATCTTGTCGATCACCTTCGAATGAAGCGGAAAGATGCGTTCGACACCATGTCCGAAAGACATCTTGCGGACCGTGAATGTGGCGCGGGCGCCTCCATGTTTCTGCGCAATGCAAACGCCTTCGAAGACCTGGATGCGTTCCTTGTCGCCTTCCTTGATCTTCACGTGCACCTTGATGGTATCGCCCGGTTTGAAATCGGGAAGATCCGTCCGCAGTTGTTGTTTTTCAACCATGTCCAATACGTTCATAACGTCTCCAATAAATCTGGCCTGTTTCTTTCCGTCTTCTTCAGCGCAGCCTGGTATCGCCATTCGCGGACGGCTGCATGATCACCCGATATGAGAACTTCAGGTACCTTCCATCCCCGGAATTCCGCAGGCCGCGTGTAGTGTGGATATTCCACCAACTGCCTTTCGGCTGCGGGATCCGAAAACGAATCTCGTAAAATCGATTCTTCCTTACCGACGACTCCGGGAACGTAACGTGTCACCGCGTCGACGACGACCAGGGCAGCGATCTCGCCTCCCGAAAGGATGAAATCGCCAATCGAGATTTCCGCAGTCGCCAGATGTTCGACGACTCGTTCGTCGATCCCTTCGTAGCGGCCACAGATCAGAATGACCTGATCTGCTTTCGAGAGCCGCAGCGCTTCGGCCTGATTGAACGGCCGGCCTGCGGCACTGAGCACGACGACCTCAACAGCTCTGGCGGCGCCGCTATCAGTCTTCCGAACCGTCTCGACCGCCTTGAAAATCGGCTCCGGTTTGAAAACCATTCCTTCGCCGCCGCCGAACGGCCTGTCGTCGACCGTGCGATGGCGATCCGAAGTGAAATCCCTCAAGTCGCGGACTCGAATATCGACGAGTCCTTTTTGGCGTCCCCGGCGAATGACTCCGAAATCGAAGGGGCCCTTGAAGAACTCGGGGAAGATCGTGATGACATCGAAAGTCACTTGTTCAAATCCCGAAGATCTTCCGGCAAATCCACTTCGATTCGCCGCTGA
>Ga0070707_100007441_pt1 | contig 10169 bp, 4 predicted proteins | sample KBSK5502metaG_FD_65468 | JGI IMG/M metagenome (GOLD analysis project Ga0070707, IMG submission 65468) | Corn, switchgrass and miscanthus rhizosphere microbial communities from Kellogg Biological Station, Michigan, USA - KBS K5-50-2 metaG | ecosystem: Host-associated > Plants > Roots >... | reverse complement strand
TTTCCTGAAACTCATCGATCGTAAACGCGTGCCGCTCGCGGCCGAGACGCGCGTGCGGCCCGACAACGGCCGCTACGCCGCTGAACATTTCACGTTCGCGCCCGAGGCGGGCGAGCGCGTGACGGGCATCCTCATGGCGCACGCGTCGGCGACCGGACGGCGCCCAGCCGTCATCGTGCTGCACGGCACGGGCGTCAGGAAGGAAGAGCAGCTCGCGCTGCTGAGGACGCTGGCAGATCGCGGACTGACCGGCATCGCCATCGACGCGCGCTACCACGGCGAGCGCGCAAAAACCGATCGCGGCACTGACGAGTATGTCGGCGCGCTGCTGCAGGCGTATCGAACGGGCGCCGGGCATCCTTATATGTACGACACCGTGTGGGACACGATGCGCCTGGTGGATTACCTGGAGACGCGGCCGGACGTCGATCCGAAGCGCATCGGTCTGATGGGCATCTCGAAAGGCGGCACCGAAACGTATTTGACTGCCGCGGTCGACCCGCGGATTGCGGTGGCCGTCCCGGTGATCGGTGTGCAGGGATTTCGGTGGGCGCTCGATCACGATGCGTGGCGGCCGAGGGCCGCGACATTTCAAGCCGCGGTCGACGGAGCGGCGCGCGATGAACGAACCGAGGTGAACGCCTCGCTCGTCAGACGGTTTTATGCGCGGGTCGCGCCCGGCATCGACGGCGATTTCGACGCGCCGGCGATGCTTCCGCTCATCGCGCCCAGGCCTCTCCTCGTCATCAACGGCGATTCGGATCCGCGCACGCCGCTGCCGGGAGTTCTCGAATGCATGCACGCCGCGGAGTCGGCGTACGCGGCCGCCGGCGCTCAGGACAAACTCGGTTTATATCTGCAGCCCCACTCGGGCCACGTCTTCACGCCGGTCGCCGAGCTGGTTGCGCTCGACTGGCTGGTGAGGTGGCTGGCGCCTTAGAGGGCAGAGGGCAGAGGGCAGAGGGCAGAGGGCAGAGGGCAGAGGGCAGAGGGAAAGAGGGAAGAGGGAAGAGGGAATCAATCATTTGCCAACGGGCGTTCGTATTTGCGGTTCGTAATCTTAAGTTGTGCGAACGGCTCTGGACGCGCGGTCCGGCGGCGCGTCATGTCGCGTCGCAACTGATGCGTTGCGCAACTTCGATTGGGGCCAATGCAGAGCAGGCACAGGAAGGCCAGACCAAAGCCGATTACATTGCAAAGATGAGCGTTGCGAGTAAAGAGGCTCGCGAGACCCGCTGGTGGCTTCGACTGCTAGTTTCCGCCGAGATCGTGAAATCAGGGGAAATCAACTGGGAGCAAGATGAGGCGCGTCAGATTGGGAAAATGGTACGAAGTGCCATCCTGACGGCACGTTCCTCGCGAACGCGAGGGGAGAGCCGCGGCTAGAGTTCCTCTTCCCTCTTCTCTCGCCCCTCTTCCCTATTTCGGCGCCTGCGCCGCGGCCTTTTTTGCCGCTGCGGCCTTCGCGGCTGCCGCCTCGCGCTCCATTTGTTCCAGTTGCTCCGGCGTCAGCAGATCCGGATCGACGTACCCGCGCCGTCTGGGTGGAGGCCCGAGCCTCGGGTACGGCCCGCCTTCCGCGACGGGCTGGCCTTTGGCATCCAGCTCGCTGTGCACCGATTTAACCGGGCCATTGCCTGTGATCTGCAGGATCACTTCGCTGTCGCCGGCCACCTGAAAATAATGCGTGTTGGCAGGCAGATACGCGACGCCGCCCTCGCGAATCGGCAGCAGTTTGTCCGGACTGAACACGTCGCCTTTGCCGATCCACAGCGTGCCTTTCAGAACCGTGATGAAGCGGTCCTGATCGTCGTAATGCGGCCGTCCCTCCTGGTTCGCCGTCAGTCTGGTGCGGATGATGTACGTGCCAGTCTTTGACGGGTCGCCGAAAATGGGCGTGACACCCTTGAGCGTCACTTCTTCAGCCTGCATGATGGGACGGGCGCTGTCGACGAGCGGGCCCGACGCCGCCGCCTTTGAGACAGGCCGCGTCTGACCGGACATCACGGTTGCGCCGCAAACCAACGCGACGGCGCATGTCGATCCGATGGCGTAGAAGAGCCTCATAACGTTTCTCCAGTCTATGAGTTTGCTATCCCTCTATTGTGCATCAGTCCAACCCGAGTGTGACAATCACATCGCCAGCCGGGATCGATACAAACTGTTTGCCGTCGGCGAGATAGGTGATCGCGGTGCCATACACAGGGCCGTTGCTCGCGAACGTGAACAGCCGCTCTCCCGTTGTCGCGTTCAGGGCGAAAATCACCCCCTCGAGGGTGCCCCCAAAGACGAGATTGCCGGCCGTGCTCATCATGCCTCCCCATGGCGGCGACACGACCCGATGCTCCCACTTGATGGCGCCGGTGCTTGGTTCAATCGCGATCGCCTTGCCCCAGCTCTCCTCTGGCGCAAACCGCGGCCCGCGGCCTCGATTGAACAGCTGCGCCGGCGTTGGCGGAAGATTGGGATCGGTGGTCGGATGCGGGACCTCGCTCTTTGTGAAGAGGCGACGCTCCTCTCGCGCAAAGACGTACAGGAGCTTCGTGAGCGGACTATAGCTGTGCGCCATCCAGTTGGAGCCGCCGTCGATGCCCGGCCACACCTTGTCGTTCCCCTCGGGCGTCGGTTCGGTGCCGGGCACGACCATCGGCCGTCCGTTCTTCTCGAAATCGAACCCGTCATTCCACGTCTGCTTGACGAACGCTTTCGCGGACAGGAACTTTCCGTTCGTGCGATCGATGAGATAGAAAAATCCGTTGCGATTGGGCCACGCGAGCACCTTGCGCATCTGGCCAAGGAACTCCGTATCGATCAGCACGGGGTTCTGCGTCGAGTCCCAGTCGTGCACGTCGTGCGGCGTGAACTGGTAAAACCACTTCAGCTTTCCCGTGTCCGGATCGAGCGCCAGGACCGAGCACGAGTACAGGTTGTCGCCGGCCCGGAAATCGTCGAAGTAGTCGGGCCATGGGTTGCTCGTGCCCCAGAACAACGTGTTGGTGTCCGGATCGTACGCGCCGGTGTTCCACGTCGACACGCCGCCGGTTTTCCAGGAGTCGCCCGCCCACGTCCCGAAGTTGGGCTCGCCCGGCTGCGGAATGGTGTTGAAACGCCACAGCCGCTGGCCGGTCTTCGGATCGTAGGCGTCGAGAAACCCGCTGACACCGCGCTCGCCGCCGGCCATGCCGACGATCAGCTTGTCTTTGACGACCAGCGGCGCGCCGGGCGCGGCGTAGCCGCCGGCCGCGGTGTGGTCGAACATTTCGACCTTCCACAATTCGCGTCCCGATTTCGCATCGAGGGCGATGACGTGCATGTCGAGCGTGTTCATGAACAACGTCGTGCCGAGGATCGCGAGCCCGCGGTTGACCCTGCCGCAGCAGTTGAACGTGCGCTCCGGGTTGCGGTGCTCATACGTCCACAGCTGCCTGCCCGTCAGCGCGTCGATCGCGTACACCGCGTTCTCGGGGCGGGTCAGGTACATGATCCCGTCGACCACGAGCGGCGTCGTCTCGAACTTCTCGATGTGCCGCCCCTGGAACAGCCACTTCACGCGCAGGTTCTTCACGTTCTGCGCGGTAATCTGATTCAGCTTGCTGAAACGCCATCCGCTGTACGAGCCCGAGTACGTGAGCCAGTTGCCCGGCTCCTGATCCGCCTTCATGATCCGCTCGTAGGTGACGGGCAGCCCCTGTCCGCTCAGCGTCCAGGCGCCGGCGGTGACGAGGATCGCGGTGACGATCCAGCCTCGGCTCTGCGTGGTTTTCATTGCGCCCCCTTCAAAGAGTTCAAGTAGGCGATCAAGTCGCCGAGATCTTTCTGGTTCATCGATGCGTAGGCCGGCATCAACGACGGTTTGTCGTAGCGAACTTCCTGTACGTTGTCCATCAGGAACGACCGCAGGTTGTCCCGCGTATCGCGAAGCTGAATGGAAAGGTCGTCGCGGTTGAGCCGGATGCCGGTGACGGTCTGGCCGGATTTCAGCACGAGCTGAACGCCGCGGTAGTTGATCGGGATATCCGCGTCGGGTTTGACGAGCGATTCGTGGAGAAACGTCAAACCGCGGCGTCGGCCGATGTCGGTGAGCTCGGGCCCGAGATTGCCGCCGTCTCTGTCGATTCGGTGGCACGACGTGCAGCCCATCTTCTGATACACGGCCCGTCCCGCCGATGCGTCGCCTGGCGCTTTCTCCAAATTGCCCTGCGAGCCGAGGCGCTTCACGTATCCGACGATCTTCCAGACTTCGTCATCGGTGATTCGCACCGGCGCCATTTCGGTGCCGGGGATACCGTTGCGGATCGACGCGTACAACTCGGGATCGCGTCCGCCGCGGCGGTAGATTCCGGCGGTGAGATCCGCACCGCGGCCCCCCTCGCCGTTGGCGCCGTGACAATACGAGCAGTGCGTCTGAAACAGCGATGCGCCCTGCTGAATGTCCGCGTCGGAGGCAAACGGATTCGTGTCAGGAATCGCCGCCGCGGGGGCGGGTCCACCGGCGAGCGCCGGGTTTTGAGGAGTCTGCGCCGATATGGCGACCGACATCAGCCAGACGCAGCAACCGATCCCGAAAATACGAGACATGGAGCGCCTCCGGGGTTTAAGGATCTTCCAATTTTTTGGAGTCGGCGGTCGTGATAATTTGTCACACAAAAGCGCTGCCCCCTGCCGTATAGTCAGTCCACACAAAATCTACTTGCGGGACACTCGGGAGGTTCATCCGTGCCTCTGGGTGACATTGTCCGCCGAATCTTACTCCGATTTGTAGGAGACGATCGATGATGACCAGGCGCTTACTTTCAGGAATCACCCTCGTTCTGTCGTTCTGGATCTATTCGGCCGCGCCGGCGATGGCGCAGGGCGTGGGCGCCATTGGTGGCACCGTGGCCGACGCTTCAGGTGCAGTGCTGCCTGGGGTGAATCTCACCCTCACCAGTGCTCAAGGCGGAACGCTGGGTGGCAGTCAGGAGACTGTCAGCGATGCGCGTGGCGCGTACCAGTTCCTGCGCCTGGTTCCTGGCACCTACATCGTGAAGGCGCAGCTGGGAGGCTTCCGGACGGTTGAGCAGCGCGGCATCGTCGTGAGCGCCGACGCGACGGCGCGCGCCGACCTGCAGCTGCCCATCGGCCAATTGGAAGAGGGCATCGTCGTGTCGGGTGAAGCGCCGCTGCTCGACACCACATCGGCATTGAAGCAAACGGTGCTCAGCCAGGAAGTGCTCGAATCCCTGCCGAACCGTATGGATGTGTGGGCCATCACGCGCGTCATTCCCAGCATAATCGTCAGCAAGGTCGACGTCGGCGGATCCGAATCCTTCCTGCAGTCGGGCGTGACGGTGCGTGGCACCGACAACGAAGGTGGCTACATGATCGACGGCATGGACGTCTCCAGTCTCGACGGCGAGGGAGATGGCGCGACCATGTATCTCGATCCGTATGCGTTCGCCGAAAGCAATTTCCTCGCCGGCAACAACCCGGCTGAAGCGGCCCGAGGCGGATTGGTCTTCAACATGGTGACCAAGACCGGCACGAACCAGCTGCACGGCGGCGGGATGTTCAGCGGGGCCAATCGCGGCATGGGATTCAAGAACTACTCGCCAGCGCTCAAAAACCAGTTGCTGGCGACGCTCTCACCGCTGATCCTCGCGATTAAGCCCGACATCGAGCCGGGCGCCGATATTAATTACATATGGGATACCGGCATGTGGCTGGCCGGCCCGATCAAGCAGGACAAGCTGTGGTTTTCGACGACGTACCACTATCAGAAACTGCTGCAGTATTTCCTCGGGAGCTACAACCCCGACGGCACGCAGACGCCCGACGACCATTACCTGTACACCACGAATAACAAAGTGTCGTGGCAGATTAACAAGAACAACCAGTTTTCCTATTACTTCACGCTGCAGCGAAAAGTGAACGGTCACCGGCTTGGCGGATCGTTTGCTGATTCGCGCGCGTCCAACAGCAATAACAAATATCCCACTGTGCATCAGGTGAAGTGGACCTCATCGCGTTCCTCGAAGTTACTGCTGGACGCCTCGAGCAGCATCTTTCAAGTCGACGACAGGTTCAGCCGCCAGCCCGACGTGCAAGAGGGCGACATCGCCAGATTCGACCAGGTGACGAACACCGCAACGCTGGCGCTCGGCACATACAGCAACAACCCGATGTTTCGAGGCGTGTTTCTCGGCAGCGTGAGCTACTTCACGACGACTCACGACATCAAAGCCGGCTACTCGATGAATTACGCGAAGCGCACGGGCAATGTGTATTCGACGTCCGGCATGCGAGCGATTTATCGCAGTGGTATTCCGGACTCGGTGAACACCTACAACACGCCCGTGAGCTCGGTGACGCAAGATCGAGAGCAGGGCCTGTACATTCAGGACAAGTGGCGCCCGACGCGCAAGCTCACCTTGAATATTGGAGTGCGGTACGAAACCAATTACGGATGGATGCCCGAAACATGCCAGCAGGAGACGCAGTTCATCGCTGGACGATGCTTTGCGGGAATCGACGGCGCACCTGATTGGAAAGCGGTAAACCCGCGCTTTTCGGCGGTCTACGATTTGGCCGGCGATGGCCGGACCGCGCTGAAGTTCGCCGCCAATCGTTATGTCGTCCCTGTCGGTGTCCAGGTCGTCGGCCGTGTCAACCCCGTGCGCGACACCAGCGACACTCGTCAGTGGCTGCCGCAAAGCCGCTGCGGAGAGGCGGCGACTCTCGGATGCGACCGTAATGGCGATCTGGTTCCTCAGCTGAACGAGCTGGGGCCGTCTTCTGGGTACAATCTCGGCACTACCGCGCGTTACGCCGAGGGCTACGATTGGCCGAATGCCAATGAATACACCATCGAACTTCAGCGGCAGCTTCCTGGCAATATGGTCGTGTCTGGCGGGTATACGCGCCGAGAAAAACGGCATCAACTCGGATCCCGGAACATGTTGGTTCCGTCGTCCAGTTACATACCTTTGACGGTCACGGAGGTCCAAAGCGGCCGGACCGTCACTGTTTTCAACCAGGCGCCTGCATTGCGCGGTCGGCTCGACACCGTGTGGGACAACGATCCCACAATGGACAGCACGTACAACGGCGGCGATATCACGTTGAACAAGCGGTTGAGCAACCGCTGGATGCTGACCGGCGGTATCAGCCTCGGCAAGAATGTCGGTTACGTGGGCCCCACCGATTTGAACAATCCAAATTCTGGGGAATTCGTCCGGGGCATTCAGGGAGATGACGTTCCGTTTTCGTTCAGAATGTCAGGCCTGTATGAATTGCCGTATGCCATCTCATTGAGCGGGTCCTTCCAGCATCAGAGCGGATTCCCAGAGTTAACGACCGTCTCGGTGGGAAACAACACCGTTGCGCTGACGCAAGGGACGCAGGTCATTACGGTCGCGTCCCGCGGCGCCACACGCTACCCAGATCTCAATCAGCTCGACATCAGTCTCCGGAAGGCAATTCGGCTCGGCAAGAAGGTGTTTCAGCCACGGCTCGATCTCTACAACCTCACCAACGCCGCCACGATTCGGTCGTGGGTCACCCAGCTCGGGCCGACCTACCACCGGCCGAGCGCCATTCAGCGGGGGCTGCTTATTAAAGCCGGCATCCACGTAGATTTCTAGGAGAACAACGATGATCACAAGGCGCTTGCTGGCGGGGTTTGTTGTCGTTCTGTCGTTCTGGATCTATTCGGCCGCGCCGGCGATGGCGCAGGGCGTGGGCGCCATTGGTGGCACCGTGGCCGACGCCTCCGGCGCCGTTCTGCCCGGGGTGAACCTTACGCTCAGCAGCGCACAGGGCGGAACGCTCGGCGGCAGCCAGGAAACGGTCAGCGATGCCCGCGGCGCGTATCAGTTCCTGCGCCTCGTGCCCGGCACCTACATTGTGAAAGCGCAACTGGCCGGTTTCCGCACGGTTGAGCAGCGCGGCATCATCGTGAGCGCCGACGCCACGGCGCGAGCCGACCTGCAGCTGCCCATCGGCCAGCTGGAAGAGGGCATTGTCGTGTCGGGCGAAGCGCCGCTGCTCGATACCACGTCGACGTTGAAACAGACCGTTCTCACCCAGGAGATTCTTCAGACCCTCCCGAACCGCATCGATGTGTGGTCGATCACGCGCGTCATCCCAAGCGTCGTCGCGAGCAAGGTCGATGTGGGAGGCTCGGAGTCGTTCCAGCAATCGGGCATCACCGTGCACGGTACCAGCAACGAGAACGGGTACTACATCGACGGCATGAACGTGTCGAGTACGCAAAGCAGCGGCAGCATCGCCACTTTTTATCTCGACCCGTATGCCTTCGAGGAAGCGAACTTCCGATCGGGCAGCGCTCCGGCCGAAGCATCGACCGGGGGCCTCGTGTTCAACATGATCACGCGCACGGGCAGCAACCAACTGCATGGCGGCACAAACTTCGCCGGCACGAACAATCATCTCGCGTCCGACAACGTCGGATCAACGCTGAGAGCCCAATTGCTGCGAAACGTACCGGCCTCGGTGTTGAAGGCGAGACCTGATTTGAAGCCCACGGCGGATATCCGGTATCTCTTCGACTATGGCGGGTGGCTCGCCGGGCCGATCAAGGAGAACAAGCTCTGGTTCTCGACGTCGTTCCATCATTCACAGATTCTGCAGTATCTGGTCGGCAGCTATAACCCCGACGGCACTTCGGTCCCGGACGACAACATGCTCTGGAATTTCTCCTCCAAGGTGTCGTGGCAGATGAGCCAGAAGAGCCAGCTATCGTGGTTTTATATTCTTCAGTTCAAGAAGAACGGACACCGCGCGAGCACCACCCAGTTTGTCGAGACCGGCGCGACCGTGGCGAACACCAAATACCCGCAATTGAATCAGGTGAAGTGGACCTCGGCGCGGTCCGCGAAAATGGTCTGGGACGTGTCGGGCAGCCTCAACCGAGTCGACGATTACCAGCCGTGGCCCAAGGAAGGGGACTCGCCGAACTGCAAGGCGGCCGACAGCAAGTTCGGTTGCTTCAACGGGCTGATTGCCGGGCAGGATCAGGTGACGAACACGCTGTTGCGGGTGCTGCCGACCTATCGCGATCTACCGAACACGCGGGTGTTCGTCCAGGGCAGCGCCAGCTATTTCACGCAGGCGCACGACATCAAGGCCGGTTATCAGTTCGATTACGCGTGGAACGAGGTCATCAACTTCTCGCCGTCCGGCATTCGAGCCAACTATCGATCCGGAGTGCCCGACTCGGTGAATACTTACAACACTCCGACCGATGCCATCCCCGAGAATATTCAGCAGGGCCTCTACATTCAGGACAAGTGGCGGCCGTCGCGGAAGCTCACGATCAACGGCGGCCTCCGGCTCGACACCGACTACGGCTGGCAGCGGGCGTTGTGTCAGGAAAAGACGATCTACGTCGACGGCCGGTGCTTCGACGAGATGAAAGGCATTCCGGACTGGAAAGTGGTGAACCCCCGGCTGTCTGCCGTGTACGACCTCGCGGGTGATGGACGTACAGCGCTGAAGTTCTCTGCCAATCGCTATATCGTGCCCGTCGGGAGCGCAGTACTCGACCGCATCAATCCCATCTCGGTGGCGAACGACAACCGCGTATGGACCGCCTGCGCCCCCGGGCAGACGAGCGCCTGCGATCTCAACCGCGATTTGCTTCCGCAGCTGAACGAGCTTGGCCCTTCTTCCGGCTTCAACTTCGGTTTCACGGACCGCTATCTGCCGGGATACAAGTGGCCGTGGGCCAAAGAGTACACGCTCGAGCTCCAGCGCCAGCTCCCCGGCAACATGGTGCTGACGACCGGTTTTACGCGCCGCGAGAAGCGCGGCAATTTCGGAGCGCGGAATCTCCTGGTGCCGGAAAACACCTATATTCCGCTGAACGTCGTCGAGGCGAACAGCGGTAAACAGATCACCATCTACAACCAGGCTCCTGCCCTGCGCGGGCTGCGAGATGTCGTCTGGACCAACGATTCGGCGCTCGACAGCAACTATAGCGGCGGCGACATCACGTTGGACAAGCGCATGAGCAACGGCTGGATGCTGACTGGCGGCGTCAGCATCGGTAAGAACAAGGGCTACAACGGCCTCGGCGGCACGTGCGCCACGTCAAACGGATGCACGACCGACTTGAACAACCCGAATGCGAAGGCGTTCGGCTACGGTATTTACGGAAACGACGTGCC
>Ga0070707_100007440_pt1 | contig 10169 bp, 10 predicted proteins | sample KBSK5502metaG_FD_65468 | JGI IMG/M metagenome (GOLD analysis project Ga0070707, IMG submission 65468) | Corn, switchgrass and miscanthus rhizosphere microbial communities from Kellogg Biological Station, Michigan, USA - KBS K5-50-2 metaG | ecosystem: Host-associated > Plants > Roots >... | reverse complement strand
GCAGGACGTTGGTGAGCCGAGTTGGGCGTGCGTGGCGGCGCGCAGATCACCCGAATATGTACGTTCACTGGTTTCTAGGACTCGATCGTGCGGCCGCGCAGATCGGCGGCTACGCGCGCGGGTTGCCGCCAGCGAGCCGGCTGCGCTCTGTAATCAGAGTCGCAGCGCCAACAGCGATGCGCACAACACGAGGAGCATCCACGAAGCCGTGCCCGGCCGGCGAGCCGAGGCCCTGGGCGCGCTTGCGGCAAACTCGTTGGCGGTCAACTGGTGGTCCCGACGTACCTCTTCGCGGCAGAAGCGATGTTCACCCCAAGCGCGGCGATGCATAAACATACAGCGCGCCCGACTGTCTGCCGAGCCGTAACCGGGAACTGCTATGCAGCCAACAACGCGAAGCGCTCTTGATAATCGCGCGCCGACCCGCCGTTATGATCGGCTGCTTCACCGTCACACGACGCGTCAACCCGCGTTCCGACGTGGTGTTATGGCGCGGGGTGGTCCTGGCGCTGGGCTAGGTCCTGGCATGCCTGGCGCACCGGGACGCCTGCCCGGCTGGCGGCCGCGCGCAGATAAGCGACGGTTGCGAACATGGCGTACTGCCAGAAGTCGTCGGTCTGCCACCAGGCGACCTCGTCGAGCAGGTCCGGGTCGGTCCCGCCGCGCAGCGCTGCCGCTACCAGGACCGCGTACTGGAGCTTCTTGTTTTGCCGGCCGCGGAATGTGCATTCGGGCAGGAACCGCTCCCGGATCCCCTCCAGGTCCAATGGGTCAGCGCGGCTGGCCCCCGCACCAGGCCAGCGCGTCGCCGGCGAGGCGAAGGAGGACCTCGCCAGGGAAGGTGTTGCCGCGCGGGTGCAGCGGCGCAAGCTCGCTCAGCAGTTCGTCGATGTCTGCATCGCGCGCCAGCCCATCGAGCAGGAGCCGGCGGGCGGTGGCCGCGTCCTCGGCGGTGGGCCGTTTTCTGGCAGCCATACCCCGAGGGTAGGGCCTGCGGAGTCCGGCCAACTCAAGATCAAGATGACAGAGACATCGTCGACCCCAAGGCCGATGATCTCGGCCCGGCGTGCAAGCTCCTCGCCACCTCCGGCGAGCCCTTCGACCGCTGGCTCGGCGACCAGGTCCGGGACACGGCCTGTCGCTCGGGCTACGCCTCCCGCCCGCTCGGCGAATCCTGCCCTGCGCCTTGGCCGAAGCCCGAGCGCACCCACGTCGTCAGGCACACACCGCGGCCGAGAACCATACGATCGCAGAACCAGCCGAAGCCACGAGAGAGGTCTGCAGCTATGACCGGCCACAGCGACACCCCCCGAACAGTGCGGGTCGAACGATCGATCGCGGCCACACCGCAAGCGGCGTGGGAACTGATCGCCGACATCACCCGCATGGGTGACTGGTCACCGGAGACAACCAGCGCCGCATGGACCTCAGCAGCGGGCGGTCCTGCGGTCGGCGCCCGGTTCAAGGGCACCAACCAGAGGGGCGCCAAGAAGTGGAGAACGGTTTGCATAGTCACGGCCTGCGAGCCCGGAAAACGATTCGCGTTCGACGTCAAGGCCGGGCCGTTCCAGGTGGCCGGATGGACCTACGAGTTCGTGCCCACCGACCGCGGATGCCTGGTGACCGAGGTATGGGAAGATCACCGGGGGGCACTGCTGCCCAGGCTATCGCCGCTCATCACAGGCACGAAAGACCGCGCCAAGCGCAACCAGGAAACTATGACCGTGACCCTGGAACGGCTCGCCACCGCGCTCGAGAAGACGTGACGTGACTGCGTGGCCGCCCAGGCGCGACGTCACTTACTGTGATTTATTCAGTTCCAGGCTCCCGCTCGCCGAGCCGCCGATCTGGCGTCGGCCCCGGCGGGTCGGCATTGCTGTCCATGCCGCGCCGAACGGGTTCTTCTGTCACCCCTGTCCGGCTTGGCGCATGCACGCCGGCGTCATTCGGTTCGTGTTGGAGCGGCAGCGGCTTTGGCTGTCATGCTGCTAGCAGCGGGGTGCCCGGCTATTGGCTTCCTGAGGGTGTGGCCGGCGTGGGTGGCTGATGGCCTTGGCTGCTGGGAGTAGTTGGCGGGAATTCTGCTGTGACGAATGTCAGCCTGTGGTGTTCGAGGGTTTCGCGGACGCGCTGGGCGGCGAGTGCTCCGATGCGCTGGTAGATCGTGAGTGCCTGCCGTAGGTAGGTGGCGGCTTCGCCGGGGTTGCTGTCCTGGAGGTGGCTGTTGCCGATGCCTTCCAGGGCGCGTGCTTCTTGCAGGGGCACCCCGATGTCGCGAGCGATGGTGAGTGCCTGGGTGTGGTGGTCGCGGGCCTGGCGGGTGGCGGAGGTGCGGGACGATACCTCGCCGAGGCTGTTGAGCGCCTCGGCTTCGCCGAGCCGTGAGCCGATGTCCCGCTGCATCTGGAGGGCCTGCTGGTGGTTGGCGGCGGCGGCGGGGTAGTCGCCGGCCAGCTGTTGTACCAGACCTAGGTCGTTGAGGGCGGCCGCCAGGTGGTGAAAGTAACCGATCCCCCGGTACAGGGCCACCGCCTGGGTGAGGCTGGCGGCGGCGGCCTGGTAGTCGCCGGTCGCGCGTTGTACTTCGCCCAGCCCGGCGAGCGCGTCCGCCTCGCCGATGCGGTGGCCGAGGCTGCGCATAAGTGCCAGCGACTGTCTCACGTTGGCCCCGGCGGCTGCGTGGTCACCGGTCTCTAGCTGTGCCCAGCTCAGGTGGTTGAGCGCCACGGCTTCGGCGAGGAGGTCACCCGAGCCCCGGGCGAGCGCCAGTGCCTGCTGGCGGGTGGCGAGGGCGGCCCGGTAGTCGCCGGTTAGCGTCTGCACGACGCCCAGATGATCCAGGGCGTAGGCCTGGCCGGGCCGGTCCCCGGCCTCGCGGTAGAGATCCACGGCCTGAGTAAGGCTGGCCGTGGCCGCCGGAATGTCCCCCCTCTGCCAGGCCAGGATGCCCAGCTGCCGGAGGGCCAGAGCCTGGCCGGGCCCGTCCCCGGCCTGACGCGCCGCGGCCAGGGCGGTCCGGTGCAGCGCGGTGGCCTGATCCCAGTGACCTTGAGCGCGCAGGAAGTCGCCCAGCGCGGCGGGAAGCTGCACCGCATGCAGGTGCCGTCCCGAGGTGGCGGCATAGTCGGCGGCCGCGTGAAGGTTTGGGCGTTCGGCCTCCAGCCAGGCCGCCGCCCGCTGGAGCGTGGACAGGTCAGGGGCATAGGCCGGCGGCTGCCCAGGCGGCGGGCGCCCCTGGACGGCGGTCCAGGCCGGGATGTGCTGGCCGGCGACCAGGGCGGTATGGAGGTAGTAGTCCAGCAGCCGCCCTGCCGCGGCGTCTGACTCGCCGGGGTCGTCGGCGGCGGCCAGCGCGCGGGCGTGCTCGCGGAGAAGGTCGTGCAGCAGGTAGCGGCCGGGTATGGGCTCGATGATCAGGTGCTGGTCAAACAGTTCATCGAGGTGGCGGCGGGCGGTGTCCAGGCTGGTGCCGTCGAGCGCGGCGGCGGCGTAATTGTCGACGCCGGGGCCCGGGACCAGGCCGAGCCGGCGGAACAACCGCTGCGGGCCCGCGGTCAGGTCCTGATAGGACAGGGCGAATGCGGCCGCGACCGTCATGTTCTCGGCCCGCATGAGCGCCAGCCGATCGCTGGCCGCGGCCAGGTCGGCGGCCAGCCCGGCGGCCGGGCGGGCGGGGTGGTGCCGCAGCTGGCTGGCGACCATCCCGATCGCCAGCGGCAGGTACCCGCACAGCCGGGTGATCTCGCCCACCGCGGCATCCCCCGGGCGCAGGCCGGGCCGGGCCGCCAGCCGGGCCAGCAGCGCCGCCGCCTCTCCGGGGGGCAGGACGTCGAGGCTGATCACCGTGGCGTCCTCCAGCGCGGCCAGCCGCCGTCGGCTGGTAACCAGCACCAGGCTCCCGGGAGTGCCCGGCAGCAACGGCCGGACCTGCTCATGCCCGCCCGCGTCATCCAGCAGCAGCAGGACCTTCTTGCCCGCCACGGCGTCGCGCCACCGGGCCGCGCGGGCCTCCAGGCCCGGTGGAACCTGCGGTGCGGCGATCCCGGCGGTCAGCAGCAAGCTGGCCAGCGCATCCGCCGGGTCGACCGGCCGCTGCCCGGGGGTGTGGGCGTGCAACGGCAAGAAGAACTGCCCGTCCGGGAACGTCCCGGTCAGCCGGTGGGCCGCATGCACGGCGAAGGCAGTCTTGCCGACCCCGGCCATCCCATCGATCGTGTGGATGCCCACTACCCCGCCGCCCGCTGCCGCCGCGGCGGCCAGTGCCCCCACCAGGTGGGCCAGCTCGGCCTGGCGGCCGGTGAAGCTGGCGACATCCCGCGGCAGCGCCCGGGTCGCCGCCGCCGCGAACGCGCCCGGCGCCGCGCCGCCCCGGGCGGCCAGCACGTCGGCGGGCGGGCCCTGGCCGCGGGCCGCCGCCACGAACGCCACCCGCACCGGCCCGGCCAGGCCGAGGGCGTCGGCGAGCAGCCGGGCGGTGTCCAGCCGGGCGGTGCGGTTGATGCCCCGCTCCAGGTCACTGACCGACCGCGGGGACAGCCCCGCCGCCTCGGCCAGCTCCTCCTGGGTCAGCTCGGCCTCATCCCGCAGCTGCCGCAGCAGCCCGGCGAACGAAAGCCCAGGCTCCGCCACCGCTCCAGCGTCCCCTCGCGACCGTCCGCCACGGCTACCCGGCACCGGGCGGCACGGATGCCACTAAGCCTACGCAGCACCCGCCCGCCGCCGCAGCCATCACCCCGCCGCCCACGGCAGGCCAGGACCAGGCAGCCCCTGGGCGCGACAAGGCCCGCCGCAGCCGGCCGCCGCGAGCCGACGACCTGCCCGCCGGAACCCCCGCTGACACCCCGCAGCCACCACCGGCAGCACTCCGGGCCAGCGGGCTTCCTGTGGGCATCCTGTGGGCCCTACGTGTGGTGACCGTCCTGCCCGCTGCCAACAGTGGAACCACCCGAGTCCACCGGGCCGCTGCATCCACCAGCACAAGGAGACCGTCATGAACCCCACCCGCGCCATCCGCCGCCTGGCCCGCATTCTGGCCGCCCTGGCCGCCGCCACGCTCGCCCTCGCCGCCGCCGCGCCCGCCGCGCTAGCCACCCCACGGCCCAGGCCACCCGGCTGGAACAAGCACCCGCCGCTCCCAGCCGGCACCCACCCCGCCGTCCGGTACCCGCCCGGCTGGAACAAGCACCCGCCGCTCCCTGCCCATGTCCACGCGCTGGTCACCGGCGGCATGTCCGGCTGGCAGATCACCCTCATCGCCACCGCCGCGGTCCTCGCCGCCGCAGTGCTCCTGGCCCGGGCCCGCGCAGCACGGCGGCGCGCTGCCGCCAGCCCCGCCTGACCCACCGCCCCAGCACATCAGCAGGGCACCACCACGACCGCGCCCGTGACCCTCGGGGCCGCGATCACGACCGGGGCATCACCGTCCCGGGGGCCTCCGCCGGACCCGCCGCCAGAACGGAGACCAACTCGGTGAACGCCAACGACGCCACACTGACCGCGCTGACCACCGCCCAAACCGGCAGCACGGTCGAAGACACCGCGCCCAACGCCCCCGCCAACCCCGACTTCGACCTCATCCTCGGCGCCGCCGTCGGCAGCGCGCTAGGCAGCTCCGGCACCGGCTCGTGGCGAGCGCTCAAGCCTGCCCGCCCCGGTCACACGACGTCCCGGGCAGCGTGCCCCCGGCGCAATCCCTGCCGCGATGGCACACCCCCCGCCCAGTGCCGGCGTACCGGCCGCACCAGCCGACGTCCCGGTGCACCTGCCCGATGGAGGCTCCCCAATGTGCGATGACCTGGTGGTCACCGACCTGGTAACGCGCGCCAGAAACGGCGACACGCAGGCGTGGGACGCCCTCGTGCAGCGGCACGCCCCGCTGATCTGGTCGATATGCCGCCGCTACCGGCTGGGCGGCGCCGACGCCGAGGACGTCGCGCAGGCCGTCTGGCTGCGGCTGGTCGACCAGCTCGACAAGCTCCGCGACCCAGCCGCGATCGCCGGCTGGCTGGCCACCACGACCCGGCGCGAATGCTGCCGGCAGCTGCGCGCCGCGCGCCGGCCGCAGACCGCCTGGCCACAGCTGGACGCCGAGACCATCCCCGACGAGCGGGCCGGCACGGCCGAGCACGAGCTGCTGGCCGCCGAGCGGCACGCGGCGCTGCGCGAGGCGTTCGCGCACCTGACCCCGCGCGACCAGCAGCTGATCACCATCCTCAGAGCCGACCCGCCTGTGCCCTACGCCGAGATCAGCGCCAGGCTGGGCATCCCGGTCGGCAGCATCGGGCCCAGCCGCGGCCGGTGCCTGGCCAAGCTGCGCCGCCACCCCGCGATCGCGGCCCTGATCAACGCCGGCGCCGAAGCCGCATGACGCCAGGTGCACGGCCAGGCCGCACACGGTGACGACGATCAGCAAACGAAGCAACACCAATGACCATCGTTCATGCAGCTGCGCGGCGCCGCGGGGCCGCCGATAGCGCGGGCGATCCCGTCTCGGCCACACTGGCCGCGAACGAGGCGATGGCCGCGCGGCGCTGCCGGGGAGAGCCCGTGCTGCCTCTGGCCTTCGGCGAGGCGGGAGTGCCAGTGCGCCCGGCGCTGCGCGGAGCGTCGCGGCCGCCTCGGTCAACCGGTACAGCCCGGTGGCCGGGCACGTGGCGCTGCGGCAGGCCGCAGCGGGGTACTGGGCGCGGCGCGGCCTGGCGACCGGCCCGGGCCAGCGCCCGGCGAGGGCGGGATCTGCGACCCGGCCGACCGGCCGATCCGGTCGGTACTGGTTGACCCTGCCAGACAACCCCACCGGCCGGCTGGCGTCCCCGGCCACCGTCGGCGCGCTATGCGAGGTCGCGGCCGCCCACGAGCTGATCATCATCTGCGACGAGATCTACCACGACCTGGTGCACGACCCGGCCACGCCGCTGCTGAGCCCGGCCCAGGCGGCACCGGACCGGACGGTCATCACCACCGGGCTGAGCAAGAGCCTGGCGCTGGGCGGCTGGCGGATCGGCGTGTCCGGATGCCCCCCGGCCCGCTCGGCCGCCGGCTGCGCCGCTCGCTGCTCGGCGTCGGCAGCGAGATCTGGTCCGCGCCCGCCGCGCCGGTCCAGCACGCCGCCGCCCTGGCCTTCGCCGAGCCGCCGCTCATCGCCGCGCGCGTCGCGGCCAGCCCTGCCCTGCACGCCGCCACCGCCGGGCTGGCCGTCGCGCTGCCACAGGGCGGCTTCTACGTCTACCCCGACTTCGAGCCCTGGCGCGAGCACCTGGCTCGCCGGCACCAGGTCACCACCGCCGCTGGCCTGGCAAAGCTGCTGCTGCATCGCTACGGCGCCGCCACGCTCCCCGGCTCCGCGTTCGGCAAGCCCCGGGCGTCCTGCGGCTAGCCATCGGCATGCTGTACGGCGACAGCGCCCAGCAGCAGCAGGCAGCGCTTACCGCCCCCGACCCCACGGCGCTGCCGTGGATCACCACCGCGCTGGCCCGGCTGAGCGAGATACTCGCCGACCTGGCTAACCCAGCCCCAACCGCGGCCGCTGCCTGGACAAGCTGCGCCGCCACCCGGCCATCGCTGCCCTGATCAATGCCGGACAAGCGAGCTGCAAGTGAACTGTCCAGGCAAGCGGCGCCGCAGTGACAGCGATCAGCAGCTGACCGCAGTAGGGGTCATGCTGCTGCGACACCGCTGTGGGAGTCCAGGTCCCGCCGTTGAGCGAATGTACGAACCCCAGTTCGGAGAAGGCTTCGGCCAGCCGGTGCCGGTCGTCAAGGTCACGGCACAGCGCTAGCGCCCGGGTGCGGGTGCCCCGGCCGCAGCGGGAAGTCCCCGGCCAGCGAAAGCCTGCGCCCGACTGTAATCAGCGTCACGGGCACCCATATGCGGATAATCTGTGTGCAGTCAAGCAAGTGATCGGCTCAGCGCCCAGTCGCGCCGAGTCGGCGTTATGCCTGGTATGCCTGGTTGTCACCTTGCAGAGTGCTGACTCTCCGTAACAGGCCACCTCTTGATTCCGCGGGTTTCTCAGGCGGGGCTCTGGCCGACCGGTGTGTTGAAGAAGTCGGCGAGGTGCGACAAGGCGGTGCGCGTGCTGGCCGGCAGGTCGCCGAGCACGGCGGCGACCGGGACGCGGCCGGCGAGGGCGTCGGCGACCTCTGCTGCGCGCGGTCCGGTTGTGTGCTTCCGGCTCACGGTCAGGGTGACGGCGCCGCGGCTATCCAGATCGAAGACGCCGCCGCCGTCGCCGCCTAGCCTCAGCTTGCCCTGCACCGGGTCGCCGAACAGGGACGCCACCGCAGCGGAGATGAACAACCCGTAGGCGGCCGCGTAGCCGGTCGCGTCGCCGTCAGTGGGGTGCTCGGTGCCCCGGGCGAGGAGCACGTCGCGCTCGTGCAGCCACGAATCCCAGAAGCCGTGCAGCATCAGGACCGTCCAGTCCATCGGCCCGTACGGCAGGTGGACGTCGAACCTGCGGCCCTGGGCCAACCGCTCGCGTGCCAGGACGAGCAGTTCTTCGGTGGCGGCCACGAAACGGCGGAGGGTGGCGCCGGGTGACTCACCGGCCGATGCGGTCATCCATTCGCGGGGCGTGGTTCTCGGGTCGAAGCCGGCGGTGATGTCGAGCGTGCGGTCGTCCGGGTCGGCGGCGATCTCGATCGCGGTGCAGTCGCACAGGTGGCGGACGACGTCGTGGGCGGACCAGTCGGGGCACCGGGTCGGGGCGGCCCAGTCCTCTGGGCCGAATCCTCGCAGGACTGTGATGAACCGCCGCCGCTGCTGGCCGAACACCTCCAGCAAATGCTCCGGGTCGAGGTCGCACGCGCCCGCGGTGTGCAGCAGCAGCGTGCCGGGCAGGATCTTCGTTGGCGATGGGCCGCGATCCATCATCGGTGCCTCCTTGGTTTGGTTCTGCGTGCTGTCGTTCTGGGCCAGGATCGCTGCGGGCGGATCGGTTTCGCGCCGTGGGAGACCACGTGCTTTTGCGGAGGTGGACCGAGGTATTTGGCGGCGGTACGATCGGCGCCGGTGGTCGCGGTGGATCGTGGGCAAGTGCTTCTGGAGCGGGACGCTGCTCTGGCCGGGATCGATCAGCGGCTGCGCGACGCGATCGCAGGTGGTGGCTCGCTGCTCTTGGTCGAGGGCCCGGCCGGCATCGGCAAGACGCGCCTGGTTGTGGCGGCTGGACGGCATGGCCGCGAGCTTGGCCTGGCCACGCTGAGCGCGCGTGGCTCAGAACTGGAACGAGACTTCGCCTATGGCCTGGTCCGCCAGCTGTTCGAGGCCCCCCTCGTGGCGGCGTCGCCGCCGGACCGGGCCGAGCTCCTGGCCGGCGCGGCCGGGCACGCGGCGGCGCTGTTCGGCGTCGCGGCGGCGCAGGAGGATGTCGCCGGCGCGCTGCTCGACCCGTCGTTCGCGATCCTGCACGGGCTGTACTGGCTGTGCGCGAACCTGGGGCGGCGCCGCCCGCTGCTGCTGTGCATCGACGATGTCCACTGGGCTGACCAGGCCTCGCTGCGCTTCCTGCACTACCTGGGGCGACGGCTGGCGGAATTGCCGGTCGCGGTCGTCGCCGCGGCGCGGCCCGCCGGTCCGGCCGACGGTTCGCCGCTGCTTGCGGCGCTCGCCGCCAGCCCGTCGGCTGATGTCTTGGTTCTTGCGCCGTTGAGTGAGCGGGCGGTGGCCGAGCTGGTGCGTCGGGGGCTCGGGGCTGACGTGGAGCCGGTTTTCGCGGCGGCCTGCCACGAGGTGACTGGCGGCGTTCCGTTCCTCGTCAACGAACTCATCCGGGCGATTGCCGAGGCGGGCATCAGACCGGCAGCGGCAGCCTGTTCCCGCGTCGCGGCCCTCGCGCCGCGCGCGGTCGCGCACTCGGTCGTGCAGCGGCTGAGCCGCCTGTCCGCGGCCGCTCGCGCGCTGGCACCAGCGGCGGCCGTGCTGGGCGAGGCGGATCTCCGGCTCGCGGCCGGCCTGGCCGGCGTGGAACCCGGCGCCGCGGCCGCGGCCGACGAGCTGGCCGCCGCCGGGATCCTTGAGGAGGGCCGGCCGCTGCGTTTCGTGCACCCTATTGTCCGGGCGGCGGTCGAGGCCGATCTGCCGCCAGGCCAGCGGGCCGGCCTGCACGCGGCGGCGGCGCGCCGACTCGCGGACGAGGGCGCGTCTGCGCACCGCGTCGCGGCCCATCT